>Ga0302320_10020856_pt1 | contig 13035 bp, 11 predicted proteins | sample Bog_T0_3_FD_202130 | JGI IMG/M metagenome (GOLD analysis project Ga0302320, IMG submission 202130) | Peat permafrost microbial communities from Stordalen Mire near Abisko, Sweden - Bog_T0_3 | ecosystem: Environmental > Terrestrial > Soil > Wetlands > Peat | place: Sweden: Abisko, Stordalen Mire...
CTCGGCTGCCACTCAAAGGATCTTTCGCGCGCCAATATCCGTCGCTCACCCCACACCGAAGCCGACGTCGTTTGCACCAACTGCCATTCCGTACATCACTCGACCACACAGAAGTTCCTGCTCGCGAAGAAACAGTCCGAACTCTGTTACCAGTGCCACGCTCCCATTCGTGCACAGTTCAGCATGCCCTCAAAGCATCGCGTCGACGAAGGCGTGATCCAATGCACCGATTGCCACAACCCGCACGGCAGTTTCGCCGCAACTTCGGCCATGGGAACCAGTTCGAACATGTTGACCGCGTCACACGATAACGAAGAGCCCTGCCTCAAATGTCACGTGGATAAGCGCGGGCCTTTCGTCTATGAACACGCCAGCCTGCGGATCGAAGGCTGCTCGGCATGCCACATGCCGCACGGGTCGACAAACGCCAAGCTGTTGAAACGGCCGGTGGTGTTTACCATGTGCCTCGAATGTCACAACGGCGCTGGGACTTTTGGACGCGAAAACCAGGGTGTGGTTACGCAGTCCTCCAGCCACAACATGCTCGATCCGAAATACCGGCAATGCACGCAATGCCACGTAAAGATACACGGCTCGAACAGCGATGCGAGGTTCCTGCGATGAGAGGAAATCCGTTTCTGCCTGAAGTGTGCCGAAGCCACGCGTGTCTGCCGCGCCGAGAACTCCGGAGTCTCGTGGCTGCACATCCCGAGGGCCACCAACCGGCACACGCTTCAGCTTGTGGGTCGAGCGTAGCTCGACTGGCACGGATATTAGCCTGTGGCTGGAAGTCCCACATTTCGCAGTGTGAAATCCCGTTTTCTCGTGGGGCGGGGACAACCCATACTGAGCCGGGGTGCCCTCTGGGCCCGCAAGGGAGCGACTGCCGACGTTCACCGAACGCCCACACCCCGAGTATTAATGCCGGACCCAACCAGGAAGGGCAGGCTTCAGCCTGCGCAGCGTGGCTTTGCACCAAGCGCGCCGCCAGCGCCGCAACTCCCATCATCGCTCTGGCACTCCTGATGGCCGGACTCGCAGCAGCCCAGCAAACCGCGGCGCCCTCCGACGGCGAACAGGTCGGCCCCGCCGCGGGCGCCACCTTCGCGAAGTACAACGTCAGCCAATCCTGGGAACTCGGCTACCGCTTCGCCGAAATCGGCGGCGACGACGGCAAGTATCGCAGCGACGTCAACTATCGCAACGGCGTGCGCCTGCTCGGCAGCTCTTTGTCTATCCACTCGCTCGAAGGCCACGGCGCGTGGTTCGACGAAATCGTCCTGACCACGTCAGGTCTGGGCAATGATCCCTGCCAATCCGCAACTTTCCGAATTCAGAAGAATCGCCTCTATCGCTACGATATGCTCTGGCGCTCGAACGATTACTTCAACCCCGGGCTCACCGTCGCCTCCGGCCTGCACCTCGAGGACACCACGCACCGCTGGCAGGATCACGATCTCACGCTCTTTCCGCAAAGCGCCGTCCGCATCCACGCCGGCTACGGACGCACGACCGAAAATGGCCCCACCCTCACCACCGAACAGGAATACAGTTCGCAGGGCGACGTCTTCCCGATCTTTCAAAACGCCCGCCAGCAATACAACGAATACCGGCTGGGCTTTGACGCGAAGCTGCGCGCCTTCCGCCTCACCGTGCAGCGCCGCTGGGAATTCTTCCGCGAAGACGCCACGGGTAGTGTTGTCACACCCGAATCAGGCACCGCGCCGGCAGTCCTCTCCAGCTTTCAATCGACCCAGCCGTATCGCGGCCAGACTCCGGGCTGGATGGGCAACCTCATCGGCGAATTGCACTGGATTACCGTAAACGCCCGCGCTACTTATACAAGCGGCAGCGGCAGCTTCGCACAAAACGAATCCGCCATCGGCACCGATCGCTTTGGCACTTCCCAGAACCAGCAGGTCGCTGTCACCGGCACCGGCAATCGACCCGTCCTGACGGGCGATCTCAACGTGACGCTGTTTCCCTCGTCGCGTTTGACAGTCGTGAACAGTTCTTCCGTTTCCAACACGCGCATGGATGGCGATAACGCCTTCACTCAGTTCAATAATGCGACCTTCGCCTTCGAAACGGTGAATTTTCAGTTCCTCGGCGTCCGCCTGTTTACCAATGCGACCGACCTGCGTTATCGTTTCACGAAGAAGTTCAGCGCCTTCGGCGGCTACCGCTACGCAGACCGGCTCATTCGCTCCATCGAAGACACTGCTTCTGCCGGCACGCCGCTCTCGGGCATTGCCGCGCAGCAATCGAACCACACGTCAGCGGGTGTAGCAGGCTTCAACTGGCTGCCTTTTAGCGGCCTGCGCATGCACCTTGAGGGCGAACTGGGCCGTAACAGCGACCCCTTCACGCCCATCAGCCTGCGAAACTATCAGACCCTCCGCGCACGCGCGCAATATCGAAAAAAGAGCCTGACGCTCGGCGGTGGCTACCAGGAAAACTACAACAGCAATTCGATCGTCATCACATCGTACAGCTCTCACGCCCGAACGTATTCCGCCGACGCTTCCTGGACCATGAAATCCAGCATGTCCTTCGACGCTTCCTACTCGAAGCTGCATCTCGATACTCTCGGAGGCATCGCATTCTTCACCGGAACGCCGCGGGCGACACTGGATTCAAACCTCGATTCCATTTACATCAGCAACATCCACGCCTTGAACCTGGGTATTCGCTTCACAGTCGCAAAAATCGCAGACCTGTATCTCGGCTACAGCCTGACGAAGGATGCGGGCGATGGACGCGCCGCGCTCGCCACGCAATCCACCGCTGCCGGCCAGGTCTTTTATAACGTGCAGACTTTCCCGCTGACTTACCAGGCACCGCTGGTTCGTCTCTCGATCCGGCTCAGCGAGAAACTCCGCTGGAACGCGGGATACCAGTATTACGGGTATCACGAGGAATTCGGTTTGCTCTCTCAGGATCAGAACTACCGCGCGAACACCGGCTACACCAGTCTGCTATGGGCTTTTTAGTATATATTCATCTTCGACGCTACTTGCCCCGTGCCATGCCAGGCGGCACATGCTTCAGCTTGTGGAGTTCCGACATTTCCGGCAGCGTGGCGCGGACACTCGTGCCCTGCCGCGCCGAGACTCTTCTCGGCGCTGTTCCTGACGTGCCAGCCGGATTTCCGGATTCCTCCAGAGGAGGGCCACCGGGTCGGTGCAAGCTCTAAGCTTGTGGGTCGAGCTTTGCTCTACTGGACGAGCGAGGCTCGACGAGCACTAAATCGGGCCTGGGCCAGTCACACCTCTGTTCGATCCGGCCTCGGCGGCAATTAGGCTCAGCAAGAGCCCCTGTCCGGCTCGTTGGCGCGTGTCAATTCCGCGAATCGGGAGTCCCGAGTCTGCTGTGGCTTTCCAACCTTGTCTCGGGCCGAACGAAGTGCGGGGTGAGGCGCGCCGCCCTGTACGGCCCGCCCCGACACCCGCGGCACCTCCGCGCCAAACCCTGATAATGAATTTTAAGGAGCAGGACTTGTCTGACGAATCGGTACTGGTTGTCCCATTCTCCTGCGAAATCGGTCCCCTGGGAGTATCCGTCCTGTAAAAGAGTTGTAAAATCGCCGCGCAGTCCCGGGTCAACCCGCCGCAGGCCCTGTCACACGCGCTAAAATCGCCTTGCCGTGCAAACTATTTTGGTCATTGACGATGACGACAACCTCCGGGACACCATCGGCGTCCTGCTGGAGCGTGAAGGCTTCCGCGCTCTCCTCGCAGCAGACGGCCAGAGCGGCCTCGATCAGGCCATCCTCGCCAAACCCAGTCTCATCATCACCGACCTCCGCCTCCCGGGTTTGGGTGGCGTTGAAGTCTGCAAACGCCTGCGCAGTTCCGGCGTCTCTACCCCGATCATCGTTCTGAGCGCCATCGGCGAAGAAATCGATAAAGTCCTCCTGCTCGAAATTGGCGCCGACGACTACGTAGTCAAGCCCTTCGGCGCGCGCGAACTGCTCGCCCGCATCCGCGCCGTCCTCCGCCGGCAACCGGGCAGCCAGCAGAAAACCCTGACCTTCGCCGATGTTGAAGTCAATCTCGATCGCCGAGTCGTGACCCGCCGCGACCGCGAGATTCGCTTCACGCCCGCCGAATATAATCTGCTCACTTTTTTCCTGCAAAACCCCGATCGACCGCTTTCGCGCGACATGATCCTCAACTCGGTCTGGGGTTACGAATCCTTTCCCAACACGCGAACCGTCGACGCGCACGTAGTGCGCCTGCGCCAGAAACTGGAACCTGACCCCAACTGCCCGCGCCACTTCCTGACTCTGCACAAAGTGGGCTATCGCTTCCTGCCATGAGAACCGTTTTGATCGTGGAAGACAGCGAGACCTGCGCCGAAACGCTGCAGATCGCGCTCGATTCCATTCCCGGCCTGAAGACCATCGTGCTGGCCAGTCCCGGTGCGGCTCTGACCGCGCTCCACAAGCACGGAGACGATATCGTTGCCGTCATAACGGATTTACACCTGCCTTTGCACGATGGCCTCGAACTCATCCGTCAGCTCCGTGCTGACACCCGTTTTCGCAATCTGCCGGTGCTCCTCATCTCCGGCGACAGCGACCCCCAATTAGCGCATCGCGCGCTCGCCCGCGGCGCCGACGCATTCTTCTCGAAACCCTACTCACCGGCGGCGGTTCGCCGCAAACTGGAGCAACTCTTATGTTGATGCGAATCCTCTTCGTCGCAGCCTTTATCTCGGCAAGCCCGATCCTGCGCGCGCAGTCGAACACGGACTCAGCCTTACAGGCTGTCATCGAGCGACTGGACCGTCTGGAGAAGCAGAATCGCGAACTGCTCACCGAAGTCCAGGAACTGCGACGGCAACTCGGAGGCCCGGCCCAATCCGCCTCTGCGGACGCTTCGCCCCCTGCGGGAAGTTCCCCGCCCCCTCCGGCGGAACGTTTGGATGTCCAGGAGAGCCGCACTGAGGAACTCGCACAGACCAAGGTCGGAACCTCCCAACGCATGCCGGTCTCACTCACGGGCATGGTCCTGTTCAACGCATTTCACAACGGCGGTTTCGGCGGCGGAACAGAAGTCCCGGCTTCCGCTCAATTGGCAAAATCCTCCGATGCGTCCGGCGCGACCTTTCGCCAGACCGTCATCGGCCTCACCTTCAACGGACCGGATCTCCCGGGCGGCGGCAAGGCCTCCGGCAATGCCTATTTCGATTTCTGGGGTGGCAGCGCAGCGCCCTCTAACAATCTCTTCCGCGTCCGAACCGCTACTCTGGACCTCGCATGGAAGAACACCACCATCAGCGCCGGTCAGGATAAGCCCATCGTCTCTCCGCGCGAACCCACCTCGCTCGCCGAGGTCGGCCTCGCTCCGCTTGTGGGCGCGGGCAATCTTTGGGACTGGCAACCGCAGCTTCGCATCGAACAGCGCTACTCATTCAGGAACTCCGATCCGAATGGCAACGAGACCGGGCTGAAACTACAGGCAGGCATTTTCGAAACCTCGGAAGTTTACTCATCGACCGCGCCCGCCGCTCTCTCCGGGACTCTCGAAAAACAGCGCCCAGCTTACGAAGCCCGGCTGCTCTTCTATCGCGGCATCCCGGGAAAGCGGCGAGTCGAAATCGCCCCCGGCGTTCACGCCAGCACCACACACGTTGCGGGTCAATCTGTCGATTCCCGTCTGGGCACACTCGACTGGCTGATCCAGCCCGCCAACCGGATCAGCCTTACCGGCGCTTTCTTCCAGGGCACTGACGATTCCGGACTCGGCGGCCTCCGCCAGGGCTTCACGCTTCTCTCCTCCGGCGCCGCCATCCCCGTTCACGCCGCCGGCGGCTGGAGTCAACTCGCCGTCACGCTCGCGCCGCGCCTCTCTCTGCACATCTTCGGGGGAGAGGAATCCGACCGCCCCTCGGATCTCACACCCAACAGCGTCCGGCGGAATCTTGTTTACGCCGCTAACGCCATGTACAAACTCGCGCCTAACGTAATCGCCGCGCTCGAGACTTCACAGACGAGGACCGATTACATCCTCTCCGGTACACGTATCAATAACCACTATGATCTGGCCCTTGCATATCTGTTCTAGGAGTCTCGGCGCGGCTGCTGCACTGGCCCTCCTGGCGCTGCTTCCGGCCAGCGTTCTGTGGGCAGCCACGGTAGCTGGCGCCGTGGAACTGCGTGAATCCCGCATCGATTCGGTCGCCCGCGGCAAAGATTACTCCGGCGTCGTCATCTCCCTGCATGCCGTCAACCAGCCCGCGGCGTCCAATGCGGCAAAGCACGTCACCATGCTCCAGAAAGACAAGATGTTCACCCCGCATATCCTGCCCATCCTCGCCGGCACTACCATCGACTTCCCCAACGCCGATCCCATTTTTCACAACGCCTTCTCCAGCTACAGCGGCCAGATCTTCGATGTTGGCTTGTATCCTCCCGGCACGTCCCGCTCGGTCCGGTTTCAGCGGCCCGGCATCGTGCGCGTGTTCTGCAACATTCACCCCGCTATGAGCGCCATTATTTTGGTTCTCGCCACCCCCCACTTCACCGTCACCGCTCGCGATGGCTCCTTCCACCTGGACGTTCCCGCCGGCTCGTACGATCTCCGCGTGTTTCACGAACGCGCCACCGAACAGACCCTCGATTCGCTGTCGCGCCGCATCATCGTCGGTACCGACGGCCTCCGCGTTCCGCCCATCTCAGTCTCCGAAGCCGGTTATCTGATCACCCCGCACAAAAACAAATACGGCAAGGATTACGACCCGCCGCCCGACGATAAGACCCTCTACCCGGGCGGTCACCCATGAACCTCCCTGCCCGTAATTCTCTGCTCGGAAAAATCGTCGTCTCCACCTCAATCGCCATCACACTGTTGCTCGCGGTTGCGGGCTGGTTTGTCCGTGATGTCACACGCACGGTGCTATCCGATAATCTCCGCCATGAAATTCAGGGCAGCCTTCGCGCTTACGAATCTCTCTGGCAGGCCCGCGCCGAAACGCTGCGCTCCGTAAGCCTGGCGCTCAGCAATATGTCCGACGTTCGCCGCGCCTTTCAGACCAACGATCGCGCAACCATTCAGGACACAGCTGCTGAATTCTGGTCCCGCATCGGGGAGAGTTCCGCTCCCCATGCCTCTGGCAGCGTCTTTCTGGTGACCGATCCTCAGGGCGAAGTCATCGCATCGCTCGGCGGCAACATTCCGAATAAGGGCAAGTTTGCCGTTGTCCGCGACGCCGCGTCGCGCTTTCCCGCCCAATCCGATGGGTTCTCGCTTGAGAATGGCAATCTCTTCGAACTCGTCGTCACGCCCGTTTACGTCCAGACGCAGGCAGGTTCGGGCCTGCTCAACGTCCTGGTCGCAGGCTTCCCGGTCGATCAACAAGTGGCCCGCGAACTGAAGGATCGCACGGGTGGCAGCGACTTCATCTTCCTGTCCGGGGGCCTTCCCGTTGCCTCCACGCTGGACGACGCGCAGACGCGGCCCATCGCCAATCAGTACCGACGCGGCTCTGGCGTACAGGACATTGAACTGCCCGGCCACGAATTCGCCGTGCTCGGCACCACTCTTCGCAATCTGGATGGCGCTCCCGCCGGCGACCTGCTCATCCTGCACAACTTTGATTCCATCCGCCGCGACCTTAACGCCCTCCAGACTCGCTTGTTTCTGATCTGGGTCGCAGCCGTACTGTCCGGCATCGCCGTCAGCGTACTGCTCGCCCGCCGCATTCTTCAGCCGATTCGACAACTGGATCAGGCCGCCGCCCTGATCGCCCGGGAAAGCTACGGCGCTCAGGTTCCGGTAGAGGGCGACGACGAACTCGCGCGCCTCGCGCGCACGTTCAACACGATGTCCGGCTCCATCCAAAGCGCCCGCACCGAGCTGATCCGCCGTGAGCGCATGTTCACCATCGGGCAGTTGTCCAGTTCCATCGTCCACGATCTTCGCAACCCGCTTGCCTCCATCTATGGCGGCGCCGAAATGATGATGGATGGCGATCTCAGCCCGGAGTTGCTCCAGCGGCTCGCCGGCAACATTTACCGGTCCTCCCGCGTCATCAATGAAATGCTCCAGGAATTGGTCGACGTGTCGCGCGGCCGCATTCAGTCGCCCGAAACGTGCCGCCTCGAAGAGATTGTCGATGCCGCCGTCGAGATTCTTCAGCCCGCAGCAGCCGAACATGCGGTAACCATCAACGCATCGATCGACCCCGCGATCGAACTGCCACTCGAACGCGCCCGCGTGGAGCGCGTATTCCTGAACCTGATCTCCAACGCCATCGAGGCGATGCCGTCCGGCGGCCTGATCTCCATATCCGCCGTGCGGAACGGCAATGGAATCCTGGTCGAAGTGAACGACACCGGCCCAGGCATCCCCGATGAAGTTCGCACCCGGCTTTTCCAGCCTTTCGTCACTTCCGGCAAGAACGGACTCGGACTCGGACTCGCGCTCTCGCGCCAGACGCTGCTCGATCACGGCGGCGACCTTTGGGTGGAAAACAACGCGGGCGGCGGAGCGCGTTTCCGGCTGCGCCTGCCCGCATAGTCGCCATGTGCCACCATTAGTCTTTCGTGCTGCAAACCCTGCGCCAGCTTCCGTGGCTCCTCCGCCGTACCCTCGTCGCCTCCATCGACGACGGCCTCTTCGCCGTCGCCAAGGGCGCAGCGTACTCCGGCCTCCTTTCTCTTTTCCCCGTGCTGACCTCAGCCGCCGCCATCAGCGTCCAGATGCGCGCGGATTACGTGCGGCAAAAGCTCGCCGTCTTTCTGTCCCGCATCCTCCCACCCGGCACGGAAGACGCCGTTCTTCAGCAGTTTCGCTATCAGGGTCAACGGCCCGTGGCGCTCATCGTGGTGGCCGCAATTCTCTCCCTTTGGGCCGCATCGAGCGTGATCAAAAGTCTCATGGACGGCTTCAACGCCGCTTATCGCGTCCCGCGCACTCGCTCCATGGGCGCCCACATCGGAGTGGGAATCATGTTGGTCTTCCTGATCGTCATCCCGATGCTCGGAGCCTCCTCCCTTGTCCTTTTCGGCGGCACCGTGGAACACGCGGTCATGCGCGCTCTGAAAGTAGACCCCGTCCTGAACCCCCTGACCGGATCGTGGGAATTCCTATCCCGGGCCATGCGCTACATAACCGCTTTCGGCGCCGCCTGGAGCCTGACTGCCATCCTCTTCTATTTCGGACCCTATCGCAAACAGCAGTGGAGGCATGTCTTGCCGGGCGCCTTCCTCGCCACGGTACTCTGGTTATTGGCCACTCTCGGCTTCAGCTGGTACGTCCGCCACATTACGAACTACAACGTGCTCTACGGCAGCATCGGCACCGGGATCGCGCTGCTCATCTGGATGTACCTGCTCGCCATCATCGCCCTGTTCGGTTGTGAGTTCAACGCGGAGTGCGATCGCATGCGTTCTGCGGAACTCCGACTGTCATCACCCAAACATCCCGCCTGATCCCCCAATCTGCCGCAATCCGGCTCCCGCCCTGACCCCACGACCTACACACTCCCACATAAAAAGGTTTTCTCTGCGTTCTCTGCTGCTTCCTCTGCGTTCTCCTGATGAACCACCCGCCCGCCGGGCGGTTCCGCCTGTCATTGATCAGGCCCCGCCTGGCCAGGATCCTTTGCGTGAAAGTCGGAATGGCGCAATAGCTGACGGCCGCCATAAACTTTGTGTTGCAAAGTGCTCAGCACTTCTTTTATACTGACTGCATGGGTGCCGTCCGCCCGATTAGACAAACTCCCGCCTCCCCTATCGGCCTGCACGACCAGGCCATGGACAACCTGCGCTTCATCCGTGACGCCATCGAGAACGCCGGCTCCTTCACCGCCGTCCCCGGCATCGGCGGCATGGTGGTGGGCGCCACCGCTTTCTTCGCAGCCTTCGCCGCTCACCTCAGCGCAGGTCCCCGCGCCTGGCTCGCCGTCTGGATCGGTGAAGCGCTCCTCGCGCTCGCCATCGGCCTTGCCTTCTCCGCGCGCAAAGCCCGACTTTCCGGAACTTCTCTGCTCTCACGCTCGTTTCGCCGCTTCATCTTCGCCCTCGCCCCGCCGATCGCCGCCGGCGCGGTAATCACCGTCATGCTCAACGGCGCGGGCCTCACGCATTTTCTTCCCGCCGTCTGGCTGCTGCTCTACGGCGCAGGCGTCGCCTGTGGCGGTGCGTTTTCGGTCCGTGTCGTCCCCGTCATGGGAGTGGCATTCCTTTCGCTCGGCGCAGTCGCCGCCCTCGCCCCACATACCTGGTCCGATCCGCTGCTCGCCCTCGGCTTCGGCGGCCTGCACATTATTTTTGGCTGGATCATCGCGAGGCGTTATGGCGGCTAAACCCTCCGCATCCCGAACTCCCGCGCCTGGCCCTCGCGAAATCGCTTCGCCTGCAACCGGTGCCGTTGCGCTCGACCGCGTCATCCACGAACGCCTCCGGCTTGCCATCGTCAGCGCCCTCGCCGTCAATCCGATCCTGACCTTCGCCGAACTGAAAAAGCTGCTCTCCACCACTGACGGCAATCTCAGCGTCCATTCCCGCAAGCTGGAGGACGCCGGCTACATCTCCGTCGAAAAGAAATTCGAAGGCCGCATGCCGCGCACCGAATACCGCCTCACCTCCGCCGGTCGCACCGCTCTCGAACGCTACCTGACCCACATGGAAGCTCTGATTCGCGCCGCCCGCAGCCGATAAAAAAATTTACCCATGAACTTTACAGCACAAAGTACATTCGAAACATCCCTCGGGTCCCTCCACGCCGCCATCATCATGGACGGCAACGGCCGCTGGGCCGCGCAACGCGGACTCCTTCGCCTCGAAGGCCATCGCGCCGGCGCCGAAACGCTTCGCCACATTGTGGAAGCCGCGCCCCGTCTCAACATCGGCACCTTGACCGTCTACGCCTTCTCCGCCGACAACTGGAAGCGCCCGCCGGAGGAAGTCGAAGCTCTTATGTTCCTCCTTGCCTGCTATCTCGAAAAGGAATCCGTGCGGCTCCGTGACGCCGGTGCCCGCACCACCGTGATCGGCCGCCGCGACCGTCTGCCCGCGCCCCTGCTCTCCGCCATCGACCTCGCCGAAACCCGCACCCGCCACTGCACCAATCTCCACTTCCGGCTCGCCATCGACTACTCCGCCCGCGCCGCCATCGCCGAAGCCTCGGGCGACCTTACCGACGCCATCCCGGTCGATCTCATGATCCGCACCGGCGGCGAACAACGCCTCAGCGACTTCCTCCTCTGGGAATCCGCCTACGCCGAACTCATCTTCACCAAACGCATGTGGCCCGATTTCACCCCCGCCGATCTCCGCGCCGCCGTGAACGAATACCACCACCGCGATCGCCGCTTCGGCGCCGTGCCGGAGCCGGTCCTGACAGCGCAGGCGACCGAGCGCTGGCTCCGCTAACGCCCGAACACCCGGACAGGCAATTCGAAAAAACGAAAATCGATCAAAGAAAGGCCAAACTATCAACGCGGGCGTTCTTCTATCGTCCTGATGCGGTGGAGGTAATCGGCCACGACGCGGAGTAACTCGTCGAGCTTGCGGTCGATGGAACTGAAGCGAATTTCCAGACTGAGGTCCAGTTTCGCGAAACGGGCATCCACTTCCGCGCGAACCGAGTTGGTCTCGGCGCGGATTACATCCTTCATGTCGCCGATTCTGGCGTTGTTGATCAGCGTCGCTCCGAGGATCGCGGGGACGGTGATTGAGAGGGCTATGATTTGGGATTCGTTCATTGCCTTATTTTTTCAGTGTACCTGGTTTGGGTTCGGCGGCCCCCTCGGAATTTGCGTCATCTGGATGCGTCTTCCAGTTCCACTCGCCCTGCAGTTTCTCCATTCGACCCCACGGCCCGGAACTTCGCGACATTCGATTCCAGCCGTTGCCTGCGACTTGTGTCAAATGGGATAGCATGGTTTGTCATCATGCTCCGCCGCACCCTCTTCATCCTGCTAACCGCGCTGCCGCTGTTCGCCGCAAACGGCGACGTCGAACTGCTGCTGAACTCGAAACCCGTCTCACCCGGCGATCTCAAACCCGCGGACGTCACCGACCTGACCCTCCGCAACGGAGTCGTCTCCATCACCTTCGGCCCCGATGGCAGCGCGACGTCTCTCATCAAAAACGGCCAGGAACTCGCCCACAACCTCAACGGCATCGTGCCACGCGACGTCGACGCGCACCGCACCTGGTACATCGATTACAACGCCGGCGGCGGTCATCTCGTGGCCGACAACATCCGCGTCATCCAGGCTACTTCCGAAATGGCCCACATCGCCATCATCGATTCCGGCGTCACCAGCGCCTTCTACCTCGAACACCACATCCTGCTGAGGAAAGGCGATAGCGGCCTCTACGGCTACGTCATCTGCCGGAACCCGAAGAACCGCAGGCTCGGCGGCGAAATGCGTACCATGTACCGCCTTGACCGCAACATTTTCGACTGGGCTTACGTCTCCGAACGCACCGGCCACCAGCCGACCTACGGCGAACTGGTTCAGTATCCATCCGTGCAGGACGAGACATGGAAGATGCCCGACGGCAGTATCTATCAGAAATACGATTACTCCGGCTATATGGCCGAAACCCCGATGTGGGGCCACTACGGCCATGGCTTCGGCGTCTGGTTCATGCCCGTCAGCACCGAGTATTACGCGGGCGGCCCGTTGCGGCAGGATCTCATGGTTCACCAGGATGCTCTCATCCTCAACTACTTTCAGGGCGCGCACTACGGCGGTGGCGGCGCCGACAACTTCACCAATGGCGAAAAACTTTTCGGCCCCTGGTTCACGTACATCAACACCGGCGATAACGCACAGTTGATTGTCGACGCAAAAAAACGTGCACTCGCCGAGCAGGCCAAATGGCCGTATCGGTGGGTCGACGAACCGCTCTATCCGCTCGACCGCACCACAGTTTCCGGTCAGCTCAAACTCGAAGGACGCGGCACCGCGGCCGGCGCGATGGTGGTTCTCGCCAAACCCTCCCAGGAAATTTACAAGCAGGGCGGTGACTTCATCTTCTACGGCAAAGCCGACGCATCCGGCAAATTCGCG
>Ga0302320_10020857_pt1 | contig 13035 bp, 13 predicted proteins | sample Bog_T0_3_FD_202130 | JGI IMG/M metagenome (GOLD analysis project Ga0302320, IMG submission 202130) | Peat permafrost microbial communities from Stordalen Mire near Abisko, Sweden - Bog_T0_3 | ecosystem: Environmental > Terrestrial > Soil > Wetlands > Peat | place: Sweden: Abisko, Stordalen Mire...
TGATCCGCTGGTTCACGGAATCCGACATCGTCGAAGTGCAGCCGCAGCTTTCCAGCGCGATTGCCGAACGCGAGGACATCGCGCTGCTGCAGTTCCGCACCGCCTCCGGCGTGCTTGCCCATATCAACACCAACTGGCTGACGCCGTTCAAGGCCCGTAACGTCACCGTGGCCACCCGCGGCAAATACGTGATGGGCGATCTGCTCACCCGCCAGGTCACCGAGTGCTTCGGCTTCAAACCGGACGGCAGCTACTCGATGCGCCATCTGCCGGTCGGCCATGACGAACCGTTGCGTGCCGAACTGATCGCGTTCCTGCACGCCGTGCGCACCGGCGGGGTGCCGGCGGTGACCGGCGACGAGGGCGTCGCCAGCCTCGAGATAGCGACCCGCTGCCTGGAAACCCCCGCCAAACCCGCCGCCTCCTCGCCCCGCAAGGGGCCGCGCCGCGTCGTCGGCTAGGGCATGATCCGGAAAAGGGGCAACCGGTTTTCCTGATCTGATCGTGCTCGGAAAAAGATGTCACGCTCTCAACACTTGCAAGGCTCCATGAATCAGCATCTGCGTCCAGAACCCGTACCCTTCATCGATATTGCCGCGCAGCGGCGCCGGCTTGGCAAATCCATCGATGAGGCGGTCTCCCGCGTACTCGCCCATTGCCAGTTCATCAACGGGCCGGAAGTAGCCGAGCTCGAGGCTGCGCTCGCGGCATTCAGCGGCGCCGCGCATGTGGTGACTTGTGCCAGCGGTACCGACGCGCTGCTGATGGTGCTGATGGCGAAGGGGATCGGTCGCGGCGATGCGGTGCTCTGTCCATCCTTTACATTCTGTGCCACCGGCGAAGCGGTGGCGCTGACCGGCGCGACACCGGTGTTTGTCGATGTCGATGAAGTCACGTTCAACATGGATGCAGCTTCGCTGAAGCGCGGGATCGTGACCGCGATAAAGCTCGGCCTCAAGCCGAGGGCGGTGATCCCGGTCGATCTGTTCGGGCAAAGCGCCGACCATGACGCCATCGCCGCAGTCGCCGAAGCCGCGGGTCTGTTCGTGCTCGATGACGCCGCGCAGGCGTTCGGCGCGAGCTACAAGGGCCGCCGCCTCGGCACTGCCGGCCTTGTCACTGCGACCAGCTTCTTTCCGGCAAAACCGCTCGGCTGCTTCGGCGATGGCGGCGCGATCTTCACCGACGATGCCGAACTCGCCGCGACGCTGCGCAGCGTTCGCGTCCACGGCCAGGGCTCGGACAAATATGACAATGTTCGTCTCGGGCTCACCGGGCGGCTCGACACCATCCAGGCGGCGATCCTGCTCGAGAAAATGAAGATTTTCGAGGATGAAATCACCGCGCGCAACAAGGTTGCTGTGCGCTATGCCCAGGGTCTTGGCAATGTCGTGACCGTCCCGCGGCTTGCCAGCGGCTGCACCTCGGTGTGGGCGCAATACACCATCCGGCTGCCCAAAGGCTGCGATCGCGACGGTTTTGCCGCCGCGCTGAAAGCCCAGGGCATTCCGACCGCGATCTATTACCCGAAATCGATGCATCAGCAGACCGCCTATCGGGATTTCCCGGTTGCGGACGGCGGCCTGCCGGCCAGCGAGCGCTTGTCCGGCGATGTCATCAGCCTGCCGATGCATGCCTATCTCGACGAGCCGACGCAGGATCGAGTCATCAAGGCTGTGCGCGGCGCAGTTCAGGCTTGATTTGGGCGTTTTGAAGCGCCACCGCATGCTGTAGAAGCGGCGCATGCTCGGTCGAATTTTCACTGTCGGCGGCTACACGCTGCTTTCGCGGCTGACGGGCCTCGTGCGTGACATCATGCTCGCGGCGATCCTTGGCGCCGGGCCGGTGGCCGACGCGTTTTACGTGGCCTGGCGGCTGCCCAACAATTTTCGCGCGATTTTCGCCGAAGGCGCGTTCAACACGGCGTTCATTCCGGCCTATGCCCACGTCCATGGCAAGGGCGGCGAGACCTCGGCGCGATTATTCGCCGACCGCATCTTTACCCTGCTGTTTCTGTCGCAACTGGTTCTGTTGATCGTGGCGTGGTTGTTCATGCCGCAGGCCATGAGCATTCTTGCTCCGGGCTTCACCGAGGATTCCGAACAGCGCCGCCTGGCGATCGAACTGACGCGCATTACCTTTCCCTATCTGTTGCTGATCACGCTGGTGACGCTCTATGGCGGCATGCTCAACGTGATGCACCGCTATGCCAGTGCTGCGGCGGCGTCGATCTTTCTCAACGTCTCGATGATGGCGACGCTGGCGCTGGCCGCATTCTTTCCGACCATCGGACACGCCGCCGCCTGGGGCGTGTTGATCTCCGGCTTCCTGCAATATTTTCTGCTTGCCGGCGATCTTGCCCGCCACGGCGGCCTGCCGCGCTTTGCACCGCTGCGGCTCGATGAAGATGTGCGCGCGTTCTTCCGGGCGGTCGGGCCGGCGACACTGGGCTCGATGGGCACCCAGGTCGCGGTGTTCGCCGATACCATTATCGCGACCTTGCTGCCGGCCGGCGCGCTGTCGGCGCTGTACTACGCCGACCGGCTCAACCAGCTGCCGATCGGCGTGATCGGAATTGCGATCGGTACGGTGTTGCTGCCGGAAATGTCGCGGCGGCTGACATCGGGCGATCACGCCGGCGCAATGGCGTCGCAGCGGCGGGCGTTCGAATTTACGCTGTTGTTCTCGGTGCCGTTCGTGGCGGCGTTCCTCGCCGTGCCCGAAATCATCACGCGCGCCGTGTTCGCGCGCGGCGCATTCACCAAAGCCGATGCCGCGGCCTCCGCCGCGACGCTCGCGGCCTATGCCGTCGGGTTAATCCCGTTCGTCCTGATCCGCAGCGCGGTTGCGACCTTCTATGCCCGCAAGAACACGGCAACACCGGTGAAGGCTTCGCTGACCGGACTTGCGGTCAATGTGCTGTTGAAAATCGTGTTGATGGCACCGCTGGCGCAGGTCGGGCTTGCGCTCGCGACCGCGGTCGGCGCCTGGATCAATCTCCTGCTGGTGCTCGGTTTGGCGGTGCGGGCCGGCTACCTCGAACTCGACAAGGCGCTGATCCAGGCGCTGGCGAAATTCGCCGTCTCCGGGACCGTCCTCGCGGCGGCGCTGTGGTTTGCCGCCGGCTTCGCCGCGGCGCATCTGGCGCAACTGAGCGCGCTGCACGACGAAGCGGCGCTGTTGCTGCTGATCGTGGTCGGAACAATTGTCTATGCCGGGTCGATCATGCTGCTGTTCGGCTGGGGCTGGCTGAGGTCGCTGGTGCGCAGCTAAATGCGTTTGCGCTGCCGCTTGATCCGCTGCAATATGATGAAAACCAGGCAGGGGGAAACGGAGATACGATGGCTCCCATCAAATTCGGCGTCGGTCAAAGCGTGCTTCGCAAGGAAGACGATGCGCTGATTCGCGGCAAGGGCCGCTACACCGATGATCACGCGCCGCAGCCGGCGCTGCATGCGCTGGTGCTGCGCTCGCCGCATGCGCATGCAAAATTCACCATCGACGTCAGCCGCGCCCGCGGTTTGCCAGGGGTTGCCGCGATCCTGACGGCTGAGGATGTCCGGGATCTCGGCGATTTGCCGTGCCTGTTCAATCTCGAAGTCGATCCCTTCACCGGCCCCCCCTATCCAATCCTCGCCGACGGCGTGGTGCGCCACGTCGGCGATGCCGTCGCCTTCGTGGTCGCCGACACGATCGATCACGCCCGCGATGCGATCGAGGCGATCGAGGTCGACTGGACGCCGTTGCCGGCGGTGGTGGGTCTCGCCAATGCCGTCAAGAAGGGTGCGCCGCAGGTCTGGCCCGGTCATCCCGGCAATGTGTTGTTCGATGTGCCGATCGGCGACAAGAAGGCCACCGAGGCTGCGTTCGCGAAAGCCCATGCGGTGGCCGAAATATCGGTGGTCAATCCCCGCATCGTCACCAACTTCATGGAGACGCGCGCGGCGGTCTGCGAATACGACGCCAAGCGCGATCATCTGACGCTGACCATCGGCAGCCAGGGCAGCCATCGCCTGCGCGAAATCATCGGCGGGATGGTGCTGAAGATCCCGCTGGAAAAGATGCGGGTGATCTGTCCGGATGTCGGCGGCGGATTCGGCACCAAGCTGTTTCCCTATCGCGAATACGCCCTGATCGCGGTCGCTGCGCGAAAACTGCGCAAGACCATCAAATGGACCGCCGATCGTGCCGACCACTTCATCGGCGACGCGCAGGGCCGCGACAACGTCACCACGGCGCGGATGGCGCTCGCCGAGGACGGCAAGTTTCTCGCGATGGACGTCGATCTGATGGGCGACATGGGCGCCTATTTGTCGACCTTCGGGCCCTACATTCCCCACGGCGGCGCCGGCATGCTGCCCGGTCTCTATGACATCCAGGCCTTCCATTGCCGCGTCCGCACGGTGTTTACCAACACCGTGCCGGTCGATGCCTATCGCGGCGCGGGTCGGCCCGAGGCCGCCTATGTGGTCGAGCGGCTGGTCGACGCGTCGGCGCGCAAGCTCGGCATGACGCCGGACGCGATCCGGAAGAAGAATTTTATCAGTCCGCGCGCGATGCCGTACAAGACGGCCACAGGGAAGATCTACGATTCCGGCGACTTCACCGCGCATATGAAGCGGGCGATGGAAATCGGCGACTGGAAGGATTTCGCGAGGCGCGCCAAGGCCGCGAAAAAGCAGGGGCTGGTGCGCGGCATTGGATTAGCGACCTATGTCGAGGTCTGCGGCACCATGGGCGAGGAGACCGCCAAGGTGCAGCTCGATCCGAACGGCGACGTCACGATCCTGATCGGTACCCAGTCGAGCGGGCAGGGGCATCAGACGGCTTACGCGCAACTCGTCGCCGAGCAGTTCGGGCTGCCGCCCGAGCGTGTCCACATCCACCAGGGCGATACCGACGAGATCGCCACCGGTCTCGGCACCGGCGGATCGGCCTCGATTCCGACCGGCGGCGTCAGCGTCGAGCGTGCGACCCGCGAACTCGGCAAGAATTTGCGCGAGATTGCCGCCGAGGCGCTGGAGACCAGCGCCGGCGACCTCGAGATCAGCGACGGCACGGTGCGGATCGCCGGCACCGACCGCTCGGTCAGCTTTGCGGATTTGGCCAAACGGCCCGGCGTCGATCCCTCGAAGCTGAACGCCAGCGCGACCTTCACCGCCGCCGACGGCACCTATCCGAACGGCACCCACCTTGCCGAAGTCGAAATCGATCCCGCTACCGGCATCATCAAAATCGTCAACTACGTCATCGTCGACGATTTCGGGGTGACGCTGAATCCATTGCTGCTCGCCGGCCAGGTTCATGGCGGCGCCATGCAGGGAATCGGGCAGGCGCTGATGGAGCAGGCGGTCTACAACCCGAGCGACGGCCAGCTGGTCACGGGAACCTTCATGGATTATGCGCTGCCGCGCGCGGCCGACGGTCCGTCGTTTGTATTCGAAACCCACAATGTGCCCTGCAAGACCAACCCGCTCGGCGTCAAAGGCGCCGGCGAGGCCGGCGCGATCGGCTCCTGTCCGGCGGTCGTCAATGCGATCATTGAAGGGTTATGGCGGGAATTCAAAATCGATCACATCGACATGCCGGCGACTGCGGAACGGGTCTGGATCGCGATCCGCGAGCATCAGCGACGGCATAGCCTGTGATGTCTGTTGCCGGCTGCGGAATGAAACGCGACCGGCGGTGTTGGAGAACGAGGTGGGCTCACTCGGAGCCTGCCTTTTGTGCAATCGAAAAATGGGGGTCGAACTGATGATGCGAACGGTAATTCTGGTCGGAACGCTGTTGCTCGGCGTTGGCGCGGTGGCGGCGCAGCAGGATCAGGTCTTGCAGACCCAGGCGGTGATGAAGGGTAACGGCAAGAATGCGGGCGCTCTGTCGGCGATGGTCAAGGGCGAAAAGCCCTACGATCAGGCCACGGTCGATGCCGCGATCGCTCAGTTCGAGGACACCATCAAGAAGTTTCCGACCCTGTTTCCCGACAGCATCAAGGGCATGAAGCCCGATGGGGATTACAGCGCATCTGCCAAAGTCTGGGAAGACAAGCCCGGTTTTGCCGAGCACATCGCAAGCTTCGCCAAGGCCGTGACCGACGCCAAGGGCAAGATTACCGATCTGGACACGTTGAAGGCGACGTTACCCACCATCGGCAAGCAATGCGGCGGCTGCCACGAGACCTACCGCCTCAAGAACAGCTAGTTCGATTTGACCAAAGAGAGCGGGCGGACGCCCGAGGTGTCCGCCCTTTTATCTATCCATCGAGCGGATGGCCTACTTCGTGACCTGGCCGCGGATTTCGCCGCCCGGATTGGCCGCGGTGTGGATGTTGACATAGTACTTGCCGGCCGTCAGATCCGCCGCCTGCGCGTCGGTCAGGGTGGCGCTGCCCTCGACCGGACTTGACGTTGCATTCGGGATTGCGACGGCGACGCCTGCCTTTTCGGTGGCTCCAGCCGGGCCGTGGAAATGCGCCGCGGTCGCGGGGCCGGAGAGGCCGGAATAGGTCAGCTTCCAGGAGAGCTTCTTGGTGGCGGCATCATAGTCGATGTCGGCGGTGCCCTTGCCGGCGGTAGAGACGGCCGGCACCTCGGAGGCGCCGTCGAGGGTCGCTTTCATCTTTTCGGCAAAGGCGGGCCCAGTGAAGGCGATCGTTGTGCCCAGCCCGAGCGTGGCGAGCAAGGTCCTGGTGTTTGGCATGGTTCTCTCCCTGTTGACGTCAAGTGTTGGTGCCACCTTCAAAACAAAGGCAATTCGGGTTTTATTCCCGGAACCGGCTTGGACGCCTCAAATTTTCAGGCAGCTCTGGCTGGAATAACGGCCATACTATCCGATAAATCAAGGCGAACAGTGACGGATCGGTGAATGCCGCGACGAATCTTCCTTGCCGCCACGCTGGCCGGCATTGCCGCATTCGGCGCCTATTGGTGGCTGACGGCGGTGCCGATCGTGGTTGCGGTTCCGGAGTCTGCCAATGTGCCGAACCTTGCCAATGGACTGACGATATTCAACGCCGGCGGATGTTCCGCCTGCCACGCCGTGCCGGGCCAGCCCGACCGCCTGAGGCTGGGCGGCGGTCTTGCGATGACCTCGCCGTTCGGAACGTTTTACGCTCCCAACATTTCCCCTGATCCGGCCGATGGTATCGGTCGATGGAACGAGGCCGAATTTGTCGGCGCGCTGACCAAAGGGATTTCTCCGGCCGGCTTTCATTACTTTCCGGCCTTTCCCTACACGTCCTACCAGCGTGCCAGGATTACCGACATCCGCGACCTCTTTGCTTACCTGAAAACACTCCCCCCCGTGTCCGGCAAGGTCCGCGACCATGACGTGCGGTTTCCGTTCAACATCCGACGCAATGTCGGAATCTGGAAATGGCTGTTCCTGGACGGCAAGCCCTTCGTGCCCGACCTCGCGCGTTCCCCGAGCTGGAATCGCGGCGCCTATCTGGTCGACGGGCTCGGCCATTGCGCGGAGTGTCACAGCCCGCGCAACTTTCTTGGCGGCATCATTGCCGCACAGCGCTTCGCGGGCGGACCCAATCCGGAAGGTGAAGGCTGGGTGCCGAACATCACGCAAAAGGGACTGGGCGAATGGAGCGAGAAGGACATCGCCTACTTCCTCGAGACCGGAGAAATGCCCGATGGCGACAGCGTCGGCGGCTCGATGGTGCGTGTGATCAGGAACATCTCGCAACTCAGCCCCGGGGATCGCGCCGCGATCGCGGAATATCTCAAATCGCTGCCGCCGGTGGACGGCCCGCCGCGGCCTCAGAAGACGACCAGGGACAGCGGCAAATCCTGAGCTGGAAGTGTCCCCAGGCCGGCGCTCCGTCGTGCGCCACGGATGTTACGCTCCCTACAGCCAGCCAAAGCGGTCCAGAACATATAGCGCGACCAGCGCGATGGTCACGATCGTGCTGAACAATGTGATCAGCAGCGTCCAGTCGACACCGCGCTTTGAGCGGCGTCCGATGGTTAAAATCGCCGCCAGCGCCTTGAGGCCAAATTTTCTCATCGCCGTCTCCCGCCGCCAGGCCGGTCGCCGTCCGGTTCGAATCAGACCGGCAGGCGCCGTGGCGCAGCGCGGAACCGAATTCTACGGCTGGAATCTGAAAGTAGCTTCCGGATATTTCCGTGGTCAGGCCAGAAATAACCGATCGATAAAATGCGCGCTAAATCCTGGATCGGTCGTTAATCGGCAAACGCTAGCGTGCCCGGGCAGCCCGATCGGCTGCTTCTGAGCGGATGCCCAGGCATGACCATTTTTTCGGCATGGCTTCGCGCGCGAGCGCTCGCGGAAGCCTTTTTGATCGACTGTCGGGCCATCGCGGCAACGGAGTTTGCCGTGATCGTGCCCATCATGCTCGTCATGTTCTTTGGAACGGTCGAGATGTCGAACGGCGTGGCGGTCTATCGCAAGGTCACGCTGATGGCCCACACGCTTTCCGACCTGACCTCGCAATCGGTAACGGTTCAGGCTTCGGATCTCACCAACTTCTTCGCGGCCAGTACCGGCATCATGACGCCATATTCGACGACGACGCTGTCGCAGACGATTACCGAACTATGGGTCAATCCCAGCCAGCAGGCGCGGGTTCAGTGGAGCAGCGGGGCGGGAGCGCTTGCCGCCGGGACCGTGGTGTCAATTCCCTCCCAGCTTGCGACCGCCAATACCTATGTCATCTACAGCCAGGTCAGCTATCACTATACCCCTGTGGTCGGCTACGTGATGGCGAAAGCCGGCATCACCCTGAGCGACACTTCGTATACGCGCCCGCGCCAGTCAAACTGCGTGCTCTTCAGTCCGCAGACCACGTGCCCGACCACCTGACGGTGCCCGCTTCCCGAAACATCACCGGGCCGATCCGATGATGCGGCGGCGGTCCGCGCTCAGATGGACGCTGTATGGCGCGATGGCGGGCGCACTTTGCATGGCCACCTGGATCGAATTTCTCAATCGCTGGCACATGAGCGAGGCGCTGTATTCGATATATGCCGCGCTGCTGGCGATGGGAGCGGTGTACGGCGCGGTCGGCGCCGCCGCCATTTGCGGGCTGCTCCACCTGTTCGCAAGGGTCAGGACCCGGCTTCGCTGATGGCGTCAGGCGGCAGTTTGGCCGCCCGGCGGCGGCACCGCGCGAAACTCGATGCCGTGCAGTTTGATGGTCGGCGACATGCCAAAATGGTTGCCGCCGAACACCCTGATGCGGCGTTCGAGTTCATCCCTGGGAATATCGAGCGGAATATCGCAGATCGCCCGATAGGCACGGCGGGAATATTTCCGGCTGCCCCATTCGATCGGAAGGCTGGGCGGTGGCTCGACGTCGGTGGCAAGCGATCCGGCCATGCGCCAGAACAATTGCGCGAGATGGGCGTAAGCGAGGCCTTCCAGACCAAGCACCGAGATATGGGCCGGTATGGCAAACCGCGCGACGTCGATAATCGGACCCGCATCGACCTGTTCCACCATGACATGCGCGGTGGCGCCGAATTCGGTTTCCCGGTTGTACAATGCAAAATTCGCCGGCGCCCAGCCGGGGTAGGCGGGCGGACCCGGATGGAAATTGAAGGCGCCGTAGCCCAGTTGGGCCAGAATGGTCTGCGGCACGATCACCGGCGTCACGAACGCGATCAGCCGCGCGCGCCGAAGTACATCCGGACTGAGTGCCTCGAGTTCGCCGGCGGTGCCGACCGGCACGACCGCGAGCTGCGGGTTGTGACCGAGCAATACATGCGGCAGCGTCGATTGCTCGGCGGCGCCCGAAAGCAGAATGATCGTATCGAACATCGCGATCCAAGAACATCGGTCGGCCCCGATCCCGTTCGGCGCGTCGCTTTTGCGCTTCGATCGGCCGAGCCGGACTCTGGCAAGTCGAGGCGAGGGTAGCGGTGGCGCTGTTAACAATATCTTTGCCCTGTCCTCCGGGCATGTTGCGCTGTGTTGCGAGAATCGCATCGGAAACATTTTGTAATAACAATTCTCCACCCCCCGGCGTCGAATGCTTCATCCGGGATCAGCTGCGCTGCAGCAGTGGCCGGAGGCTGCGAATGTCGGTCACGGTTTCGATCGCGAACACCGTTTCGATCAGCCGATCCGACTTTTGACGTCCCAGCACCGGCGCCGTGAGGTCTCTCGCCTTGTCGATCACCTCAGGGCGCGTCATCGGATTGCGCGGCGTGCCGCGCACGGCCGTCACCCGCTCCGTGAGCACCGTGCCATCGGTCAGCTCGATCTCGACCACCGCGACGCGCACCGGCAGCAGCCTGGCGAGTTCCTCGTCATAGACCAGGTTCACTTTGGCGCGCTGGCGCAGCACGGCGGCGTCCTGCATCCGCGGCTTGTCGTGCGCGGCGCGGAACGAAACGGTCTTGTCGAGCAGCATGACCGCGACCATGTGTTGCAGGCTGATGTCGGGAATGTCGCGGTTGTCGACGATGGTGGCGACCGGAGGCGCGAGATGCACGCTCACGCGCCGCACCTGGTCGGCTTCGAACGGCCGCTTGCTGCGGATCGCCTCGATGGCGTCAAGCGGGCCCTGGATCGGCGAGCCGACGGTCCATTTCTTGATGTCGGTTTGCGCGATCTCGTAGCGCTCGCCAAGTTTCTCGATCAGCCGCTCGGGCTGCGCCTTCGGGGCGTAGGCGTCGAAGAAATTGTCAGCGCCGAAAAAAATGTCGTCGACGCCGTTCCAGCCGGATTTGACCAGCAGCGCCGTGGTGACGCCGCTGCGGGCCGGCATGCCCGCGAACACGAAGGCCTTCTCGATGTGATCGGTATCGCGCCGCCAGGCGCGGATCCCCGAGGACTGTTGCGCCGCGTAGTCGAGCGCCCAGCGCATCTGGCGCGCGTCGAGGCCGGCGGCACAGCATGCTGCGGCGGCGGATCCGAAGGTCCCGGCGATGCTGTGGGTGGACAGGCTGCTCCCGTAGCTGAATTCGTCGTCGCCCATGGCCAGGATCACCCGCGGGCCGATATCGTAGCCCAGCGTCACGGCACGAAGAAAATGCGCGCCGTCGATGCCGAACGCCTCGCCGGTCGCGAGCGCCGCCGGCACGATCGAGCAGCCCGGATGCGAGTGCGAATTGTTGTGGGAATCGTCGGTCTCGTCGGAATGCGCCATCACGCCATTGGCAAGCGCAGCATCGATCGGCGCCGCCGTCAGCGCGGTGCCCACGACAGTCATGCCGCCTTTCGCGCCGTGTTCGCCGATATAGCGCTGCGCCGCCTGGCCGGGCGGCAATTCCGATCCCGAGATCATCGCCGCCAGCGTATCCAGCAGATGATATTTGGCCTGCTCGGCGATCTCGGCTGGGAGCGCGCGCGTTGCGGCGGCGCTCATATAGGCGCTGAGTGCGCCCATGACCGGTCCGGGACCCGATGTCTCGGCGAATACCCGCTTCGGCGAGCCGAGCAGCGTTGCGCTCGCTGCCGTCAACTGGAGAACGCGTCGTCGGTGCATGCTTCGCCCTCAAGCTCGGTCGAAAACGGCGTTGGTCAGGGGGGGTGTGCGCTAGCCGGTGCCGAACGCCTTGAAAGTGATGATGGTGTGGGTGTCCTGGATGCCGGGGATGACCTGCACCCTCTCGTTGATGAAATGGCCGATGTCGGTGTCGTTGTCGACGTAGAACTTCACCAGCAGGTCGTAGTCGCCGGCGGTCGAGTAGATTTCCGAGGCGATCTCGGCCTCGGCAAGCGCGTTGGCGACGGCATAGGACTGGCCGAGCTTGCATTTGAACTGCACGAAGAAGGGAACCATCGCTGTCGTCTCCGGAAAGGTTGGGCTCAATATAACGCCCGGGAACTTGCTGGCAATAACACGCCGCGCTAGGACAACCTATGACCCTGATCGGACCATCGAGATGACAGCGAGTGGCGTGATGGCGACGCCTATTGCACTGACCATCGCCGGATCGGATTCTTCGGGCGGCGCTGGCATCCAGGCCGACCTGAAGACGTTTGCCGCGCTCGGCGTCTATGGCGCCTCGGTGGTCACGGCGCTGACCGCTCAGAACACCACGGGCGTCAGCGGCATTCACCTGGTGCCCAGCGAATTCGTCACCGCGCAGATGGAGGCGGTTTTCGACGATCTCGATGTCAGGGCGGTCAAGATCGGAATGGCGGCGCAGCTTGCGACCATCGAGGCCATCGTCGCCGGGCTGACGCGGTGGTCGCCGAGAAACATTGTGCTCGATCCGGTGATGGTGGCGACCTCGGGAGACCGGCTGCTGGCGGCGGACGCGGTCGACGCGCTGCGCACAAAACTCGTTCCGCGCGCCGCGCTGATCACGCCGAACCTGCCGGAAGCCGCCGTGCTGCTGGACGAGCCGGTCGCAACGACCGAGGCCGCGATCGAAAGCCAGGGCAGGCGGCTGATGTCGATGGGGTGTGCCGCGGTGCTGATCAAGGGCGGGCACGGGCAGGGCGCCGAGAGCATCGACTATCTCGTCAGAAGCAGTGGCATTGTCGCACTGGCGGCGCCACGCATCGACACCAAGAATACCCACGGCACCGGCTGCTCGCTGTCGTCGGCCATCGCGGCCTTCCTTGCCAGAGGCGAGGATCTCGAAATCGCGGTCCGCCATGCCAAGTCCTGGGTCAGCGCCGCGATCGCAGCCGCCGACCGCCTCGGCGTCGGCCATGGCCATGGGCCGATCCACCATTTTCATCGATTTTACTAGAACCTTTCATACGTCGCCTCGCAGACGCCAGCGACGACGCGTGAGTGTTGCGAAGCTGCGCTGTCGGCCATGAGAATGGGGCTTGATCTTCCGACAGCCCGACACCGTCATTGCGAGCGCAAGCGGAGCAATCCATCAAACCGCGAAGCAGGCATGGATTGCTTCGTCGCTGGCGCTTCTCGCAATGACGGTCGAGACACAGTTTCGCGATCTCGCCACGTGATTTTTTTTGCGCGAGGTATAATCTTTGGTTTCGCCCTCGAAAGGGCGTGGGAACGCCGGGCGCTTGATGCACCCGCAGCTGGCCGGGCAGAAAAAAATGCCAGACCATAACAGTCACCACGAATACACCAGA
>Ga0302320_10020859_pt1 | contig 13034 bp, 12 predicted proteins | sample Bog_T0_3_FD_202130 | JGI IMG/M metagenome (GOLD analysis project Ga0302320, IMG submission 202130) | Peat permafrost microbial communities from Stordalen Mire near Abisko, Sweden - Bog_T0_3 | ecosystem: Environmental > Terrestrial > Soil > Wetlands > Peat | place: Sweden: Abisko, Stordalen Mire...
GCAGAGCGAGAAGGGTGGAGCAGCGTCGTGGTGTCATAAGCGAATGTCCTGAAACCATTTTAGATGGATTGAGGGTGGAGCGGGTTGTGAAGATTTGAGCAGGGAACATGGAAGGGCATGGGGCGGAGATTTCCGGTAGTGGTGGAGTCTGGCAGGGAAGCGAGCCAAACGCGCGATTATTGTGGCGCAAAAAACGCGCCACACCGCGCGGCTCGCCCCGATCCTTCGTTCGCGCAAAGAACGCGCTCTCTCAGGATGACAACCAGACCGCACCATTACCGACGTTTCTCCGCCCTTGGCGGAAATGCCTCATTACTTTTGATAGACGAAGTGGCCGCGGCGGTTCTGCTGCCAACAGGCTTCGTTGTCTTCCATGCAGAACGGCTTTTCCTTGCCGTAGCTGATGGTTTTGATTCGGCTCGCGCTGATTCCGGCCGTGACCAGGGCATTCTTCACGGAGCTGGCGCGCTGGTCGCCCAGAGCGAGGTTGTACTCGGTGGAGCCGCGATCGTCGCAGTGTCCTTCGACGGTAAAGTTGATTCCGGGATGCTGATTGAGGAAAAGCATATCGGACTGGATGGAAGCGCTCTGATCGCCGCGAATGTCGGACTTGTCGTAGTCGAAGTAAACATCCTTGATGGTCTGTCCGAAAAGATCTTCATCCGAAGGCGAAGGCGGCGGAGCCTGCACGACGGGCGGAGGCGTGACGGTGAGGCGCGTAGTCGCGTCCTGAGTACCACCGGCACCTTTGGCCGTGAGGTGATAGGTGGTGGAGTCGGCGGGGCTGACCTGCTGCGATCCGTTGGGCTGAACCGCGCCGATGCCGCCGATAGAAACGTCGGTAGCGTTGGTGGTCTGCCAGGTCAGGGTGGAGGATTGGCCCTTCTGAATGGTATCGGGACTAACGGAAATCGCAGCCGTGGGAGATGGTGAGGCTGGCGGCGGTGGGGGCGGTGGGGGTACCGTTGCCTTGTGGCAAGCGCCGAGCATAAAGACGGCGGCAAGAGCGACGACGGTGCCGAGTTTGTTCCAAGTTTGCTGCTTCCGGCTGAGCTTCTTTATGTTCATGTTGACCTTCTTCACGTTTCATCCTCCTGCGAACCCGAAAAAATCGAGTTCAGACGAAGTGCGGTTTATTTCCAACTCCAGTTCGGTTGAGAATTACGTCCGGTAAAAGTTAACTGATGGAGCTTGGTGCCATCGGCGAGCATCTCCCAGATTTCTTCCTTGCCGGACCGGCTGGACTGAAAAACGATGTGGCGGCCGTCTGGCGACCACGAGGGGAAATCGTTGCGTCCGCCATCGTGGGTGAGCTGAACCCATTGTTTGCTGGCGATATCCATCAGATAGATGTCAGAGGAGCCGGGTTCACCGGGGCCGTACTTGCGAATCCACGCAAGGGTGAGGAACTGGCCGTTCGGGGACCAGTTGGGCGACACGGCATAGCCCTGGTCGGTCATGCGCAGCAGGTTGGTGCCGTCGGCTTCCATGGTGTAGACCTGAGGCAATCCGGTGCTGCCGCTGACGAAAGCGATCTGGGCGCCGGTCTTGCGGTTCCAGGCAGGAGAGACGTCGGGGCCTTTTCCGCTGGTCATACGGTGAAGGTTGGCGCCGTTAGCGTCGCAAACATAAATCTGAGAATTGCCGCCGCGGGAGGAGGAGACGGCGAGCTTCGCTCCATCCGGAGACCACGCGGGAGAAAGATTGGTGCCCCCGAAGCGGGGGAAGGAGACGAGACGGTTGAGATCCAGGGAATACATAAGGATGTCCCAGCCGGTTTTGGTTAGAGCGCTGAAAGCGAGGCGGGAACCGTCGGGGGAGATGCGGGGAGAAAGAGCGATCGATCCCAGGTGAGTGAGCTGGCGCTGGTTGGAGCCGTCGTAATCCATGCCCCAGACCTCTTTGTGGCCGCCGCGGTCGCTGACGAAAAAGATCTTGCTCTCGGCGATACCGGCGATGCCGCCGCCGAGGCGATAGATGATTTCATCGGCGAATTTGTGGGCGATGATGCGGGTGGCGTCGTCGGTGGCGACATCCGAATATTGCTTGCCGAGAACTTGAGGCGAGGCGGTGTTCTTGACGTCGTAAAGCCAGCCCTGGACGGTGACTTTGCCGGAGGCGACGGCGAGATTGCCGAAGGCCATCATGGCGGCGTTGGGCGGAGGGGAGTTCCAGACTCCGAAGGTGACTTCGGCGGGCAGGCCGGGGACCTGCAGGGGATAAAAGCTCTTGGAGACGAGTTCGACGACGCCGGAGTTATCGAGGTCGTTCCAGAAAGTATCGTTGAAAGTCTTGAGCAGGGCGGTATTTAGAGGATCGGCGCTGGAGGGCTTGAAGTCGGGAACGGCGAGGCGGACTTTGTCGACGCCGAGGCCGGAGCCGGTGCGAACCCAATCCTGAGCAAAGGAGGCTGAGGCGAGCAGGAGAATGAACAGGAGAAGGGAAGACAGACGACCGAGTGAACTGGCGCCGGTTGGGGCGCTCGGGAGAGGCTGCGGGACTTTTCTTTGGCGATCTCTGTGGGTGTCTTGCATCCGTTTAACGCTGCTACCCGGGTAACGGCAAAAATATGCGTCGTACGACAATATCGTAGCCCGATACGTTCTATTTGGCAAGTTGCAATCGCTCCTGTGCAGAAGGTGGAACCTTAAGAATAATCCGGTGGACGCGGTAGTGTTCGCCTTTCCTGCAAAATGAACATCTGCGGATGTCACGTTATGGATGCCGCGACGGGGCTATAAGTAGGCAAATTATTTCCTGGAGTAATCGAACCAGTACTCCACGGAAATCTTGCTGCCGGAGTAGTCGGGCGGCAGGGTGCCGAAGGTGTCGATGCGCTGCAGTGCGCGGACGGCGGATTGATCGAGCGACGGGACGCCACTGGATTGCTCGACCTGCACGTTGTAAGGATGGCCGTCGCGGGCGACGTCGAAGGTGATGTAGACGCGTTGGGCGCCGGAGATGCGGGGATCGACCTCATACTTCAGCCAATTGTCGGAGACTTTGCGCTGGATGACCTGGACGTACCAGCCATAGCGGGTGCCGAAGTCGCCGCCGCCGCCGGTGATGCCGAAACCGCCTTTGGCGCCTCCGGCCGCGAAAGTGCCATAAGGACCGCTGACGGGGCCACCTTCGCCGAAGGCAACCTGGTTGGTCTCTTCTTCGGGCGCGGGTTCGGACTTTGCTTTGGTGGGGGCGGGAGGCTTCTTGGGCTTGATTTTGGCGTTCTTGCCCTGGATCTCGATGGCGTCGGGCGCCTTCTCTTCAATCTTAGGTTGAGACTTGGTGAGGCCCTTGGATTCGTTAGCCAGAACATTCTGCGTGGGGGCAGCGTTCGCGGGTAAGGGAACGGAACTCACGAGGGTGACGCCCATGGCCTCGCCGCCGCCGCCCGCGCCCCAACCTTCGCCGGACGATCCCTTGAAAATGAGGGGAAAGAGCAGGATGAAGGCGGTGACTGCGAGGTGAAAACCCGCAGACCAGCCGAGGGCGCGCGGCCAGCTATCGTGCTCGAAAAAAATTTCAGCGTTTCGCGCCATTTTCTTCCAGGGGTTGGGTGACGATGCTGACGTTGGTGATGCCCGATTGTTTGACGGCGTCCATGACGGTGGCGAAAGCGCCGAAGGGGACGTTTTCATCGGCGCGGATGAAGATGAACTGGTTGTGAGGATCGCGAATCTTCTGGCGAAGTTTGGCGGCGATCTGGTTGATGTTGACGGCGTCGTTGCCGAGGAAGACACGCTGATCCTTGTTGATGGTGATGACGGTGCGTTCCTCAGTGATTTGCTTGACGGTGCGGGTCTTGGGCACATTCACTTCAATGCCGGACTGGAGGATGGGCGCGGTGACCATGAAGATAATGAGCAGCACGAGGACGACATCGACCAGAGGCGTGATGTTGATATCGGCGAGAGCGGTCTGGGTGCGGCCGTTGGAGGAAGTGAAAGCCATTAGCGCCTGACCTCGGCTGGGGATGGGGCCGCGGGTTGGGGTTGAATGCTCTCGATGGCGTTGAGGACCTCGAGGGCGAAATCGTCGCTGCGAGCGGCGAAGACGCGAATGGCATTGCCGATGAGGTTGTAGGCGATGACGGCGGGGATGGCGGCGGCGAGTCCGGCGGCGGTGGTGATGAGAGCTTCGGAAATGCCGGGGGCGACGGCGCGCAGAGTTGCGCCGCCGGCGGTGCCGAGGCCGTGGAAAGCGTCGATGATGCCCCAGACGGTGCCGAACAGGCCGATGAACGGAGTAACGGCGGCGGTGATAGCGAGCCAGGGGACATTGCGTTCGAGGCGGGTGACTTCCTCGGAGGCTCCGATCTGCATGCCGCGCTGAACGGCAGTCAGGCTGCGCAGAGTGGCGCCGGGGGCGGCGAGTTGGCGCTTATATTCCTGGAAGCCGCCTTCGAAAACGCCGACCAACGGGCTGGGCCGAAATTGCTCGGAGACGGCGGCGATATCCTGCAGACGCTGGGCTTTGCGAAAGGCGCGAAGGAAGCGTCCGCTCTGAATGCGGGCGCGCCGAAGCAGGCTCCACTTGGTGAGAATGATGGCCCAGGAGATGAGGCTGAAAGCCAGCAAAACGATAAGAACGAACTTGGCGACCGGACCGGTGCTGGAAATCAGATCGAGGATTTCGCCGCCGACGAAGAAGGCAAAGTATAGGAACAATGGCATCGTGGAAGAGTACCTTGCCGCGATTATAGATGATCGGCGCGGGCTTCCTGGCGGGACGTACCCGTAAGGATAACGTGGGGCGAGTAACGGGGATGCCTCTGGCTGCCGAGGTCATGGACACGTGTCGAGCTTCGCTCGACCGGACAGCCGAGGGCGGCTGTCCCCACATAAGCATTTTCCCACATGGCATTTTTCCCACGTGAGCATCTTGAAAGTTAGATTTCGCTGATATACCCCAGAGACCACGCTGACATCCAAGAGAGGAGGAAATATTTAACTTTCCGATCATGGGAGGAAGAATTTATGGCGCAGCACGGAAGGCTTCGAGAGTATCGCTTTGTGGATGCAGCGGAGGACATCCGCGGGTCCAAATTGTACGGTTTCCACGATGAAAAACTGGGGAAGATTGACGATGTGATTTTCGACCAAGCCACGGGCGTGATTCGCTATGTGGTGGTGGACACGGGCGGTTGGCTGACGACAAAGAAATTTGTTGTTCCGGCGGACCGGCTGCGGGCGTCGGCTGAGCACAAAGACGACTTCGCCGTCGATCTGAGCAAGGTGCAGGTGGAGAGCTTTCCACCCTATGAAGAGTCCGACGTGGAATCGGAGGAACGGTGGTCGGACTATGAGGGGCGGTACCGGTCGAAGTGGGAAGCCGATCCGGTGATGCATCGGGCGGACACGGATCGGATCGTTACTCCAACGACGCAGGAGATGGCGGGGAATTCGCCTGCGGCGCGGGCGGCCGGTGCGGCTGAGGGAATCGAAGATACAGGCGCATTTACCGAGGGCGGGTTCGCGGCCAGCACCAGTTCGGTGGTGATCCCGAGCAATGCGGTTGGCATTGGAGCGCGCTGGGACACGTTCCAGGATCGGCTGCGCGAGCGCCGCAAGGAAGTAATCGGTACGGGGTCTACGGAAAAGCGAGAGGAAGGCGTGGAGACCTATCGCAAAGCAGGCTAGAGGGTCTGACGTTGTGGGAGAGCCACGGCTTCGGTCGTGGCTTTTCCTATTTGCTCCAGCTTTCGTGTTTGCAGCACTTTTCAGGTTTGGGGACCGAGGGGAGCTCGGACGACTTAGTTCAGAAGTGTAGTGGCGGAAGGATCGGTGAGAGCGATCAATTTGCCTACGGGATATTCTTCTTGCGAAAGAGGCATGGCCGGCTCGGGATTGAGGATGGTGAGGACATCGCCGCTATGGACTCCGCGCACCATCAGGCGATCGCTCTCGATGCCAACCACGCGGTATTTCTCGTCGAAAATTGACATAGCAGCACTTTTTGCCTTGTGCGAATTAGATGCGGAATTACGGAGGAGGGATTCCGGCGAACTTGGCGAGGATGAGTCGACGTTCCCAAATTGGGAAGAGTGCTGAACACCCCGGATTTGCTCATTGAAAGGGAACTCGGCGCTACGAACGGGAGGCATTGCCGACGGTGCGCAGAGGACAGGGTGCTTATGCGGGACGGCCGGCCAGTTCGTTTTCCGCGCCGCGAAAAAGGGCCCGGAAAGCTCGGATCACCAAGCGGGCCATCACGACAATGATGGTAAGCAAGGCAAGGACGAAGGCGGCTGCGACGTAGGGATGGCGCGTGGCCAGCCAAGTGAGGGCCAGGGCGAGAACATCTTCGCCGAGGCTCAGGGTGATGTTGGAGAAAGGCTCGGGAGACGGGGTGACGGCGGCGCGGAGGGCGGTTTTTCCGCCGTGAGCGGCGAGAGCAATGGCGGCTCCGAGCAAGGCTGCGAGCAATTGCTGCGCGGGGGTGAGTTGGCGGGTGGCCCCGTAGGCGAGTAGTGCGGCGATGGGGACGCGGACAAAGGTGTGGAGGGCGCTCCAGACCAGGTCGAATGCGGGAATCTTGTCGGCAAAGAACTCGACGACAAACAGAACTGCGCTGGCGATGATTACGGGCCAGGTTTCAAGTAACAGTAGAGCTGGAGGGAGGGGAACGTGTGCGAAGCGGGCGAGCAGCCCGAGGGCGGCTACGGTGGCATAGACATTCAGGCCGGCAGCGAAGGCTATGGCTGCGAGTACGGCGAACAGCTCAGGGAGAGGAATTTGGAGCCAGTTGAGCATGAGCGGGATCGGGTGCGATCAGTACGAGAAGAGACAATCCCTCCGGACTAAAAGGCCCACGATCATGTCAACGGAGTGATCGCAGCGCCGGAGTGTTCTAGCGCGAACTATTCTCTCGCCCCTTTCGGGGATCATTCTTGCTCCATATTACTACCCACGGCTTGCGCCGTGGGCCGCACTCTTCCGCCGCTTTGCGGCTGAACGTGAGCGGTGGAAGAGGCAAAAAGTAAAGGGTCGCTTAAAGCGACCCTTGGAGGTGCTTGTTAGATATGAGTTTATAGCGTGGACTCGATCTCGAATCCCCAAGCCTCGAGAAGAGGCTCCGGAATGTATTTCGAATTCTTGTTGCGCCGTGCCCACTCCCGCAAACGAGTCGAGCGTAGATATTGGTCAGGGGTGAGTTTGTATTCGCGTACCACCTGTTCGAACTCGGTAATGGTGGGGACGACCGGCCCGATAGGCTCAGGCTTACCCCAGTTTGGATTTCCGCGTCGCTTTGCCATGAAAAATGCCTTTCGTAGAAATGGGGGATGAACTCCGCACTCAGAAACTCGTCTATGTATATGATTCTCCGGGGACTGCTGGGATTCAAGGAAACGAATGCCGAAGCGGACAGCCGAGCTTATCCAAGCTTCCCTGTGGTCCCAAAAGCTGATCGGAGACTCAGTATGTTAGGCGAAGATATGGGGGAAGTCAATCGCATTTTTGGCCCGGCTGACCGTAGCGGATACCTTCTAAATGATTGTATTGAGTGCGCTTAGGCGATGGGAAGCGTGAAAGAGGGGGGACCTTCGGGGCTTCCGGTTCCGGGACGGTCGCCGGGGAAGGTCGAGTGAGAGGTTACAGGCGTAACCTCAGGCGAAAGTGCGTTATTGATCAGGCTTTGGGGCAGGCTTACATTGGAGGCACGAACTCTTCTGCGGCGGCAAGACCAGAAGAGGACGCCGCTGCGGCCCACCGGCGTAATAAAAATTGCGATGCGGGAAAGAACCTAAGACCTGGCTATGAATCTGAAGTCACTTCTGCTGTGTTCGGATGAGAAGATCGTGCGCGTGCTGCGCCGCACTCTGGGCGACATGGACATCGGTGTGGAACATTGCACGAGCGCGGAAGAGGCTCTGCGGCGTCTGACGCGGGAGCGGTTTGAGGCCATCATTGTGGATTGCGCCGGACCTGGGGCAGCTGATGTGCTGCGCGCGGCGCGGACAGCGCCCTGCAACAAGCGGGCGGTAGCGGTGGCGATTCTGGATCCCGATATCGGACTGCGATCGGCATTCGAGATTGGAGCGCACTTCATCCTTTATAAGCCGGTGTCGGTAGAGCGCGCCAAGTCAAGTTTTCGGGCGGCGCGGGCGCTGATGAAGAGGGAGCGGCGGCGCAACTTCCGGGTTGCCGTGCGTTTTCCGGTGGAGATGTCGAGCGTCGACTCCGACGCCCACTTCAAGGTGCATACGACCGATGTGGGGGAAGGTGGTTTGGCGATCAGCCTGCCGCGGCGCAGCAAGCTGCGGGGGAGCTGGCAACTCATGTTTACGCTGCCGGGTTCGGAGAAGCGTCTCGATGTGGCGGCGGAGTTTGCCTGGGAAGGAACGGGGACCCAGGCGGGGCTGCGCTTCCAGGATCCGTCGACAGAGGTTGTGCGTACGTTGCGCGAATGGCTTGGGCGCAATTCTCCGGAGGGAGAGAAGGACGATCCGCCGGTGCGTTGCCAGCTCACGGATTTGAGTTTGGGAGGCTGCTACCTCGATCTTCCTTCGCCCTTCCCGGTTTCGACTCGGGTGACGCTCTCGATGCGCGCCCCCGGAGTGGAACTGCGATCCGAAGGAGTGGTTCGCATCATGCATCCGGATAAGGGTATGGGCGTGGAGTTCACACAGACCACGCCGGAACATCGCGCGCTGCTGGAGAAGTTTCTGAATAGGCTGACGGAGAATCCCGAAGCGCTGCCGGAGTTGCTGGTGGAACCCGAGGGTTTGGAAACTGAGATTGGGCAGCATTCACAGACCGCCGCGGGATCGAGTGAAAGCGAGGATCCGTTGCTCGATCTTTTCCGCAGTCATGCGGCGCTAGGCGCGGATACGTTTCTGACGGAGCTGCGAAAGCAGCGCGGAGTATTCGTTGCAGCCGCCGGCGCTTCTTCGTGATCGCACGATACTTGAAACGCTCTGACTCGCGGTTGTGCCTCACTTGTGTTTAGGCTCAAGGGGCCGTCTGGTGCCGGGAGGGGGAATCGAACCCCCACAGAGCTTTCGCCCCTGCGGATTTTAAGTCCGCTGCGTCTGCCAATTTCGCCATCCCGGCTCGCCATCATTCTAGCGTATCGCTTTGCGAACTTGGCCGATGATGCTTTTGCATGGTTGCAGATTCGCCCCGGCAGCAAATCCTTTTTCGCTTTGTCTCGAGTGCCTATGGTGAAATGGTCTGGTGCAATTGAAACAGGCCCTTAGCTTCGCGATCGCCCGGCTCACTGCGGCACACGTTGCCTCCCCGCGAATGAACGCGGAGCTTTTGTTGATGTTTACGCTGGGATGCGAGCGAGCCTACCTCTACGCCCATCCCGAGCGCGAACTCGGCAACGATGAACGGAGTCGCTATGATGCTGCGCTCGACGAACGCGCCCGCGGCGTTCCTGCGCAGTACATCACGGGCCATCAGGAATTCTGGGGCATGGATCTTATCGTCACGCCGGCGGTTTTGATACCGCGGCCTGAAACCGAGCACGTAATCGAGACCGTGTTGGAACTGCAAGGCTCGGCATCCGGCGTCCGGCGTCCGGACCTCGGACCTCGGACTGCGGCAGGGCCTGTATCCGAAAGCCGGAAACCGGATGCCGCATGCCGAATTCTCGATGTCGGAACCGGCTCGGGGTGCATCGCTTTGGCGCTAGCGACAGAGCTGCCGCAAGCCGAGATATACGCCACCGATATTTCCACTGCAGCACTTGAAGTCGCTCGCGCGAACGCCGCCCGCCATCAACTTGACGCCCGCATTCAGTTCCAACAAGCCGATTTGCTTGCGGGATTCGAGGACAACTCCTTCGACTTCGTTGTCTCTAACCCTCCATACGTGGGCGAGTCGGAAGAGGATCAAGTGCAGCTCGAAGTGCGCAAGTTCGAGCCGCGCAATGCCGTCTTCGCCGGGCCCACGGGAGTTGAGGTAATCGCGCGCCTGATTCCGCAAGCCTACGCTGCGCTCCGGCCCGGCGGTCGGCTGGTCCTGGAAATTAGCGGAACGATTGCGGAAGAGGTAAGACGGCTGCTGCGGGATTGGAATGAAGTTCTGATCAGGCCGGATTTGCAGTCGATTCCGCGCGTGGCACAAGCTCGCAAATAGCTAGCGCGGGACCACCGCCGGCTGAATCTCTTCCACATCCACAATGCTCGTAGGATACTTGCCGGTGTAGCAGGCCGAGCAATAGGATGTCTTCTCCCCTTCGCCGCAAGCCTTCTTGAGTCCTTCCAGCGAAAGATAAGCCAGCGAGTCGGCACGAATGTACTCGCGGATTTCGTCGATCGATTTGTTCGCCGCAATCAGTTGACGCTTAGAAGGCGTGTCGACACCGTAATAGCAGGGCGAAATCGTGGGCGGGCAGGAAATCCGCATGTGGACTTCCTTGGCTCCGGCACTGCGGATCATGCGGACGATTTTGCGGCTGGTGGTGCCGCGTACGATCGAATCGTCAATCAGGACCACGCGCTTGCCTTCCAGCAAAGAGCGCACCGGATTCAGCTTCAGCTTCACGCCGAAATCGCGCACGCTCTGGCTGGGCTCGATGAACGTGCGGCCCACGTAGTGATTGCGGATCAGGCCGAAGCGGAACGGAAGGCCGCTCTCGGCGGCGTAACCGACCGCGGCCGTGACGCCTGAATCCGGCACCGGGACGACAAGATCGGCTTCCACGGGCGCCTCGCGCGCCAATTGCCGGCCTAACTCTTCGCGGCTGGTTTGCACGGCACGGCCAAACACAATGCTATCGGGCCGCGAAAAGTACACATGCTCGAAAATGCAGCTGGACTGCGGTGCGGCTGTCGCATAAAAACGCGAACTGATGCCTTCCGGCCCAACTACGATCATCTCGCCGGGTTTGACGTCGCGCTCGTAAGTTGCACCGATCAGGTCGAAGGCGCAGGTTTCCGAGGCGAAGACGATGGTGTCGCACTTCTGCCCTTCCAGCGCCGGAATGCGGCCCATCGCGAGCGGCCGGAAGCCGCGCGGATCGCGCGCCGCAATGATCCGGTCGGGACTCATCACCACCAGAGAAAACGCGCCTTCCACTCGCTGCAACGCGTCCGCAATCGCTTCCGGCAGAGTGTGTTCGCGCGAAAGCGCGATCAGATGCACGATCACTTCGGTATCGCTGTTGGTCTGGAAAATCGAGCCCTGGCGCTCCAGGCGGCCCCGAACTTCCGCGGCGTTCACCAGGTTGCCGTTGTGGGCGACGGCAATCGAGCCTTTATTCGATCCCACCAGAATCGGCTGCGCATTCAGCAGCGCCGAATCGCCGGCGGTTGAGTAGCGCGTATGACCAATGGCCAACGTGCCGCGTATTTTCGAGAGCACCTCTTCGGTGAAGATGTCGGCGACCAGGCCCATCGCCTTGTGGACGCGGGAAGTCAGGCCATCGGAGGTTACAATCCCCGCCGACTCCTGGCCGCGATGCTGCAGCGCGTGTAGGCTCAGATAAGCGAGCGTTTCCGCTTCGGGATGAGCAAAGATTGCGACTACTCCGCACTCGTCGTGGAATTTATCAGTCAGCATTTAGCTTTTAGCCTTTAGCTCTTAGCTCAAGTCTTCTCTGCGAACTCCGCGTGTGGTTCTTCGCGACCTCAGCGATGCAAGCCCTTCAATCCGCTGCCACCAACTCCGGATCAGTTCGCAAACTCGATTCCAGCGCAGTCTCGTAAGCCTGGCTCAACTCCGAAACAGCGGCGGAAATGCAAACTTTGCCGTCGAGCGAAATCTCAAACCGTTCCGGAATCGTTTCTCCCAGCACGTCCGCGGGAATGCCATATTTCTCCGCTGTCTGTTGGATTCGCGAAACGTTCTCCGCGTCGCAGGAGAGCACGATGCGGCTCGCGTCTTCTCCAAACAGCGCAAACTCTGCGGGAAGCCCGCCAGACGCCAGGTTCACCCGCGCACCCACGCCTTTGGGAAATGCTTTCTCCGCCAGAGCGACCGCCAAACCGCCCTCCGCACAATCATGTACCGAATCGACCAACCCGTGCTGAATGAGCTCGATGACCGCTTTCTGCAGCGCTACTTCTTTTTCCAGATCGAGCTCTGGAGGATATCCCCACAGCGCGCCCAGAATTTCTCTGGCATATTCCGACGAACCGAACTCGCTCTCCACATCGGTGATATCGGCTGCTTCGCCCGCGCGCAATAGCACGATCGTGCTCCCGGCGGCGGCAAAATGCATCTTCGCAGCTTTGTGCACGTCGTCGAGAATTCCCACTACTCCGAGGACGGGCGTGGGATAAATGCCCTCGCCCAGCGTCTCGTTGTAGAAGCTGACATTGCCGCCGGTGATGGGAATCTCCAAATCCTCACAGGCTTTGGTGATGCCATCGATGGTTTGCGAAAACTGCCACATGATGTGCGGCTTCTCTGGATTGCCGAAGTTGAGGCAATTGGTGGCACCCACTGGAGTTGCTCCCGAACACGCGACTTTGCGCGCGGCCTCGGCTACGGCGTGCATCGCGCCCAGTCGCGGATCGAGGTAACACCAGCGGCTGTTGCCATCGAGCGCCATCGCAAGGCCGCGCTGCGGCGCATCTGGATTTGGGTTCTTGATGCGAATCACGCCCGCGTCGCCCGCGCCCGGCGATTCCACCGTGTTGGTTTGTACCATGTGATCGTATTGCTGCCAAACCCAGCGCTTGCCGCAGATGTTCGGGCTGGCGAGCAGTTGCTTCAGATTTTGCGTGAAGTCATCTGGGTGGCCGAGGCCAGGTTCGTTGAGCTTGATGTGCTCCGGCATTTCGCGAGGCACGGGAGGCTCCCAGCGCGCCAAGGGACGTTTGTAAACCGGCGCATCGTCGGTCAGCGCCTGATTTGGAATCTCGGCGACGACCTCGCCGTGCTGTAGTACGCGCAACTTGTTGTCGGCGGTGACCTTGCCGACTTCTACCGCGTCGAGTCCCCACTTCTCGAATACGCGGAAAACTTCTTCCTCACGGCCTTTCTGCGCGACCAGCAGCATGCGTTCCTGCGACTCGCTCAGCATGATTTCATACGGAGTCATGCCGGTTTCGCGCTGCGGCACGCGATCGAGTTCGATTT
>Ga0302320_10020861_pt1 | contig 13033 bp, 10 predicted proteins | sample Bog_T0_3_FD_202130 | JGI IMG/M metagenome (GOLD analysis project Ga0302320, IMG submission 202130) | Peat permafrost microbial communities from Stordalen Mire near Abisko, Sweden - Bog_T0_3 | ecosystem: Environmental > Terrestrial > Soil > Wetlands > Peat | place: Sweden: Abisko, Stordalen Mire...
CTCGAAGCCACGGGCGCCAATCCCGAAAATCTCAAGCTGGAACTGACCGAAAGTATGCTGCTCGACGATGTTGACGAGGTCGTGGCCAAGATGACCGAGCTCAAAGCCCATGGCCTGAAGTTTTCTCTTGACGATTTCGGCACCGGCTACTCCTCGCTCTCCTATCTCCGCCGTCTGCCGCTTGACGAATTGAAGATCGACCGCTCTTTTGTCTGGGACGCGATGCGCGACGCGGGCGGCAGCGCCGTCGTGCAGGCCATTCTGTCGCTCGGCCATGCCATGGATCTGTCGGTCGTGGCGGAAGGCGTCGAAACCGACGAGCAGCTCGCCTTCCTCGCCAACCTCGGTTGCCACACCATTCAAGGCTATCTGTTCAGCCGCCCGGTTCCCGCCACGGAGTTTGAAAAACTGCTCGACGGCCAGATCCTGATCGCCCAATCGACCTTCTGGTAGAGCGGCCGCAGATTCCGGCTCGCGACGCCCGCCAGATCCCCGCTCCACCCCCACCATTTACACTGGTAAGCGGAGATTCCCGTGTTTTTTGATAAAGCACTAACGAAAGTTTTCGGTACGGCGAACGAACGCCTGATCAAGCAGCTCATGCCCATTGTGGCCCTGATCGGCGCGCTCGAAGAAGATACAAAACAGCTTAGCGACGACCAGTTGCGCGCGAAGACCAACGAATTCCGCCAGCGGATCGCGGCGCGTCTCGAAGGAATCACCGGCGTCGCCGAGCGCAAAGCCGCCGAGCGCGAAGCTCTCGACGAGATTCTCCCCGAGGCTTTCGCGGTCGTGCGCGAGGCTGGTTGGCGCGCCGTCCAGATGCGCCATTTCGATGTGCAATTGATCGGCGGCATGGTCCTGCACCAAGGCAAGATCAGCGAGATGCGAACCGGTGAAGGCAAGACGCTCGTCGCCACGCTGCCTTGCTATTTGAATGCGCTTGCCGGCCACGGCGTTCACGTCGTCACTGTCAACGATTACCTGGCCAAGCGCGATGCCGAGTGGATGGGCAAGATTTACGAATTTCTCGGCCTCACGGTCGGCGTCATTGTTCACGATCTGGACGATGCCGAGCGCCGCGCCGCTTACGCCGCCGACATCACTTACGGCACCAATAATGAATTCGGCTTCGACTACCTGCGCGACAACATGAAATTCGAAATAAAAGATTGCGTGCAGCGCGGCCACTATCACGCCATCGTCGATGAAGTCGATTCCATCTTGATCGATGAAGCCCGCACGCCGTTGATTATCTCCGGCCCTACCGAGCAGACGACCGACAAATACGAACGCGTGCGCAAGATCATTCCCGCGCTCAAGATGGGCGAAGAGGTCGAATACACCGACCACAAACGCCAACAAGAGTTGGGCATTCAGCTCGGCGAAGGCGAGAAATATTTCTCCGGCGATTACATCGTCGACGAAAAGCAGCGGACCATTGGCGTCACCGACGACGGCTGGGTCACGATTGAAAAAGAACTCGGCATCGATAACATTGCCGACGCCGAAAACTGGGATCTCAAGCATTACGTCGAGACGGCGATCAAGGCCCATGCGCTCTATAAGCGCGACGTCGATTACGTGGTCAAAGACGGCGAAGTTCTCATCGTCGATACCTTCACCGGTCGCTTGATGCCCGGCCGCCGCTGGTCCGATGGCCTCCATCAATCCATCGAGGCCAAGGAGGGCGTCAGCATCCGCAAGGAAGATCAGACGCTCGCCACCATCACGTTTCAGAATTATTTTCGGCTTTATCAAAAGCTCAGTGGCATGACCGGCACGGCCGAAACCGAAGCCGCCGAATTCGAGAAGATTTACAAACTCGAAATCGTCGTTATCCCGACCAACAAGCCGATGTTGCGGCTTGAAAATCCCGATGTCGTCTTTCGCACTGAGAAGGAAAAATATACGGCCGCCGCCGCCGACATCGCCACGCTTCACGAACAGAAGCAACCGGTTCTGGTTGGTACGACGTCCATCGAAAAGTCCGAGCGGCTGTCGGCGATCTTGCAACGCAAAGGTGTTCGCCACGTTGTGTTGAACGCCAAGTTCCACGAGCGCGAAGCAGAGATCGTCGCCCAGGCCGGACGCCTTGGCATGGTCACGATTTCGACCAACATGGCCGGCCGCGGAACCGATATTCTGCTCGGCGGCAATCCTGAATTCATGGCCCGCCAGGAACTGGCTAAAAAGGGCAAAGCCCGCGCCATCAGCGTCGCCGAAGGCGCTATCAACCCCATGGCTCCGGCCGGATTTTTGCGCTTCTACTATCAAGGCCAGGAATTCGAAATCGCCGAGCCGGAGTGGGCCGAGGTCTATAAGATTCACTCTGACGCGGCCCGTGCAGAACACGACGCCGTCATCGAAGCCGGCGGCCTTTTTATTCTCGGCACCGAGCGCCACGAGTCGCGGCGCATCGACAATCAGCTTCGCGGTCGCGCCGGCCGTCAGGGCGATCCCGGCGAGTCGCGCTTCTATCTTTCGCTTGAAGACGATCTGATGCGCATATTCGCCAAGCAGTGGGTCAGCACGCTGCTCGAGCGCCTCGGCATGGAAGAGGGCGTGCCCATCGAATCGAAGATGATCTCCAAGCGCATCGAAGGCGCGCAAAAAGCCGTCGAAGCGCAGAACTTCGAATCCCGCAAACACCTGCTCGAATACGACGACGTCATGAACAAGCAGCGCGAGGCCGTCTACGGTTTGCGCCGCCAGTTGCTCGAAGGCGTTGAGCAGCGCGAATTGATTCTTGAGGATTATGTCGGCGGAATTCTCAGCACTCTGCTCGACGAGTTTGTCAGTGAAAAGCAGCGCCCCGATCAGTGGAATCTCAAGGGCCTCGAAGAAAAGCTCATCGATCATTTCGGCCTGACGCTCGATTCGCTCAATCGCGAGGGCACAGGCATCAAGCCCCAGGAACTTAGCCGTCACGAACTCGGCGATGCGATCTTTGAAAAGCTCAAACAGGACTACGAAGCGAAGGAAAAGATTCTCAGTTCGCCGACGATGCGCTATCACGAACGCATGGTCATGCTCAGCGTTGTCGATGGCCTTTGGAAAGACCATCTGCTGTCGATGGATCACCTGAAGGAAGGCATCGGCCTGCGTGGCTACGCGCAAAAAGATCCGCTCGTTGAGTATAAGAGCGAGTCTTACGACATGTTCGAGGCCATGATGCTGAAGTTTCAGGAAGACACGGTTCGCTTCCTGTTTCGCATGCAGATTCTAGGGCCCGACGGTCAGCCAGTCGATGCCGCGCCACGCATCAATCGCACGGTTCCCAAAGCGCCGCCCGTCGACAGCGCACAGCAGCCGCAGACGCTCGACGCCGCGCCGCGCGAAATTGCAATTTCCACACGCCAGGCCTCGACAACCATCGATGCTCTCGAAAAAGAGTTCCATCGCAAGAAGCAGCGCGACCTGGAAGCAGCCAGCTTTGCCGGCGGCGGCACCGCCGTGCAACCCACACAGCGGCGCACCGGCGAAAAAGTCGGCCGCAACGATCCCTGCCCATGCGGTTCCGGGAAAAAATACAAAAAATGTCACGGTGCTGATGCGTAAGGCAAAAGTTCATCGTTGAGGGGTTTGCATGAAGGGGCGCGGTATGATCCGCGCCCTTCATGCGCTGATTCGCTCTGTTTTCCGGAACAGCGAAAAGCCTTTTTTCTTCTCAACGATTGCCGGCAGCCCGCAAGCCGTCCGCGCCATCTGACGGATCGTTTTCGAGATCGGTGAATCGTTCAACACAAACGGCGTCGCCGTATTCAACGTGCGCCGCGCCGTTGCTTCATCGTCGGGAATCTTCCAATTGGCAGGCCGCGTCAGAGCCTTGGTTATTTGCTGATCGTCGAGCAATGGGTTCTGTGTATTGCGGTTGATGACGATCTGCAATTTGCGCGCTTGCGACGAAAAAAACTGCATGATCAGCCGGTTCGAGTTGCGCAGTTCCGTCACGCCAATCTGCGTGATCAGGTAAAGATTGGCCGACTCATCGAACAGCGTCGTATCTTTCAAATCGATGCGCGATCCGGCATCGACGACGACATAATCGAAGTTCTTTCGCGCCACGGCGACTAACTTGTCGATCGCTTCGTTCGTCACTTCCAAGGTAGAAAATTCGCCCGGCGCGGCCAGCACCGACAAGCCGGAACTGTGCCGGGTCAAGAGCGACGTCAGGAAGTTCGCGTCGAGCCGGTTTGGATCTTGAAACGCATTTGCCGTCGTGTATTCGGTGACCATGCCAAGGTTTAGCGCCGCGTCGCCAAGCGGCTTTCCGAGATCGATCAGCAACGTTCGCTGTTTCGATTCCTGGGCCAGCGCCACGGCAAAATTCGAAGCGATGGTCGTCACTCCGCAGCCGCCCTTTGCGCCGAGAAAGACAAAAAGTTTTTTGCTGGTTCGCCGCGCCGGCCGTCCCGCCGAATTGCGAATCGAAACCCGCGCCAGCGCACCTACAATATCCGCACGCAACAAAGGCAGCGTCAAAAACTCGCGCGCCCCGGCCCGCATGAAGCGAATCGCCAGCTCCAGGTCGGTCTGCGCCGAGTAGACCATCACTGTCGTCGAGCCTTGCGCGCACAGGCACTCGACAATGTCGAACGCATATTCGGGATCGCTGTCGATGCCGACGATCACGGCGTCGCTGCGCTGCTCGAGCATCTGCGGCAATTCTTCCAGATCGGTCGGAAAGGCCGGGAACTCGCGCACCGCCGTTCCCTGAAATCCGCTCAGCGCGCTGCCTACCTCCTCGCGGCGCTGATCATCGGGATCGATCAGCGCAAGCGTCAACACCGCGGACCCAGCGGCCTCCGATATCTGAGAAGGAATCGACATAGCATGTGTTGCTCCCATTTGCCGACATGGCCGCCAAGCTAGACCCGAGACCGGCATAACACTCAAGAATTCTCACAAAGAAGCCGCTCTCTCGACGACGCACAAATCGAGTCTTCTTTCGCGAATACTCAAGCACCGGCGAACGAGGCGCAAATACGAAAGTGGCCTTTGCTCCAGCTATCCTGCTGGACGCACCGGCTCCTGTCCGTTTTCACACCCACGCGGCCCTGGCTGCTAGAGAGCGAAGTTGAGAGTCACCTCCACAGTGGCTGTGCCTGCGCCTGCTTCAAATTTCCATTTCCGCACCGCGTCTTCAGCGGCAACCGAAAGTGTGCGGTTTCCGCTCACTTCCTTCACGTCCGTCACCCTGCCTTCGGCGTCGACGGTGACGGCGAGCTTAACCTCGCCGGTGATCCTCATGCGCTTTGCAATCTCGGGATACGCCGGCGCAACCCGCACTTTCACGGCCCGCTCATCCCCGGCTCGCGCTGGAATCGACAGGGAAAACAACAGCGCCAGCGCCGCCAGCGGCATCAACCACTTTGCCCCATGTTTCAATCCTGTCGAATGAAATTCAGTACCAATCCCCATCTGCCACCTCCAAGAGCAATCTATTCGCCCGCTGAGGTTATCGGCCCGCAGTGGAGCAATCGTTAGCGCGATTTGAGATTCTGATTACCGTGGAATGACGGCTCGAGACCGCAGAAGCAAGCTTTTGAAGCCAGGCTCAGAGACTTTCGGCCACCGCCGCGAATGTCAGATCCTGTGCACCGGAATGATGTTCCTCGCGCCACAGATCGAAGAGCCGTCCATAGCTCAGCGTGATGTAATCGGACGCATCGACACCCAGCCGCATCGCCACGCGATCGATCCACTCGGCCTCGCCTTCGAGTTCCGCATAGTTGCCAATCGGGGTTTCATCCACCACGCAATGCCCTTCGCCATCAGTCCACTCGGCTCGCCATTTTTCATAGCAAAAGGCCGGCGTCAGACCAAGCGACTCAAAGATGGTGGCCAGTACCGCGCCGTCGGCGACTTCGGTCTCGGTCTCGATGCGATGTTTATGCCGATCTTCGCCCGGTCCCGCATCGGGCAGGCGCTTGTGCGTCACAACCCAGCGTCCCGCGTAGCCGCGAATGCGCAAAATCTCCGTTCGCGCCCGCATCTTGCGGTCCGGTGTGTCGTAAAGCGTGTTCGACTCGAAAGAGCGCGGTGTTTCGAGCCGAAAACCCGCAGCCTCAAGCCGCCGGTTCAGCCCATCCACGTCCGCCACGCGAAATTTAATCTCTGTCTCGATTGCCATCGTAAAAAGCGAGTATACGGCAGGTGGCGTCTGTCGCGCCCAACGGGCGACAATAAGATTGTGAAGACGCTGCAATTCGTTGTCGATCCGAAAAACATCGCGACAGCCGATGCCGTTCATGCCATCGACGAGGCCGCGGCCATTCTGCGCTCCGGCGGCCTTGTCGCGCTGCCTACAGAAACCGTTTACGGCCTCGGCGCGAACGCGTTCGACGCTACCGCAGTCGCCAGTATTTTCGCGGCCAAGCAGCGTCCGGCCTGGGATCCGGTCATCGTGCATATTTCTGATCTGTCGATGCTCGATGGGCTTGTTCAAGACATCCCCGATACCGCGCGCAAGCTGATGAAAGCCTATTGGCCCGGCCCGCTGACGCTGCTTTTGCCGCGCACCCCGGCTGTCCCCGATGCTGTCACCGCCGGCCGTCCGCTGGTCGGCGTGCGTATGCCGGCGCATCCCGTGGCCCTCGCGCTGATTCGCCGCGCCGGTGTGCCTGTCGCCGCGCCTAGCGCCAATCTCTTCGGTCACATCAGCCCGACAACCGCCGCGCATGTACTCGCCGATCTCGACGGCGCAATCGACGCCATTGTCGACGCCGGCCCTACTGAGCATGGCGTAGAATCCACCGTCCTCGATCCTTTGCAAACTCCAATGATGATCTATCGGCCCGGAGCCATCACGAGTGTCCAGATTCGATACACTGGCGGCGCCGTCGAGATCTATCAAGACCACTCACCGCTGCAATCCAAACCGAGCGCCGCCATGCCCTCGCCCGGCGTCGGCCTTCGCCATTACGCGCCGCGCGCGCGCTTGATTCTGATCGACTGCCCGCCCGATGAACTCGCTGCCCGACTCGCCGAAGAAATCTTGACTCGTCCCAACGAGCGCATAGGCATCATGCGTTCCGGCGAGATTCCCACGCCCGCCAGTGCCGTCGCCGTTTTCGACTGGGGTACGGCTCCCGAAGAAATGGCGCACGCGCTCTACGCGGGGTTGCGCGCGCTCGACGACGCCGGCTGCACGGTCATTTTCTGCCCGCTGCCGCCGCCCGAAGGCATCGGCGCCGCCATCCGCGACCGCCTGCGCCGCGCCGCCGCTTAACTCGCCGCGAGCCCGTTCCGGCACTCATGAAAATCGCCCCGCAGCCGATTTACAAAAGGTGTGGTCCAGAATTTACCCGCTTTTTGTCCGATTGGCGATTCTTCTCCGGGGAACCGTCCGGCCCCTTCGCCTTGCCTGGCAGTTTTCACCCGAAGCTCAGCACTCGTTCGAACGCGAAAATCGTGAAAAGCGCATCGCCCATTTTCGCTTTTCAATGATCATTGCGATTCTGCTTTACAACTCTTTCCTGTTGATGGATTATTTCTGCTTCCCTCAGCGTTTCGCCTTCTGCGTCGCCATTCGTCTCGGCCTCGCTACGCCATTGGCCATCCTTAGCTTTGCCGTCATCACGCGCGTCGGCCGCCGCACACGCGAGGCCCTGCTGGCTGCCTCACCTATCCCCGGCATGGTCGGTGTCCTCGCGATCTATAACGGCACCCAAGACTTCATCGCCACCGGCCAGATCGCCCTCATCATCATGATGATGTACTCGATCAACGCCATGTGGCCCAACTTCCGTTACGCCTGTTTTACGATTCCGCTCGTTGCTCTCGGCGACTCCATTTTCCTGGTCACCAATCCGATGCTCAGCGCACCCCGCGCCACCGTTTTCAGCGCTCAGATCTGGACCGCTGCCGGCCTTTCGCTGCTGGCCTCTTATTGGATGGAACGCCAGGAGCGCGTCGGGTTTCTGCTGCGTCTGCGTGTCGAATCGCAAAACACGGAACTCGCCCGTCTCTCGACGATGGATTCGCTGACCGGCATCTACAACCGTCGCCGCTTTGACAGCGAGTTTCGTTCCTGCTGGGAGCGGTGCATCCACAAGGCGCAATCGATGGCTCTGCTGATGATCGATCTAGACCATTTCAAGAGCCTCAACGACCGTCACGGACACGCCCTTGGAGATGCCGTTCTGACCCAGGTGGCAAAAACACTGCGCGATGCGTTACGCGGCGAGCACGACCTGGTAGCCCGCTATGGCGGCGAAGAGTTTGTCGTCATTCTGCCCAACCGGTCTCTGGGCAACGCCATCAAAATCGCCGAGCGACTCTGCGCCGCCGTCCGCGCCGTCGTTCTGCCCGTTCCCAGGGCCGGCCTTTCCGTTCGCACGACGATCAGCATCGGCGCGGCCTCCGTGCTGCCCACATCTCTGAGCGGCGCCGCCAGCCTGTTGCAGGACGCCGACGCTGCGCTCTATCGTGCCAAAGCCGATGGCCGCGACCGCGTCTGGCCGCCCGCCGCGACCGCTAAATAATTCGCCGCATCCGTTCCCTCGTTCCCGAAAACACGCCAAAACGCTTTGCCGGCAATGCCCAATCAGCCCTCGATGCCGTAGAATCGCCCTAAGATGAAGTGTCCTTATTGTGGTTTCGGGCAAGACCGGGTTGTCGACTCACGCGAAAGCAAAGAGGCCGACGCGATCCGTCGACGGCGCGAGTGCGAACGCTGCAATCGACGCTTCACGACCTATGAACGCATCGACGAAATTCCTTACATGGTCGTCAAAAAAGATGGCCGCCGCGAGCGCTTCGACCGGCAAAAAGTGCTTAGTGGCTTGCTGCGCGCCTGCGAAAAACGGCCCGTCGCCTCCAATCAGCTCGAAGCCATCGTCGATGCCGCCGAAGCCTATCTTGTTGACGCTCCCGAGCGCGAACGAACGGCCTCCGAGATTGGCGAACTCATTATGGATCACCTGAAGGGCCTCGACACCGTCGCCTACATCCGTTTCGCTTCGGTCTACCGCGACTTCAAAGATGTGCGCGAATTCAAGGCCGAGCTAGAAGGTCTGTTAGGTGGACGCGCCAAAACGAAAAAATAAGCGTAGCGATTAACAACCAATCTCGAAACCGCCGCCGCGTTGGCGCGATATCGGAATCGCTTTTTATCGACTCGTCCAGTCGGTGAATGGCGAACACGGCCAACCCGGCACTCACTCTTTAATTATCCAGTTGCGCAGACCCGACGCGAGGACTTGCGAATCGCGCGGTAGCCTCGAAGCTTGGCGCAACCGGCAAACCAAAAGGTTCGACAATCGCGTAAACGATCCAGCTCTGACAAAAGTCGCAAGATGTGTCGACCATCAAGCCGGCAGCGCTGTTGACCGCCCGCGGAAAGGTTCTGAAGCAGTCCGGGCAGGCAACGATCACAAAATCCCCTCCCGGCACGCCGCTTCCGTCTCTCTGAATCCAGATTGGCGCAGGTGCTTTTGGGCGCTCCAAAGGCAGGGTTCCCATTACTTTTAATAGAGTGGCAACGCCCCCGCCCTTTTGATAATAGCCATCCGCCACAACTCCGTAAGGAATTGGACCGTCTGGGAAGGCCCCACTCATCGCAACCACGCGAATGGCCGGGAATCGACGGCGAACAATAGACAGCAATTCATAGCCGGACATCACCGGCATGTTGAGGTCGGAAAGCAGGATGTTCGGAATCTCCCGACGTATCTCGACCAGCGCCGCCAAGCCGTTCGCCGCAGAGCGGACGCTATGGCCGAGCATCGTAAAAACCTGCGCAAGAGACGCACGTACTGAATCGTCATCTTCAACGACGAGGATGGAAGCTCCAATTTTTTGCATATTCGGCTCCAGTCTGCCGTTCGGATTGGAGTCAGTATTCCATCGATTCTGCGCGAAGGTTGGTCAAATCTGATCGGGACAGGCAACTCGGCAAGCGTATTTGACCTCTCCACTCCGGCGCCTCCTATTGGAGTTCGGAGGCGCAAAGAGCAGAAACGCAGAACTACACTGCCTCCTCGAGCCGCCGAAAGACGCTGACCACGCCAATCGTGAAGCCGTTTTCCGCATCCACAATCGGCGACGTGCCGATCTCCACATGCACTTCGCGCCGTTCCCGGTCGAGCGTCGTCCCCACGCCCCGCGCCCGCTTTTCGAGCGCCATTGTAAAGCTGACCGGTTTCCCGTCGTCAGATAAATACGACAGCAGCGGCAGCACGCGGTCAATCACCTTGCCTCTCAACTCCGCCGCCTTCCAGCCAAACATCTCTTCGGCCGCCGGATTCACGGTGCGAATAAACCCCAGCGCATCGGTAACAATCACGGCGTCCGCGAGCGCGGCCAGCACATTCTCCAGCCACACCCGCGCCCGCTGCGCTTCGTCCAGCGCGCGATGAGCGTCGGTCACGTCCACATTCACTACACGCATGCCCGTCGATCTTCCCTCGGCATCGCGAATCACGTTGCGATGGATCTCATGCACGCGAAACTGTCCCGAGGCCGTATAAAGCGAACGCCGCGCCACCGGCGGATCTTCGCCCGTCTCCATCGCCGACATAAAAGCCGCGCAGCTCATCTCCTGTTCCTCGGTCGGCATCAAATCCCAGGCCAGCTTGCCGATCAGCTCCCCGGCATGGCTGGCATGGCTCTCGCGCGTCAGCCGATTGGCGCGAATAATCGTCCCCGTCACATCCATCTCGACGTAGGCCACCGGCAAATCGTCGAGCGGGTCCGATGCGACCGGTCTGTCAGGCAGCGAGAAGCGTTCGGCGGGCGATAAAACCTCAGGGAATTCGTTCATCGTTCTTCACCTTTTTTGGGCAGATTGCATCGAGAGCTTGTACAGGTCGTCGGCGCTCGTGAATTTGTCGAGCGGAGTCAGATCAAAGGAAATCGGAATTCGCAACATGATCGAGCGCTCTCCGATCTTGACGTTGATGTCGCTGTTTCTTGAAACAATGCGCCGCAACTCGGCTTCGAGAATCAACTCATTGGGACGGCCCAGCAGGATCGCCACCAGCGACGAATCGCTCCAATGAAAAATCGCGTCATCGCTATGCAAAGCAGCCGTCAAATAAGCCGAAACCGCCATCAGGCAATCTTCGACAGCCTCCAACCCAAAGCGCTGGCTGACCATCTCCAGGCAACTCAATCGGAAGATTGCGACAAAGCCCGTTCCTCCGCGCTCCAGCACTTTTCGCAGGTGCTCGACTGCCGCGCCCCCTCCCATCAGCCCCGCCGCGTTCAGATTGTGCGTCGAGGTGTCGGCCACTTTCAGCGGAGAAATCTTCGCCGTCTCCAGTCCCGCCGCTCTGAGCTCCAGGAAACCGTCCAGCAGCCCGCGATATTCCCGAATGTCGTCAGCCGTCGTCAACTGCTCGATCCCGTTGACCAATGGCTGTACAGAGGCCGCATCCGTCTTCAGTCCAAACGACATCAGCAGCTCGCGAACCAGCCGGATCGTCAACGACCGCCAAAGCTTCTGCCGGTCGTGCAGCGCCGTCTCCACGCCGTTGCGATAGACTTCGAACTCATGCAAGATCGTCCGGACCACGACCATGCGCTCGGCGTTCCCCATGCGATCGGGAATCTGCAACGCCATGCGCGCGGCTGTTCCACGAAATTCGCTATAAGTCTTTTCGTCGACCTTCGGCATCGCCAGCGACACGCCATCGACCAGCGTCGTCAGGCAAACACTCGTGTTGTCCGGTTCCGCGTCGTCTCGGATCGCGGCCTGGGCGTTCCCCATTCCGGTCATCTGCCGAAGGTTCATAACGAACACTCCCGGTAGAGGTCATCGGCAAACCACGCAGCCCCAATAGATTTTTTAATTGAATCGCGGCGCACTGGCGGGCAGCAGTCCAATTCCCGCCTAGCGACCGGCCCATTCCCGGGTCTGTTCCGGCAATAATTTATAAAGGTCGTCGGCGACCTGCAGCCGGCTGATCGGCGTCACTTCAAAATCCAGCGGGATGCGCACCATCACCGCGTGTCCGCCGGTTTGAATCGTGATGTCGCGGTTACTATTCACCACGCGCTGAATCGCCGATGTAATCACCTGTTGGCTGGCCGGCGTTTGCAGCACCGCCAGCAGCGACGAATCGCTCCAGTGATAAATCACATCGTCGCTGCGCAGACTATTCGTCAGAAACGCAGCCACGGCCATCAAGCTATCCTGCACGGCCTCTTCGCCAAATCGCTCACCAATCACTTCCATGCACCCCAGCCGGAACAGCACCACAAAACCTTGGACCTCGCGATCCATGATGCCCTGAATGTGCTCGACGGCCGCTGCGCTGCCCCGCAATCCCGCCGCGTTATGGTTGATCTCGGCGCTATCGGCCGGCATGCCCCGCGCCGCCCGTATTTTTTCGGATTTCTCTCCGCCCAGTCGCAAGAAGTCCGTCAACACGATGCGGAAAGCCTGCGTCTCGGCTCCGGTCAGCAGGCTGCCAACCCGCTGCACAAGCGGCGCCGCCTCGGCCGAGACCGGGCTGATCGTCAGCAGCCCGAGAATGTACTGAAGCATCATCGCCGCCAGCGCCCGCCAGCCAACCCGGCGGTCCCGGAATTCCTCCTCCACGGCCTTGCGATAGCTCTCGAACTCGTGAACGATTTGCTGAATCAACTCCAACTTGTCGTCCTTCGGCAGCTTGTCCGAAATCCGTTGCGTCAGCCCGCTGATGTTTCCGCGAAACTTCTTATACGCCGCGTCGTCGCCATACTCCGGCGCGTTCATCGCCGCGCCCTCGGCCAGCAGCGTCAAGTATCTACCCACATCGCCTGCGGAATTCTTTCCACCAGCCGCCGTTTCCGATTTGTCCCTTTCGGGCTGATTCATCGCCGAGTCTCCCGGTTCCCTCCTTCGGCCGAAAGTCTCCGCGGCAACAGAGATTTTTCTCATCGGGAGCCAGATTCCGAGGCAGCTATTGCTAAATCCTCTCTCCTTCCCAATTCGGTGCGCCCAGCAGGGCAATCGCATTTCAAATTGCGGGATGATTTTGTTTTGAAAGGGCACGGCTTCAGCCGTGCCGAAGAGAGATCCTGATTAATCTTTTCGGCCTTT
>Ga0302320_10020864_pt1 | contig 13032 bp, 16 predicted proteins | sample Bog_T0_3_FD_202130 | JGI IMG/M metagenome (GOLD analysis project Ga0302320, IMG submission 202130) | Peat permafrost microbial communities from Stordalen Mire near Abisko, Sweden - Bog_T0_3 | ecosystem: Environmental > Terrestrial > Soil > Wetlands > Peat | place: Sweden: Abisko, Stordalen Mire...
TCGTTTCGATGTCGTCTCCAAGCCAGCAGACCGTGAGACTCGACATATCTTTGTCGGTGTCAGAGACAGGCCGATAGCAGATTAGATCGACCATGAACGTATAAATAGGCAATTCTCCGTCCGGTACAGGCTTGATGAACAGACCGTTTATTCCCGGAAATTGTTCGCGGGCTCTTTCGGGGAGCTTCTCAATGATCGGGTCGCGAATATATTCTTTGCTGCCTTCAAGGTATCCGATTGTTGAAGGGCTGACGTAGAAGCCTTCGACTTCCACTTCTCTGCCACAATCCAGCCGATACCGCAGACGGCGATAGTGTGGAGCGTCCTCAGTCTTGGGTGGAAGTCTCATAGACTAGTGACGAGCGAGAGCGTCATGAAGGAGCCGTTATGACCACTGGTGAATCAGTGCCCTAAGGTTTACCCTGTTGACCAGCCCAGACCGCCAGTCCCTACCTCAGAATGTTGATTTGTTCCCGCCGCATTGCTCTATTGTCCTTTCCGCCTGTCCAAGCCGGATGAGGCGGTACGCAAGCATGCCAACCGCGTGTAGATAGAATGACTGGCGTAGTCCCGTGCTCGTTTCTTCCACTTCGACAAGTTCCATCCGGCCAACAGAAGGAGTGGAGAGCTAATACCGAGCGTCCACCACCCGTCTTCGGTCCCTAGATTACACGCATTGATGGTGGCGCATGTGATGACCGCGTCGACCAATACGAGGTTGGCTATAAGCAGGTTCCGATTGCATCTGCGAATCTGCTGGCCGGTGAAGTTGTCCCCCATTAGAGCGCCTTCTTTCCGGCCCAACAACCTGTGTGAAGTTCTGCTGCATGAGGGTGACGGAAGGCCACCGAATCGCTGCTCGACATCACAGTTTTCTGGAATAAATTCAGTTGTCCCCTTTGCGGTGTGTCTTTTGGTCGAGTGCGTTGAAAGTCTTAAGCAAATCTTGGTCGATTAAAAATCGTTGCAGGCGGTTCGCTTGCTCCGTTTCCAGCGAGAGTTGAATCACGGCATATACGTTGGCCTTTTCTTTATCTAGATCACTGCACGCGCCTGTGTTGATTGTCAGCACCAGCAGTTCTCTATACGTCACGGCCTCAAATAAGTGCTTGAACGCATCCGGTGATTTGTTGCCCGCCGTTATGAGCTTGCTCGTAAACTGGCGGCAAGCCTCAATTGTTAGCGGCTTGTCTTGTCCCCAACAAACTCCAGAGACTACGAAGAACAGCATTATACCGATTAGAAAACGTCGCATCATTTCGCCCCCTTGATTGTCTTCCAAGATTTCGCCGCCAGCACGTAGCACAGCACGCCAACTATGGCATTGCCAGCCAAAAGTGGAACGAAATGATTCATGACTTCGAGCGTAGTCGAACTCGCGTGCAGAGCGAGACCGACAACAATGCCAAGCACTGTCACCAACACACGCAGCAAGACCAGACCGAAAATTACAATACCGACAGCACACAGAAAGTTTCTGATATGTCTCCCTCGGTGCTGGTGGTTCGCGGTTCCGGGCACTGGAAAAGAAGATGACAGTGCTGGTGCCCCTGCTGCGGCTGCATTCGTAAAGCTAGTTGGAATAGGAACCAGAGCAGTGGGGCGTCCGCATGACTCGCAGAACCTCACGTCATCGGAGAGATTCTTTCCACATTGGCCGCAAAACACTCAGTTGTCTCCTTCTTCAGTCTGCACATCGTTGCCCACAGACAATTCTCGTCCTTCAGCGGCAGGATTACAGGTAACCAAAGTGTTGCTTGGCGGGGCTTCCGTAAGTTGATCGGTGCCCGATTCCCTGATCGAATTCAATTAGGTAGAACGCAGGTCTGCGCCCCCCTGCGGGAAGGTACCTCGATGAAGAAGTGCATGGTAATTTGTCTGTTGCTGGTGGCGACGATGTCGGCGCAGAACGCGCCAACCGCAAATAGAGGACGCCATCTAGATATCCCGGCAATATCCCGAGAAGCGAATGGGTCGATTGTCTCCATTGTCATGTCGGGCAAGGATGGCCATCCTATTGCCCAAGGCAGCGGCTTCCTCGTAAGCAAAGATGGCCGCGTCGTGACCAACTACCATGTCATCAAGACCGGCACCTCTGCTCTCGTTAAACTACCTAACGGTCGTTTCTTTGCGGTCGATGGGGTGCTTGCATCCGACAAAGATCGCGATGTCGCCGTCATCAAGGCGCACGGGACCGATTTTCGCCCGTTAACTCTGGGAGATTCTGATCGGCTCCAAGTCGGAGAGGAAGTTGTGGCGATAGGCAATCCCCTTTCGCTCGAATCGACGGTTTCAAACGGCATCGTCAGCGCGATCCGAACTGTCGAGGACGAAGGGGGCAAATTTGTGCAGATCACAGCGCCTATATCCCCCGGCAGCAGCGGCGGCCCATTGTTCAACATGGCGGGGGAAGTGGTCGGCATTACGACTTCTCATATCGTAGGCGGACAGAACCTGAATTTCGCCATCCCCATCAACGATGTGAAACCCATGCTCGTGGCGAGATCGGCAAAAGTTCGCGCTCTTCCCGATGAGCCAGATCCTATTACAGCGGAGCAAACGACCAGCCCTTCGGTGGAGAACTTCTACTCGCCTTGGTCCGGGGTGATTGTCGTAGACCGAGTCTACGCCTTCACCAAAGGGGAAAGAGCCAAGGTCCACATGACACGAAGCGACCACACCATCTACCGCTTCGAGATTGCCTGCTTGGCGAAATTTCCCGATTGCGCACAGTTGACTGTAGGCGGGAAATTCAAGATTGAGAAGATGCTGAAGGATGATCCTGATCTCTATCCCGGTATGGAAGACGACTACAACCTTGGAAGTGTGAGAGTCACGGGTTCTGAACAGTCCAGCGTCTACTTTGTAATAAACCAAGAATCGGCTGCTGCACGTTCAGAAAAAGCCGAAGAAGCTAGGCAGGGTGAAGCAGAGCCGAGCAGCGCTCCCCCCACTCCTGCACCCAAAACTCCCGCCGCGGATGAGTCCAGACTCAAATTGGGGCAGATCTTCAAGATGGCTGTAGCCACGTCCGATGATTTGGCCGACAGATACCTCATAGTGTTTTTCACGCCGGGCAAGCGGGAGTCGACCGCCAAAGCGAGCTGCCTCAAGAAGTACCCTGACTGCCGCCAGTTGACGGCAGGTAACGTCTACGATGTCGTCTTCCTAGATGACTCCGACACGAATCGTTATACCGATGTCGGTCTCTCGCTCCGAGTGTTTGGTGCCGGTCAGGTCAGTGGCAGTCCCACAAGCGCGGTCTATGGCTGGATGAAGTGACCCGATGTGAGGTCGGGCGACACCGGGATGAGCGGATGAACTGCAAATTTGAAACGACAAGTCCAACGGGATTGGATCGATTCAGCGGCGAAAGCGAGAATTGGTCCTCTAAAAGGGAGAGACCCGATCACTCAGGGAAAACACAATGAATACACGTTGCATCGTTATGTTGTTTCTTGCTTTTGCTATTCCAAGGTCCGTGGGACAAAGCGGGGCTAAACTGACATTTGTGGAGAAAACTAAGACAGACACGTACGTATTTCGCTACAAAGGAAATACGATCAAGGCTACCTGTGACTTCCGTGACATCTCAGGAACAGATGGAGAATTTCACAAAAACCAAGGTTACTGCCCGCTTGATCTACTGCCGGGGACGTCAGTGGTGGACAGAGACTCGTTTGGCCCGTGGGGAGCGTGTAAGCCGTGGAGCAGCGACAGAACCTATGCAATAGTAAACACGGAGACCGTTGTCGTAAGTAGGGAAGGGTGCAGGCGTATTGGCGAGCGTATGCCAACCGCCGAGGAAGAAGATTGGGAATGGGAAAGTCGTGACGACACCTATTTTCAGGTGATCAGCATGTCCGCGGGGCAGCGTAAGAAGTAAGCCAGATTGACCGGGCTTCGACGTTGCGTTCGCAGCGGCAGTACTGAGCGACGCGCTTAGAGCAGGCCTCCGCATAGGCGCACCACCAATCGTCTGGCACACCAGAGGTTTTGTCTTGCAGAGTAAGGCAATCTCGCCTCAAGCTGATTATTTGCTTACACCTAGCGTCGAGTTTCCACACCCTAGTCGCACACACCGACGTGGGCGTGATGGATGAACGAAATAGAAGAACTGACCTTTATCCTACTTTGGGGGACAACGAAACGCTGACGTAGCCCAAGAAGAGAAGCTTCGGCATGATTATCCCAATCCAGCACGAGAACATGTCGGCTCGCCGCTGGCCGGTCATCACAATTGGGTTGATCCTCGTGAATCTGCTCATCTTTGCCGCCACTCATCGCACGGTGGACCAGCAAGACTCACAGCTCTGGCAAACGCGGGCGCATATTTTAATTCTTGCGGCAATGCATCCACAGCTCCTCCTCACGCCCGAGGCCCGCGAGTTCGTCACAGACTTTCAAAAGTTTGATCCTGACGATTGGCTGGAGCTGCAAAAACCGAACTCCGAGGTAGTCGACGATTGGGACGCTCGAATTCGGCAGATCGACGACCCAGCAGAATTACAGGCAGAAATGGATTCGCTCGGAACCCAATACTCACAGTTGACCGCCTCGTCCATCACAGAGCGGTACGCCTTTGTGCCCGCGAATTCCAAGCCGATTACCTATCTAACTTCGACATTCCTTCACGCTGATTGGTGGCATGTGCTCGGCAATATGTGGTTCTTGTGGCTGGCTGGATTTGTGCTGGAGGATGCTTGGGGCCGACCACTTTACCTCCTCATCTACCTCATGGCGGGCGCAATGGCGTGCCAGTTCGATGCTTGGGCAAGTCCCGGAAGCATCGTGCACTCAGTGGGAGCATCGGGAGCCGTAGCTGGCTTAATGGGTGCATTCTTGGTGGGCTTTCCGAAGATGAGAATCAGGATGATGTGGCTCTTCGACTTAGGATTGTTTCCATTTCTTCGGTTTTGGATGCGGGCATATTGGCTCCTGCCGCTTTGGGTGTTCATTGAAATCAACTCCGGGATGCGCCCGAGGGACGGTATTGGACATTGGGCACACGTTGGCGGTTTTTTATTTGGTGCGCTTGCAGCGGTTGCGTTGCGCTGCTCGGGGTTGGAACACAGAGTGAACAAAGCAATCGAGGAAAAGGTCGCTTGGACGCCTGATCCAGAGATCACTCAGGCGGGCGACCTCATGGACCATAACAACCTTGATGAGGCTGCCGCGACTCTGAACAACTACCTGACAACCAAACCTGATTCGGTAGAGGCTTGGAACCTGTTGCGAGCGGTCTACTGGCGGGCAAGTAATATTCCAGCGTATCGGGAGGCGACGGGTAAGCTCTGCGAACTGCAGCTCAAGGCGAATGAGTCGGAAGCCGCTTGGCAGGACTATGAAGATTTCCTGAATGCGGGGGGCGAAAGGATTCCGCCCGATGTCTGGTTGGACCTCTGCCGCGTGCCAGAACAACAGCGAGACTTTGAACGCGCCGTCAGCGAGTACGAGAGGCTGGCCACCGCCTACCCCTCCGAGCGGCAGTCTGTTATGGCGCAGCTTGGTGCCGCCCGAATCTGCCTCAAGCGGTTGGACCGTCCGCAGGATGCACTGACATTCTACAAGGCTGCGGCAGCATCCGCCGTGCCGCACCTAGACTTGGAGCAAGACATCGAATCGGGAATTCACGATGCTAGAACCGTGCTTTCACAGGTTAGGGCGTTCTCCGCAGGGGCGGCTTCGGTGAAATGAGTTCCGGACTGTTGAATCTCGTGGAGATAACGACCGCTATGATCTGATTTCGTGCTGCTGTAAAACCCGATGATCTGAGTGTTCGCCACAGCGTTAAGAATGTCCTCCTGTTGCAGGAAACTTCTCTTCAACGTAATCCTCAACCGCATCAAGCAGCATTTTGAATTGCCGCAGGCGGAACTCAAGATAACGTTCGATGGCTTCAGGTTTGCGGTTCTGCATGTGAGGCAAGTCCAGCATTGCGGTCTCAGTATCGAAGTCCGCAAACGCGGTGTCCAAGGAGTCGAGCACCCTCGTGAGATAGCGCCTGTCCTCCGGTATGGCTGCAATCCCTCTCTCAGCTTCCTTCGTGCTCGCCCTTGAGACAACGGCGATGAAGTATTGCTGGTAGGAGCCGTCCATAGACGCTGAGAGTGCGTTCGCCAGTCCGGGTGTCAATTCAAAAGCGTTTATGTCTTTCACCCGCATGCTCGTGACTTCGCCTTTTGGCGCTCCGCAGCAGTCCTTGTACTTCTTCCCCGAGCCACACCCGCATGGATCATTACGTCCTGTCTCGCTGCTCATTCTTCCCTCCGGCTCGGAATTGTATCCCCTCCTACAACGCCAAAAGAACAATCTCCGCGAAAGTCGATAGCGCCCGTGGGAGAGATTATGGCAGATCGGGCCGGCAGCCTGGGAGAGATAGACGATCACTTTCCCACTGTCAGATCAAGGCTGATCCTTGACTAGACCGCGTCTGCTCCGGGCACAAGCGGGGGCGCGTTCACTCACTATAGCGCTCAGGGTGCCGACTGAGATGCGAAATGCTCTCGCGATCTCCCGGTAGCCCTTGCTCGGGTTCCGCTCGCAGTACCGGGCGATCCGCCCCTCTAACTCCCGTCGCGCCTTTTTCAACTCTTCCCCGAAGTCAAACGGCACGTACCCGAGGTCGTTGAACGCATCGTCTCTCATGTGCCCATCCTACCCCCATAGCGTTCAATTTGTCGAACACTGAACACTCGCGCAAGCCTAGCCGTTTCATCTATTTGGAGCAGTCTTTGGATGATTTACGCAGCTGCTTTGTAAACTTCGATCAGGAGCGGCGAAGTTCGCAAATCTTGTTCACGGAGGACAAAACAATGCTGACCGCAACGGAAGAAACGCAGGCACAGGTGTCAACAAACGGCAAGTCAAATGCGTTACGGCAGCGGCGCTACAGGCTGCGCAAGCAGTATGAGGCGTCGGGCAACGCAAACCTCTATGTCGTGTGCCGAGAGTGTGACGCAACAATCAAGCCGTCATATTGCCGCGGGTTCTGTCCCGGTGGATCCTGCCGGAAACGGTACTACACAAGAGTGCAGGTCACCTGTGTTTGCAGGGTCACACGCTCTGCCGCGCAGTTGAGTGAGGCAATCCTAATTCAGGGAATCAGGCCCGCTTAGGCGGCAGCAGGAAAAGCCCTCCCAGGTTCCTGTGGTGGGAAATCCAACGGGGGGACAGCATGACGCAGAAGAATGAAGTGCTCGCATTGGAGACCTTGTCTCAGGTGGGACAAAGTCAAATAGACGCGATGTCGTTCAAGGAGCTAGACGAATTCGTGGATGCGGCCAACCAGTGCATCGCGTTCAACCATGCATTCCATCAGTCGGACATCACCAAGGCGCGGAGGGCGATGCGGCCTGCTATTTGGCGCGTGCATGACGCGCTCTCCTGCCAGGGCAGGCGGACTGACCTGCTCGACGCCCCGGCGGAGCTCACCTTCGACGCCTGGGTCAGGAGCAAGGCGCATCTCGGCTCGCGTTCGACGATCTATCGCCTGCTCTCGACCGCGGGGATAGAGCAGGAAAAGCCGCTTGCGAAAGGCGCGAAGGTCAAGGTCGCGGGGGAGGGAGTGACGGGCGTCGTCACTCATGTGCACGAGGCAGACGGGGGCGTGCCTAAGGTTAATGTGCTGTTCGACGGCGAGAAGAAGGCCTTGACCTGCGACGCGGCGGACCTCGTCAAGGTGACCATCCGCAGGATCGCGGTCGGCCACCTGATCGTCTTCGAGGACGAGAAGGGCGTCGAGTACCGCTACGAGGGCGGCCGCAAGTTCGTGCCCACGGCAACTCCCTCGAAGGCGGGGCAGAGGAAGATGCGCAGGACGGCGAAGGTTTGCACGACGACGAAGGCGTGCAGAACGACGAAGTCAGGACAGGCGAAGGCGGCAGCGGGGCAAGGCATATGAGGCCCCGCGTGTACTACAACGAGTTTGACCCCGCAACGTGCGGATGGCTGCGGGAACTGATGAAGAAGGGGATGATCCCGGAGGGGGACATAGATGAGCGAAGCATCGACGACGTGGAGCCAGATGATCTCAGGGGATATACGCAGTGCCATTTCTTCGCGGGGATCGGCGGATGGCCGCTCGCCCTCCAGCTCGCGGGGGCGCAGGACCTCGAATGCTGGACGGGGAGCTGCCCGTGCCAGCCGTACTCCCTTGCGGGAAAGAGGCGCGGCACGGAGGACGAGAGGGACAAGTGGCCGGAGTTCGGCAGCCTCATCGCGGAGCTCAGACCTCAGCTTGTCGTTGGTGAGCAGGTTGCGTCGGCGGTTGCCCACGGATGGCTCGACCTTGTTTCGTCAGACCTGGAGAAGGAAGGCTACGCCGTTGGGTCGGTGGTTATGGGGGCACACAGCGTCGGCTCTCCGCACGTCAGGCAACGGCTCTACTGGGGAGGCGTCCTGGGGGACGCCGTGCGCTACGGGCGACAACCATCACCCCTCGCAAAGGGCGGAGGAAGGCGACACGGGATGGCCGAGCGACCAGGCGAGGCTGACGCATTGGCCCACTCCAACGGTGTACAACACGGGCAGGACGCCGCAGGAGCACGAGGCAAAGTCAAGGGAGCTCGTGGAGTCCGGGACGCGGGCGCTGGGGATGCCGCTGCCCGTGGCCGCGAAACTGACGTCCTGGGGCACCGTGACGACGTTCGACAATTTCAAGAAGAAGGTCGGAACGAGCCGCAGCAAAGGGCAGGAGAACTGGCGTCTGGGGAACCAAGCGAGGCTGGCTTCTGGGACAGGTGCGACCGGCTCCCCTGCCTCGACGGGAGGGCGCGGCCAGCTGAACCCGGAACACTGCCGCTGGCTGATGGGCTTCCCCCCAGGGTGGAGCTGCTGCTCAAAGGCTACGGCAACGCGGTCGTCCCACAGGTCGCGGCGGAGTTCGTCAAGGCGCTGATCGGCTAGGCTCGCGGCGGACTCCCCCGTCCGCGCGGTCTTAGGGGTCAGCGCAATCACAAGGGAGAGATGTTGTAGCGGCGAGTGCAGTCATAAATAGTGAGGAGGCACCAATGAAAAAGCAATCAAAAAGCAAAAGGAGAGTAATCACACAATGAAGAGGACACAGGCGGAGCAGTACTTGAGCGACTGCAACAACGGCGAGGACTCGGACTACAACCTGCGGGAGCACATCGCCGATGTGTCGTGCGTGGATGACGACGTTTACTTCTATGTATTTCACGACGGCAGCGCGGCTGAAATCTTCTTTGGCAAAGGCGAGGAACACTACAGCCGCTCGCAGTTGCTTGAATTCCTGCCGCAGGCGGTCGCGAGGCATTACGAGCACGAGCTTCAGGCTGAATCGGGCTCTGACGCGTACTCCTCCATCACGCCAGAAGCCTTCTACCTCGCCATCCTGTCAGGGCTGAAGAAGCCAGCGAAGGCGACGAGAGAGCAGTTGCAGGAACTCGCGGAGCTCGTAGCGAAGGCGGACGCGGAGGTCAACGGCGAGAACGCAGAGGCGGACAGCGGGCTGTAGAGAGTGGCGTTCTCGCCCGCGCTCCCCGGCCATTCAATGTTGACCCGCGCCGGGGGAGCTGCTCTACGCGGCGATGATCATCGAAAGTCCCTGACCATGCTTGCCAGCAGCTTGCGTTCCTCGGCGGCCTCTACCGCGTCGTCCATGATGAGGATGAACTCTTCCAGCGTGACCGGGACGCCCCGCTGGATGACGACCCTGACTGCCCCTCCCATCACCGCCCAGTCCTCACCCCACCCGCGCTCCCTCGCCGTAGCGCCCAATTTGAAGTCGCGGGCCTTAAGGGCACGGAACCGTTCCCGCTCCTCTTCCGTGGGCACGCCCCACCTGTACGACGCCCAGCGTTCCCGCCTGTCGGCCTCTTGCTGTTCCGCCTCCCAAACTGCCTTGGCGATCTGGGTGTGCCGGATACCGGCCTTCTTGCAGACGGGGCAATCCTCGAAGGGGTGCGTGTCGTAGTTGTTGACTAGGTTGCAGTCCGGGGACTTCAGCGCGGCTAGGTACTGCTGGGGGCTGCGTATGGAGAACTCGCCCTGCTCGTGGGCATGGTTCCAGGTTAGCAGGTCAAAGGCGTCCATGTGGTCCGGCACTAGCGCGATGATCTCCTCGCAGATGGGGATCAGCTCAGCCCTCCTTTGGTCGGACAGGTTGGGCTTCAGGGTTCTTAGCAGCCCCACCGCATAGGGGTTTGTTTCTTGGTTTGGCAACGGACCAGAAGCGGGGTTGTTTTTTTCGCCGTTGCCCGACACGCCCGTCAGTGAGTAAGTCGGTGAGTAAGTACCGCCCGTAAGGGCGGAACGAGTCTGGTCCTCTGACAGCGGAGTGAGCGAAGCGAGCGGAGCGGGAGTCTGTTCTATTGACAGAGTAGCGTCACCTTTTGCTACATACTCCTTTGGCTGTTTTGCTACGCACTCCTTTGGCTGTTTCAGCAAAAGGTAGGTTTGGCTGTTTTGCAACGCTAAGGGGTTGATGTTGTATGCGACGGTGTACTTCCCCCATTGCCCGGAGAAGTGCGTGCCGCGCTTGTTGCAGCTCCTTATTTTGCATGTGTGGGCCTCCGCCTGGACTAGGATTCCTGCCCGAATCAGGTCCTGGGTGTTCTTGTAGACCGTCCAACGGCTGATGGTCGCCTTCTCGGCCACCTTCTCCTTGGACGGGTAGATGTTGGTTCCGTCGTTGTTCGCGAAAGCGGCCCAGGCCTCAAGCACGCGCTTGTGCCTGCCTGGGATGCCCTTGATGTCCTTGATTCTTGTTACGAGCCTGCTGCTCATCCTGACCTTGTTTTCCCTGACCTTGTCAGTGCCGCTTGTCGAGGGCGGGTCGGGAACCGTTCCGGGGCAGGCAAAGGTCAGTAAGCCCGCCCCACGGCTTGAATCTTCTCGCGAAGACCCCGACAACTATCAATACTGAGTTCGACCATTCTCCCGGCTTATCGCTCGGGACGACATCCCCGGCCCCCGCGGCGTTCTGGGCGATCCGATCCTCGCCATCTAAGGATGGAATCTGAAAGCCGATTCCTTCTGTCAACTGGCGGGCAATCTCGCAAATTTGCAGTGTTCATGCGATTTTCTCGACCTCAGGATCGCCATGAGCTTTGCAAACGTAATTCGCAACTCTCTTAATTAAGGAGCGCAAGCTATGAGCAGGTATCGCGAGTTCAAGAGGATGACTGCTGAGGTAGTGGGAGTCCGGGTCGTGAGGAAATCCAGCACCGGGAAGGCGCACGCGGCGATCAGGGACCTCATCGTCGCGAACCCGGCCATGAGCTACCGGCAGATCGCCGACCTGATGGGCTGCTCGCGCTGGCTCATCTCCAAGGTAGCGGTGGAGTTCAACGTGAGGCGGCCGAGGGGCGCTGGGGCCCTGGGACGGCAGCCGAAAGCAGCGAAATCAATCAAGGAGAACATGTAACGATGGAGAAGAACCTGGCACTGAAGCTCTTCCGCGTCCTGCGCCAAAGCGGAACGGAGGGACCGCTGACCGACGCCCAAGTACGCAAGCTGACCGGGCTGGATCAGATGGACATCGACATCGCCGCCGAGCAGCTGGAGGCGGAGGGCATGGTCGTCATCGAGCGCACGTATACGCTCGTGGAGGACTGAAGCGCCAGATTCCTTGCCCAGAGCGGCTTTTGGCAGGCCACGTAACTTGAGGGTTTCTAGGCCTCCGTTACGCGACCCAAGTGTCTCTCCGCTCCAACTCTCCCCTCGATAATCCGCAACTCCCTCCAACAGCGGTATTTCGTTACAGGCTACGCGGGTCTCTGCATGACCCGACCGCACCCTCGAAGGACAACCTCTTGGAACAGCGCCTCCACATCTCCGGCTCGACACCTGACCCCAGCGGCGCGGCGATCTCCGCCCTCGCGGGATTGGTGGTGTCCGGGGAGGCATGCCTACCCTGGGCTTTGGCTCCAGTCAGTGGACAATTCCCTGCCAGCAGTAATAAGGTTCATAGCGCGATACCAGACCAGAGACGGAGGAGATATATGTCTCGCAGGTCTGGTCAGAACGGCCGTATCGAGCAGCATGCGAAGGTTTGGACTGTCCGGTTTTGGTTGGACGTTGAAGGGCGACATGAGCGCGAGTACAAACGCGTGAAGATTTGCCCGGTGAACGGTCCCGGATCACTCAACAAGTCCGAGCGGAAGCGAAGAGCGCAACAGATCATCGCCGAGTTCGGAGCAAACTCCGAGGAGGTTTTCCGCAAAGCGGAAGCCATGAACCTCGGAACCACATTCAAAGAACAAGCCGAGAGATGGTTCAAGGAAGTGCAGACGCGGAAGCGGAGACCAATCAAGCCGCGTACCGCAGATGCGTGGGTGACCTATCTCTCTTACCTCAACGCGCAGATCGGGGGAATCCCTCTTGCATCGGTGAACAACCTCGCAGTGAAGGAACTCATCGCGAAGATGGCCTCCGAAGTGAAGAAGGACAAGCCGCGCTTCTGCGCAAAAACGATCAGCAACTATGTCCAGGTCGTGAAGATGGTTGTGGCATCAGCTGTCAATGACAAGGGTGAGGCGATCTATCCGGTGAAGTGGAACCATGACTTCATGGACCTGCCCGAGGTTAAGGACCAGAGGACTCCGACGTTCGCGGCCGAGGAGGTCAGCACGATCATCTCGAAGGCCGAGGGACAGTATCAAGTCCTCTATGCCTTGCTTGCGGGGACTGGTCTTCGGATTGAAGAAGCCTTCGCGCTCCAGGTGGAGGACATTGAGGGTTCCGTGATCCATGTCCGCCACAGCATGTGGAACGGGAAGGCGTACTCGCCAAAGACAGCGGCTGGGGTCCGCGAGGTGGACATCACGAACTCGCTGGCTGAATTGCTGCACGATCATCTCAACGGTCGTCGCGCGGGGTTCGTCTTCAGAACGGCAGCTGGAACGCCGATGGCCCGCTCAAACGTGTTGCGGAGGAGCCTGCACAAAATCTTGGGGGAGATGGGCCGCGAGAAGTGCGGCTTCCATGCTTTTCGGAGATACCGTGTGACTCATCTTCGCAAGCAACGCGTGCCGGAGGATCTGTTGCGATTCTGGATCGGTCACGCCG
>Ga0302320_10020867_pt1 | contig 13030 bp, 10 predicted proteins | sample Bog_T0_3_FD_202130 | JGI IMG/M metagenome (GOLD analysis project Ga0302320, IMG submission 202130) | Peat permafrost microbial communities from Stordalen Mire near Abisko, Sweden - Bog_T0_3 | ecosystem: Environmental > Terrestrial > Soil > Wetlands > Peat | place: Sweden: Abisko, Stordalen Mire...
TCTGGTTCCGCTTCCAGTTGATCTACGGCGTGGCGGCGGTGGTGGCCTGCTTCCACGACACGCTGATCACGGTGGGAGCCTTCGCGCTGACCAACCAGGAGATCAGCCTGACGGTAATTGCGGCCATTCTGACGCTGGTGGGCTACTCGATGAACGACACCATCGTGGTCTTTGACCGCATCCGGGAGAATCTGCGCCTGAGTCGTCGCGAGGCGCTGTCTGACGTGGTCAATCGCAGCATCAACCAGACCCTGAGCCGAACGGTTCTCACTTCGGGACTGACCTTCCTGACCGTTCTGTCTTTGTACGTATTTGGCGGACAGGTTCTGCGGGGCTTTTCATTTGCGCTGGTGGTGGGTATTCTTATCGGGACGTACTCCTCGATTGCCGTGGCCGCGCCGATGCTGGTGGCCTGGCAGGAGTGGCGCGCCCAGCGAGGCAAGGCGTCGGTGCTGCCGGCCGCAAAACGCCCCAGAGTGTAAGCGGGGCGGCAATTTTAACGGTTTTTTGGCATGTTTTTTCGCGGGATGTGCGGTTCGGTACTAGCAGGGCCGCGCTATTGTGTTAAGGTTTTGATGCCGGGAACATTTTAGCTGTCCCCGGTGTCTAAGTAGAGGTAAGCAAACACTCGATTCGAGGCTGGCCATGTTTGAAGATTCCACGTTTGAATCTGGAGGCAGGATCAAGAGCAAGACCGGAAGATACATGATTCCGCTGTTTATCGCGGAAGGTGTAGTCCTGGTTCTGCTGATTCTGATTCCGCTGATCTATCCCGAGGCGCTGCCCAGGGCCGCTATGCAGATGGCTCTTGTAGCCCCTCCACCCCCTCCGCCCCCTCCGCCCCCCCCGCCAGCAGAAGTGCATACGGCTCCGGTGAAGTCTGAGATGATGAATAATCAGCTCACGGCCCCCACCCGGATTCCGCATGAAATCAGGATGGTTAGCGAGAAGGAACCGGCTTTGGCCTCCTTTGGCGTGGCCGGATCGGATTTCGGCAGCGGCGGAAACGTCATGGGTAGCCTCTTCGCCGACAGCGGCGCACCCAAGGTGAAGGCTGCGCCGGTGAAGAAGCTCACCATCTCCAGCGGCGTCATGCAGGGTATGTTGCTGCAGAAGACGACGCCGGTCTACCCGCCCATCGCCAAGGCCGCGCGCGTCTCCGGCACGGTGGTGTTGCAGGCGACCATCTCCAAGACAGGCGCAATTGAAAACCTGCACGTCCTCAGCGGCCCTGCCATGCTGCAGCAAGCCGCCATGGACGCCGTCAAGTCCTGGCGCTACAGGCCCTATCTGCTCAACAACGATCCGGTGGAAGTGGAGACCACGGTGAACGTGATCTTCACCCTGGGCGGATGAGGAATGTAATGCGCGCTTTCCGCCGGTAGGGGGGAAGCGCATAGCTTTTGACCTGAATGCTTCTCTGCAAGGAGCCGCATTCACAGCACCAAGGTAGTCGCAGTCCACAAGAAAACTCCTTAGGAGGAAAGATTCAGTGATTCTCGCTCAGCTTACACACTTCGCTTCGCACACGGCCGCCAATCTGGCATTCATCTTCCAGGAAGACCAGGGTGGAACAGTCAGCTTTACCGCCCAGGGACTCTGGGAACACATGGGAACACTGGCGCGCATCATCGCCATTATTCTCTTCATCGAGTCGATTTGGTCTTTGGCCGTCATGATCGACCGCTACCTGTACTTTTCAGCCGCCCGCAAGCAGTCGCGCGAGTTCGCGCCCAAGGTTGCCGGCGCGCTGAAGGACAGCAAGCTCGAAGAAGCGATCAAGATCGCCGATCGCAACAAGAAGTCCCACCTGGCCGAGGTTGTAACGGCCGGCCTGCAGGAGTTTCGTTCCTCCGCCGGCGCACCCACCGAGCAGGCCATCGCCAGCTCGGGCCGCGCGCTGGATAGGGCTGAAGCCATTGTTCACGCCAAGCTGAAGAGAGGCCTTTCTGTGCTGGCCACCATCGGCGCCACCGCGCCGTTCGTCGGCCTTCTGGGCACCGTCATCGGCATTCTGAACGCCTTCCAGCAGATCGCGCACGCCAAGTCATCCGGCATCGCGACAGTTGCCGGCGGCATCTCGGAAGCCCTGGTCACCACCGCCGCCGGCCTGTTCGTGGCCATCCCGGCCGTTATGGCCTTCAACTACTTCACCGGGCGTGTCGAAGCTTTCGACGTGGAGATGGACAACTCCTCCAGCGAACTGATCGACTACTTCATCAAGCAGAGCAACAAGCGCTAAGCGAAGCGCCTGTCGGCGAAAGCGGGAATCCGCGGAGGGCGGGAGAGCGAACACTCTCTCCTGCCCGCCGGTTTCCACAGCGCGCCCCGTGGACGGTTCGCAAGGCGATGCCGGAAGCCATCCGGAATAAAAATTCTCAGGCAACGGAGCTCCAAGATGGCACAAGCAGTTCGTAACGAAGGCGGTAAGGTCAACTCGAATATCAATGTCACCCCCATGGTGGATGTGATGCTGGTGTTGTTGATCATCTTTATGGTCATTACCCCCATGCTCCAGAACAAGGTGGTCATCGATATGGCGGCGGTGGTGAATCCGGTAGCTATGCCGGACGCCGACAAGGATGACGCCATCGTGGTGGCCATTACCAAGAGTGGGGATGTATTTTTGGGACAAAACAAATCGTCTCTCGACGTGCTTGGCAGTCAGGTGCGCGAGAAGTTGGCCGACAGTCCCGGCACCAAACAGATTTTTATTCGCGCAGATGCGCGTGCGGAGTACCTGCAAGTGGAAAACGCCATTGATGCCGTACGCACCGCCGGCGTGGAAGATGTGGGCTTGCTGACGCAGAAGCGCGAAGGCAATCCCGCGGGCGGCAATTAACGGTTATCCGGCGTTGTCATTTTAACGATTTCGAGTTATTACGAGGAGTTTTAAGCCATGTCAATGACAACTGGGGGCGGGGGAGGCTACTCTGCCGACATCAATGTTACCCCGATGATCGATATTCTTCTGGTGCTGCTGATCATCTTTATGGTCATCGTGCCGGTCACGCCCAAAGGTTTGGAGGCGATGGTGCCTCAGCCGCCCAAGAGCCCACAGCAAGAGAATAAAAGCGACCGCACCATCGTGGTGCAGATACTGAACCACCCGGGCGCGTATCCGTCGTACAAGATCAACGAGACCGACGTGGCCAAGGCAGAGCTGTTGCCGCGGCTGACCGACATCTACGCCAATCGCGCCGAGCGCATCATGTTCATCAAGGGCGACGACAAAATCGACTTTCACTACGTGGCCGAGGTTATCGATATCGGGCGCTCCGCGAGCGTGGATCACATCGGGTTGATGACGCCCAGGATCCTCGCGGGCCAGTAATAGACGCTTCCCTGAAAAGGGAGGTTGCGGTTCTCGGAGTTCGCCTCAGGGCTGGCACTGTAGTTGCTGAGGCTGACAGGGCGCATAGAGAAAGGGCTGACCAACCAGGCCGCCGGGGACATTTGGGATCCCGGCAATGGTACGGGTTGCCGGCACTGTTCGGAGGCGGTTTCTCCGGCGGGAAAGTGGAGTACAATTTTTTCATCATGGCTTCGGTACCTCCCGCCCGCAGCCAGCTGTAGCAGAGATTCCAGGCGCGCGACCGACAGGCGCCGTCTGAAGGAGAAGGATACGAACATGAATGGACCTGCACGTATTACGGTGCTCGCGGTTGCCTTGGCCGGCATGGTGATTTCCATGAGCGGGTGCGACAAGCTTGCAGCCCGTGCCGAGTTGAACAAGGGAGTGGATGCATACAAAGGCGCTCACTATGAAGACGCTATCAACCACTTCCAGAGGGCCACGATGCTTGATCCCAAGCTGCCGATGGCCAAGGGTTACCTGGCGACAGCGCTGGGCCAGAACGTGGTGCCCGGGCTGCTTACGCCAGACAATCTGAAGACCGCGCAGCAGGCCATCGACATCTTTCAGGAGGTTCTGGCCAAGGATCCGAAAGATGTGAACAGCATGAAGCAGGTTGCCGGCATCGAATTCAGCGTCAAGCGCCTGGACGAGGCCAAAGCATGGCAGAAGAAGGCTCTGCAGGAGGATCCCAAGGATCCCGAAGCGGCCTACACGGTCGGCGTCATCGACTGGATGCAGGCGCACCAGAACACTCTGACGGCGTTGGCGACGGCAGGCCTGAACGACGACGGCGAGGGCAACGCCAAGGCGCCCAAGAAGATCATGGATGAGCTCAAGGATAAGAATGCCCCTTTGATCCAGGAAGCTTTGCAATATCTCAACCAGGCGCTGGAGATCCGGCCCACCTATGACGACGCCATGTCCTATTTGAACCTGGTTTACCGGGCCAAAGCGAACCTGGACTACGGCAGCGCAGATGCCGTCAAGGCTGATTTGGACACGGCGAAGGATTGGTCCTCCAAGTCGATGGGGACTCGCAAGGCCAACGAAGCCAAGAAGAGCCAGGGGCCCGGCGGCATCACCATGGGCGACAACGGCGATTTGAAATAAATCCAGCTTTATCGCGCACGATGATACGGCCTCCGCACCTGTGGAGGCCGTATCATTTTATGTGAATATAAAATCACTGCACTGAGGTTGCCATGTTCAAGTCGAATAGGACCCGGTCCAAGTTTAATTTCACCATTTACCCGGCTGTTGCGGCAGTTCTTTTCTTGCCGGCTATCGCCGCGGGGCAGGCGGCTGGTCAGGTATTTACGGGAGAAGTTCCGGTTCCCGCCGCGATGCAGGTGGCGCAAACGCCCGCCGGCCTTGAGGCCCGCAACAACCGCGAAGTACTTGAAGTAATGGTCTGCGGCGATTCGCTGGTCCACGTAGTGGCCCGTCCGCTGGCGGCACCCGTCTCTACTGCCGCGCGGCCCTGGATGCTGGACCCGGCCGTCACCTGCCCAGGCGCAGCCTTCCAGTTCAGCCAGGTTGCAGACAAGGCCACGCTCACCACCGCGCGCCTCACGATTTCCTTGTCGCTGGAGAAAGGCGCCCTGAGCTTTGGCCTCCCTCAGGGCGAGAGTTTCCTGCGCGAGAACGTCAATCTTCCTCGGACCTATGATTCCGCTCCCGGCCAGCCCGGCTCTCTTTTCCGAATCGAAGATCGCTTCTCGCCGGACTCGACCGAGGCCATCTACGGGCTCGGCCAGCATCAGAGCGGGCTGTTCAACTACCGCGGCTCGACCGTCGAGTTGGGGCAAAATAACACCGATGTCGCCATTCCGCTGCTGGTCTCGAGTAAAGGCTATGCAATTCTCTGGAATACAGCCTCCTTCAGCTACATGGACAACCGCTTCCCCCTTGAGCTTTCCTTCGAGTCTCTGGCCGCCGACCAAGTGGATTACTACGTTCTTTACGGCCCGGAGATGGACCGGATCATTCACCAGTACCGCTCCTTGACCGGCCACACGCCTCTGCTGCCGCAATGGGCTTACGGCCTCTTCCAGTCCAAGGACCGCTATAACTCGCAAGCCGAGATTCTGGAGATCGCCGGCCAGTACCGGGCGCGGCACATTCCGTTGGACGCCATCGTGCAGGACTGGTACTGGTGGAAGCAGGGAGGCGAGGGCGACCCGGAGTTCAACGCCAACTATACCGATGTTCCCGCCGAACTTAAGACGCTGCACGACGAACACATCCACGCCATGATTTCGGTGTGGGCATTGATGGACCCCGGCTCGAAGACCTTCCACGAGGTTCAGAAACAGGGCTTCGAGATTCCCGGCACTCATGCCTACGACCCAACCAATCCCGCGGCCAGCGACTTCTACTGGAACCGGCTTCCCGGCAAACTCTTCGCCCAGGGGTGGGATGCATTCTGGCTGGATTCGGCGGAGCCTGAGGAGTATTGGCCGCACGTGGGCAACGCGGTTCTGCGCTACAAGCAATTGCACATCGGCAGCGGCCTGGAATACACCAACATTTTTCCGTTCGAGCACACCCTCGGCGTTCAGGAGCACTGGAAGCTGGCTAATCCCGATAAGCGCGTCTTTCTGCTCACACGGTCGGCCTTTATGGGTCAGCAGCGCGTTGGCGCCACGGTGTGGTCCGGCGATGTTTACGGCACGTGGTGGGGCCTGCGCCATCAGATTGCCGCGGGATTGAACTTTGCCCTCTCCGGCTACCCGTATTGGACAACAGACATTGGCGGCTACTATTCGCCTTACGATCACTTTGACGCTAATCCCGCCTATCAGGAGCTTTATGCTCGCTGGTTTGAGTACGGCGTCTTTTGCCCGGTCTTTCGCACCCACGGACACCGGGCGCAAAACGAGATGTGGGTTTATGACCGCGTCTATCCCACACTGCTGGCCTTTGACCGGCTGCGCTACCGGCTTTTGCCTTACGTTTACTCGCTGGCATGGAAGGTGACCAGCGAGGATTACACCATCCTGCGTCCATTGGTGATGGACTTCAGGGAAGACCGGGCTGCGTCGGAGATCGGCGACGAATTCCTCTTCGGGCCGGAGATCCTGGTAAGCCCTGTGACCAGGGAACACGCCATCCAACGCGCTGTCTATCTGCCAGCCGGGAGCGATTGGTATGACTTCTGGACCGGAGCGCGGACTGCGGGCGGCGTCGAGGTAAGCCAGGCCGCGCCCATCGAACGAATTCCGCTGAATCTGCGCGCTGGTTCCATACTGCCGCTGGGGCCGGCCATCGAATACGCCGGGCAGGCCGCCGATCCCATCGAGCTGCGCATCTACCCCGGAGCCAATGGAGACTTCAATCTCTATGAGGACGAGGGGGACAGCTATCGCTACGAGCAGGGCGCGCACTCCATCATTCCCCTGCACTGGGACGACGCCGCGCGGACGCTGACCATCGGCGCCCGCGCGGGAAGCTATCCCGGCATGGCCGCGGGGCACACTTTCAACGTGGTGATTGTGGCGGAAGGGCACGGAGCGGGACCAGAGCCTGTTCAGGCTCCGGACAAGGCCATTCAATATACCGGAGAAAAGATAGCGGCGAAGTTCTAAGCAGTGAACAGTGGTCAGTGATCAGTCACAAAGCCCGGGATTTTCAACTGTTCACTGGCCACTGTTGCTATTGCGCTGCCTGCTTGATAATCTCGTCGGCAAAGTAGTTGTGGACCTTCGCCTCATTGTGGAGCTTCTCGAAGTAGGCGTTCCTGAGCAGTTGCGCATGGTTCTCGCGCAGGCCCTGGCGGATGACCTGCTGCACGCGCGGGTCGTTCAATTCGCGCTGGCCGGCAGGCTCTCTGGAGATCAGCTTGTAAATGGCGTAGCCAACGGTGTGGCGGCCGGGGCCGGCGCTGTCATAGACGGGAAGAATCTCCGTGATTTGTCCCGGCTTGATCTTGGCAAGGGCGTTGTAAATCTCCGGGTCGGTGCGAAGCTGCGATTCTGACACGAATCCCATGTCGCCGCCATTGGCTGCCGTGTTCGGATTCTCGGAGAAGTTTTGCGCCAGGGCGCTGAAGTCCTCGCCGCTGTCCAGTTTGCTGTGCAGGGCCTGAATCTTCTTCTTGGCATCTGTGTCGCCTGAGGCCTTGTTGTTCTGCAGGTTGCCGGTCTGCCTTGCGGGCCCGCTGGTGACCATGATCTGCGCCAGGCCATAGCGTGGTTCGATCAGGTTGAACTCTGCTTTGTGCGCCGCATAGTAGGCGCCGATTTCAGAGTCGGTGATGTTGATCTTCGACTCGATTTCCTTGTTGAGCAGCTTGGTTTTGGTCAGCGAGCGGCGCAGTTCGCGCTTCAGATCGTCGAGGGAGAGGTTTTGCGCCTGGAGTTTTTTGTCGAACTCCTCCTGCGTGTAGGGGGCCTTCATCTCCGTCAGCTTGGCGTTCACATCCTCATCGCTGGCGGCCAAGCTGAGCTTGGCGGCGCGCTGCCAGAGGATCTCGTCCTCGATCATTCCGCGCAGGATATTGAGGCGGACAATGTCGGCCTGTTCGGGAGATGGCTTCTGGGTATTGTCGCCCAGGTTGGCTTTGTAATACTTTTCCACTTCCGAGCGCAGTACATCCTTGCCATTTACGGTTGCCATTACGTCGGGTGAGGGCGAGCGTTGGCACCCGCTTATGGTGGCAATCAGGGTTATCCCACAAAGAGTGAGGATTGTCAGACGGAAAGGCGTGCGGTAAAAAGCTATGGTATGCAACCTGGTATCTCCTGAGGGAGAAATAACTCCCCGGCATTTAAGGATAAACCCCCAAGCCGGTATGGGGATATGAATTTTCACATCCCGGATTGAGGGTTTTACTCAGCCGCTTTTTGAGCGGCAGAAGCGCAGATGCGAGAAAACGCCTCTACTGGGACGGCGGCGCAGGCAAAATTTTGGTCTGCGCAGGTTGAGCAGGCTGGGCAGGGGTGGCTGGCGGTTCCACTCCGGCGGCACGCAGGGCACGGTCAATCACCATCCACACCTGATCCTGGGGCAGGGCGCCGCTGATGCGCTCACCTTCCACAAACAGGGCGGGGGCTCCTTCAACCCTGAGCGACTCGGCAATCTTCATCGCGTTGCGTACCGGGGTCTCGTCCTGGCGGGTCAGGCAGGCGTCCAGCACGGAGGCGTCGAGCTTACCCAGTGTGGCCTGCTGGCGGGCGATGCGATTCAGAGCGTCGTTGCTCTTGGCCAGGGAGCGATCTTCGCCGTTCACCTCCTGGCCGTGGGCGTGGATGTAATCCACATAGGCCCAGTACACCTCGCTGCTCTGCGCCGCCAGGCAGTTGGCGTTCTCGGCGGCGTGCATGGCCCAGGGGTGGATTTCGACCAGCGGGTTGTCCATGTAGATAAAGCGCACCATGCCCTTGTAGCGTTCCAGAGTCGCCGGAAAAAGCGTGTGGTGCATCTGGGAGCAGAAGGGGCACTCCAGATCGTCGAAGCTGATGACCGTGACCTTGGCCGCGGGATTTCCCCGGATGGGCCGGCCAGCCACATTGATGGAGAAGAGCGGGTCGTTGAACAGGTCAAATTTTTCCAGGCGGGCCAGGGTCTTGCCGTCGGCAGAGATCAGAAAGTCGATCACCTGCGTCTTGCTGCCGCGCGCGAGCGTGACGGGCAATTCATCATAGCCGGGAATCTGTCCTGGTTTGCGCGCGCCAAGGGTCACGGAGATTTCCGGCGGCAGATTGTATTGGGAGCGCACCATGATCTCAATGTGGCGGTTCAGCGCTGAGGCCGGTGAATCTTGCGCGGCGGGCAGGGGTGGAGCAGGTTGGGCTTTGCAGCCCACGGCCATGCCCAGGGCAAGAAGAGCGGCCAGAAAGTGAGTACGGGTCAAGATGAAATCCTCTCAGAAAAGAATACTCCAGCTACCGCATGTGGCCGCAGGTGCTTGCAGATCATTTTCCTCCGGGCAAGCAAAATGGAAGAATGAACCACGACCACAGCAGCCGGGCCTTTCTAACCCCAAACCCCTGTTCTCTAAGGAAACTCTGATTAAGTCGAAATTTTGAAGGGTACGGGCTTTAGCCCGTACATAAATCCGAAATTTTGAAGGGTACGCGCTTTAGCCCGTACATAAATCCAGCAAAATAATCGTGGGCTTTAGCCCCTGAGGGAATGCAAGCCCAATAGAAGCAATTGATCAGAGGTTCTCTAATACGCCGGCGGCAGGTTGGGGTCGCGGAAGGCCGTGTTGGCGCGGCGGATGTCGCCCACCGAGCCGAAGCTGGCCAGGGTAAAGCTGTAGAGCCACTGGGTCTCGTTGCGGATGGCGCCGAGATTGAAGCGCCGGTAGCCGAAGGAGAGACCGCAACAGTCCCAGTTATAGACGGCCTGCACCCCGGCGTATTGCAGCGTGCTAATGGCATAGTCGAAGCCGCCGTTGGCGGCCAGGTTGAAGCCTTTGCCGCTGGGCTTGCCGATGGCCAGGAAGGGCGTTACCTGCTGGCTCTTGATGGTGGTGGCCGCCGCGCCGCTCTCGTCGACGGCATTGAGCAAGGCGTGGCCCACGCCGATGGTGGTGCGGCCCAGGCTATAGCCTGCATAGAGGTTGTCGGCGTCGAATTGCCCGGCCCTGGGGTCATAGTCCAGATCCAACTGGATGCGCAGATTGTCGATGGCCTCAAAGCGCATTCGCGAGATGATGGGCGCCAGGTTGCGTGGCGAGGTCAGGAACGCGATCCCGGTCATGTCCAGGGTGGCGTCGAAGACGTTGCGGCGGTTGGGAATCAGCGCCCCGCCAAAGTCGCTGTTGATATATACCTTTTGCGCGATCTGCCAACTTGCCCACTCGCGCGCCTTCGGTGGACAATCCTTGGGAGTAGCTTCGTCACCAGCGGCGGTGCAGGGTTTCTCTTTGGCGGGGCGCAGATAGAAGCGCTGTGTAAGCGAAAAGCCCACTTCATTGGTGTCGGTGGCGATGTCCGTGGTATCGACCAGCAGTACGTTCACAGCCCGCGAGCCGATGCCGCCCACGTACCGGTAGGTGAGCTCCGGTTCGATTACGTGGCGCATTACGCGGTTCCAGCGGCCGAGCGCAAAGTCGCGTTCGACGGCTGGTGCGCGGAGATCCACAGAGACCTCAAAATCACCGCGGTTGAATGCATCGTGGCTGATGAAGGGAGTGCCGCCGTTGACGCCCAGCAGATCGGGGATCTGGCTGAGAGTGTAGGCGGTCTCGCGCACCGCGGCCTCGGCGGACAGATTCCAGCCCCCGGCGGAAAGCGGCAGAAAAAGATGCGGATAAAAGTCGAGGCGGCCGGCGTTGCGGGCGTGGAAGCTGGCTCCGGTTGGGATAGAGGCAGGCTCGGCGCGATCCATATAGCTGAGCGACGATCCCAATCCCCCATAGAGTTTCGGGGTGCCCAGCGGCCGGTCCAGCACGTCAAAGCGCAGGCTGGGCAGGTGGAGAATCCTCGCCTGATTGCCGTTGATGGCGGTGATGGTCTCGTTGCTGCCGGTGGTTCCGGCAAAGCTTTGTATGCGCTCCAGCGCGAGGGAGGGAACCAAGCCCTTGTACGCGTTGGTGACCGAGATGCTGCTGCGCACATCGGAGCTGACCGCCTCCTTGAAGTTATCGTTGAAGACCAGCCGGTAGATGTAGCTCGACAGGTAATCGATGTTGGCGGCCAGGCGCGTTTCTGTAGAGAGGTCCTTGCGGCCCAGCACATGGATGTCCACGCCGCCCTGATTGACCAGCACCATGGTGGCTGAACCGTAGCTGATGGGCTGTTCGATGCCGCGGTCCACCAGTGCATTCACGCGCACCGTTGCGTGGTCGAGTCCAGGGCCTTTGTAGCGGAAGTCGCCGTTGGGCGCCCAGCCGCGCTTGCTGTAGTACTCCAGGCCGGCAATCATGTCCATGCTGCGGTTGATCACCCAGTAGGCCTGCTCGCCAAATGTGTAGCCCCTGATCGACGAGCCGGTGCTTAACACCGGGATCAGTAGTCCGCTCTCGCGTCCTGTTTCATCCACCGGATGACGCAAGTAGGGAAGGTAAAAGATGGGCACGCCGAGAAATTTGAACACGGCATTGTCCATGGAGGCCTTGCCGTCCTCGAGCTTGATGGTGCGGGAGATCAACTGCCAGTCCGGACGGGGCAGACGGCAGTTAGTGATCGTACCGTCGATGATCCGGTAGCGGCCCTCGCCGTTTTCCAGCACCACCCTGCCGGTAAAGAGGAACGGATTTGCCGTGGAATAGACAGTCTTGTTGCCCAAGGAGCGGATTCCCTGCGAGCCGTGCACGTTGATATAGCGCGCGGTGTGCATATTCAACCGCATGTTGCCGTTGTCGGCGTAGATCAGCACATCGTTAGGCCCGCCGGTCACCTGCAGGTGGCCTTCCGCATCCAGCTCCGTGGTGGATTGGTCGTAGACCACCTTGTCGGCGCGCAGAATGTAGTCGCGGTACTGGACTTCGACCCTTCCGGTTCCGGTCCAGATATTGCCAGCCCACGACTGGCGGTCGGCGCTCAACAGCGAAGGAATTCCTTTTTCCGGTACAGCCTCAGGCTGGGCTACAGGCAGAATCTCCTGGCCGGGATCGTCCGGCAGGGAAGCTGAAATCCCGGAGCCGCTTTGCGGGGCGGGGCTGTCGGCGGCGGGAGCGACCGCGTTGCCGGCCTTCTCTCCAGACGGTGGCGCCGCATTGGTCAATGCCTGTCCCCGCAGCAGCAGGGGACAGAGGGCCAGCATCGTGATCAATAAAAAGTTGCGAAGGCGCATTCCGGGACCATGGTCAGCATAGCAAAACAGGCCGCCATGGCATCAGGCAAACCCCGTGCAGCTCCGGCATCAGCGAAAAAACCGGATGGCTTCAATCCTGCCCGGTTCCCGTGATCCGGGCTGAGCCTGCATCTTACCGCTGCCCCCTTCCGTCCTGCAAGAAACGTCCCAGGAGTTCTGATGGGCCCTAACTGCCAGTCTGGCCGTCAGCAGCGGCATCAGAAGGACGCCCCAGAAGCCTTGCCAGAGCCCCCGGCAGCCTCAGCAGAGGTATTTCCTCATGCGTACAGGCCAGTATGCCCTTGCCGCCTTCCACGCAGGCCAGGGAGCCGGTTTTCATGCCGGCAACGCCCGCTGTGCCCCCATCAATCGTGGTCTGGGTCTCTTCGACGACAACCACCTAAGTTGGCACGACCGGCTCTCGCGGACTTAACTGCGGAAAGGCTGAGAGCCTGCAGGGAAACCCACCTGCAAGCTGGCCCGGTTCAACACAAAAACGCTGCCGGAAAGAAACCCGGCAGCGTATGGAATGTAAAGGCGGCAGCCTCGGAGTCCGGCAACGAACTTTATATAGCCGGATTCCGCAGATCTGGGTGGCTGCCGCCAGCTCATTAAACTTACGAGTGCGCGCCCCGCAACAAAGGCTGCCTCACCGGCTGGCTTTTGCCGGAAAATTTTGCTCCGGCTTGCTTGTCGCTCTCCAGGCGGAACTGGCGGATCATGCCGTCCAGGTCACCTGCCAGCGAGGCCAGGCCCTTGAGGGCTTCGACGGCTTCCTCGGCGCCTTGCGCACTCTCGAGCGACAACTGCGAGATCTGGCCGGCGGACTCGGAGATTTCGCCTGATGCCGAGGTCTGTTCCGTGGCGGCTGTGGCAATCATTTGAATCTGGTGCTCCACTTCCTTGGAGGACTCGATGATGGCCTCC
>Ga0302320_10020868_pt1 | contig 13030 bp, 6 predicted proteins | sample Bog_T0_3_FD_202130 | JGI IMG/M metagenome (GOLD analysis project Ga0302320, IMG submission 202130) | Peat permafrost microbial communities from Stordalen Mire near Abisko, Sweden - Bog_T0_3 | ecosystem: Environmental > Terrestrial > Soil > Wetlands > Peat | place: Sweden: Abisko, Stordalen Mire...
AACACAATGAAATCATCCTGACGGTCATGGCCTATTTTGCCGGCGGCCACGTTCTGTTGGAAGATGTGCCGGGCGTGGCCAAGACCATGCTGGCGCGCGCCTTTGCCCGCACCATTGGCGGCAGTTTCAAACGGATTCAATGCACCCCGGACTTGCTGCCCAACGACATCACCGGCAGTTCGATTTTCAATCCCAAGACCACGGATTTCGAGTTTCGCGCGGGACCGCTCTTTGCGCAGATTGTGCTGGCCGACGAAATCAACCGGGCCACGCCCCGGTCCCAGGCGGCGCTGTTGGAAGCCATGGCCGAACGCGCCGTGACCGTGGATGGCAACCGATACGATTTGCCGGCGCCTTTCTTTTTGGTGGCCACGCAAAATCCCGTGGATCACGAAGGCACCTTTCCCCTGCCGGAAGCGCAACTGGACCGGTTCCTCGTGCGCTTGAGTCTGGGCTACCCGGGTTTGGAGCACGAAGTGGCGATGTTGCAACGGTTTGAAACCCAGGACCCGCTCGACACTTTGGAAGCGGTCGTCAGCTCGGATGAGGTCATGACCTGCCAACAGGCGATCCGGCAAGTGCGAGTGGATGAAAAGATCTCCCGGTATGTGGTGGAGCTCATGCGCGCCACGCGGGAACATTTCGATGTCATGCTCGGCGGCAGCCCGCGGGCATCCATGGCGCTTTCACGCTGCGCCCAGGCGTTTGCCGCCATTCACGGCTATGGCTTTGTGCTGCCGGATGACATCAAGCAAGTGCTGCCCTTTGTCTTGGGGCACCGGATCATTTTGCGTCCGGAAAGCCGATTGCGCAAAAAGAACGTCGCGGGGATATTGGAAGAAATCATGGATTCCGTGGCCGTCCCCACGCTCACGTCCGGGCAATGATGAATGACGAGTGCCTAATGGCGAAAGAATTCCAAATGACGAATGACCAATGGTCGGGTGACAGCATTGGCGCTGCTTTAACGCCTTTGAAAAAATGCGCCCGGAAGCGAATGAAACCCCGCATCGCCTGGCAGCGCACCTTTTCGTCATTCCGGCTTCGGCATTCTTTCGTCATTGGGCATTCGTCATTAGTCATTCCTTGGTTTCCTCTAACTACCGTATGAAATGGGCCCTTAGCATCGCGGTTTTATTAGCAATCGGGTTGAGGTTTCACCTGAACCTGCTCGTCTATGCGATGTACGTCCTGGGGGGTGTCTTGCTGCTGGGGCGGTTTCTGGCGCGGACCTGGACGGAGAACCTTGTGGCACGCCGGGCGGCAGTAGAGCCGGTGGGGGAAATTGGCGACACCCTCCAGGTGAAGGTGGAACTGGAGAATCGCGGACGCCTGTCGGTCCCTTGGATCTTGGTGGAGGATTCCATTCCCACCACAGCACGGCAGGAAATGCGGCCGCGATTGCAGGTGGACGGGCCCTGGGTGGCGCTGACGCGGCTGGCGCCGGGAGAAATGGAAGCGGTGTTCGAGTACGAGGTGAAGTTCTTTCAGCGCGGCTATTATCAATTTGGGCCGATGCTGGTGGAAACCGGGGATGTGTTCGGCCTGCACCGGCGATACCGGCTGCTGACCGAACCGCAATTCGTCCTGATATTGCCCAAAGTGCTGCCGCTGCAAGGTTACAGCCTCGCGTCCCGGCGGCCGCTGGGCGAGATTCGCGTGGCGCACCGGTTGTTTGAGGATCCCACCCGGCTGGCGGGTGTGCGTCTGTTTCAACAGGGCGACCCGTTGAATCGTGTGCATTGGCGCGCCACCGCCCGGACGGGTGCGTTGCACAGCCGCGTGTATGAAAACTCACGCGTGGCCGGAGCCACCCTGTTGCTCGATTTTCATGAGGAGAATTATCGCGGCGTCCTGGGGGCGAACTCCGCTGAACTGGCCATCGTCGCGGTCGCGGCGCTCGCCAATGCGGTGTTCCTTCAGGGCCAGCAGATTGGCTTGGTCACCAATGGGCGCGATGCCGCCGACCGTATCCGCGAAGAGGGGTGGCAGGGAGAATTCCAAGCGCGGACGCTGGCGCGGGAACAGGCCGCGACGGTGGCCGAAAACACCCGGATGCGCCCGGTCACGGTGCCGACGCGAAAAAGTTCGGATAATTTTCTGCGCATTCTCGAAACCCTGGCCCGCTTGGAGCAGACCGATGGGCTCGAATTCTCTGGCTTAATCCGAGAAGCGGCGGTGCAGCTTCCCCGGGATGCCACCGTCGTGGCCATATTCAGCCGCGTGACCCCGGAAATGGCACTGTCCCTGGGAGAATTGGTCAGCCGCGGTTTCTTGGTCACGGCCATTGTCGTGCTTTTCGGTGCGGATGTGCTGCCGGACTGGGCCAAACCACCAGAATGGGCCGAGATTCTGCTCGCCCAAGGCATCAATTTTCACATGGTCAATTCCGAAGATGGCATCACGAATCTATGTGCTCAGTCGCTCGTCCGGTAAAGTGAATGAACACTCGAGAAAAGAAGTTATTTGTGATTTGGCTGAGCAGGTTCTTTATGGTTGTCTCGTTGTTCTTGATCTGCCAGTTGGCTAGCAACCATTAATATGGACACAGGCAAACCAACGAAAACGGTCGCGGATTATCTGGTCATCGCGGTCAGCCCGGCCTTGATCATCGTTTTGGTCCACAGCCTTTGTTTCTTTCTCGTGGATGTTTTCTACCGGGGAGAGGCTGCTGGCGGCGTGCGCTGGGTGCTATTTTGGTTTGTGCTGGCGGTCGTACTGATCGCTCGCATTGGCATCGAACAAGGGGCCGGCCACGCAATGGGATATGGGCTGGCTTTGGCGGGGGCGACTTGGGTTTACCTAGCCTTCGTGCAGGCCAATGCCATTTTCGGTGCGATCTTGCTGGGTGTGATTTGGTTCACGGCCCACAAGATCACTTGCAACTGCACCTTGGTGGACGACGAAGCCGACGCTTCTGGACAGGGGTTGTTGCAGTCGCTTCGGCGGATGCCATCGCTTTTTAAGAAGACAAAACCGTCCGGGTCGCAAGTGCCCGGCGTCTGGTTGCTCTATTATTCGCTGGCGGCCTTGCTCCTGTTTGGCTTGGGCCAGACTTTGTTGCCGGCGGGCGATGTGGCCGCGCGCCACCGGGGCTTTATCTACCTGTTCTTTTATTTGGCCGCCGCACTGGGATTGCTCATCACCACCAGTTTTCTGGGGCTGCGGCGTTATTTGCGCCAGCGTTATTTGGTGATGCCGGGCAATATTGCGTTCGGCTGGATGCAATTTGGCGTCGTGGGTGCGGGGTTGGTGCTGGGTTTGTCGTTGTTGTTGCCTCGTCCGGGAGCCGGCGAAGCCTGGGGGGCCTTGCGCTATCACGTGGATCATCAATTGCGCCGCGCCAGCGAATATGCCGCCCGGTTTAATCCCCATGGCACCGGTTCCGGTCGTGCTGGTCAGCAGGCTCCGCCTGACGGACAGCAGGAGAAAAATCCGCCGCCATCGGGGCAGGCACCGAATCCGAATCTAGAACAGAACCAGAACGCCGGTGCCAGCGCGCAGGGCGACCAGCCATCGGGGGTGGCCGCCAACCAAGGCGCCCCTAGGGGGAAGGGAGGCGGCGAAAATCCGGGAAAAAGCGTGCCCGATCTGTCTCCAGCGGCCGGCTTCCTCTATCCCTTGCTCAAAGCCCTGTTCTACGTAGTCGCGGTAATCTGCGTGGTTTGGTTGTCATACCGTTATCGAGTTGTGGTTTTGAGCATGCTGCGAAGCGTCTGGACGGCCATCCGCAAATTCCTCGCGATGTTGCGGGGGCTGTTCCAATCCTCCGCCATCGGCTCACCGGCAGCCTCAAGGTCGCGCGAAGTGCGACCGTTCAAGCTATTCAAGAATCCCTTCCTCACGGGTGGTGACCGGGTGTGGACGCCGGAGCAATTGATCGTCTATACTTTTCAGGCCCTCCAGAGCTGGGCACTCGAACAGGAGGCCCCGCTGGGTTCGCCGCAAACTCCGCGTGAACTGTGTCGGCAGCTTGGGACAGAAATGCCGGAAGCCGCAACGGCGCTGGAGCATCTGGCTTTCCTCTACGGCCACGTGGCCTATGGCGCGTCGGTTCCCGGCAACCTCGATCGGGACCAGCTCCGTTTGGTCTGGGAGGTCATGTCCAGTCCCCGGCCAAAATATTTCACCGTGGATTCCGCGGGCAATAACCTCGCCTCATAGATAAGCGTGCGGTTGCGGTTGACTTCTTCACAGGGTGCGCTTTCGGCTGGCATTTGAAGAATCTTCCTCTATTTTCCGTGCCCCGACTGGTGAAGAATGTGTCATTAAGAATTAACAACTCCATTTTGATCCCCGGGCAAAAATTGCGTTTCATTGTTGCTCATGATTGATTCAGTTTCCGACCCCTTGCCTGGCGGCGCCGCCGATGCAGGGACCGATCTAAAACGCACTCGCCGCCAGCGTGGCGACCGGCGGGCGCCAGCCGCTGCTGGCAATGTTGACCGATTGCCGCCGCACAGCCTGGAGTGCGAGCAAGGCGTCTTGGGCTGCACTCTGCTGGATCCCAACCAGTGCATCGGCGAATGCATCGAGAAGCTCAAGGACGATGGCAAATTGGCCTTTTACGATTTGCGGCACCAGACGATTTACGAAACGTTGACGGAGATGTTCAATGCGCGGTCGGCGATTGATTTGATCACCGTGCAACAGAATCTGAAGGACCGGCAGCTTTTGGATCAAGTGGGGGGTATTGCCTATTTGAGCCAGTTGCAGGACGCCGTGCCCAGCGCCGCCAACCTTTCGTACTATCTGGATCATGTTCGCGAAAAATACCTGCTGCGCCGGCTGATTCAGACCTGCACCGGCGTGGTGGGTCGCATTTACGATTTTGAAGGCGACGTGGAGGAGCTTTTGGATGAGGTGGAAAAGGACATCCTGCATGTCAATGAATCGCGCGAGCAGAACGAGGTCAAGGACGTCAAGAAGCTGGTCAACGAGGCGCTGGTGACCATTGAGCATTTCTTCAATCGCAAAGGTGAGCTGAGCGGCCTGGCCACGGGGTTTGGCGACTTGGATAAAATGACCGACGGCTTGCACGGGGGCGAAATGATCATTGTGGCGGCCCGGCCCAGCATGGGGAAGACCTCCCTGGCCATGAACATCGCCGAGCATGTGGCGCTGGAGCTGAGCCTGCCGGTGGGGGTGTTCAGCCTGGAAATGAGCGCGTCGTCGCTGATCTTGCGCATGTTGTGCTCCTTGGCCCGGGTGAACATGCGGAGCATCCGCGATGGATTCATGAGCGAGGCCGATTTTCCAAAGCTGATGTCCGCCTCGGGGCGGCTGGCTGCCGCCAAGCTATTGATTGACGACACGGCGGGATTATCCATCCTGCAGTTGCGGGCGCGGGCGCGGCGGATGCACCAGCAGCATGGCATCAAGCTGTTTGTCATTGACTATTTGCAGCTTCTGAATTCTACTGCGCGGCGAGCGCAAGAGAACCGGCAACAGGAAATTGCCGACATCTCCAGCGGCATCAAGGCGCTGGCGAAGGAATTGAACGTGCCGATCATCGTGTTGAGCCAATTAAATCGGGAGCTGGAAAAAGACAAGAGCCGCAAGCCGCGCCTGAGCGATTTGCGCGAATCCGGTTCCATTGAGCAGGACGCCGATTTGGTGGGGCTGCTTTATAAACCCGATGGCGGTGATGAGGAAGACGGGGCCGCGGCCGAAGAAAGTGACGGGTTGGCCGTGAACTTCTTAATCGCCAAGCAGCGCAATGGGCCGACCGGGGATGTGAACCTGACGTTCATGAAGCCATACACGCGTTTTGAAAGCAGATCGAAATTTAGTGAAGAAGACGTGCCTCCGGGCCGGTAAATAATGAAATCAATCATCAAACCTCTGGGCGTTTCCGTGGTGCTGGGTTGCGCGACCGCCGCGCTGGCGCAAAGCACGGGACCAAAAATTGACCGCGTGGACGTGAAGTTTGTCGGCCCCGCCTCGGTGAGCGAGGAGCTCATCCGGTCCAACATCCGGCTCAAGGCGGGCGGCACCTACCAGCCCAGCTTCACGCAGGAGGACGTCCATCTCCTCTACGGCACTGGCCAGTTCTACAACATCCGCGTGCAAGTGGATCAGGCCGATGACGGTGGCGTGGTGCTGACCTATGTCGTGCAGGCCCGCCCCCGCATCACCGAAATCCGGTTTGAGGGGAACAAGAAGATGAGCGATTCCAAGCTCAAAAAAAAGCTCACTTTCAAGGTCGGTGAGCCGCTGGATGAACAAAAGGTCTTCACCGATGTCCAGGAAATCAAGAAGCTGTATGAAAAAAGCGGGCTGTCGGATACCAAGGTGAAGTATGTCCTGAACATCGAGGAACTGACCGGCCACGGGATCGTCATTTTCCAGATTCAGGAAAGCCCGAAGGTCAAAATCAAGGATGTCGAGTTTCTGGGGGCGACCAGCTTCAAACAGGGGAAACTCCGATCGGAACTGAATCTCCGGCGCCGCTGGGCGTTTTCCTGGCTGACCGGCTCCGGGTATTTTGAGCAGGATGACTTTGACGGCGATCGCGACCGGCTCACCGATTATTACCGCAATCATGGGTTCTTGGATTTTGAAATCAAGGACGTCAAGCTTGATCGCCCGAACACCAACACGATGTACATCAAGTACTACGTGAACGAAGGCCGCAAGTACAAGGTCGGCGACGTGAAACTTTCCGGCAATAAAATCTTTACCGACGCCGAAATTCTGGCCGGGCTGCACGGAGCGCATGACTTTCAGCATTCCAAAGCCAAGCTCGGCGTGCATGCCCTGCCGATGGACAGTGGCGACACATTTACCCCGGACGGCCTCACCAAGGACACTGATCTGATCGAGGATTTTTACGGGAGCAAGGGCTACATTGAAATTTCCGAAGGCCGCGCCCTGCAAGTCAACCGGGTGCCCAACGTCGAAACCGGCACCATGGATTTGGAATTCATCCTCGGGGACAGTGAAAAATCCCATGTCCAAAAAATCGAGATCCGCGGCAATCTCAAAACCAAGGACAAGGTCATCCGCCGCGAGTTGGCAATTTCACCGGGTGATGTGTTGGACATGGTGCGCGTCAAGATTAGCAAGCAGCGTTTGGAAGGCCTGGGCTACTTTGAAAAGGTGGACGCCCGGCCTGAACCGATTGACCCGCCAACACCCGGCCAGAAAGATCTCGTCATCAACGTCACGGAAAAGAATACCGGCAATTTCACCGTGGGCGCCGGTTTCAGTTCCGTGGATTCGCTCGTCGGTTATGCCGAAGTGTCCCAGTCCAATTTCGATCTTTTTCATCCGCCCTATTTTACCGGCGGTGGCGAAAAAATCCGTCTGCGCGTGGATGAAGGCCTGGTTTATCAAAACTATGAATTGTCCTTTGTGGAACCGTGGTTTCTAAACCGTAAGCTCTCACTCGGCGTTGACCTGTACTATCGCGATCTCAATTTTGAAAGTCCCAACAACATTTACGACGAGACGCGGGCTGGCGCAAAGATCAGCCTCACCCGGGCGCTGGGCAGTGATTTCCTGATTGGCAGCGTCAGTGCCACGGCGGAAAACGTGGGCATTTCGTTGAACAGCGGCTGGCATGATGCCATACCCAATGCGCTCACTGCCGCGGGTCAGGATCGCAATGTGCCCAACGCCATCTTGGAGCAGGTTGGGGATCATTTTTTTGGGCGGCTGGGCAGCTCGTTGGCGTATGACACCCGGAATAGCGTGCAACTGCCCAATCATGGTCAGCGCACTGAAATCTCCGGAGAATTTTCCGCCGGCGACCAGAGCTTTTACAAGCTGGAATTGACGTCCTCTTGGTACTTTCCGGGATTCCTGAAAGGCCATGTGATTGAGGTCGGCGGGCGTGCCGGGGTGGCCGATGCCGTGAGCGGCAGCGACGTGCCGTTCTATGACCGTTATTACCTGGGCGGCCTTTATTCGCTGCGCGGTTTCCAATATCGCAACGTCGCCCCGCGCGAACCGTATGATCCCAACGCGCCGAATGTGCCGACGGAACCCATTGGTGGCGACACCATGTGGTTCGGCTCGGTGGAATACAGCATTCCCATTATTGAGCAAGAAGGCGGCATCGGTTTGCGTTTCGCCCTGTTCTATGACATTGGTGAAGTGGATTCGGGTTCCTATTCCATTTCCGGCAACTACGACGACAACGTGGGCGTGGGCATTCGTTTGAACATTCCGCATCTCGGCCCGTTGCGGCTGGATTACGGTATTCCCATTACCACCGACAAATACAACGGCAGCGACGGGCACTTCCAATTTGGCGTAGGCTGGTCGCGTCCGTTCTGAGCGCCTGCTTCAGCAATGGGTGGCGCGGGGCGACCCGCGGATTCCGGTTCGCAGGCGGCTGAAGTTGTCTCAGACGAGTTTGCCACCGTCGCCCCTGCGGCTAATGCTGGTGTCATGGCGCTGGAATCCTGGCTGAATCCGACCCGGCCGGGGCAAAAACTTGCGCTCGCCTTGCGCCCAATTTCGTCTATCATTCCCGCTGGACTGCATTTAACTTTTGCACCCTTTTGTAATCGCCGTGATGACCAGCACACAAATCCGCCAGTCGTTTCTCGACTTTTTCAAGTCGAAGCAGCATACCATTGTCCCGTCGTCCTCGCTCCTGCCGGACAGCCCCAATTTGCTGTTCACCAACGCGGGCATGAACCAGTTTGTCCCTATTTTCCTTGGCCAGACGCAGTGTCCCTATGCGCCCGGCCGTGCCGCCGACACACAGAAATGCATTCGCGCCGGCGGCAAACACAATGATCTGGATGACGTGGGCTTGGACACCTACCACCACACGTTTTTCGAGATGCTGGGCAACTGGTCGTTCGGCGATTATTTCAAGCAGGAGGCCATTGCTTGGGCTTGGGAACTGGTCGTGGAAATTTGGAAATTTCCCCCGCAGCGTCTGTACGCCACTGTATATAATCCGGACAAATCCAAGAATGATCCCAGCGAATTCGACCAGGACGCTTGGAACTTCTGGGCTGATAAATTCCGCAGGGTCGGCCTCGATCCGGCCATCCATATCGTTAACGGGAGCAAAAAAGACAACTTTTGGATGATGGGCGAAACCGGTCCTTGTGGGCCGTGTTCGGAGTTACATGTGGATTTAACCCCGGAAGGAAACACCCAAGGATCGCTGGTCAACATGGGCGACGCCCGGTGTATTGAGATCTGGAACCTGGTTTTCATCCAGTTCAACGCCAATCCCGACGGCACGTTCTCGCCGCTGCCGGCAAAGCATGTGGACACCGGCATGGGTTTCGAGCGCGTGACCAGCATCATCCAGGCCACCAAGGGCTTGACCGACTTTGCCCACGCCAAGATTTCCAATTACGAAACGGACATTTTCCGGCCCATTTTCGACGCCATCGAAAAGTTGAGCGGCAAGAGATATGGAAGCACGCTGCCCACCGCAATGGGTAGCACAGGCGACTCGCCTGTTCCGGTTGGCGACCCGCCAACCGGCACGGGACAGGTGCCGCTCGCGCAATCAGACGTGGGTTTGCAAGAGGGCGCCGCTCCCCATTCCGCTGGGCTGGTAGCCCAGCGGGACAGGCAGGTTGCCTGTGCTACCCTGCGTGGCGCGGATGACTCGCTTGTTATCGCCGGCGATGCGCCTACAGCCGGGCAAATACAGATAGACATCGCCTTTCGCGTCATCGGCGATCACATTCGCACGTTGAGTTTTGCCATCGCGGATGGCATCCAACCAGGTAACAACGACCGCAATTACGTCCTGCGGCGCATCCTGCGCCGGGCGGTGCGTTACGGCCGCACGCTCGGTTTTCGCGAACCGTTCTTTTACAAGCTCGTGGATGTGCTCGCGGACACGATGGGCGACATTTTCCCAGAAATCCGCCTTCGGAAGCAGCAGGTGCAGGACACCATTCGCGTTGAGGAAGAGGCGTTTAATAAGACTTTGGATCGGGGAATCGAGATTTTTGATGAAATTACGGCGAGGATTTCATCCGAGTGGTCGCGATTGGTGAACAGCGAGGCGCTTGATCAACTTCTTATCAAGAACCTCGACAAGCGCAAACCGAATGAATCAGGAGGATTTGATTTGTCGCTTAGCTTGCCAGCTTCACAAATAACAGCCTCGCCCGAAAGGCTGATATTCTCTGCTGCCGACGCGTTCAAGCTGTACGACACCTACGGTTTCCCGCTCGACCTCACTGAATTGATGGCGCGTGAACGGGGTTTGACGGTTGACACCGAAGGTTTTGAGAAATTGATGGAAGAGCAGCGTGCCCGCGCCCGCGCCGCGCAAAAGAAGGAAGTCATCTCGCTCTCACAAATCGAGACCACCACGCCCACGAAGTTCGTCGGCTACGAGAACCTGTCGGTTCAGGCCAAAGTCTTGAAGGTTGTTTCCCTCAAGGATAAAACCGCCGTCATCCTGGACGCCAGTGCCTGCTACGCCGAGATGGGCGGCCAAGTGGGCGACACCGGCGAATTGGCAAGTGGCGGCCAGCTTTGGCGCGTTACCAACACCCAAAAGTCCGGTAATACCTGGCTGCATTTCATCACTGACACTGGAGCCGCCGGCGCAATCGGCAATCGGCAATCGGCAATCGACAATTCTGCTGATGTTCCAGTGGTCGGTTCCGGCGTGGCGCTGACGGTGGAGAAGAACCGCCGGTCCGCCATCCAGCGCCATCACACCGTCACGCACTTACTGCACTGGGCGCTGCATGAGGTCGCCAGCCGCGAGGCGTCGCAGAAAGGCTCGTTCGTGGGCCCGGATAAACTGACGTTTGACTTCAACAGTCCGCCGCTCACGCCCCAGCAGGTGGCGGATATTGAGAAGCTCGTCAACGAGCGCATCGTGGAAAACGCGCCGGTCTCGTGGCTGGAAGTCAAACACCACCACGTCAAGGATCGCAAGGACGTGATGCAATTCTTTGGTGATAAATACGGCGAATGGGTGCGCGTGGTGCAGATTGGCGGCAAACCCACGGCGCTGGACGGTTACTCGATGGAACTGTGCGGCGGCACGCACACGCGCGCCACCGGCGAGATCGGCTTGTTCCGGATCGTGGGCGAGAACGCCATAGCGGCGGGCGTCCGGCGCATTGAGGCGGTGGCGGGGTTGGAAGCCTACAGCCTGGCCAACTCGCAACTGCACCTGATCCGCAGCCTGGCCGGCAAGATCAATTCGCCCATGCATGAGTTGGAAAAGAAAGTGGAACAGTTGCTCGCGCATCAAAAAGAACTGGAGAAGTCGCTCAAGGCAGCCATCCAGCGCAACGCGGCGCAGACGGTGAGCTGGCTGCTCACCCGGGCGCAAGAGGTCAACGGGATTCCGCTAATCACACAAATTTTTCCCGATGCCGACGCGGATTATCTGCAAGCCATCGTGGATGCGGCCAAAAGCCGGTTTAATGGCGTGGTTGTAGTGGGCGGGGCCGCCAACGGCTCGGTCGCGTTGATCGCGTCTGTCTCCCCCGACTTCACGGCCAAAGTGCAGGCGGGCAAACTCATTCAGCAAATTGCGACGATCGTGGGCGGCAAAGGCGGCGGCAAACCTGACAACGCACGCGGCGGAGGCAAGGATGCCAGCAAACTGGATGAGGCGTTGGCCAAAGTGAAGAGCCTGATTTGAGGGGTATGGAGACGACAGTCAAACCCAAGCGCAAGCGAAAAAAACCGTTGCCCTCGGTGGAAATCCGGGAAATGGAATTGCGGGATGTGGCGGCGGTATTTGAACTGGGCCAGAAACTGTTCACCGCCGAGGAACTGCCTTCGCTGTATCGTTCCTGGGATGACCATGAACTGGCGCAATTATTCAGCACCGAGGCGGAAACGTGCCTCGTGGCCGAGGCCGACGGCAAAGTGGTCGGCTTCGCGCTGGGCCGGGTGATGGAAAAGCCGCGCAGCGCGTGGCGTTACGGCTGGCTGCTGTGGCTGGGCGTGGAGCGGCGGTTCAAGCGTGGCGGCGTGGCCACCCGGCTGGTGTACCAGTTGACCGGCCTGTTCATCGAACGCGACGCCCGGATCATGCTGGTGGATACGGCGGCGAAGAACCACAGCGCGCTGTCGTTTTTCCGGCGCAACGGCTTTGGCGGGGAAATCCGCCACGTCTATCTCTCGCAGAACCTGGAGAATGACCCGCGCTACATCCAGCGCAATGACGACGCCAGCGAATACGATACGGATGATTAGCGCGTGTTTTCAAGATGCACTGGCTTCAATCGCTCGATACCGCGCTGTTTCATCTCATCAACAGCACGCTCGGCAATCCCTGCTTCGACTGGCTGATGCCCATCTTGAGCGGCCAGGGTGTGCCGTGGCTCTTCGCCGTGGTTATCGCCGTGCCGCTGACCCTGTTGTTCGGCTCGGTGCGTCTCCGGCTTTGCGTTCTCCTGCTCGTGCTGGTCGTGTCGCTGGGCGACCCGCTCGTGGTTGGCACCATTAAGGACGCGGTTTCGCGACCACGCCCGTTCGTCACTTTGCCGGACGCGCGACTTTTTGGCGAGATTCACAAAGGCTTCGTGTCTCCCTTGCCGGATGGTTCTCTGCCACCGGGGGCGAACGTCCACAGCTTCCCCTCGGCCCACGCCGCCAACTGGTTTGCGATGGCCACGGTGGCCTTTTTGTTCTACCGGCGTAGCGCGTGGTTTATGTTTCCGCTCGCCGCCGCAGTCGCCTTTTCACGCATCTATAACGGCGTGCATTATCCGAGTGACGTCGCCGCTGGAGCCATCCTCGGCGCGGGCTATGCCCTCGCCTTGGTGGTACTGCTCCAGAAGCTCTGGAAGGTTGCGGGCAAATGGGCCTTCCCGGGGTGGCACGCAAGGCTGCCGAATCTCTTGAACCCGGAACTGGCAATTCAACATTCAACATTCAACATTCGACATTCAACATCCAACGTCCCATCCCCGCCAAGCCACAGCGCGGCGCAGGCGGTGGCGGCAGCCAACGTCGAATGGCTGCGGCTCGGATATGCGGTGATTCTTCTCGCGCTCGTGGGGCGCTGGATTTATCTGGCCAGCGGGCTGATTGGCTTGTCCGAAGACGAGGCGTATCAATGGCT
>Ga0302320_10020869_pt1 | contig 13030 bp, 18 predicted proteins | sample Bog_T0_3_FD_202130 | JGI IMG/M metagenome (GOLD analysis project Ga0302320, IMG submission 202130) | Peat permafrost microbial communities from Stordalen Mire near Abisko, Sweden - Bog_T0_3 | ecosystem: Environmental > Terrestrial > Soil > Wetlands > Peat | place: Sweden: Abisko, Stordalen Mire...
AGCTCTTCCCGCGAAGGTTCGTTCGGTGATTCGACAATCATCCGATTCTTGAATCGGAAACCGAGTCCGCCGTCCAGAAATTTTCATCGACAAACCGGGACTGCAATCACCAAACCTGGGCAGTTACTTCAAAACAAAGCCAATGACGGTTTATTTGATCCTGCCGGCCGATCGCCTCGAAACGTTCGGGCGCTGGCTGCGCCTGTTGATCCAACAAGCCATCACCGTCAACGCCAGAAACATCGGTACGACGCCCACCAAGCCGGTCCTTTTTCTCCTCGATGAAATGGCCGCCCTCGGCCGCCTCAGCATGGTCGAGCAGGCCTTCGGCCTCATGGCCGGGTTTGGCATTCAGCTCTGGGGGATCGTGCAGGACCTGTCCCAGCTCGAACGCATCTATGATAAGGGATGGCAAACCTTCATCAGCAATAGCGGCGTCATTCAATATTTCGGCAGCCGCGACAAAATCACGGCCGAATATTTTTCGACCCTATGCGGCGTCACCACGATCCGCATCCAAAGCTTTACCTATGCCCTCGGTCGAACGCTCACGCGCACCTGGGGCACAGTCACAGGAGCCGGCGGCGGCAGTTCGAACGAAGGCGGCAGCGATGGCACGAGCCACACCCATTCGATCGGCACCAACGAATCTCAACGCCAGCTCGCCTATCCTGATGAGCTGATGGTCTTAAAAAACGACAGTCAGATCCTTTTCATTGAAAATTTTGACCCCGTTCAGGGTCAAAAATTGCCGTGGTACAAAGACGAAAACCTCCGCGCGCTCGGCGTTAATCTCCGCGCTGAATTGCCTAATGAACAGCCGAAGAAGCAAATTGCTTCCGCCGCAACCCGCGTTGCGGAAACGCCCAAAGCAGCGGAAGCCAGGAAGCAAACAGCTCAAGCCTCAGCGCCGGCACAATCTGAGCCTCAACGCACGGGAGAAGATGCGATCTACGACGACGTTTTCGGGATGATCGCTTTTGAAACATATTCCGACGGCACCGTCGTTTTCCAAACGAGCCAGGGGCGGCATCGCGTAGCATCAAAAGACGCCCTTTTAGGCCACCTTGAGAAAGCCAAACAAAATCATCTCGATAAAACAAAACCGTCGTAAACGCTCAATGCTCCATGCCTTGCGATCGCGCTTGGTTGTGATCTTCGGCAAACTCCAAAGATTTACGTTGTCCGTCCCCCTGCTCATGTGCATCGGGGCGGGCGTTTTCTCGCTCCGCGCTCTGACCGCGCGCGCTTTCACGATCCTCTGAGAATTCCAGCTTTTTTTGACCTGGCTCGCCCGCCGATAGATCGCTGCGACCAACAATTTCCGCGTGTTCCTGCTTCAAATCGGCATAGGTGCGGGCGGGCGCGCGATCCTCGGAAAATTCGAGTTTCTTGCGCGGGTGCTCGGCTTCCAACTGCACGCTGTGTTCCTGGCCAATGGATTCCGCGTGTCCAGCCTTCAAATCGGCATGGGACCGCGCCTGCTGACGCTCGGGATCGGCTTCCGCCTCTCGTTCTGGCGTTGCCTCAACCCGGCGGCCTGGTTGTTGTCGCGGCTCCTCTATGGGCTTCTGTTGTGGATCGCTTTCAGGCTCGCCGATCGCGGCGGCGGACGAAGGCTGCAATGCTTGTTGTTCAAGCCGCGTCTCTTCGTTTACCTCGAACTCGCCAAAGGCTTCTTGCGCCCGGTAATGCTCGTTACCGATGCCGCTAATGCCGTCGTTCTTCATTTCTTGGGTAATTTCGCCGATGCGCTCGAAATCATCTTTCGCCCATGCCTCTCCAAGTTCGAGACGGCGCATTTCATTTTCTTGCTGGCTAAGAACACTCGGGTGAAATTGTTGCGGGCGCTTCGTGTCGGCCATTCGGGCTCTCCAGCATCGCATCGGTAATGCCGGCACTGTACGCGATTTTTCCAACGCCGTCGCCGGGCGCTGTGCTCAATTGACTTTGTCGTTGCCCTGCAAAACGAAGCTCAATCGCTTCGATCGCTCGATTGATTTTTCGGGAAAAAGCGCCCTATCACATTCGATGATGATCGGCCCGGCCGTCTCACAAAACTCTTTAACGACGCCGTATTTTTGGATGGCGTTTTTCATCATGCCATAATACTCACCGTCCATTTTACTAACTTCTTTTTGGAGCTTATCGACCTTGTCGTGCGCCCAAGTCACTATTTTTTCAAGAGATTCAATTCGTTCTTCTAGCGCCGATATCTTATCATTCGCATCGACCATTCAATTTAGCCCCCCTTCTCCTCGCATCAACGATAATAATGTAATGAAATCTTGCATTATTATACTGTAAAACAGCAATAATTTGAACATAAATCAACATATAAATTATTATATTATTTGTTCATGTGGCTCATTTCTTCGTCGCCTTTCCCGCTCCGCGAACCGCTCGGCGGCCCTTCGTTCCGATAACGTCGCTGCTGCCTGCCGCCGTTCGCCAAGCGCCCGAAACGCAGCGCTACGTTCATCGAGCAAAGCGCGAATAGCGGCGGCGATCTCGCGTGCCGGCAGATTCCGCTTTAACACCTCGATCTTCCCGGCATACAAGCTGCTGAGCGCCGATCGCTCATCACGGAACGATAAATCAGGCCCGGCCCTGTCGTCGGCGAGCGGCCCTAAACTGCCTGCGTCGGCTTGACCTCGAACCGATCGCAATCCGTCATATCGGTGAGGACCGGCTCGCGATCGAGCAAACAAATTGTCAGCTTGCCCCCGTTCTCGCCCGTGCGCGTCCAGCCCGCCGCGCAATTGCTGCAATGGCTGGCGGCATAGCCGGTCGGCGTCTGCCAAAGGCGGGTTCTTGATTGCGTCGTGAGCATGGGTTGTCTCCCTTCTTGCTGTTGTTTCGATCCGCCGCCCGCTGCCAAAGCCTTTTTTCTTGTCCTCCGCGATCCAGCGCCGCAAATCCTTGGTCGGATTCTGGCACAACCTAAGATAATCCGCAGCAAAGTTGCGCGCCGTAAAGCGGTCGCCGTCGCCCTGCTGCGTCTTGCGGCGCTTTTTCGGCGCAGGAGGCTTCCGGTCGACGGTGACACGCGCTGCCACCCGAAACGCCGTCTTGATACCGGACCCGGCCGCCTGGCTGATTTCGGGGGGCTCCCAGGTCCGGCCTTCGCCGCCCCGAAAGCGAAAGCCTGTTACCGGTCCCGCTCGTGGTCTTTGGGTGGGCTGTGATCTTCGAAAAATTCAAGCTTCTTGCGCGGTGTTGGCGCATCCTTGGCCTTTTCGGCGGGCGCGGGCGAATCTGAACGCCCTGCCTGAAACCAATCAAGCGCCGCGCGCTGCTGCGCGACCATGCCGCCGCGATCCGTCCAATCAAGACCGGTGTCGGGCGTTGCCCGGCCTGGTTTCGGCTTTAGCTCAGGTTCCAACATCGCCAATTCGGCGTCGATCGCCTTCATCTCCATGCGAATTTCATTGCGGTCGAGAATGCCGCGCAATTCGTCCATGCGGTCGCTCTGCGCGCCCCTGGCGGCCATTTCGCTTGCCGCATAGCCAACATGCACCGTGGGTTCCTGATCGATCCCGCGCGCCTGGTGGCTGCGATGATCGATGCGCTCGGCGTGGCCGTGCCGTTCAAGATGGCGGTTCGCCAAATGCGCCCATTGCTCGCGCCAGGCTCCGAGCTGCTTCTTGTCGAATTGCCAATCCTTCGTCGCCGCAAATCCCTCCGGCCCCAAAGTCCGCCGCGTCACCATCACATGCGCGTGGTGGTTCCGCTCGTCGCTATCCTTGTCCGGTGCATGGATCGCAATATCGACCGCGTAGCCTTTGCGCACGAAAGCCTCGCGGGCGAAGTCCTTCACCAGCAATTCGCGCTGCTGCTCGGTCAGTTCATGCGGCAAGGAAATTTCAATTTCGCGGGCAAGCTGGGCGTCCTTGCGCTTCTCGGCGCGCTCCGCGTGGTTCCATAATTGGTTGCGATCGTATGCCCATTCCGGCGCATCCTTCGGGGCCATAATCGCGGTAAACAAGATTCGCTCGGCGCGCACCTGATAAAATTTTTGCTCGTTGGCTTGCTCGTCCCGCAACCGCTCGCCCGAACGATAAGCCGCCGCTGCAATTGCGCTCTGGCCTTTTCCTCGGCTGATGATTTTCGCATTCAAATGGTAAGTCGCCATGCGGGCGGGTTCCGGGTCTTTCTTCCGTGCCGGAGGGCGCGGCCTGATTTCTCATTCAATTTGACGGTTTCGCCGCTTTGTGAAAACGGAAGTATGGGAATGAGAACGCCGTGTTGCGCAGCAACACATAAGTGCGCCCTCATAAATTCGGGTCTAACTTGCTCAGCTCATGTTTTAACGCTAAAACTCGAATCACTGCCTTGCAAGAATTTTCGCTCGTGTTCGTAACTCCTGCCCCTAGCGCCCAATGCCAAAACCTCTCGATGAACGTATTGCCGCACTCAAAGCCAAAAAAGATGAGCTCGCGGCCCGGCTGAACGCGCTCGAAACAAAAGCTAAAAGCGAAGATCGCAAACGCGCCACAAGGCGCAAGATCGTGGTCGGCGGCGCGGTGATCGTTGCGATGGAAAAGGATGAGGCTTTCGCCGCCAAAGTCCGCGCCTTGCTCGCACAGCAAGTCGGACGCGCGATTGATCGCGAGTCTATCGCCGATTTGCTCACCCTGCCCCCTGCTACGCTCGCGGAACAACCGGCAAAAGGGTTCGATCTCTACGGCGGACAGAACGCTGAACCCGCCCCGATCGGAACGCGCCAATTTTGAGCGCGCTAAAGCGCGCAGCTTTTTAAGTGAAGCAAGGCGGGGGGCTGTCTGCCCCCGCAACCCCCGAGGGTATTTAAACAAGGTGATGGACGAGGGCGCGGCCCTCTTGTTAGAATCCGCTCACGGTACAGCCAGGGATGGCGATGGCCGTCAAGGTGATGGGGCTGGCGGGGCAACCTTCCAGCCCTGCGCTTTGCTACTGCTATCTCTTCGATGTTGCTAAATTGCTTTATTGCTAGCAAGTTTATTTGCTAGCATGTTGTGAAAGATAGGATTCAAGGGCGGTGCGGGTAATGGCCTCAAGCGTCGTGTCTTGGCTGACGGCCAACATTTTAAGGCGCTTGTGAAGTTCGGGCGGCACGGGCGTTAAAAGGCGCTTCATCCCCTCACGGGTCGCCGCGTGAAATTTCTGCGGCGATGCGGGGGCGGGGGTCGGCGCTACTGGTTCCCGCGCCTTGGCGACAAGCGCCACGGGATCGGGCGCAACGTCCTCTTTAAGAGCCTTCATGCTGCTAGCAAGGCTTGGGCGCTTCGTCATATAGCAACCTCATATTGCTGCATTAGTGTAATTGCTAGCAATATCACAAAGCAAGCAAAGCGCCAAGCCATTTGAAAAGCTCGCCGATTTCCTCGGCGGCTTTTCCATCCGGCTCGTATTCCTCGGCGGTCTGCCCCGCTGTGAGAGCGTGGGCGTAGGCGGATCGCTGGTGAATGACGACGGGGGCAACGGCTAACCCGTGCTGCTGAACGGCTGCGGCTGCATCCTCCATCAAGCGGGGGGCACGAATTGGCGCGGCATTGAGGATTACAAAGGCTGGCTTGCCCGTCATCTTCACAATGCGGGCGGTTGTAGCGATTGCCCGCAAGTCGAGAATGCCGGCACGGCATGGAATCAAAATCAGGTCGGCGGCCTCGGCGGCGGCGACGGCGGCGTCCGCCGAATGAGGGGCGCTGTCGATAATCACAAGACCAGCTCCGGCGTTCTCGGCAACCTCAAGAGCCTTGGCTAAACGGGTGGATTGAATCGACGTAACGGACGGGCTTTCATCGGCGCGGCTGTCTTTCCATTCTGCGGCGCTGGCTTGCGGGTCGAGGTCGATAACCGCAACGGATATGTCGCGGCGCTCGGCGGCAACGGCCAAATGCAAGGCAAGCGTGGTTTTGCCAGTGCCGCCCTTCTGCGAAAGGATCGCAACGGTTTTCATATGCCCCCCCTAATATCCTTCTGCTATATTGCTAGCAATATATTTTGTAAGCAATAGTAGCACTGACATATTGCTAGTTAAAGACAATTCCGGTCGGAGTCCCCCTTGTTTCTTCCTCGGGTGCCCTTTGTTCGACGCCCCGCAGGGCGTCGAATTTATTGGCGGGACGCCCTTCGTCCCGACATCTTCAGAAGGCTACAGAGTCGGAGAAAGGGTCAATTCCCCGTAGCCCGCGCTAGCGCGGGTTGCCGAGCCGCAGGGACCCGCGCCCTCTTGGGCGTGGGTGGGCGCAGGCAAGGGATTGACGCTTTCGAGCACCGTGGCACTCAAATTAAACGTAATAAGTTGCGCGCCAAGGCGCGCTCCGCTTTCTCTTAGGTCATTTGACGGCCCCCATAGCCTTTCCGAGGCGGTAGAGGGCTGCTCCTAGGGGTGTATCAGGGTCTAAAGGGGGCGGAGAAGAAGAAATAGAATCTTGAACCGAGGTTCCAGACGGAAATTCGGACTTAGAAGAATTCCCCAATAAATGAACCTTTCCGGCCCCCGGCTGCGGGTCGCGGAAATGATAGGCGTTGCTGGTGCGAATGATCCGGGTGCGGTTGCCCCACTGGCCGAATAAATCCTCGCAACGCTCCCGGATGCGCACGATGCGGTTGACCCATGACAGGATTCCAGCGTCCTCAAGTCCCTTGATGGCCTCGCCAACGGTCGACCTGGCGCATTTGGCCTTCTCGGCTATGCTCTCATAGGACGGGAAGCAAAGCCCGCTGCTGGCGTTGTGAAAGCCCCACAACAGTGCTTCCAGCACATCGAGCATCTTGGCCGTGATCGGCCCGTAATGTTTGCCCTTCTCCGTCCTGTGCGACAGGGCGCGGGCGCGCGTCATAATCCGCACCTTGGCGTTGCGATCGAGCGCGCGCGGGCGGCCGTCGCCAAACACCTTTTCACGACGGGGGCATAGATGGCGGGGCAGGGCAGAAGTTAGAGGCATGTTTCATCTTTCGGGCTGATCGCTCAACCCGCCCGAAAGGGCCTCAAAATCGGCGCAAGCGCCCCCGTTAGCGGAAACAATGTTTCTGCTTGACTCGGAGCCTGATTTTGCGGAAATTCGTGATTGTCCAGATCATGAATTCCCGCGCCGTCAGGCGACAAGAAAGCCCGCCCTTGGCGGGTTTTTGCGTTTCTGGGTCTTCTTTCTCCAGAATGGTTGAACATTACGCGGCGCGAATCTGCGCCACGCATCCGCCTAACCTGCCTTTTTTGCTGATTCGTGTCGAGAGCCTTGCAAAGCCTACGGGAAGCGCCGTCTTGCGGTCATGAGGCGGCAGGCTCACGGGACACAATATCCTTGAAAAAATCCCTCGCGTATGCTATTATCATACACATGATCGAACAACCAAACACCAGCTCAGTTCTGAGCGTTCGGGTTAGCCCGAACGAAAAGGCAATACTTGAAGCGGCGGCGGGGCAATCACGCACGACGCTAAGCGACTTCGTGCGCCGTAAGGCCGTCGAAGCCGCCGAAACGGAAATGTTTTATCGAAGCATTGTCACGATTCCAGCCAAAGATTGGGAAGCGTTTGAAGCTTGGATTGATCGTCCAGCTGAGGCCGTTCCCGCGCTCGCTAAACTTGCGTGCCGTACCCCGTCTTGGGAAGGGTGAGCCTAGCGGCTGTAGCGCCGCCGCGTCCGCTCGCGGAAACCGACGACCGCGACGGTTTCGATTGTGGGCGGGATTCCCTCAACAACTGGTTTCGTCGCCACGCTTGGCTAAACCAAGTCAACAATGTCTCACGCGCGAGCGTCATCACCGATACAATATCGGGCCGCATTATTGGTTATGTCACGCTGAGCGCCGCGCATATCGAGCGTGCTTATCTCCCAAAAGCGCAACAACGCAACCGACCTGATCCGGTCCCCGTCATATTGCTTGGCCAGCTTGCCGTTGACAAAGAATATCAGGGCAAAGGCTATGCCGCCGATCTCCTGCGATTTGCGCTCAAAACCGCGCTAAGGGCCGCCGATTCCATAGCTGGCATGGGCGTTATTACGCATCCGCTCGATGATGGCGTCCGCGCATTTTACGCAAAGTGGGGGTTTCAAGATTTACCGTTCGATCCCAGTCGCGCCATGATCGTACGCATGGTCGACCTCAAGCAATATTTCAGCGAATGATGTGCAATGCCTCAATGCAATGAAACTCCGGAAAAAGATGAAGCTGTGAAACTAGAAAGGCTGTGCGAGGCCGCCACGGTTGGAACCCATGCTTTGGATCGTGGCCGTCTTATGCGCCGCGATCGGCGGGTGTTCTTAACTGCTGACGCACCGGAGGACATCATCGAGGCTGTCCGAAATGCCAAGGTGGACCCACGCCACAATCACCTTGATGATCTTCTCAAAGACTGGACGCCGTGAGTTTACCCAAGTGTGGGTTCATGCTCATAACCTCGAAATCGTCCAGCCGCTGACGTTGTAGCTTTTCCCGATCTCTGCAAGCGTTTCCTCTCCATCGCGCTCCGGCCTCGCGAAGCTGCTTCACTTGCGCGGCAACGCTTTGGCCGTCCGTCGAGACTCGTGCATAGCCATAAATCATGGGTTACGAGCGAGGCTCGGAATTCGCGGAGCGGGCGGCGGGGATGTAGCGATAAAGCGTTGCCGTCGAGACGTTCAGCCGATGCGCAATTTGCGTCACACCAATATCGGGGTTGGTGAGCATGGCCTTCGCCGCCTCGATGTCGTCTGGCGTGAGTTTCGGCGGGCGGCCTCCCGTGCGGCCTTGCCGCCGCGCCGCCGCAAGGCCCGCTTGGGTGCGCTCGCGGATCAGGCTGCGCTCGAATTCAGCCAAGGCGCTGAACATGTGAAAAACGAGCCGCCCTTGCGCCGTGGTTGTGTCAATAGCTTCCGTCAAACTGCGAAAGCCGATGTTGCGGGCACGGAGCTTTTCAACGGTCCCGATCAACTGCTTGACGGAGCGGGCCAGCCGGTCGAGCTTCCACACAATGAGCGTATCGCCGCTCCGTGCATGTTTCAGCGCCGTCATCAATTCGGGGCGCTCCGTGACTGCGCCCGACAATTGCTCGGTGTAGATGTGTTCGCATCCGGCCTCGGTCAGCGCGTCGCGCTGCAAGGCAAGATTCTGGTCAACCGTCGAAACCCGCGCATAGCCGATCAGCATGGCCTTCAGCGCTCCATTCCTGGCGTGTCGCGGCGTTTGTGCAGCTGATCGCGCAGCAGCGCCCGCGCCTCATCATCGGACTGCGGCCCCCGTTGAGCCTCGATGTTGCGGCCACGTTCAGCGGCGTTGTCGAGAATATGATCCGATGACTGAATAAACCCGGCGGCTTCCAGTTCGTGCAGAAAATCGCCCGTGGACAACGCGGTGACACGATCCGGCAACGCACCAACAAAACGCCGCCTGCGGATGTCGTTGTCCTCATAGAGAAGGACCGCCTGCAATTCTTCGTCGGCGGAAATCTCATATTCGAGAACTTCGGCCGCCGCCTGTTCACCTCGCCCCTTCGAGCGGGTGTTCGGATTGAGCGCAAGCAATGCTTGGTAATCGGCATAAACTTGCGTTGGCACTATTTTCACTTGATCCGAATGAACGCGGACCCATTGGACTACTTCATTTGCGCCAAGGCGGGCCATATCTTGCGTCACCTCGGTATAGACCATGTCCGGAATGTAAACAGGGACGCCCGGCATCGTGAGGCAGGTTAGCGCATTGGCTGCGCCCAAAGTGATCAGCGGCGATGCATCCGTAACAATAAAACCAAGATGCTCGGTCATAGCTTCGCCGTTTTAAGCGCCTGCCGCAAGAGACCGCGCGCACGTTCGCGCGTGGCAACGTTTGGCCCTTCCATTGGCGCAACGGGCGGTTTCAATCCAAGATCGCCAAGGCCGCCAAGCACGTCCAAGTAATTTTCCATGCCGCGCTGGCGCAAGGCCTGCCATGTAATCTCACCGGCGGCGTAGCGACGTAGCAGGCTCTCTTTTTCTTCATTGGTCATGAAACCCCCCTCTCTAAACTCGTCTCACTCTACGCCTTTCAAGAGGCTAAAATCAAGAATGAGTTTTGAGAGGCATTTTCACATGCTTTTCACTCGATTTGGTCGCTGACTCCGCACCTCTCAAAAACCCTCGTTTTTGAGAGGAAAAGTGCGCGTGCTCGTGGTGGCTCGCTTTCTTCACTAAAAACGTTAGTCTGAAAATGATCTTGTAAATTCCAACGATGCCGCCTGATTTGAAAAGGGGTAAGCATTAGTCATGCGGAAACGACGCACCTCAGCACCCCGAACCAAAGTTAAATCCCCCACGGGCACTAGACCGCGAGCGAAAAAGCCTACAGTTAATTCTGGATATGCTGGTGTTGCTATCAAACCTCGGAAGCTGTCATCTGAGGAACGGGAAAAAAATCGAGCGTACCGAGCGTACAATGCTTTAAATCGCGAGGAAAAAAAAGCCAGCAAGGAAAGAAAAACTGAGCTTAAAAGTTTTTGGGAAAATAATAAGGATAGGTTTTTTTTGGATTCCGACATCGAAGGTAATGATAGTAGTTTGTCGAATTCAGATATTATAGGTAATAATATAATACCTTATATAGATTATATTGCAGAAATTAATTACAAAATATACAATGATGATGTGTCGCTCAAAAACATTCGCGACGCATTAGAGAAACAGTTAGACCTTCTTAAAAGCGAATATAGTGAAATATTCGGTGAGGAAGCCGCTAACAATGCATTCGCTAGGCGCGCGTCCGCTGGGAGCGATGGTGTCCTTGATCCGGGCATGGGAGTTCGCGACCAAGCACGCGACACCGCCGCCGAGATCACCGCGCCCCAATCTGCCACTGCAACCAAAAGCAAAGAAGATATTGCCAAGGCAATCGCACAAATGTCGATTAATGAACGTAAAAAATTTTTGGATTCATACTATAGCAAACGAGAGAAATGGAATCCGGGGAGAGGGAAGCGCATTCCGCTTCAAGCTTTTCTCAATTGGCTCGATAAGCAATTTCATGATCGCCGAGAACTAGGTCTTTTACTTAGTGACTTAAAAGATTTAGATCGGAAAGCCTATCAGAAAATCATAGACGAGGGGGGGGCGCGGTCGGATGTTCCTGCCTCTTTGGGTTTTCCTTCCAAGATGGAGCCTTATGACCCAGAGGCCGCAGTGCCGACTGGCGCAGAGGTTTTTGATGCTTTTCGGCGCGGCGATCCAAGTGCCAAAGACCTGAACCGGCGGCGCACTACTGCCAGTTACCACATAAAAAAACCAGATAAAGCAGGCCCATAGCGTTAATATCGATAATTTTGGTACAATAAATATTGATATTATCGACTTCTGGTGCCATCTTGTCCTTGCACGCCACGCGGCATGGATGTGGCGGCAACAGGAGTGAGGCGAAAATGTCGAATAGCTTTGATCCGGCCACCGGCACCTACACGAACTGCCAGAATGGTGCGACCTTCCAACCGACGTACGGCCCGTCAACGGGCGAAACGCTGCCCCACGGCACTCCCGTCCAGATCTTCGATCCCAACGGGAATAAGATCGACGGCTTCATGAATTCCGGAGTGCCTGTCGCCAACAAATGAGCGACAAAAAGAAGATGGCGGCACTTCAGTGCCGCCATTGATGCCCCTCATCAAGGAAACTCTGCCTGCGACAATTAGTCGCCCGCGAAACGGCGTGGCCTGTTTACCGCCGCTAAAGGTCAAGCTACGCTGCCTCTGGTTTTCAGAGGAACAGATTATGCGGCGTCATTGGTTCTGGCCGATCATGTTTGGAATCGGCGTTGTCGTTGTTCTATCTCACCCCGCCTTCGCACAATATGCGCGCGCGCCTTACCAACCGCCATCGGCGCCTATTATAGCTCCGGGTGAAACGATCTTTCAGCGCGTCGTCATCGACGTAGTCACCGCCATTCTCGGTTTCATCGTTGGTGCTTTTTTTAGCCCGCTGCTTCGCCCCTTCCGCCGCATTTTGTTTTTCGTCGCGCTCGCGGCCGTCGCGCTTTACGCCTCTCTCGGTTATGGCGAAATCCCCTGGTGGCTTTCCAATGCCGTCGCCATTTTCGCGTTTTTCGTCACGCTCGGCTATGGCCTGCGCCTGGGCGCGAAAGCATTTTTGGCGGAGCAACGCGAGGCGGAACGGCCAACGAGCTTCGGTTCGGCCAAATGGGCGACGATGGCCTATCTGCAAACGAATGGCCTGCTCGACGGCAAGGGCTTTTTACTTGGTTCTTTCGCGGAGGACGGCGAGCGCAAAGCCATCCACTATGACGGCCCGCGGCACCTTCTCACCGTCGCGCCAACGCGCAGCGGCAAAGGCGTTTCGTCAATTATCCCGAACTTGCTGACCTATGAGGGTTCAGCCTTCGTGATCGACCCCAAAGGCGAAAATGCGCTCATTACGGCGTCGCGACGCGGCGCAGGAGACCGCGCCAGGAAAATCGCAGGACTCGGCCAAAGCGTCCACCTCCTCGACCCCTGGAATGTCGCCGCAAGCAAGCTCGGCATTGCTCCCGCTTGCTTCAATCCTTTGGACTGGATCAAGGCCGATGATCCCGACGCTTCGGAAAACGCCTTTCTTCTCGCCGAGGCGCTTGTGCCATCTGGCGCGGAAGGCGAAGCAAAATTTTGGGACGAAGAAGCCAAGGCTCTCTTATGCGGCATCATCCTCTATGTCGCCACAGCAAAGCGTGAAGCGGACTGTCGCCACCTCGGCCGCGTTCGCGATATTCTGCTCCTCGGCGACAGCGATTTCAAAGCCGTGCTCGAAAATATGTACAGCGAACCTAACCGGGTCGTTTCGAGCACGGCGGCGCGGACAGCAGGCAAAGACCCAAAGTTGCGCTCGAATGTGCTGGCCTCCGTCCAGGCGCACACGCATTTTCTCGACAGCCAACGCATTCGCGACAGCCTGAGCCGTTCGGATTTTCGCTTTGAGGAATTCAAAACGTAACTGCCCAGGTTCCTCAGACCGGTTCACGCGCGGCGAAGGGATCTGGCGAAGTTTTCGGGGTTGGTCGTCAACGCGTCGAGGATTTTCCAGCCTTGCTTTTTGGCGGTCGACATGAAGGAG
>Ga0302320_10020870_pt1 | contig 13030 bp, 12 predicted proteins | sample Bog_T0_3_FD_202130 | JGI IMG/M metagenome (GOLD analysis project Ga0302320, IMG submission 202130) | Peat permafrost microbial communities from Stordalen Mire near Abisko, Sweden - Bog_T0_3 | ecosystem: Environmental > Terrestrial > Soil > Wetlands > Peat | place: Sweden: Abisko, Stordalen Mire...
TGACCGTGGCGACGGCTTCCTGGAGAACCTCGATCGGTTGCTCGGCCTTGTCCAGAAAGCCCTGCACATTCGCATGGCGAACCCGATGAAGCGTGAATTCGTCGGCGTGTGAGGTCAGGACAATGATTCGGGAGGCGGGAGAGGCCGCATTTATCCTCGGGACCAGCTTCAATCCGTGGTCATCGGGCAAATCGAGGTCGAGGAAGACAATATCCGGCTTGAGCTCCCGACAGAGCTCGACCCCCTCCTCTCCGCTGCTCGCGCCGTCCACCGTAGCCTTACGCATGAGCTGCCCAAAGGTCATGGTGAGCATGCCGCGAAAAAGCTTGTGGTCCTCGATGACGACGATTTTCACGCGAAAGAGAGATCCAATCCCAGCCGGTCTTGCGAGGCAAGATCGCTCACAGCGTTCTGCGGAAGAGCAGCGTGGCCAGCGCCATCGCCACCGCCGCGAAGCCGAACAGGACCAGAAGATCGAGGCTGATCGCCCCCAGGCCGGTGTTCTTCAGGATCAATTCCTTGAACCCGTGCACCGCGTAAGTGAAGGGGTTCACCACGGAGAAGGCCCGCATCCACGACGGGAACGCATTGATCGGATAGACCGCGCCGCTCGGAAAATACAGGACGGTGTTGAGCGTGCCAAAGACAGCGCGGGGAAGCAGGGGGTCGTTCATCCTGACGACGATGAGGAACATCATGCTGATGAGCGCCAGCGCCGTGGCGACGACCATCAGGAAGAGGCGGGCGAGGCGCGCCGCGTTGAACGGATCGGGGATTCCGGCCACAAGGGATCCGATGGTGATCAGGGCAACGCCCGCGAGCATCGCCTTCACCACGCCCGCCAGGGTGAAGCCGAGGATCAGCTCGAACTTCGTAATGGGGGTCACCAGGTAGCCCTCGTGCAACCCGCGCGCCTTGTCGTCGATGAAGATGATGCCGCCGCCGATCATCGCCGAGATGAAGATCGCCAGCACGATGGTTCCCGGGAGGAGGTACTGGATGTACGGCACGTACGGGTAGACCTCGACCACCGACAGCGTGGCGCTGGTCGAAAGGTGGGGTGCCGGCGCCTGCTGGTCGTAGGAAGCCAGAAGCTGCTGGAGCGAGGCCCCCAGGGCGGAGGAGGAGAAAAGGTCCGTGTTGTCCTCGACCAGCGCAATGCGCGGGTCCGCCTTCGAAAGGACCTTGCGCGAGAATTGCGGAGGGATGTCCAGAACGCCATTGAGGCGGCCGTCCCGCAGGTCCTGCATGGCCAGGTTCAGGTCGGCGTAGGAGATCGGCTCGAAGGTGCGGGCATTCGCGGCGACCGCCTGGAACATCTCCTTCAGTTTCAGGGCGGGAACGGAGTGGTCCTGGTCCACCACCCCAAGCCGCAGGTGCTTGATCTGCCCGCCGAAGGCGTAGCCCAGGACGACCAGCTGCACGATGGGCATGATTGTCGACATCATCATGAGCACCGGGCTCCGGCGGAAGCGGCGCAGGTCGCGTTCGATGATGGCCCAGACGCGGATCATGGCTCGTATCGGCTACCGACGGGCTCGGGAGAGCATTCCCTCATAGGGTGCGGGGGCCTGCAGCGCGTCCCGGAGCTGGTGGCCCGTGTAATGGGCGAACACGTCGTCCAGCGTCGTGCTTTGCACGGAAAGGGACGTCACCGTGATCCCGGCCCTGCGGGCGGCATCCATGAGTTCCACGGTTGTGAGCGGCCCGTTGTTCGAGGAAATCCGGAAGATGTTGTCCACCGACTTGACCTCGGCCACCTCGGGCAGCGCCATCAGCGTCTCGTTCCACCCGCCTGGCACCTCCGAGAAGCTGACCTCGAGGACGTTCTTCCCGGGGATCGAGGCCTTGAGTTTCAGGGGCGAATCCAGGGCGACGAGCTTCCCGTGGTCCACGATGGCGATGCGGTCGCACAACTTGTCCGCCTCATCCATGTAGTGGGTGGTGACCATGATCGTGAGGTCACGCTCCCGCTTTAGCTTCGAGAGCATCTCCCACACGGCGGTGCGGGAAGTCGGGTCGAGGCCCGTCGTCGGCTCGTCGAGGAAGAAGATCTTCGGCTCGTGCACGAGGCCGCGGGCGATCTCCAGCCGGCGGCGCATGCCGCCGGAGAACATCTTCAGGGGCTTGTCGGCCCACTGCGTGAGGTCCACCGCCGCCAGGAGATCCCTGATCGCCCTGCGGCGCAGCCCGTGGGGAATCCCGTAGAGCTTGGCGTAGATGAGCATGTTCTCCTCGGCGCTGAGGTCCAGGTCCGAGGTCATCGTCTGGGGAATGACGCCGATCGATTTGCGGACATCGTTCGCGGCCCTGACCGTGTCGAATCCCTTGATCCTCGCGGTGCCCGAGGTGGGCTCCACGAGGGTGGTCAGCATGCGGATGAGCGTCGACTTTCCCGCGCCGTTTGGGCCGAGCAAACCGAACACCTCGCCGTGCTCCACGTTGAAGTTGAGGGAGTCCACCGCGCAGAAATCGCCGAACCGCTTGGTGAGATTCTGGACCTCGACGTCGAACATGACCGGGTTATTTCGAGAAAGGCAGCGTGACGTAGGCGGTCATTCCCACGGCCAGGGCGCGGTCCGCGTTGTCGGTGCGCAGGCGCACCTCAAAGGTCTTTATGTCCCTCTTTGTCCGGCTCACGTCCCGCTGGGTTGCATAGTCGGCGTCAATCCCGCGGAAATAGACCGTTCCCTCCCGTTCGGCCCCGGACGGCAGCTGGATGGGAAGCTTGTCGCCCATGTGGATGCGGTCGATGTAGCTCTCCTCAAGGTCGATGCGCACCCACAGGTCGTCGGGATTGATGAGGGTCACAATCGCCTGGCCGGGGATGACGACCTCTCCTTGAAGGGCGGCCCTCACGTCGACAAGTCCGTCGCACGGGGCGCGGATCTCCGTGTAGCCCAGCTGAACCTCGGCCTTCTGCCTCTGGGCCGCCGAGGCGTCGCGCTGGTGACGGCTGGCTTCCAGCGCGGCGCGGCGGACGGCCACTTGGGAGGCGCTTGCCTTCGCCGAATCGAGCGCGGCCTGCGCCGCCTGGACCTGCCTGGACTGCGCATCGGCGTGGGCCTTTGCGCTGGCGTAGCCCGTCCGCGCCTGGTCATAGGCCTGCTGGGAATCGACCGAATTCACCCGGAGGCTCGACTCGCGCTCGAAATTGAGCCGGGCATTCTCCAGATCGGCCCCGGCCTGGCTGGCCTGGGCCCCGGCCGAGGCCAGATTGGCCTCCGCCTGCTTTATTTGGCTGTCCGTCATGGCCTCCTGATACTTCAGGTCGGCTTCCGCCTGCGTCACCTGCGCCTCGGCCCCGCGCTCACTGGCCTCATAGAAGGCGCTGTCGGCCTTCCACTCCGGAAGCGCGACGACGCCCAGCAGGTCCCCCCGCTTCACCGAATCGCCCTGCCTGACCGACAGTTGCTGCAGCCGGCCGGGGATTTCGGAGCTGACGAGCACATCGTCCGTGGTGACGATCCCGGTGAGCACCAGGTGGCGGCTCCGCAGGAGGTTCATGAGCAGGATGAGCCCGGCAATGGCGACTATGCCCGCCGCAATGAGGGTCCGTTTGCGCTTCATAATGCTGGGGCCCCGGGACTCTGCGGCAGCCACACCGCCATCGGCGCCAGTCCGCGGTTGTTCCACGCGAAATACGGTATCGCTGTCAGCGGCGCCGAGCGCGAACCCCTGATTTTGATCTCGATAACACGGCCCAGTTGGGGCGGCCCCCACTGGGTTGAGAAGTGGAGCGGCATAGCCAGCGAATCCGCGGCCATCTTCTGGTTGATCTCCTCGACGCAGTAGACAACCGGGCCCCGTTCGAGGGCCACCAGCCCCCGGGTCGCCGCGATCTGTGGGTTGCCCAGTACGTAGTGCATGTCCATCGGGAAAATCATCTCAACCGTGTCGCCGCTCCGCCACTCGCGCGTTATAGAGACATAGCCCTTCTCAAGTTCCTTGCCGTCCATGACGGCGCCCGCCACGCGACACCACAAAGGCGGTTGAGGCCACCCCGAAGGCGGCTTCTCAAACTCCTTGAAAGGGCGCAACGAGACTCCATAGGCATAGAGGTCGGATGGCACAGGCCGATTTCGCGCCCATCCGGGGACGCGCACTTTCAGCGTGAATCTCGCCGGCGCGGACGGAGATACCGTCAGCCTCACCAGGCCCGACCATGGATAATCGGTCTTCTGAACAATGCTCACGGATGTTCCGGCCACCTCCGCCACGGCTTCGCTCTGCGCATAGAGGTTCACGTAAAGCTCGTCCCCCTTGACCGCATAAAAATAGCCGGAAAGCGAGGCAAGCGTGCGCATCAGGTTGGGCGGGCAGCAGGCGCACCCGAACCACGGCGCGCGGCCCGCGAATCCTGAGTTGTTCTTCGAGTGCCCGTCGTAGACCAGCGGATTGGGATAGAAGAAGCGGTCACCGGAGACCGATACGCCGCTGATGAAGCCGTTGAACTGCGTGCGCTCGAACACGTCCATGTACTTCGCGTCTCCGGTGAGCAGGAACATGCGGTGGTTCCACATCATGAGGGCGACCGCCGCGCAGGTCTCGTTGTATGCGTCGTTGCGCAAATCGTAGTCGTCGCCGTAGGCCTCGCCGTTCGTCAGCGCCCCCACGCCGCCGGTCAGGTAAAGTTTCTTTTCCGCGACATTTTCCCAGATCTTGCGGATTGCCGCGGAATAGCGCTCATCGCCCGTCAGCGCGGCCACATCCGCCATGCCGGAGTAGAGATAGTTCGCCCGCACGGCATGCCCCACGGCCTCGTCCTGGTCGACCACGAGCTTGTGCATCTGGTTGTAGGCCGGGCCGCCCGGGCCGCGGGCATCGAGGAAGCTCTTTGCCAGATCGAGCCATCGCCGGTCGCCGGTCACGCGGTAGAGCTTCACAAGCCCCATCTCCACGATCTCGTGGCCCGGCGCGAGGCGGCGGCGACCCTCGCCGAAGGTCCGCCAGAGCAATTCGGCATTCTTCAGGCAGACATCCAAAAGCGTGCGCTTGCCCGTCGCCTGATAGTAGGCGACGCCCGCCTCATAGAGGTGGCCCGCGTCGTAGAGTTCGTGGCTGAGCTTGGGATCCAGGTCCCAGCGCTCCTTGCCAACCCATTTGTGGCCCGGCGAGTCCGGGTGCATTGTGCGGAAGGTGTAAAGATAGCCGTCGGGCTCCTGCGCCGCCGCAATCCGCGCCACCCAGCCGTCGAGCTGCCTATCCAGGGCCGAGTCCGGCTGCATGCTGAGCACGTATGAGGCGCCCTCGATCGCCTTGTAGGCGTCGGTGTCGTCAAACGGAAAGAGGGTCGGCGGCGTGATCTGGAAATCCCTCTCGCCGGCCGCGCGCCGGCGCATGACCTCCGCGGCAAGGTCGAAATTCTTCAACCGTCCCGACTCCTCGCACTGCTTGAGCGCGTACGGCACCGTCACGGTGCGGTTGACCTCCTGTTTATCACGCCAGAAGCCTCCGGTAATGCGCACGGCCGTGAACGGCACGGGCTGGTACGGATAATCGGCGCCCAAAAGCGGTTGCAACAGGGCCACGGCGGCAAAACCGACCAGCGGCAGACGAATGCGCATGGGGTAGTATTCCACCACGGGGATGAATCATCAAGTCTGCCGGAGCGCGACTAGCGTGCCAGCATGCTGGCACGTTGACTGAGCGCGGCATCATATGAGATATCGGTGGCGCCCCCGCCCCACCCTTCTGCTCCCATGCCCGCCTTCATCCGCCGCCTCGCCACCCTCGCTGTCCTCTCCCTGGCCTGGGTCGTTCCTTCGGCCCAGGCCGACAAGATCGCCCCAAAACCGCTTTACCGGGATCCCGTTAACGACGGAGCCAGCGATCCGACGATCATCTACCACGCGGCGGACAAGAGATGGTACATGTTTTATACCGCGCGGCGGGCCAACGTTCCGGGCTTGAACGGCGTGGCCTGGGTGCATGGATCGCCCATCGGGATCGCGACGTCGCCGGATGGCGGGTCATGGCAGTACGCGGGCGTGGCAAAGATCAACTACAAGGACGCCGTCCCCGACGTGACCTGGTGGGCGCCGGCCGTGGTCGAGCACGGCGGCGTGTATCACATGTTCGTGAGCTATGTGCCCGGCATCTTTGCCGACGGCTGGAACCACCCGCGCTTCATCGTGCACTGCACGAGCACGGATCTCGTTAATTGGGAATACCGGTCCACCCTGCCGCTTTCCTCGCACAAGGTGATCGACCCCGGTGTCCTGCACCTTCCCGATGGCACTTGGCGCCTGTGGTACAAGGACGAGGCCGACGGCTCCTCATGCCATTATGCCGACAGCATGGACCTCGATGCCTGGGTCGACGGCGCGCGTGTGCCAGGCCTTTCCGACGTCGGCGGCGAAGCCCCGCTGCCCTTCCATTGGAAGGGTCACTATTGGCTCATGCGCGACATCACGGGCGGCCGGCACGGGTTGGGGCTCTACCGCTCCGATGACGCGGTCAGTTGGGCCCGCGTGGGCACCTTGCTGCAAGCTCCCGGCACGGGACCCGACGACAAGGCGGTGGGGCATCATCCCGAGGTCATCCTCTCGGGCGATCGCGCCTACCTGTTCTACTTCACCCACCCGGGCTCCAGCGGCGGTTCGGCGGTCGAGAACAATGCCCGCCGCAGCTCCATCCAGGTGGTGGAGCTGAAATTCGACGCCGCCGCCAACACCCTCACGGCCGATCGCGACCAGCCGACGATGATTGACTTGCAGCCGCCGGCCGATCCCGAAACGCAGTCCAAGTTCGACTAAGGAGCCGGATTGGCGAGCGCCGCCGCCGCGGCGCGCACGAACGCAAGGGCCGGAGGGTTCTCGAAATTGTCCGGCATGTTCGGGCGTTGCACCATCATCACATAGATTGCGCCCTTGATCGGGTCTATCCAGGCAGCCGTGCCAAAGGCGCCGGGATGGCCGAAGCTCCCCGGTGAAAGCATGGCCGAGACGCCGCCAGCCGGCGCCCGCACCACTGCGACGCCGAGGCCCCAGGCGAGCACGTGATTGAGCTTCGTCTTCGTGTACCCCGTCGGCAGATCGCCCGTGCAAACCGTCGTCAATGCGCGATATCCGTCCGTGCTGAGGTAGCGCCTTCCGCCGAGCGTGCCGCCATTGAGCAGCATCTGGCAGAATCGCGCGTAGTCGCCGGCTGTTGAAAACAACCCGCCGGCTCCCATCGGAACGGTGTCACCCGGGGTCGGGATCCTCGAGCCAAACGACCCGAAGCCCGGCTGGATCGTCAGCACGCCCGCGGCCGGATTGGCCCGGTAGGCATGGGCGAGACGAGCCTGCTGGGAGGCGCTCGGGTAGAAAGTGGTGTCCGCCATGCCGAGGGGGGTGAAAAGACGATCCTGGAGAAAGGCCTCGAAGGGCTGCCCGGTGACAACCTCGACAATCACGCCCGCGACATTGAAGCCCGAACTCGTGTACCTCCAGGAGGTGCCCGGCTCAAATTGCATCGGCTCGGACAGGCAAACCCGCGCGTAGTCCCCCAGCGTCTTCACCGACAGGGTGGCCGCGGGCCTCGGGTCTGCCAGGCCGGACGTATGGTTGAGCAGCTGGGCAATCGTGAGGCTGGCGGGTTTTCCGGAAGGCGTCTTCAGTGTGGCGAATTCCGGGATGAATTTGGCCACCGGATCGTTGACGCTGAGCCTGCCGTCGTCCTGCAGCATCAGGATCGCCACGCTGGTGACGGGCTTCGTCATCGAAGCGATCCAAAACATTGTCTCTGGGGTCATCGGAGCGCCGCTGGCGACGTCGGCCAAGCCCGTGGCATCCAGGTGCACGATCTTGCCCCCGGTTGCCACCAGGGTTACGGCGCCGGCGATCTCGTGCGCGCTGACCATCGATTGCATCGCGGCGGCGACGCCCGGCAATTCCGGCGCGGCGGGGGCTGGAAGCGTGGCTAAAGCGAAGGGGAGACAGCAGAGAAGGCGGGCAAAGCGCATGACCGGTGACAATCGCCCATGGCGGCATGTTAAACAACCTGAGAATGCAGCGTGCCCGCAGGCCTCGGCCCGTTTTGCCCCGGGGACGCGCGAAGATCGGCCGCGAATGCGGGCGCGTCGTTTCTGCACTTGACAAAAGGTATACCGGTACATAACTACCATATCACTTTATGAAAACTTCGCCAAAGCATTTGCGTTCCCCCGCCCGCCCGGCCGCTCCGGCAAAGCCCGTGGAAAGGGTCCAGACGGGGATCCGGATCGAAAAACGGATACTGAAGGTCCTCAAGGGAATCGCGGAATACCATGACATGTACCTGGGCGACCTGCTCGAGGGCGTGTGCCTCCACGCGTTCGAGAACAAGGCGCCCTTCTCCGACGCCACGCTCAAGCGCATAGGAATGCTCAGGGAGGTCTATCACCTCGATCTCACGGCCGAGGACAGCCACCACCTCGTGGAGAGGGAGGCAGCCGAATGAGTATCCTACGAGCGCCGGTAAGTCGTGATTCCATTCGAAGTGTGATTGTTCTCCGGGGCCTGAGATCCCGTCGCTCTGATCTAAACGCTATTGTAATTGCGTTTAGTGACACTAAACGCATTCCAACCCGCGTTTGGTTAACCGCGCAATGGATGCTCCAGTGAGCGGATTCAAGGCCTTCCGTCTCCACTACCCGAATGGCATCAACATCGTGGTTGCCCATGACATCGATCGGGGTTTCACCCGAACTGTCGATGGATTGGCCGTCCGTTTTGAGGGATTGTCCGGTTTGAAACGCGCAGTCGAGTCCGTTGAATCGAAGCCGCGCACCTAGCAGGCTCAGAGCGGCCGCAGCTCCACGAACCAGACGTCGTTCTCCCTCATCTCGAAGCGGCGGGAAAAGGCGCCGGCTGCGCCGACTTCGACCTTCTCGATCAGCGCCGGTTCGCCGGACGAGGCCCTTTTCAGGGCCCCGACCTGCGCGCGGGTGAGCTGGGACGGCGATCCTAGGTCGAGCCAGGCCGACTGCACGTCGTTGGCGCGATAACCGACCTTCGTCGCGGCCAGGCGATAGGCGCCCGGCTTGAGGCCGCTGAGGCGCAGCGCGGCAGATGAAGGCGTCGGGATCGGCGCACGCGAGCTCCGTGTCGCCGAGGCGGTTGAGGAACCTGAAGGCGAAATAGGACGGTTTTGCGATGTCCTGGTAATTGAGCATCCCGAATCCGCCGTGAAACGGGGTCGCGCGCGGGCCGGCCTCCTCAAAGATGTCGGTAAACGTCCAATACGACATCGAGGTCGCCGCGTTCCCGACATGGCGGATCTTGTCGAGGATGAAGGCTGCGCTGTGATAGCTGTCGTGGATCGGATCGAACGGCGTGCAGGAGCTGCTCCACTCGGTGTAATGTAGCTCCGCCATGGGGAAACCCGAGCGGTCGATCCTGGCGCGGACACCCCTCACCTCGCCTGTGATGGCATTGCGGTCGGCGGAGAACACGGTCCCGGCGTCGCCGTTCTCGTCGAGGTACCCGCTCTGGGTGGCATAGCTGTGCGTGCTGACAAAATCGAGCGGCAGCGACTGCGCGGCGCAATAGGCGAGGGTCTCGTCGATCCAGCCGCTGCCCGCCGTGGCCGGGGGAAATCCCCGATCTGGAACAGGACCTTTGGCGATGAATTCTACCCGGAGATTGCGGGCGTCCTGGAGAACAGCTTCCAGGAGCTGATGATCACAGCGATGCTGCACAAGACCGACGATGCCGACTGGACGGAAGACGAACTGTCTCCCGTGAGGGATTTCCAGATCATGGATCTGATGCCCTCAGACTCGGTTCTTGGAGCCCGGTTGACGATTTCCGACGGAACGGCGTGCACCGTCGATTTTGGCGAGATCGACGGGTACAAGTCCTGTTGATCCGAGGCCGGGGCAACGATCGGCGGTCAGCGCAGGTAGATGGCGCCGTAGCGTTCGCGCAGGTAGCGCACCAGCGGCTTGGGCGACAACTCCTCGCCCGTCACGCGGCGCGCAAGCTCCAGCGCGCTGAACCTCCGGCCTTGCGCATGGATGTTTTCGCGCAGCCAGGCGAGCAGCCACGAAAAATCGCGGCGCGCAAAGTCCTCCTCCAACTCCGGCCGGAGAGCCAGCGCCCGAAACCACAGCTGCGCGGCAAGCATGTTTCCGAGGCAGTAACTCGGGAAATACCCAAACGCGCCGTCGCTCCAGTGCACGTCCTGCAAGACCCCCTCGCGATCGGTCACCGGCTCGAGCCCGAGCAGTTCGCGCGACATCGCCCGCCACGCCGCCGGCAAGTCGCGCACCGCGAGTTCGCCTGAGAACAGCTTCTTCTCGAGCTCGAAGCGAAGCACAATGTGCAGGTTGTAGGTCACCTCGTCCGAATCGACCCGAATCAGCGTCGGCTCGACGGCGTTGATCGCGAGGTAGAGCTCGTCGCTCGTCACCGCCGCCGTTTGCCGCGGGAAGACGTCGCGCAGCCTCGGCTCGAAGCCCCGCCAGAAACCGCGGCTGCGCGCGACCTGGTTCTCCCACAGCCGGCTCTGCGATTCGTGCACCGCCATGCCCGCATTAACCCCCAGCGCGGTGCCCAGTTCCGCCGCCGGCAACCCCTGCTCGTAAAGCCCGTGCCCCGTCTCGTGGATTGAGCTGAACAGCGCATCGAGCGGCTGGTCCGCCTTGAAGCGCGTCGTCATCCGCACGTCGCTTCCGGTGCCGGAGCAGAACGGATGCAGCGACACGTCAATCCGGCCGCGGGTGTAGTCGAACCCGAGCCGCTCCGTCACCTCCCGCAGGAATGCCCGCTGCCCCTCGATCGGAAATCCGGACAACTTCGCCGTCGCCGCGCGCGCCTGCGCCGCGACCGGGGACGCCGTGATCTCGCGGACGAGGGGCACGAGTTCGCGCTTCAACTCCCCGAACAGCCGGTCGACCGCCGCCGCAGTCAATCCCGGATCGTACTTGTCGAGCATGGCGTCGTAGGGCGCGGCGCGCTGGCCGCCGCGTGTTGCGCCTCGGCGAGCGCAGCCTGTTGTGTCGCGCGCTGGCTCGCGCCGCCTGGTGGCAGGTTTACCTGCTCATCCCAGCCCAGCAATTCGCCAATCGTGCCCAGGGTGTGGGCGCGCTTGATCAGCGTCGCAAGTTCCGCAATGGCCGAATCCGTTGTCATGGGTGCAAATTGAAGCTGCGCGGCGGTGCAATGCGAGCACGCCGTCGCCTGCAATCAACCTTTGAACCGGGTAATTGGGACGTCCGCTGTACTAGCGTCCCGGCGGTTCGGCCTTGAGGGAGGCCATGTCGATCACGAAGCGGTACTTCACATCGCTCCTGAGCATGCGCTCGTAGGCTTCATTGATCTGGTCCATGCGGATCATCTCGATGTCGCTCGTGATGCCGTGCTGCCCGCAGAAATCCAGCATCTCCTGCGTCTCCGGCAGCCCGCCGATGAGCGAGCCGGAGAAGGAGCGCCGCCGCATGATCAGGGGAAACGCGGCGACGGCAAACGGCTCGCCGGGTGCCCCGACCAGCACGAGGTTGCCGTCGCGCTTGAGGAGGCCGATGTACGCGTTGAGATCGTGGACCGCGGCGACGGTATCGAGGATGAAGTCGAAGCTGCCGGCCTGGGCCGCCATCTGGGCCGCGTCCTTTGAGATGACGACCTCATCCGCTCCAAGACGCCTGGCGTCCGCGGCCTTGCCCGGCGAAGTGGTGAAGAGCACGGTGTGGGCGCCGAACGCATGGGCAAATTTCAAGCCCATGTGCCCAAGCCCGCCGAGGCCGACAATGCCGGCCTTCTGGCCTGGACCGACCTTCCAGCGCCGCAGCGGTGAATACGTCGTGATTCCTGCGCACAGCAGCGGGGCCGCGGCGGCCGCGTTGAGGTTGGCCGGGATGCGCAGCACGAAATCCTCCGTCACGACGATTCCCTGCGAATAGCCGCCGAGCGTGCCGCCCCCGAGGTGCTTGTCGGTGCTGCCGTAGGTCATGACCGTCTCCGGGCAAAACTGCTCCAGCCCGGCACGGCAATCGGGACAGGTGCCGCAGGAATCGACGAGGCAGCCGACGCCGACAAGCTCGCCCACCTTGAATTTCTTCGCGTCCGGGCCGACGGCCTTGACGCGGCCGACGATCTCGTGGCCCGGCACCGCCGGATACTGCGTGAAAGCCCACTCATTGCGCGCGAAGTGGAGATCCGAGTGGCAGACGCCGCAGTAGAGAATTTCGATTTGAACGTCCCTCCCGGCCGGCTGACGCCGCGAAATGGTCGTTGCGCCGAGCGGCGCCTTTGCGCCGGGCGTGGCGTAGGCTCTGACTGAATAGGCTCTTGGTGTGGACATGGGATTCATTGGTTTAGCCTTGGTATTGCCGGTCGGAGACATGTTCCATCCACTCGACTGGCTTGCCGTCGAGATATTCCTGGATGGCGATGTGTGTCATTGCGGTCGCGGGGGCCGCACCGTGCCAGTGCTTTTCCCCGGGGGCGAACCAGACGACGTCGCCCGGCCGGATCTCCTCAATCGGCCCTCCCCAGCGCTGCGCCCGGCCGCAGCCTGCCGTCACAACGAGGGCCTGGCCGAGGGGATGCGTGTGCCAGGCCGTCCGGGCACCCGGCTCGAAGGTGACATTGTTTCCCGCAGCGCGGGCTGGGGCCGTGGCAGGAAAGAGAGGATCGATCCGCACGGTGCCGGTGAACCAATCGGAGGGTCCTTTTGCGGAGGGCTGTGAGCCGCTGCGTTTGATATCCATGTTTGGAACTCCTGGTCTTGAGTTGCGCCTACTCTAGCCTAAAAGGCCGCCGCACTCAACCCGTTCGGAATCCGGACGTGTTCGGGGCAGGCTCCTTGGTCTGGCATGATATCGGCGATCCCCGCCCGATGCGGAACTGCCATGGATTTGCCGGGTTAGGCCCAAATCAACTTTTCGGGAGTGATGTCCACCGCCCGCGGGCCGATCTTCTACGGCGAAAGCAGCGGCGGACGCCCGGACCCGCCTTTCAGCAGGCTAACCTGACTTTCGCAACTGGACCCGAGAATACATCTTTTTTGGGCTCTATAGATTCGGAAGTGGTTGGCCTGTAGAGATCGGATTTTCGGAAAGTGC
>Ga0302320_10020872_pt1 | contig 13030 bp, 9 predicted proteins | sample Bog_T0_3_FD_202130 | JGI IMG/M metagenome (GOLD analysis project Ga0302320, IMG submission 202130) | Peat permafrost microbial communities from Stordalen Mire near Abisko, Sweden - Bog_T0_3 | ecosystem: Environmental > Terrestrial > Soil > Wetlands > Peat | place: Sweden: Abisko, Stordalen Mire...
GTTGATGATCGGCTCGATGTACTTGCGCACAATCTCGCGCACCATATCCTGCAGCGCATCCTCGCGCAAATCCGCCGACAACTGCACAAATTTCTTCCAGTACGCCTTCTCAATGCCCAGCACCTTCTGCGCCGTCGTGGCCTCCGCATCCACACGCTGCTGAATCTCCGCCGGCGAAAGATGCCCCAGCCGCTCGGGTATCTGCTCCCACACCTTCGGCGGCGCCGACACAATCGCCGACGCCGATGTCTTGATCCGTTGGATCACAATCGCAATCTGCCCGCGCGCCGTGTCCTGCGAATTGGACAAAAATTCGTTCAGCACTTTTTTCAAATCGCCGCGCTTCAGCTTCGACGTGTGATCCGGCGCCGCCTGCCGGCACGCGGCATACGCAAACTGCTCCAGGTTTTCGGCAAATTCCGTCAAAAGCTGCAGCGCATCAAGCACCCGCGCGGCATCCAGTTGAACCGAGGTTTCCAGCCCCAGCTTCTCGCGCAGCTTGACCACCCGATCCTCCGGCCAACCGGCAAAGCCATCCGCCGCCGGCCTGGTCACCACCCCCGCGTTCTCCAGCATGGCCACCACCTGCCGCCGGTGCGGGTCATCCGGATTCGGCGACAGCAGCGACAGCAGAAGCGTGGCCGCGGCCACCGGCTCTCGCGGCAATTTGCCATCCCCCTTGCCGCCTGCGTCTACAACCACGGTTTGCTCCCATTTGGGGAAAAGCTGCTCCAGCGCCGCCAGAAAGGCCCCGCGCTCGTGCGCCGGCAGCCCCTGCGTCACCCGGCGGACTTCCTCCACCATGAACCCATGCCGCTCCGCCGGTGGACGATCCGCCAGGTCCGCCTGCAACAGACGCAGCCGGTTGGAGGTCGCGGCGGCCAATCGGGATTGTTCTTCAAAATCCACAGTCGTCATCCCCGCGACCGAAGGAGGGGCTGCCTCTCATTCGATACTTCCTTCCGAACTCAAGCCAGCCGCAGGGGCCGGCGAACGTAAACACGGCATACCATTGAAGATGCGCCCAAATGATAAGGGCTGGGGCTGGAAAAACAAGACCATTTCCAGTCGCCTTTATTTATCGGCGTTGGCGGCATGGGGGCATGAAGTTCATCCCCTCAATCGCGGGTGCCCGCCACGATCTTGGTGATGAGCACCGCATTCCCCGGCTGAAAGCGGAAAAAGATGAAGCAATAGAGCAATTCCCCATCAATAATCGTCTTGAAGGGGACCATGCGCCCCTGCGGACGATGGCGAAAATAGGCTCGAACCCCCGCCCGCTCCGGATTGCTTTCGATCATGCTGAAAAAATCAAGGAAATCGGCGGCAAGCTGGGGGTCGATTTCAGCGATTTTTTGCGTCGCCTCGATGGAGAAGACGATGCTGTATGTCATCACGGACCTTTGCGCTGGAAACGTACTTTCCCTGGTCGTAATCGGCCTGGGCCCGCAGGATATCGCTGGCGCTCACGCCGATATAGGGGCAGAATCCAATGGCGTCCCGGAAACGGTCCAGCAGATTCAATGAATACCCATCCGCCGCAGACGCCTTGGCGACCGCATAAACCCGCACCGCCTCATCGTGCCACTGCCGATACATGCGTTGGGCCTCTTCGTCGGTCGCCTGATCCCCGGCCCGCTCATTCCAAAGGCCGATGCGGTCGTAAAGAAACAGCAGCACGGCGATGATTTCGCCGGCTTTGGACCAGGAACCGGCTTGAACTGTCACGGCACGGCCCCCCTGCCCCTCCACCAGTTGATCCGTCATTTCGTGAACCCAAATCAACTGCGATTCAAGTTCGGAATCAATGGTCGCGGTCATGATGGTGCTCCAATCAAACTCGACACATTCTAGCATTCCGCGCGGGCCGTTCCAACACTTTTCGGGTGCCAAACGGGGGTAAACCATCACGGCGACGGGGCGGAATTCTTCAGGATCGTCCGCACCAGATCGTTCGCCGGTATCCGCGCCGCCGGCACCGCGTTCAAATGCTCCGCAAACTGCTCCGTAAACGTCTTGCCGGCATCAAACGCCAGCCGGAAGCCGACATCCGTGTACGGCTTGGTCACGTCGGCCACATCAAACGCCGTCCGCGCATTGTCGATGTTCCCCAGCGGCGAAAGACACGAACCGCCGATAACCTTCACCCCCCCAGCATTGGCCGCCACCACACCCGCCACCGCCGTAAACCCCGCCTCCGGGTCCGCCGGAACCGCCACCCCGGCCAACTTTGTGTTCAGCGCGGGATCAAAGACAAATTCGGCCACGTTTCCGATCAAATTCTGAAACGGCGTGCCGGCGTCGCTGGTCACCGGCAAAAAGAGTATCTCGTCCACCTTCGGCTTCCCCGCCGCAATCTGCGTTGGCCACGGCTTGGCGGGATTCGCCATCGTCCCCCAGTTCGCCGGCTTGGTCCTGGGCTCGAAAATCAAGTTCGTCACGTTCAGCGGATTTCCCAGTGTGCTGGTGTTTGCACCCTTGTCGACGAACTCCGACTGGTACAGCTTCACATACGCGTCCCACGCCGGGCCGGAAAGATTGCTGTTGGCGTCATAGGCGGGAACGGCGGTCTTGTTCATCTTGTCGGCGGAGGCCCATTCGGCGGCGGTCGGTAGCCGCGTGCCCGTCTTGACCGCCACATATGCCGCCATCCCGGGCGTCACAAACTGCAGCGGATGATCCGTAGTCGGCGCCCCCGGCGGACTCCACCCCGGAACCGTGTCGCTGGGCGTCGTCCATGTCCCCCAGTCGCTCGCAACAATCTCATCATCCTTTTGGAACCCCACAATCCCATTGATCGCGGCGGTCAGCCCGGCTTTCAAATCCACCTTGTCAAACAGGCCCACATCCGCCTTGCTCCGCAGCATCGACCGCTCCGTATCCGCCAGCGCCGCCAGCACCAGCAGCGGCGTCTCCGTCGTGCAAACATACGTCTGCGTATTGTCCAGCTTCCGGAACTTCAGCGCCAGCGTCTTGCCCGCCGGCGGCTTGGAATACACAAAACTCCGCGTCCCATCCGCCGCGCCCGGCGCGGGCTCCGTCCACCCATGCGTCAGCAGCCCCACGGTCCCCGCCGCGTTCGCATCCACCTTCATCGCCGCGATGATCTGCGTCAGCCGGTCGTTGGCCGGGGCGTTCAGCCTGGTCAGTTCCGAAGCCAGGGCATCGGAAATTTTGGTGTCGTTCCCCTTGATCGCCGGGATCAAAAATGCCTCCAGCAGCAGGTTGGGCCGCGCATCGGCCGCCAAACGCAGCTGCACATACGCCGCCAGCGCCCCCGGCGTGGCCCGGCTGGCCGCCGGAATCTGCGACAACTGATATTGCAGCACCGCCTCGTCGGCGCTCTTCAACTCTGAAAAGCGGCCCCACAGCAGCGATTCAACCACCGGCGGCTTCAGCGCACTGCCGGCAACTTTCACCGCGTTGATCCCCGTCAGCGCCGCGGTCAGCCCCGGCGCATCGGCCGCCGCGGACATCGCCGCCAGCGCCCTGTCCAGATCGTGTACCGGCGCGACCACCGGCCCGAGCTCCGCATCCTGATCCAGCGGCTTGAGCCCATCCAGATTCCTGCGGAACGCCACCACATCAAACGTCGGCGCGGCCAACTGAGCCGCCACCGTCTTGAGGTTCACAAAACACCCCAGCTCAATTTCCGTCGACGCCAATGCCGCCCGCGCCGCCGCCAGCACATCCGGATCAAACGCCGTCGCCAGCCCCGCCAGCCGCGTGCGGTTGGCATCCAGCTTCTTGGCCAGCGCGTCGGCCACGTCCTTTTCCAGCCCGGAGGGATTCTTCGGCAGCGCCCCGGTCAGGCTTTGCAAACTCGCCTGCGCCTGGCCAATCTGCGCGTTGGCGTCATTAAACGCCTTCTCGAAATCCCCCTTCCAATTGAACTGCTGCTCGATGCTCCACCCATCCGCCTGGTATGCCGCCTTCTTCGCGTTGTAATACGTGAAGAAACTCTCATTAAGCTTGTTGGGGTCCGCCCGGAATTTCGCCAGCCATCCCTTCAAGTCTTCCCCGGTGAACTTGGCGTAGTCCGCGTCGAGGCTGTTGAGCCTGTTGCGCTGCTCGCCCAGCGCCAGTTGAATGGCGGGGTAATCGCGCGCGATCCAGAACAGTTTGCCGCCCGCATCAAACGCCGCGCCGGCCTTGGGTTTATTGTCGATAAACTTGGCCTTGATGTCGTCCCGGATCGCCGCAAGCTGCCCCTGCAGCGGATCGCTCAGCCCCGGTGCCTTGGTTTTCAACGTCGTGATTTTCGCATTGATATCCGCCACCAGCCCCGCCGCCTGCGAACCGATTTCATCCGGCGCAATCTTCCCGTAGCGCAGCAAATCCCCCTCCAGCTTCTCCAGCCCCGCCCAGCTCGGCGGATACGTCCCCTCGGGTATCGCCCCCCACGCCACCGTATCCTTCTTCTGCGCAATTTCACCCGACTTGATGAACGCCTGATCCTTCAAACTCGCCAGAATCTGCTTCATCGACCCCGTCTCCGCATCCGCGCACACATGGTCGATGATGATAAAGAACGACCGCTGCAATATCTCCGGCGAATTGGGCACCGCCAATTGGCGCTGCAGCACAAACAGCGCGTTGGACACCGAACCAAACTGCGCCGCCCGCTCAAAATAGGTCCGATCCGTCGCCGGCTTGGCCTTCAAATCGGCCAGCCGCGTCTGCAGCGTATCAATGAAGCGCGGAAAATTCGGATAGTCCCCCTTGTTGGGCAGCGCCGCAAACGCCCCCTTCAAATCCGCCAACTGCTTTTCCACCCCCTCCAGCGGCTGCGGAAACGCATCCAGCGAACTTTTCACCGTCGGGGCGAACTTTGGCGATGTCGTATCCCGCTGCCCGGCCAAAACGCCCAGCACATTCCGCAGCGCCGCCGAAGGATCGGCATCGTCCTGCCCCCCCATCGCCGGTCCCGCCGCGCGCACCGCCTCGTCCGCCGCCTGTGTCGCCGCCACAAGCTCGGGGTCCGCCGGCGGCAGCACCACCGGCACAGGCTTCAAGAAATGCCACGCCACCCCCACCCCGATCGCCACCATCACCGCCGCCGCAACATAAATGGGCATCCGCCCCCGCCGCGCCCCCGCCGGCACCGCCTTCTTCACCGATTCCAGCGTCGTCCCCGCCTCTGGCGCCAGCAGCGAAATAATCAGTTGCTTCCACGCCTCGCCATCCGGCAGCGTGCGCCATGTGTCATCAGTCCCGATCCCCGTCCGGTCCGAATACTCGCGGTGCTGAATGAGCTGAAACAAAATCCGCCCCAGGGCCGGCATGTCGTCATGCTCCGCCGCGGCCCCCGGCGAAGGGGACACCAGCATCGGCCTGGCCAGTTGAATATTCGTCGAGGTCAGCAGCACGGTTGACGCAGTCAGGTTGCCATGCGGCCGCCCCGCCTTGCGCAGGGCCGTCAGATCACCCAGCAGCCCCAGCGTGAATTTCCGCACCGCCGGCGTCGAGAGCATCGGCTTGGAACTGATCAGCCGCGCCACCGATTCCGCCGCCGGCTCCAGGACGGCAAATGCCCCGTTTTCGTTGCTGCCAAAACTCTCCACCCGGGCAACGGCTTTCGTGTCCAGCGCCAGCTTCTGCTGATATTCCACGCACGCCAGAAACGCCCCCACCGCCGCCGCCCGCTGCTCGATCGACCACACCTCCGGCGGCTCCAGGATGTGCAGCGTGCAGGCCGCCCCGGCCGCGTCCTTGGCGATCCAGAAGGATTCCCGCCCCCGGCGCAGCAGCAGACGTTCGGTCTGGAAGGAGCCCATTTGTGGCATCATCCACCCTCAGCAAAGCCGCATGCCGCCGCGGTCACTTGACCGCGAACTTGGACTCGGGTTCCTTGTCCAGCGTGATACCATTGGGCGAAACGATGATCTTGATTTCCTTGGTTGGCCACGCGCCGTTCTCCAGCGGAAGTATCTTGCGCCGAAAATCCACATTCCCCGGCCCCACCGGATTGGGCCTCGCCGCATTCTGGTTCTCGTTGGTCAGCACAAACAGCCGCGGCGTCCCGCCGATCCCCTTCCACGCATCGTAAATCGGGTCGGTCGGCAGAATGGTGAACGTGCGGGTGTTGGTGTCAATCTGGAAGGACCGGATGCGCCCCTGGCTGCGGGCCTCGTCGCGGAAGCCGTTGGGATTGGCGTAGTCATCCATGTTCATGGCGTACCACGCCTGAAACTGCGATTCGGAGACGGCGATCAGGTCCACCGTGATGTTCTCCTTCAAATCCGGCCGAGCCTCGAGCCCGATCTTGAACCGCCCCATTTCATGCGCATTGCACCCCGTCCCCAGGCACACAAACAAACCCAGCATCACCGCGCCAAATACCGTCTTCAAACTCAACATGGCCTCTCCTGAATAATCGCGTATCAATTTACATCAAAGGAACTGTTTTCCAGAACACAATTTCCGGAATTCCCGGTTCTTTTCCCTTCTTCTTCGCGTCGCTTCACATCTTCACGACTTCGTGATTCGTCGGCGTCTCACCGCGCCACATCCTTCAGCACTTCCCGGATCGCCGCGCCCACCTCCCGGTTCATCTGCCAGTCCACAACCAGCAGGCTCCGCGTACAGGCCAGCAATCGCCGGCCCTCGCGCGTCGGGCCGTCCAGCGCCGATTCTATCCTCCCCGGCGGCGCCTGCCCAAAATCCCCGCAGTAGCTCTCCGGCACCGCGCCAGGAATCATCTGTATGATCCACGCCAGTATCTCAAACCACAACCCGCGCGGCACGTACTCCAGCGCCGCCGCCGGCTCCATCTGCTCGTCGCTCAGCCGCTGTGGCCCCAGCGACTTGCCCCACCGCGCATCGGTCGCAAACAACCGCGCGATCTTCTCCGCCAGCCGCCCCTCCTGGGCCGACGATTCCTTCGCCAGGCTCATCACCTCGTCCAGCGCCACCGGCAGCGGAAAATCCCCGCCCACCAGCAGCGCCCGCATCGCCAGCACCGCCAGCGAAAACAAGTCGCCCGGCGAACTCAACAGCGGCAATACCTCAAACGTCGCCCCTTCCACCCATGCCCCCTCAAACCCCGCCAGCCGCGGCTTGCTTGCCTCCTCCACCTTCACCGGCATCGACCGGAACCTAAACTCGCTCCGCGACAACGCCGTGTCCGTCTCCAGGTGCGTCGCCAGCGTCAAGGGCATCCCACCAAGGTTCACCTTCAGCAAAACCAAATCCAGGTTCCCCGTCTTCAGCCGCTCCTGCGATGAAAAAGTCCCCTCAAAAACAAAGTTGCCCCCATCCGCCGGCGAAATCTTCCGCACCCGCAAATTCGCCGTCCCGCGCGTCGTCGCGCTCGCCGCCGGCGCGGTGTAAATGCTCGGCGCAACCACGTTGGGAATAAAATACCGGTGGTCCGCATCCAGCCGCAATTCCATCGTGTCCGCCGGCGGATGCAGCACCACAGATGTCGTCCACAACGCCGGCAGATTCGGCCCGATCCGCGAAATATGGACCCGGAAATCCCCCTCCGTCAGCGTCAAAAGCGGCCGCTGCGTCGCCGCCAGGGCCGCCCGCACCGCCCCCATCGCCCCCGCCAGCGCCTGAATTTTCAAATGCAGCGTCTCGGCCATCTTCCCGGCGATCCCGGTGTGGGAAAGCAGCAGCCGCCCCGTGGCGATGGACGCCGCATCCGGCGAGGGATTCAGCGGACCAGTGTTGAAAATATCCAGTTCATGCTTCCCATGAATCACTCTCGGCGGTTTGCTGCCCACCAGCAGATCGCAATACCCGCCAAACGACAGCGGCGTATACCGCCGCAGCGTAGGCATCCCCCCCACCGTCACCAGTGTCCACTCCCGCGCCGCCGGGTTTACCTCATCCAGCCCGATCGTCCACTTCCCCGGCGGGGCCGCCGCCGAAATCGCCACAAACCGCCGCGCGTCATCCGCGGCGGATGGACAGGTCAGATATTGATGCTCCGAACTCGAGTACCGCGGCAAACCCGCAGCCGCCAGCACATCATCATTTGTGCAAAGTTCCCACGGTCCCGCGTCCGACGCCCCCTGAAGCGTTGTGATCGCCTTGTTCGCCGGATCCAGAAACAGTGCCGGCACGCGTCCACCGAATAGGGCGAAGACCGCCGTGGGATTCAATGTCCGGTCAAACGCGGCCCGCCGTTGCAGCTCGCTTTCCACATGGCCATTGAGCGGGTCCCGAAAGGCCAGTTCCGTTTCGACCGTGTGCGGCGTTCTGCAGACCCACTCCGCCCATTCTTGCACGGTCCCAGCCGCATCCACGAGACATGCGAGATACGTAGTTGCGAAAAGTTCCTGCCGCAGCGGCACCAGCGCCGTCTTGGCACCCTCCCCCTGCACCACCAAATACGCCTGCAAGGGCATCAACCCGACGGTCGCGTGAAGCGGCAGCGCCCAATATCCCGCAAACGTGGGAATGTGCTCTAAGCTGACCGCTGGCAACAGTTTGTGTTCAGGCATAGCTTGTAACCAATGGGCCGTGGTGCGGATGGGTCTGGCGCATCGCAACTGTAAATGCCCGGCGGGCGTGTGTCAAAAGGATTCTGGAAATGCCTTGTCAAAGCCAGAAGCCCCAAGCCCGAAGAACCGATGTGCTCATGTTGGACACGTATGCGACATTTTGTCACATCGAGCACAAAATCGCAAAAATAGTGCTTTTATAGGTCATTTATGTCTGGCCCGAACTTTGCTGTCTTAAGAGTAATAGCAAAATCACATCGCTAAGGTGCGACATATTGTCGCCATAGTAGACGTTTTGTCTTATTCGGATTTTCGCGAAAGGGGTGATATGGAGACGGTCGAACTGAGGCGGTTCCTACATGACATGGCCAATGCCCTCAACGCCGCAAAAATCAACGCCTATTTGCTCGGCCGCCTCCATGCCGGCGTCTTGGACGCCGAGACCTTCGCGGGCCTCAATTCCGCAATAATGGACGGCGAAAAACTGGTGACCGAGTTTCACCGGAAAGTCTACGAGGAAATGGCGGCCAAGGAATCGGCCATGCACGATGCCGTTTCAAAATGATCCCCTCCCGGTTCTTATGCAACGCAAGAAGGCCTTGTACGTTGTTCCAGGGGGATCGCAGCAGGTGAATTGGAGTTCCTGAGGGGGCCAGTTGTCGTAATCGGAGTCCGTCATGGCCAACGCCAACGCAAACCACAAGATCCTGATCGTGGATGACGAAGCCAACGAGCGCACCGCCTTGAGCCGCATTCTTTCCAACGCCGGATATGAAGTCAAAACCACCGAATCGGCGGACAAGGCCCTTTCGTTCATGGACGAATCGATCGATTTCGTCCTCACCGACCTGGAGATGGGCGACGTCTCCGGCATGGACCTGCTGAAACACTGGAAGACAAAACAACCGGAATCCGAGTTCCTCGTCATCACCGGCCACGGCTCCACGCAAACCGCCATCGAGGCGATCAAGGCCGGTGCCTACCACTACATGACCAAGCCCATCGACATCGACGCCCTGCTGGTCATGCTGAAAAACATGGTCCGCCAGCGCGAGGAATCCCGCAAGGTCAACGAACTGCAAAAACGGCTGGACGACCGCTTCTCCCTCTCCAACATCATTGGCCGCAGCGCCGCCATGCAACGCGTCTTTGAACTCATCCGCCGTTCCGCCCAGGCCTTTTCCACCGTGCTGATCCTCGGCGAATCCGGCACCGGCAAGGAACTTGTCGCCGAGGCGATCCATCAGAACAGCCCGCGCCGCGCCGGGCCGTTCCTCGCCGTCAACTGCGCCGCCATGTCCCCCACCCTCGTGGAGTCGGAATTGTTCGGCCACGAGAAAGGGGCGTTCACCGGTGCCGTGGAACGGCGCGTCGGCCGCTTTGAGGCCGCGCAGGGCGGTACCCTCTTCATCGATGAAATCGGAGACTTTGACGTTTCGCTCCAGGTCAAACTCCTGCGCGCCCTGGAAAGCCGGGCCGTCACGCCCGTCGGCGGCAATAAGGAAATCAAAGTGGACACCCGCGTGCTGGCCGCCACCAGCCGCAACATCCGCGACATGATGGCCAAAGGCCAGTTCCGCGAAGACCTCTACTACCGCCTCAACGTCATCACCATCGAGCTGCCCGCGCTGCGCCAACGCGTGGAGGACATCCCCCTGCTCGTCCGACGATTCATGGACCGCGTCAACGAACAGAACGGCAAACAAATCACCGCCATACAGCCGGCCGTCGTTGATACGCTGCAGCGATACGACTGGCCCGGAAACGTCCGCGAGCTGCTGAACATCATCGAACGCATGATGGTGCTGTCGGACAAAACGGTGATTGAGCTGGATGATCTGCCGGCATACGTGCGCGATGAACCCCGCCATGCCGGCGCCCCGGCGGCGACCGTTTCCCCCGCCGGCGCCGCACCGCCGGATGTTTCCCCGCCACGCGCTCCGGCGGCCGCGTCCGCCACCCCAGCCGCCGCGAGAAACCTGTCGCTCGATGCCGCCCTGGCAACAATGACGCTCGAGGAAATCGAAACCCGCGCCATCGCCGCGGCCATGGCCCGGTTCAACAACAACCGCACCCGCGCCGCCCGCGCCCTGGGCATCAGCGTGCGCACCCTCCAGCGGAAACTGGGAGCCAAGGATGTCGTGATCGTCAACGCGGCCGACGCCGCTGGACTGATGACACGCAACACCGGCGATGGCGATGCGATTGAGGAAGTCCCCCCGCGCAGCGAGCTGGCAACCTTCGGCAGCCTTTGACGGTTCAAAGTTCAAAGCCGCTTGCCGCGTCGTTTCCAATGCCACCCGCGCTTGACCCCCGCCGCCGCACACGTATCTTGCACGCATGATTATCGCCGTCGACGCCCGGCCCCTCGTCACCCGCCAGATCGGCGGTATCCAGCAGCACGCGCGCAACGTCGTGGCGCAGTGGGCCCGCATCGCGCCGACGCATGAATTCCTCCTGCTCTGCGACCGCCGGCAAAAAGACCCCGCCCGATTCGACTACGGCTTCGTGCATGGCCTGGGGGACCGCTTCAAAGTTGTTCCCGTCCCCGGCTATCACCTGGAACCCCGCTGGTATACCGGCTCCAGAATGCTCTCGGCACTGTCGCGCACCCTCTCCCGCCCCCGGCCGGCGGTCTATCACAGCTTCACCCCCTCGGTCCCGCAGACCTCCCTCTGCCCCGTGGTGCAGACCGTACACGATCTTTCATATGAACTGGACCCCGCCGTCCGCCGCCTGCCAGAAAGCCGGCGGTATCGGTATCTGACAAGCAACGGCGTGCGGTCGGCGACGCGGATCATCGCCGTGTCCTCGCAGACCAAGAGCGACATCGCCAGCGTCTATCGCGTCGAACCCGACAAGATCGACGTCGTATACAACGGCATCAACCCCGCCTACACGCCCGAACCCGACCCGCGGACCCGCGCCGCGCTCCGCGCGCTCTACCCCGTGGCGCGGCCCTATGTCCTGGCCGTCGGGTCCGACATCCCCCGGCGGAACTACGCCCGCATGTTGGCCGCCATGAACCTGGTCTGGCAGCAGGGGCACAAGGTCAACCTGGTTCTGGCCGGGCGCAACGAATGGAAGCAGACTCCCATCTACAAGCAGGCAACAGAAATGGGCGTGATCGGGAAGCTGGTGTTCATCCCCGGACCGACCGACCTTGAACTGGCGCAGCTGTACCGCGACGCCCTGATGGCCTGCTGCGCCAGCAGCTTTGAGGGCTTCGGCCTCTCGGTGCTGGAATCGATGGCCTGCGGCACGCCCGCCGCGTGCAGCGACATGCGCTCCCTGCGCGAAGTCGCCGACGATTCCGCCGTCTACTTCCCGCACGACGACCCGGAGACGATGGGCCAGAGCATCGCCGGCCTGGTGGAGGATGCGGAATACCGCCGCCAGCTTCGCTATCGCGGCCTGGCCCGCGCCGCCCGGTTCACCTGGGAGCGTTCCGCGGAAATGATTCTCGCCGTGCTGGAGACCGTTTCCCGCACAAAGTAGACGCGGCGTCCCGCCGCGTTCGCGGTTCACGCATCAGCGATCATTACACGCGATCCACCCCGATCGCGACCAAACGCACGCTAAATCGCGAACTCCCGACGGGCAACCCGCCCATGCGAAATTGCCCCCGAAATTTCCCCGTGTCGTTGGACTACCACCCCCTCTGGTCGATAACATACACATCCCTTGATGCAGTCAGCGGCGGAGCATGATCTACAGTCTGGTCGAAAAATTTCTGATCCACTTCACCTACCTCGCGCTTATCCTCATCCTCTGCGCGGCGGGATTGGGCGCGCCCATTCCGGAGGATATCCCGCTGACCCTGTCGGGCTGGGTGTGCAACAATCCGCACTCGCCGCTTCTCGACCGCGATGGCGATGGCAAACCCGACACCTTCGACTCCCCCCAGGCGCAACCACGCCTGCCCAACATCTATCTCATGGTGGTCGCCGGCATGATCGGCGTTCTCGGCGGGGACACCATCGTTTACTTTATCGGTCGCCGCGGCGTGCATGGCAAACACTTTGTCGCCCGCCATCTGAGAAAAGTGCTGAATTCCAAGCGCCGCCAGCGCGTGGAATCCCACTTCATCAAACATGGCAGCCTGACGGTTTTCGTCGCCCGTTTTTTGCCCGGGGCGCGCTCCATCGTGTTCGCCATGGCGGGCATTTCGCGCATGAACTACGCGCGGTTCCTGCTGATCGACGGCATGGCCGCCGCCATTTCCGTCCCCACGTTCATTTTTCTGGGATGGAAATTCGCCGCCCATATTCGCAAATTTGTCAACGAGATCGAACATATAAAACACATCGTCATTCCCATTGCCATCGTCCTGCTGCTGATCGCCGGCTTCCTGTACTACAAACGACGGCAAAAAAACCCTCTGGCCGATCCCCTGGCCGCCGTCCCGCAAAACCCGCTCGCCGCCACCAAAGTCCCCGAGCGCGTCTGACTAGTACGACAGCGCTAGATTAGCTCAAGGAAGTTCATCCCTCAAACCGATGTGGAGGAAGGACACGTCGCGTTTTTGAGGAGGTCAGGGATGACCAAAGAACAAATGACGGCCCTGGAACCGGGGC
>Ga0302320_10020873_pt1 | contig 13029 bp, 8 predicted proteins | sample Bog_T0_3_FD_202130 | JGI IMG/M metagenome (GOLD analysis project Ga0302320, IMG submission 202130) | Peat permafrost microbial communities from Stordalen Mire near Abisko, Sweden - Bog_T0_3 | ecosystem: Environmental > Terrestrial > Soil > Wetlands > Peat | place: Sweden: Abisko, Stordalen Mire...
TCCGCTGACGAATTCAAAGCCTTCGGCATGAGCAAACCAATCCACCAGGATTTCCCTGGCAGACGCGTCATCTTCAACAATCGAAACGCGGATGGACACTGATTTAATAGATACGTCATCCATGATACAGCAGGGGGAACATGATTCATTGTCGAGAGTTTTCAGGACAACCCCGGCCTGCCGGTTATGCTTTACTTCCTCGTTTACTTTGGGGCGAATTTCATGGGCAGCACAAAAGTGACCTGGGTCCCCTGCCCGGGCTGACTCTGAATTTCGCAGCATCCGCCAATTTCCTGCAATCTTTGCCGCATGTTGCCGAGGCCGTTGCGCCGGGGGGGCATGGAGTTTTCCTCCGTGGCGGGATTAAAGCCCCGGCCATTGTCCTGAATTTTCACGGCAAAGGCCGCCCGCTCGAGCGTGAGGGAAATTTGCACTTCGGTCGCCCCCGAATGCTTGAGCATATTGTGCAATGTTTCCTTGAAGGCGAGAAATAAATTGTGCCGGATTTCGGCGGTGACGGGCCAGGCGGGAAGAAAGACGGGGAAATCAAGACGGCAACGGATGCCGGAATCGGTGAGCAACTCGTGAATGAGCTTGGAGAAATAATTGGCGAGACTGTCGAGGGTATCGTGCTGCGGATCCACGGCCCAAACGATTTCATCCATGGCCCGGGTCAGCTGGCGGGCAGTGGTGCAGATTTGATCCAGGTTTTTTGCGGTTTGCGGCACATCCGCCAGGCTGCGCCGGGCGGACTGGCTCATTAAATTGATGCGGGTCAGACTCGCCCCGAGGTCGTCGTGAATATCCCTGGCGATGCGGGCGCGTTCACGTTCCAGCGCGCGCTGGCGTTCGACCTGTTCGAGTTTGATGCGCATGCGACGCCGGGTGATATTCCAGGCGCCACCGGCGGCCAGCAGGGAGAGGCCGGCGATGGTCAGGACGCGAAACCAGCCGGTTTGCCAATAGTGGGGCAGCAGGATGAAACTGAAGGCAGCGCCGGTGTCATTCCATACGCCGTCATTGTTGCTAGCGATCACCCGCAAGGTATAATGGCCAGGCGGAATGTAATTGTAATTCACCGTGCGGCTGGTGCCGGCCGCCACCCAGTCCGAATCCAATCCCACGAGCCGGTGTTTGAAGTGAACTTTTTCCGGGGCGAGCAAACTTAATCCGGTATATTGAAATTCCAGGCGATGCCATCCCGGCGGGATTTTCAGGGGCAAATCGGGGGCGGAGGCCATGGCCACGACCTGACCGTCGACCGACAATTTTTCAATCACGACCGGCGGAGGCAGGGGGTTGGTTTTGATGGCATTGGGGTTGACTGAGGCCAAGCCCCGGCTGGTGGCAAACCAGAGGTGACCATCGGGGGTTTTGCAGGCGGCAGGCTGCATGCCACCCGAACATTCCAGGGTGGGCATGCCATCGCTGATGCCATAAAGGTTGCAATAGATTGACGCCATCGTTCCGTCGGCACATAGATCGAGCAATTGTTTGCTCACGCGCATGAGGCCGTTGTGGGAGCCGAACCAATAATAGCCATTGCCATCGTCCTCGATATCGCAAATGACCTTGTCGCCCAGACCCTGTTTTTCATTGATGACGGAAAAATGGCCATCGCGGTAACGTCCCAAACCGCCGCCGGAAGTGCCGATCCAAATGGCCCCGTTATTATCCTCATGCAGGCAGAGGATAAATTCATTCGGCAATCCGTTCGTCTGGTGAAACGACTGCAATACTCCGTCCCGCAACCGCAGCAATCCTTCCCCGTCGGTACCAAACCAGACGCTGCCATCCTGGGCCTCCAAGACACAACGGACATCATTTTTGGCGCGCGAGGTCGGTTGGGCAAACCAGGATATTGCCCCGCCTGAATCATAACGCAACAACCCCTGCGTGGTGCCGGCCCAGAGGCCACCCCGCCGGGCCGCCAGCAACGCGGTCACCGGGGTGATGTTACTATCCAGTCCCGGCGGGGTTTCAAAGCGTTCACCGCGGCGGACGAAGAGGCCGCCGCTCCAGGTGCCGGCCCAAAGATCGCCCGCCAGATCGACCGCCAGGGACCAGACATAAGGATTTTCCAGGCCCTCATTGAATGCATAGTTGGCCCAGACGCGGTCTCGAAAATGATAAACGCCACTGCCTTCGGTGCCGATCCACAAGCCACCCATTGGGTCATTACAGACTGAAAGGACGGCGCGGCCCTGCCAGGCGTCCGGCGGCGAAAAGGCTTGCACCCTGCATTCCTGGATCTCAGCCAGCCCGCTGCCGCCGGTGCCCACCCACAGATCGCCCTCACGATCCTGGCAAATGGATTGTGCCCAATCGGTGGAAAAACCGGTGGCGCGACGAAAAATTGTCGCCCTGCGGTCAGGGGAAATCAGACCGAAGCCATGATCAGAAGTGGCCCCGATCAATGTGCCATTGCGGGTTTCAAACAACTGGCTGATGGGAGCGCCGTCGAAAGGCGAAACGCCACGATCTTCAGTCCAATGTCCCGCTTTCCATTCCCGCAAACGGTTGCTCGTCACCAACCACAGCCCGTTATCGCGGGCGGAACCAATGCCGATGATGCTGCCGTTGGTGTCATCGGGCAAATTCAGGGGCACGAGCAGGTCATGCGACAACCGGGATATCCTCCCATTTCGGCCAACCCAGATGGTTCCCTGCTGATTGCGAGCCAGTTGGAGGTTGCCGGAGTAATTGCCCGGCTCCGGCGTCAGGACCAAGCCATCCCGTTCGCGCGCAAGCAAACCCTCTTCATTCTGCATCCAGAGGTCGCCGGCTTCATCCGTGGCCATCCTGGCAATCTTGCCTTGACCCCATTGCGCCTTGACGGGCAGCGTGGAAAAATTTCCATTCGCGTAACGGGTCAGTTCTCCCCGCCCGTGACCGATCCACAATGTCCCGGCACCATCTTCAAACAAGCTGGTGATACGGCCGCTGGCGAGTCCAGGCGTGCTGGAGCTGTCGAACACAGTGAATCGGACGCCGTCAAAACGCGCAAGTCCGTCGTAAGTGCCGACCCAAATATAGCCATCGCGGGTCTGGACCACCGCGGTCACGGTATTCTGCGGGAGGCCATCTTCGCGCAACCAGTAATGTTTTGAGTAGTGTGGTGTCTCCGCAGCGATTTCATTGGTCATGGCACCCGCAGGCAGGACCAGCAGTAACGTCAACAGGATTGGTCCGAACGCCGCGACCAGGTGCTTGGGGCCGTGCCTGGGGCAGACGCGTGATCCGTTGGCGATGGAATTAATTATCGCAAGGGATGAGTTCATCGGTGCCGGGGCTTGACATACCACCATTTATCCGTGGACGGCAAGGCTAATGAAAGAGCCCGACCAGGCATTAATCCGCAGCAGCGGGGCAATGGACGGTTGGGGATTGGGGCGGACGCTCCGGTCGCAGCCGGCCCTCCAGCCTGAAAATTCATGCCGCAATTTGCCATTCCGGGAAGCCTCCCCCAAATGAGGGATGGAAAAATAAGTTCCAGAGTATAAAATGCAGGCTTAACTCATGCCACTACTGCGATGCAACCTTTGCCGGCGGCAGATTTTGTTCCATTTCAGGCAAGGTGTTGGCGAGGCAGGCAGGTTGGGAAAAATCATGAACCACGCGAAAACAATCATCGTTGGCAGTCTGGCGGTTTGGGGGACGACTTGCTCATCCCACTCAGGGGATGTGGTGGTGACCAACCAACCCTATGACGCCATCGTTGCGCGCAATATTTTTGGTCTTCTGCCGCCAGTTCCGCCGGCGGTAGATGTTCCGCAAGGGGAACCCCTGGTCAAAATCACCATCACCGGCCTGATGTCAATTTTCGGCCAGTTTCAGGTCTTGTTCAAATCCAGCAGCCCCGGCAAGGCCGGACAGCCGGCGAAGGATAATTATTACGTCCTCAAACAGCAGCAAAGTGAGGATGGCATTGAAGTGCTCCACATCAATGGTGAGACGGGCGTGGTGACCTTTAACAATCATGGGGCGATTCAGGAAATAGCCCTGGCGGGCTGGAACGGCACGAATTCCGCGCTGCCGGTGGTGAGTGAATCCAGTGACGCGCCGGCCCTGGCGGCGAATCTGCCCAAAGTCTATCCGGAATCCTTTACACGAGCCAGAACCCCTGACTATCTCGGCGGCGGCCCCAATGGCGTAAGCCCCGGTCAACTCCTTCCCGCCACGAGCATGGAAGATCGAATCCTCCTGATTGAGGCCCAGCGCGCCTACCTAAAAAGCCATCACGATCCGGCGGCCGACCTGTTGCCGCCCACCGCGTTGACGCCGCCGGACGCACCGTAGTTTCGACCCGACAAAAGCCTCATCAAATGAAAACCTGTTTAATCGCAGCACTGGTGTTGGGATGCCTGGTTCATCCAGCGTCGGCACAGGATTCGCCTGGACTGACCAATTCAACGTCCACGCAAAAAATCAGCTATGCCCTCGGCATGGAAGTGGTTCGGGCGCTCAGGGTGGACGACTTCGACATCGATATGAAGGCGGTGACCGCAGGCGTCGCCGATATGCAGGCGGGCAAACCCGCCCTGACCCCGGACCAACAAAAAGCGGCCATGCATGAGATGCGGGAAGCAATTCTCGCCAAGGCGGTGGCCAAGAAGGAAGCGGCCGGGGTCAAGCATCGGCAGGAGGGCGAAGCGTTTTTGGCCACCAACGCGACCAAGGAAGGGGTGAAATTGACGACGGTCGTGGCCCCGGACGGGTCCAAGGCCGGACTGCAGTACAAGGTGCTTAAGTCGGGTCCAGCGGGTTCCTCGCCCAAAAAGACCGACAGCGTGGTCGTGCGATTTACGGGGAGCCTCCTGGATGGCACCGTGATTGACAGTTCGGACCAGCGCGGCGGACCGGTGACTTTTCAAATGAAAGATGTCCTGCCCGGCTGGGCGGCGGCCTTGCAAATGATGCGACCGGGCGACCAGTGGCAATTATTCATCCCCCCCAGTCTGGCGTATGCCGATTATGGTCCGCCTGAAATCGGCATATACACCACACTCGTTTACCAGTTGGAACTGGTCAGTTTTTCCGCACCGGAAACCAACCCGGCGCCTTCTCCGGGGAGCCAATAGTTGCAACCCGCCAATCACATCATTCAATCCATGAAATGGCAGATCATTCTCGTTTTGGCTTGTGCATTGCCCGCCAGCCGGCTGTGCGCACAGGAAAAAATCGACCTGGCGGACAAAAACCAAAGGCTTAATTACGCCTTTGGCCTCGACATCGTTTCGACCTTTCAACAGCAGGAGTTTGACATCGACATGAAGGCGTTTATAGCCGGCATGGAGGATAGTCTGGCGGACAAGCCGGCGTTGACTCCCGAACAAAAGGCAGCGGTGATGAGGGAATTGCAGGCGTACGTACAGGCCAAAGCCGAGGCCCGACGCAAGGTGGCTGCGGTCAACAATCTCAGGGATGGGGAGGCTTTTCTGGCCGCGAATGCCCGAAAGGAAGGGGTGAAGATACTGCCGGTGACGGCGCCGGACGGCTCGCCGGGCGAGCTGCAATATAAAATCCTCAAATCCGGCACCGGCCCCTCACCACAGACGACCGACGTGGTGGAGGTGCACTATCGGGGCAGCCTGATTGACGGCACTGAGTTTGACAGTTCCATACGGCGGGGCACGCCCGCAACGTTCGGGTTAAACCAGGTTATTCCCGGCTGGCGGGAGGCGCTTAAAACGATGAAGGCGGGCGACAAGTGGCAGTTGTTCATTCCGGCGAAGCTCGCTTATGGCGAATACGGCCTGCCGCAAATCGGTCCCAACAGCACTTTGATTTACGAGCTTGAACTGCTGAGTTTCTACACGCCCAAGGCGGTCATTGCCCCGACCAATGCGCCGCCGGCCGTGGTCCGATGAACCTTTGCGGGAGGGTTATGTCCTGGTGCGCCACGGTTTTAATTGGCGGTTTGATGATAGGGCAGTCCGGCCGAGTAGAGCTGCAATTCGCTGGATAGTTGAGCCAGGTCGGCCTGCCGACCGGCCAAGCGCGCCAGTTCCACGGCCTTGGCGGCGCTTTGTTTTGCTTCCTCAAACCGCCCGGCCTCGGCGTAGGCCGCGGCCAGGGTGTCCAGCATGTCCGGATCATTGCCCCCGGCCAACTCATTTGCGCGTCGGGCCAGTGCCACCGCCTTGGAACCATCGCGCAGTGATGCCTGGGGCGCCGTGGCCAGCGCCCAAGCGAGATTATTCAGCGCCTCAGGATAGTCGGGTTTGATTTCTATGGCCTTTTGGAAGTGGGCAATCACTTCGGACAACGATCCGTTGGGCAGAAGGGCGAGGCCGAGATCATAGTGGACTTCGGCCCAGTCGGGATTGATTTGCAGTGCTTTCCGATAGCAACCCGCAGCCTCGTTCAAGGCATGCTTTTGAAGGAAGATATTGCCCAGATTATAGGCGGCCTCGGCGTCGTCAGGATGGCGGTCCAACACCGCCTGGAATTGGCGCACGGCGGCATCCACGCTGCCCGCTTGCAGCAAGGCGGCACCCAGGTTGCAAGCGGCTTTGGCATAATCGGGTTTGATTTGCAATGCCTTTCGGTAGCTGGCGATCGCCGCCGCGAGATTTCCCTGCTGGAAATAAGTGTTGCCCAGATTAAAACAGGCTTCGAAATGATCTGGTTTCAGGCGCAAGGCCAGCTGGTAACTCGCAGCGGCCTGGTCCCATGCTCCCTTCTGGAAACAGGCATTGGCGAGATTATAGCTGGCGTCGGCAAAATCGGGCCGGTCATCCAGGGCTTTTTTAAAATGAGCAATGGCGGGGTCCAAGTCACCCCGCTGAGCCAGGAGGTTTCCGAGATCGTTGTGGGCGGTGGCCAGGTCGGGTTTGATTTCCAAGGCCTTTTGCAGGTGGCCGATGGCCTCGTCCCCGCGGCCCTTTTGAATGAGCGCGCTGCCGAGGCTGACTTGGGCATCCGGGTTGTCGGGGTTCACTTGCAACGCCATTTGGTAATGCACCATGGCCTCATCCACCCTGCCCTGCTCCAGCAGGGCGTTGCCGAGGTTGAGGTGAGCGGTCAGATTGTCTTCGGTGCAGGCCAGCGAGTGGCTCCACAAGGTTACGCTGTCCCGCCAAAAGCTGGTTTGGTCATGGGCGCGGAGCATCAAGGCGGCGAGCACGCCGGCCGCGAGGCCGCCGAGGAGCGCGCGACGAAAATGCCAGCGCAGCGACCAGTCGGCCTGGGTCCAGACCAGCAACACGGCCAAGCCGATCTGGGGCAAATACGTGTAACGATCCGCATGCGCCTGCGCCCCGACCTGCAGAATGCCGATGACCGGAAGCAACGTTGCCAGATACCACAACCAGCCGAACAAAATCCAAGGGCGTTGGCGAGAAACCACGACCACGCCAGCCGAAATCACCAGCAACGCAACCAGGGCGGCGATCATTGCGGCCGCCGCGAATCCGCCGGCGGGATAAGGATAGAACGGTGCCAGCCTGATCGGATAAATCAGTTGCTTGAGATACAGCACGCAGGACACGAGGGCATTGCCGCAGCGGAGGGACAGCGGTATCGGCGAGATGGCTTCTCCCTGTGCGAAAAGAGTCACTGCCCCCGCAGCAGCCGCGAGGGCGAACCATGGCCATTTCTCGTAAATCGCCGGTCGGAGAACATCCCAGCCGGGGAGGCCGAATCTGGCGGCGGAATTGACGCGCAGGCGTTTCAACGGCCAATAATCCAATAACAATAATACCAATGGGACGGTCACCAGCATGGGTTTGGCCATCAGTCCCAGGGCGAAAAACAACAGGCTCAGCCAATAATAATAACGCGCACGCGCGCCCGACGCGTGGTGGACATAAGCCCAGAGCGTGAGCATAAAAAACAGCCCGCTCAGGACGTCCTTGCGTTCGGCCACCCAGGCCACTGATTCCACGCGCAAGGGATGCACGGCGAAGATGGCCGCCGCAAAAGCACTGCGCCAAAGCGAGCCGGTCATTTTCCGCAACAGCAGGAAAAGAAGGATGGTGGTGGCGGCATGCAGGAGGAGGTTGGTGAGGTGATGGCCGGCGGGATGCAACCCGTATAGCTGGCAATCCAGCATATGCGAAATCCAGGTTATCGGATGCCAATTGGAAGAATGGACATGGGTGAATGCCCAGGCGATGCCTTGGGCCGTCAAACCACCCGCCACCGGCGGGTTGTCATAAACATAAACATCATCGTCGAAATTAACAAATCCATGGCGCAGGGTCCCGCCGAAAACCGCGAAGATCATGGCCACCAACACCGTGCAAATCCCGGCAACCATCCATCGTTGGCGAACGTCGGGCGGGTCTTCCACGACCGCTGCGGTGGGCGCGGCCGGGCCTTCTAATTCGGGGTTTTGTTGGGGCATGCGGTGGGTTATGAGGTTGAGAGGAGGTCGCCCAGGCGGACCAGCGGGTTGAAGGCAGCCAGGCCAAAAGAGCCATCCATGAAGGTTCATGGATGGCTCAGATTGACTCAGGGTCGATGGCTGAAGTTAAAAGGTCTTATAAACGGCACCGGCCGGGGTCAGGTTGCCTGAGGCATCGAACAAGGCGGCGGTGTCCAACGCGCCGGTGCCCGGCAAGGTGCCGCAATACCAGGAATAATCCAGCACATAGCCGCGGCTCTTGAGCCCGGGAATGGCCGTGTTCAGGTAGGTGATCACATCGTTCGTTGTGATGCTGGTCGGACTTGCCCAGTCGGTCGGGGCGAATTCCGTGACATAGACGTTGTATCCGTACTTGCTGTGGACGGAATCCACAAAGCTGAGGAAGGAACTGGCGGTGCTTTGGTAGGCATGGATGGCCACGGCATGACACAGCAGCCCCTGGGAGGTCACGGCGGACATGAACTCGGACATCCAGGTGTCGGTATCGTTGGCACAGGCGGGAGATATTAAATTGTTAAAACCGATGGATCGGGCCGCAATGCTGGCGTGGGTGTATCCCTGGAGCGCAGTGGCAGTGCTCAGGTTGGCCTGGCTGGTGTTGTCCGGTTCATTGTAGGTCAGCAGCACATTGTATCCGGCATTTTTGAGGGCAGTGAGGGCGGCGGTGTCCTGGGCCTGGGAGGCGCCATAGTAACTCCACCACATCGGATAAAACTGAACTCCGGGAGCGAGATTGCTCGGCGCGCTGCCACCCCAGTTATAAGTCCACGTCGCATTGACCTTGTTGGCGTTGTTGCATTGTCCCGCCGTGCCCTTGTAGGCGGCTTGGGCAGATGTGCCCAGGAACGCCACCGAAGCGGCGAGGACGAAGGAGGTGCCGTATTTACTCAGTGTATTCATGTTGTTGCTGTTTTTTGGTTTGGTATGGTTACAATCGCAGGACGAGGACGCCTTTGATTCGATCCATGACGAAAGACAGTACGCGTGGCGCTGTTTTTTATAATGGATCTTGAGTAATTCTCCTAAAACTTGCAGGGGCCGTATATCCCGCATTTGGGGGATATTTGGACCTTATTTCAGATGTAGCTATCCAGGAGGCAGCGACTGAAGTGCGGCGTGCTAAACGACGGCTGAAGAGTGAAGAACGACGGTTGCCGCGGCCTGGCAAATCAAGAAAAGACGGTGGGGGGCGGATCCGGACTATAATGGTAGGGTGCGGCAACGGCGTCGGGCATGAAAAGCTTCATGCATGATGCTGAATTTTAGTTTTACCTGGTTTTACCGGGCCGAGCCTCAGCCTTGGCCCACTCCCCCAAGATGAAGAGGATACACTTGCCGAGTCCAGGCAAGTTGTGGGGTGGTTGGTTCATGGCCGACTGAGGAATTGGTTTTACCTGGTTTTACCAGTGGGGCGCCGGTTGACCGACGGTGTATGCCGCGCCGAATGGCGTTAGGAAAGGCCGTTCGTTCAGAGGCAGCGAGTTGGGATTGTGGCGCGGTCATTGGGAAAGGTGGCAGTTTTGGTTTTACCTGGTTTAACCCAATCGGGTGCATGGTTGATTTGCAATGGTTTAGAACAGGCATGGTCCGGGCCGAACCACGGCTTGGGGAGCACATAGCCAGTTGGAGCGGACTGGCCTGCTTTGGCGGTTTACCATAGCGGTTGCCACGTCTGGGAATTTGGTTTGACCAGCTTTTACCTGGTTGGAGCCGAACTCGACATGGCAGCCAAACCACGGGTTGGGGAGCACACAGCCAGTTGGGACGGGCTGGCCTACTTTGGGAGGGTGTTGATTTTGATAAACTGGCGTCATTCGGAAGTTCAAACGACAAAGCTTTGTCCGCAAAAGCCGGCAATTGCGCGCGGATGCTGATGCGGGATGCCTGCCGTGGCGCGGTGGCAACTTTATTCTCTATTTGTTATTTAGTCTTTAGCCTCGTCACAATTCACTATGACGATTACAATAGTCCCCTGCTGCACTTTGTCAATAACAAATTAACCCGGACCTGGTGAAAATCGTGGTAAAGGCCGCCGTCAGTCCGCGCGATCAGAAAATCGGTTTCCCCTGAAGGGCACCCGACATTTCCGGCTTGCCAGATTCGCTTGCGCCCCGGCTTCGAGCTGGAGGGATTGAGGGATTTCCCGTCCCCACTCTGCCGGGCCATCGTCATCGGATATTCCGGGGCGCGTTTGACAGTGCTGAAGGCCGATTCGATGAACGGATTGTCATCGGGATTCGGGGGCTGGCAAACAACTGGGGCATGCCGTGATCCTCGCACAGTCGCTGGATGGGCTTGGCTTTCATTTGGCGGCCAAGGTCGTTGATGAGTTCGGGCCGCTGCTCCTCGGGCAGGTCCAGGATATTCTGATCCACCAACCCTCCCCTCCAGCAGGCACCGGGACTCCTCGGCGGTCTGGTACCAGCTGATGCGCCATTGGACGGCTTTGCGTGACCACTCATCTCTCCAAGTCGAGAATTTTCACGAGACCCTCACAATCCTTACCAACGAGTCCATAGCGTCATTTGGCCAGAGATTAACCAACGAATTCTTCCGGCCAATTTTCCAAAACCAAAGAGCAATTTTCAAATACCCTCCAATCGACATCTTGGTGAATTTTCAGATTGGTTGGTTGGGACTACCAGGAGGGACGCAAAGGCGATCGGCAAGCCACAATCATGCGCGGCTCGGAACATTACATTCAAATCCTGAAGGATGCGACCACAGGCACCTTTGAGGCCATCGTGGATAAATCGCGGCAGGAATGCGAGCAATCGCCCTTGCGCTAAGATGCTTGCTGCTTTTTCAGCGAATCTTGGTATGAGCGGAAGAAGGAATCAACGTCTGAACCAAGAATCCGGCTTACGTGTCCATCGGTAAATTCAGCAATCCCGCACGGAAGGAAACTTGCGGTCATAGCGCTCTTCATCGCCATTTCACAAAGTTCAGGTTCTAGCGTTATTGAATCCTTGAATTTCGTGTGAATCTGCGCAACCGATTCTTGGAGCTTTGTCCACCAGTCGTAATCTGGTATTGCTGGCCGATTCTGACACGATAAACTCGATGACGATAGTGGCGGTAATTAAATGGAATATCGCTGTTGTCCCGCAGCAAAAGGGTTGAATCTCCTGCGCGCCCGACGCCGTGACAATAGCCGATTTCGTAAGAGACACTATGCGAGTCGCCGGTGCTGACAATAACAACCAAATCAGCCTCCCGGAGCAATCGGCAAACCTCGTCCACTACCGGTCCCGAAGTCTTGATTTCATCAGCACGGACGCAAGAAAAGCCTGCGTGGTTTAGTTCCTCCTGAATAGCAATGTATCGTTTATCCCGCCAATGGTCGTTAGTAAATTGCATTGCAACAAACGCGACCGGGCGACCATTTTCCATTTTTTCAATCATTGGCGACAGAACAGCCGGGTTATCCATTTGTCCAACGTGAATCAGTCTATCCAAAATCTTCAAATTGGGAAATCGAAACCATCTTTTTCAGCAAGATTGGGTGCATCTGTCGTGGTGCGAGCAAAAGGAGACAGGTCTGTGCGAGCAAAAGAAGAATAATGTTCCACCCTTGGATAATCTCCAGGAAGTGGAGGCGATCTTTCAAGGCAAGCGATTCGTTTTGCGCAGTCAGGTATTGGGAGAAGCACACAAGGCGTTTATGGCGGCAGGCGTCGCTTTGCCGCCAACACTACGCGAAAAGTTGTGAGCAACGCGCTGGCAGACACACAGGAAATGTAGTTCCAAGACCCTGCCGCGCCATTGCAAGTCGTTGCAAATCAACAACCCAGTGTTTCAAACTGTAGAAGATGGGTCAAGATACACCCCCTAGTAAAACGCTGCGCCAGCAGGATTGGGGGTGCTTCAGGCTGGCTTCAGAAATTCTTGGTCGCGGGTCTCCGGCATGAAAAAATATAGCAAGCCAAAGGCAATTGCCGCAACCACAGCCAGAAAGATAAATCCGGCTTTGAAACTAAATCAAAAACAGATTGGCCCGCGCCATCTGGCGGCCCTGGTTCATTCGCTTTTCAGGAGCCATTTCACGGCGGTTGCCGCCGAATGAAAGTATTTTGCGTCCAGACCGCGATTTTTGGCGACCATGAGGGCGAATTTTCCCGAATGAACCCACCTCCGACTGGCCACATGCGCGATCTTGACGGATGAGGCGGCTTCCGAAGCGATTCTTTCCGCAAAATGAAATCGTTCAGCAATTCCGGGCGGTTGCAATCCGGGCAATCGGGTTGAATCAATCAGCAGCAGCGCAATTTTTTCCTTGCGACACTGCACCACCGCGCGGCGCATCAATTCAGACACTTCGGCAAACAAAGCCTGTCCCTTGGGACAAAACACTGCGTAGTCCTTTTTCAGATTGAAGTGCGCCAACTTTTTCACCAGACATATAGGAAATAAAATTTGGCCCCTCAAATCAATGCGAAAATTCCTCAATTTGAAGCTGGCTAGAGCGTTTAAAGCAATACTGTAGCCATCCGGCTGGAAAGAAGACGGAAGCGGTCCTTTTGGGTTTTGGCTTCGTTTCGGCTCAGTTACAGGGTTGCTTTGAACCTGCTCCTTCGCCGAAGCCTCGCCAAAACCCAAAAACCCTCGCTCCAAATGGCCACAGTATTTCTTTAAACGCTCAAGGGGTGAACACCCCA
>Ga0302320_10020874_pt1 | contig 13028 bp, 8 predicted proteins | sample Bog_T0_3_FD_202130 | JGI IMG/M metagenome (GOLD analysis project Ga0302320, IMG submission 202130) | Peat permafrost microbial communities from Stordalen Mire near Abisko, Sweden - Bog_T0_3 | ecosystem: Environmental > Terrestrial > Soil > Wetlands > Peat | place: Sweden: Abisko, Stordalen Mire...
CGCAGGAAGGCCGCACTGCCGGCGAAATCGCCTTCATCGGCACGGCCCGCACGGCGGAGCGCGACCCCGGCACATCGCCGCCGCCGCGCAATTTGCGCGTCCTGCTGGTGCCCGACGCTATCGAGAATTGCGGACTGCGCAAAGTGGGCATGCGCCGCTCCGCCACGGAAGCCGATCTGTGGGAGATTTACGTCTCGGCGCATAATTACGGGACGCGCCCCCGCAATGTCACGCTGCTGCTGGACTACGGTCCGCCCAATGCCGGGGCGCGCTCGCCCGCCGGGTCGCAGGCGCTGCTCCTGCCGGCCGGCGGCGATGCCGAGGCCAGCTTCGAATACCGCACCGCAGCGGCCGGAATCCTGGACGTGAGGATGACGCCGCACGATGCCTTTCCGGCCGACGACCAGGCCGAACTGGAACTCCCCGCGCAGCCGCATCTCCCCGTGACGGTCTATTCGGACCAGCCCGACCTGCTGCGGCCGGTGATCTCCGCCGCTCCGCGCCTCACCGCCATTTACCGCAAGCCCTCGGAATACCGCGCGGGCGATGCGGGCCTGGTGATTCTCGATCGCTTCATCCCGCCCGAGCGTCCTACGGCCGATTCCATCTGGATCGAGCCGCCCGCCCAGGGCTCGCCAATCCCGGTGAGGAACACCGTGGAGAACGTTCCGTTCGCGCAATGGGACGCCGGCCAGCCGGCGGCCGCCGGTCTGCGCGCCAAGGATTTCAAGCTCGAAAAAGCGTTGGTGTTTGAGACCGCGCCGGGCGATGGCGCGATCGGCGAAGTGGATGCCGGTCCGGTGGTGGTGGTAAGAGCGGGTAAGCCGAAAATCGTGGTGCTGGGGTTCCATCCCGCGCTGTCGCCCATGCGTTACGAACTGGCGTGGCCGCTGCTGTTTGCCAACCTGCTGCGCTGGGTATCGCCGGAGATTTTTCTCCGCTCCGAAGTGGACGGGGGGAGCGTGGGAACGGTCAAACTGCAGATGGAGGACGACGTCGCCGCCAAGGACGTGAGAGTCACGGCCGACGATGGCTCGCCGGTGCCGTTCACGTTGCGCGACCAGACGCTCGATTTCTTTGCCGGTTCGCCGGGTTCGGTGCGCGTGCTGGCGGGCGATCGCGAATACATGTACTCGCTGACGCTGCCGCAGCTTTGGGACAGCCGGTGGGATCCGCCGCCCAACACGCATCGCGGGATTCCGCGGTTCAACGTGGTGCTGGAGCGTGTGACGGACGTGTGGCCGTGGCTGGCGCTGCTGGGAGCCGCCGGGCTGCTGGTGGAGTGGCTGCTCTATGGACGCTTCCGCATGGCGCAGTTTGCCACTCGGACCCATGCGGCGGAGCCCGTGGAGGTGCGGCGATGATGAGCCGCTACATACCGAACCGCTACATGCCGAACCGCTGCATACCGAGCCGCGACCGTAAGGGAGCGTTAGGTTTGCGGTCGGAACGCTCCCTTACGGTCGCGACTCGGTATGTAGCATCGAGCAACGCGCAAGGCGCGACCTGTGCCACGGAGCTACCATGACCTTCGACCACCCCTGGGCGCTCCCGCTCGCTCTGCTGCCTGTCGCCTGGGCAGTATGGGAATGGCGCTTGTCGGCGCGCCGCACCGCACTGCTGCTGAAGGCGGCCACGTTTTTCTGCGTGCTGCTGGCCCTGTCGGTGCCGCGGATGACGGTCTACCAGACCAAGGTAGCGGTGGCCCTGCTGGCGGACACTTCGGCCAGCGTCACACCGCAGGATTTGAAGTACGAATCGTCGCTGGCGGACCGCGTCGAGAGCGCTCGCGGCCGGCATTGGTCGCGCGTCATCCCGTTTGCCCGCGTCACCCGCGCCGCATCGGCCGACGAGCATTCCAAAGACGGCTGGCAGTTGCGCCATACCGCAGCCGGACCGGGCCACGGGACCAACCTGGAATCGGCTATTCGCGATGGCGTGGCGGCCATGCCCGCCGGCATGGTGCCGCGGCTGGTGCTGGTCTCCGACGGCAACCAGAACCTGGGCAGCGTGGCGCGCGCCATCTGGCAGGCGCAGCAACTCGGCATCCCCATCGATACCGTGCCGCTGGCCGGCCATGCCAAGCCGGGACTGCTGCTGGAATCGGTCGGCTTCCCGGGACAGGTATTCAGCGGCGAGCATTTCCCGGTGGAAGTCACGCTCGAATCGCCGCGCGCCGTTACCGCCAACGTGGAGATGACCGCCGAGGGGAAGACCATCGGGCAAAGCAGCGTGCCGCTCGGGGCCGGCGTCAACCACTTGCGCCTGCAGGCCACCGTCAACGCCGTGGGCGCGATTGCGCTGGCGGGGAAGATTTCCGCCGGCGGCCTGGGCGAAGCGCGCTTTGAAGATGCCGTCACCCTGCGCCGTCCGCGCGTGCTGCTGGTGTCCCACGATCCGGCGGAAAGCGAGCAGCACCTGGTCCGCACCCTGGAATCGAATCAGTTCGAGGTGGTGCGCGCGCCCGGCGGCATCCCCGACAAGATCGACGATTTCCAACTCGTGGTAATGAACAACTGGGATATGGAATCCATCCCGCTGGGGCGTAAAGAGGCGCTGGAAGAGTTCGAAAAGGTCGGCGGCGGACTGCTGTGGATTGCCGGAGAGCATAACGTCTACGTGGAGAAGAAGGGCCAGCCGGAAGATGCGCTGGAGCGCGCGCTGCCGGCCAAGCTGGCGCCGCCGCGTTCGCCGGAGGGCACGGCGGTGGTCCTCATCATCGATAAATCGTCGTCCATGGAAGGCCGCAAGATCGAGCTGGCGCGGCTCGCGGCCATCGGCGTGGTGGAGAATCTGCGGCCTATCGATTCGGTGGGCGTGCTGATTTTCGATAACTCGTTTCAGTGGGCCGTGAACATCCGCAAGGCCGACGACCGCGCCGCCATCAAGCGCCTCATCGCCGGCATCACGCCCGATGGCGGCACGCAGATCGCGCCGGCGCTCACCGAGGCGTTCCAGAAAATCCAGGCGCTGCCGGCGGCCTACAAACATATCGTGCTGCTCACCGATGGCATCTCCGAAGAGGGCGACAGCATGACCCTCACCAAGGAGGCGGTGGACAACCACGTCACCATTTCGACCGTGGGCCTGGGGCAGGACGTGAATCGCGCGTTTCTGGAGAAGGTGGCCGAATCGGCGCTGGGCAAATCGTATTTTCTGAACGATCCTTCGGGGCTGGAGCAGATTCTGCTGCGCGACGTGGAAGAGCACACCGGCTCCACGGCGGTGGAGAAGCCCATCGCGGCGAAGGTACTGAAGCCGTCGCAGGTTTTGGAAGGCGTGGCCATGGAAAGCGCGCCGGCGTTGAAAGGCTACGTGCGATTCCAGGCCCGTCCCACGGCCGACGACGTGGTGGAGGCCGACAAGGGCGATCCGCTGCTGGTGCTGTGGCAGTATGGGTTGGGCCGCAGCGCGGTGTTCACCTCCGACGCCAAGAATCGCTGGGCCGCGAATTGGGTGACGTGGCCGGGCTTCGACCGGCTGTGGACCAACATCTTCCGCGACCTTCTGCCGCACGCGCCGGAGAGCGAGACCACAGCCGATTTCGACCGCGCCAACAACGAGCTGACGGTGGACTACCGGTTGGCGCGCGGCGTGCCGGATCCGGCCCAGGTCCCCGATATTTATGCGCTCGGCCCCAATGGATTTCAGGCGCCGCTCAAGGTGGACAAGGTGGCGGCGGGCCACTATCGCGGGCGTTTGGGCATCGGGCAGAATCAGGGGCTGTTCCGCGTGCGTCCGGTGGCCGATTCGCGGGCCTTCCCGGAAGTCGGGTTCTACCGGCAGGAAGACGAGATGACGGAGTACGGCAATAACGTCGAGCTGCTGCGGCAGATCGCGGCGGCTACGGGCGGGCGGTACAATCCGTCGGCGCGGCAGGTATTCGACGCGGGCAATCGGAGCATTCGAGCGACGATGGAAGTCTGGCCGGGACTGCTGGCGCTGGCGATTCTGTTGAATCTGGCGGAACTGGTGCTACGCAAATGGAAGGGCGTGCTGGAAGCGCTGCATTTGCGGGAGCAGACGGCGTGAAAAGCATTCTTAAATCGGTCTTTTCCTGTCCTTCCCTTCGCATAAACGGACAATTAGACATCTGCGAATAGAGCAGGTACATTTCGGGTTCCGGCCCTGCGGTGAGCGTCAGGTGCCACGCCGCCCGCAAAGAAATCTTAGCCGTTGGGTGCTGGCCGCGGCTGCGGTTGGCCTGGCGGCGTTGGCGACGCTGGCGGCTTTCATTCCGGCCCGGGGAGCCGCGCGCGTGGATCCCGCGAGCGCGCTTCGGGCCGAGTGAGGGAAAACTGTCTTTACTTCGCCGGGGTCTTCCCTAATTGCTGCCTGGTCCACACGCGCCGCGGATTGAGTTCCAGCGACTTCGCAAAGGCGTTGCGCGCTTCGGCGTCGCGATTGTCCTTGTGCAGGCTCACGCCCAGCCATAAGTACGCTTCCGCACTCGTCGGGTCGAGTTGGATGGCCTTTCGAAAATCGTCGATAGCCGGCTTGGGGCCGCCACCCAGCATGGACGGAAGATAGAAGTTACCCACGCCGCGCGCCACATACATCGCCGCCGACTTAGGCGCTTTCTCCACCGCCTTGTTGACGGCTTCCTTGGCTTTCGCGCCGTAGTTCAGTCCGCTGGGAATGTCTACGATGGCTTGCCCGTAGAGCGTGCCCAGTACGCGGTAGTATTCCGCCGAGTTGGAATTGAGCGAAACCGCTTTCTCGCCGGCCTTGATGCCGCGTTCGGCGGATTGTTGCCCGGCTTTTTTGTCGTGCTGCTCGATGGCAACTTCCGCCTGAAAAGAACAGGCCAGCGCCAGGCGGTACTGCGCTTCGGCATCGTTAGGAGCCTTGACAGAGGCCGCCGAATACTCCTCCACGATTCTTCCCAGTGCGGCGCGATCCTGGAGATCGCGCGCGGTCTCCAGGGGAGTGGAAGGAGGGACTGCCAGAAAACCAGCGAGTAAGAGAACCAACATAGCGTCTACCTTCTATTAGATCAGAGACTCGGCGACAGGAGCCATACCGATTGGGACGAGCCATCGCGCCAGCGGGTTTCCGCAGCTCCCCCGGTGCTTACGCGTTTTCGGGATTTTGGCTAAGAACCGCTTGCTGGCGCGCGCGGCTCGGAATGGCGTCTCAATGTTTGTAAGTATTTACAGAGCCGCGACCGTGAGGGAGCGTATTCCGGTGACGGACCTTCCCAGATCGGTTACGCACCTGACGCGCTCCGAGGCCCGCCGTGAGATAATGTCGTTCATTGGCCGGGCCTATCGAAGAGAAAATGCGTAGGGAGTGGAACCAGCGTGCCCGCTCCGATGCGTATTACTACGTCGCCAGCGGAAGGCATCGGCAGGACAAGGCGGAGTTCCTCTCCACGGCGGAACCGGTCCTGTCCCTGTTGGGCGCCACGTTCAGCCGCATCCGTACGGCGGAACCCGTGGAAATGAGGCGCGCCCTGGAGATCGGGTGCGGGCCGGGCCGCCTGATGCCGGGGATGAGGGAGTCTTTCGCCGAGGTCCACGGCGTCGATGTCTCCGATGAGATGGTCTCTCTCGCCCGGGAACACCTTCGCGAAATCGCGGGAACCCATGTGCATCGGGGTTCGGGATCCGACCTGGCCGGTCTGCCGTCCGCATACTTCGACTTCGTCTATTCGTACGCCGTCTTTCAACATATTCCCGACGCCGGAATCGTGACTCGCTACCTGGAAGAGTCGGCGCGGGTTTTGAAACCGGGAGGCGTGCTGGCTTGCCAGTTACGCGGCGCGGCCACGGCGTCGTGGGACGGCAGCGGGAACGACGCCACGTGGTTCGGCTGCGTGTATCCCCCGCAAGACGTCTTTGCGCTAACCCGCCGGTGCGGTTTGCAGCTCTTGCAGATCGGCGGAATCGACACCCAATATACCTGGGTAGTGGCCCGCCGGCCGCAGGACGATAGACCGCAATCGATGGCCTTTGAGGACGCGGTGGTGAAGGCCATCACACCCGCCGGGAACCCGTTCGGCCTCATCTCCCCGCGCGGACCGGGAGCCGCTTTTCATTGCTGGCTCGAGGGCTTTCCCGAGTCGACCGGTCTGGAGCGGCTGGATGTCACGGTCGCCGGCCTGCCGGCCGTTCCCTGTTACCTCAGCGACCATCTGGGCAGGGGCGGCTTTCAGCTCAATGTGCTGATGCCCTCCGAAACTCCATGCGGAGACGCCCTGGTGCGACTTCAGTTGGATGGCAAGCCCGTGCGGGGAGAGCACGTCATTCGAGTATGCGAATATCCCGCTCCCACCCCGTCGATCGCCGGGATCAGCGACGGCGAAGACCTGCTGGCGAAGCACGCGACTACCAGAGGAAGCCTGAAGATCCTTCTGCATGGCGTGGCGGATCCCAATACCATTTCCTTTACGATCGCCTCCCGGCCGATCGGCGCAATGAGGGCCGTATTATATGACGCGCATCATTTCGCGTACGAGTTTACGGTCATTCTGCCGGATGACTTGCCTGCGGGGCTAAATGCGATTACGGTGACGGCGCCGGGATGGAGCGGGACGGCGGAGTTTCAGAATTGCATGGTCGCCGGCTGAGGCGGGAGTCCTGGACGGTCAGAGTTCGGCGATGCGGCGTTGGACCAGGAAATAATAGAGCCCCAGGAGAACCAGAAGGGCGCCGTTCACGCCCAGCACCACCGGCGCAGTATAGATTGGAACCAGCCATCCGGCGATCAGGTTTCCCATGGGCATGCCGCTGCGGAAAGAAAGGTTGTACACGCTCATCACGCGTCCGCGCATCTGGTTTGTGACAATCAGTTGAACCAGGGAACTCACCATGGAGAAGACTCCCATCATCGCCGCGCCGGCGAAAAACAGGCTGGCGCAGGTGAGAGGAAGCCAGGGTGAAAGCGCAAAGCCCGACACGCCGACACCGAGGCAGATGAGCATGATCAGCGCCAGCCGGCCCTTGTTCTTCACGTTCCCCAGTGCGGCGATGCCCAGCGCGCCTACCACCGAACCGGCCCCCGACATGGAGAGGAAAGTCGCGGCGATCCCAGGGCCGCGGTGAAAAATCTGGGTGGCGAACATCGGCAGGAACGTGCGCATCGGGACACCCAGGGCCGCCATGCAAAAGGCCAGAATTATCAGCCCTCCCATGGCGCCTTGTTTGCGAACGAATACGATGCCTTCCTTCAAACTGTTGAACATGCTGCCGGTGGCCTTCTCCGGCAGGAAGCGAATGGTGAGCATCAGCAGCGCGACGACCGGGGCCAGGAATGAGAGCGCGTTGAGCGCGAAACACCACGTTTCGCCCAGCGAGTAGAGTGCCCAGCCGCCCAGCGCCGGTCCCACCGCCACCGCCGCATTGAACTGCATGGAGTTGAGGGCGATGGCGTTGGGCATGTCCTCCTTGGGCACCAACGTGGGAATCAGCGCCGAATAAGCCGGACCGCCGAACGCCTGCGCGAACCCCACGATGAAGGAGCCGGTCAGAAAATGCCAGACTTTGACTACGTGGAAACCCACCAGCGCCGTCAGGATCAGGGCAACGGCCATCTGCACGCATTGCGAAAAAATCAGCATGTGGCGGCGTTCAAAGCGGTCCGCCAAAACGCCGCCTATCAGCGAGAAAAGGAAGATGGGGATGGCTTGTAAAATCGGGTCCAGCGCCAGCAGACGGGCGGAGTGGCTGAGCCTCCAGATGAGCCAGCCCTGGGCGAAAATCTGCATCCACGTCCCGATGGCGGACGTGCAGGCGCCGATCCACATCAGGCGGAAATCGCGGTATTGGAATGCTTTGAAGACGCGTTGGAGCACGAGTTCAGGCTTTTGACTGCTCCTCCCATGGTAAGGGGAGCATGAAAATGGATTGTACCAGTTTCAGTCCTCGCGGTTGGTTGACGTCCTCCCGTGGGGTGCTTAAACGGTTTCGGGATTTTGCCTAAGAACCGCTTGCTGGCGCGCGCGGCTCAGAATGGCGTCTCAATGTTTGTAAGTGTTTACGGAGCCGCGACCGCGAGGGAGCGGTCGTTCAGAGACGTGCTTCCCCAAAACGGATAAGCACCCGCTCCCGTGAAGATCGGCTATAATACAAATTCAAGCGGGGGTGGGTCTTCTCGAGTAGCAGACGAACCGCAGTCGCAAGTATCGGTCCTTCAGCCGTCCGAACAGTCTCCCACGCTCTTTTTTCCCTTTTCTTCCCCGACGATTGCCGCATTTGCGGCGAGCCTCTCCTTGCGGTCACGCGCATCCCCGTTTGCGGAAAATGCCTGCGGGAGCCGCAGCCGCTGATCGCGGAATTCTTCTGCGTCAGTTGCCGGACGCCGTTTCTCAATAGCTTCCCGCTGGATGCCGAAGGCCGTTGCGCGTTGTGCCGGAGCGGGCTTCGCGGCTTTGACGCGGCTTACTGCTTCGGTTCTTACGAAGGCACGCTGCGCGAGTTGATCCACTTATATAAGTACGGGAAGATTCAAACCTTATCGCAGCCATTGGCCGGTCTGCTGGCGGCCGCCCTGCCTCTGGACGAGCGCTTCGACGCCGTGACGCCGGTTCCGCTGCACTGGCGGAAACAGTGGCAAAGAGGCTTCAATCAATCGGAGTTACTGGCGCGGGCCATAGCCCGCCGCCGCGGGATTCCCGTGGTGCGGGCGTTGCGGCGTGTGCGGTCCACCCAGGCTCAGGCCGGGCTCAGCAATACAGCGCGCCGCAAGAATGTGACAGCGGCGTTCCAGTGCCGCCGGGGCGCGCGAACATTGGCGGGCCGGCGTGTTTTATTGATTGACGATGTAATGACCACGGGTTCCACGGCGGCTGCCTGCGCGCGGGCTTTGAAGCAGGCCGGGGTGGCCAGGGTGGTCCTGCTGACGGTGGCGCGCGTCGACCGGCGGCTGGAAGCCGGTAAGGCGCGACCTTTTTCAGGCGAAGGAGAAGAAGTCTCATGATGGCGAGCGAGCGACTGCAAAAGCCGGTGCTGGTGCTGAACGCCAGCTATGAACCGATCAATATCTGCGCGGCGCGGCGGGCCCTGGTGCTGGTGCTGAAGGGCGTGGCGTCTGCGGAAGAGGAGTCCCTCAATGCGGTTCATTCCGCGCGGGCGTTGGTCCGGCTGCCGTCGGTAATCCGGCTGTTGGAATACCGGCGGATTCCCCACCAGACGCGGGCGCTCTCGCGCAAGAACATTTTGATGCGCGACCGTTACACCTGCCAGTATTGTCATCGCGTGATGCCCTCGGGCGAACTGACGCTGGATCACGTGATACCGCGGTCGCGCGCCGGCGAGACGGCCTGGGAAAACCTGGTGGCCTGCTGCCATCCCTGCAATAATCGCAAAGGGAATCGCACTCCGGAAGAGTCCGGCATGAAACTGGCGAGGTTGCCGCAGCCTTTCAGTTTGCACACCAGCCGCCATTTGATGCGCATGCTCGGCAAGGGCGATGCACAGTGGCGCAAGTATTTGTTTTATTAGCTGTTGGCCATTAGCTGTTAGCTGTTGGCTAGTTTCTGTCGCGAAACTGCCACGCGGCGGAGCAGCACCGCTCCCTGGCGGTCGCGGCTCGGTAACAAGTCCCGTGGAATCATCGCGGCGTTTTCCGAGCCGCGCGCGCAAGCAAGCGGTTCTTGCCACTTGAAGGCAGTTTTGCGACAGAAACTAGCTGCTAGCTATCGGCTGTTAAGAAATAAGCTTGCCTAGGTGGCGATTGAATAGGTTATTTCCACATAGGCCCTAACTGCTTTTCTCGCTTTTCATTTCCGCGAACGCGTCAATTTTGTGGATTAGCAGCCGCGGCGCCGCCATTGATGGGAAGACCGCCCAGCGAGCGACGATCGGCAACAGAATCGTGCGCGAGGCAGTTTGCACGGTGTGTTCGCAGGTGGCATCCATCAGGCGGGCTACCTCGTCGCGGACGATCTCCAGGCGGTTGGGCCGGGGCAGCAGGACCACCACCGAGGCGTCGCTCCAGCGGAAGATCCGGTCGCCGGTGGGGAATCGTCCGCGGAGAAACCCCGCAAAATAGCGCAGGACTTCGTCGGCCACCGAGCGGCCAAATCGCATATTGAATATCTGCAGGCGGTCCAGCGCCATCACGACTACATACGACGGTGGATCGGTTTGCCAGGCGTGTACCAGCGCCTCCTCGGCTTGGAGCCGTGTGGGGAACCCGGTTGCCGGGTCGTTGCCGGCCGGGGGCAACTCTGGTTCCACGGTTGGCGGCGCCGGAATGCGGGCGCCCTGGTCCTTTTGGTGCCGTGTCTCTACATGAAGCTCCGCGAGGCATTCCGCAAGCTGGAGCCGGATTTTATGGACCTCTTCCAGTCCGTTGGCGGAACGCACCCGTCCGGTGACTTCCCGCAAGCGGCGGATTTCCTCCTCGCCGGCTGCCGACATACCCGCCAATGCCGATGCCAACATGGTCACCACGGCCTGCCATTCGCCCGCGGGACGCTTCAAATATCGGGCCGTACGCTGGTTGTAATCCTCCAGCGCCTGCATCGCCGAGCCGGCCTGTAGCAGCAACTCGGACGCCGCCAGACCGTCGTCAAGCGAGTTCGCAAACCCTTGTATGCTCGCGCGGAAGGCGGCCAAATCGTCCGGTTGGCCTTCGATGGGGTGCCGCTCGATGCCTTGTAGCAGCAGTCGCACGATCGGTAACAGCGCCGGTTCGCTCGCGTTGTCGTCCTGAAGGATATTCTTCAGCGAAATCACAGTGGTGCCTGACAATCTTATCGGCCGCAAGGGGCAAGTACCTTAGTCCGGCGCGGAAAAATCCCTGCGGTTGGAGTCAAAAGCCAAGAGCTCTCTGGAAACTGCTCGCAAGTTCTTGATTCTTTGCCAGACCTGGGATGGCTCCCCGAGGGCTCCCTGCAAATTCCACGACATCGGAAGTTCTGAGTTTCAGCCTCCCATGGACCGCGCCGCGAAGCCGCTCCGGGCCGGCAATCGCGGTGTTATCGTTTGAACTAGCCATGCGAGCAGTAACTGTTTTCGCCCCGCTCCTGCTGCCTTTGGCGCTGATCCAAGCGCAGAGCATTCCGGTTCTGGACATTCGATGGGACGCCGTTTCCCAGGTTTCGAAGACAACCCCTACCCTCCAGGTGGTAGTCAATCCGCCCCTGCGGCGTGGATCGGCCATTCACGACGCGGCCTTTCGAGCCCTGCACGATCTGGGCGCGGAGTATGTCCGCTACGTCCCCTGGCTGCCATATCCGAAATTGGCCGTCGCGGAACTTCAGCCGGGCGTATGGGATACGTCGTTCATCGATCCTATGACTGTCGATTTCTTCAACGCCACCGAAGGCCATGCCACCATCCTCAACTTCAGCACCATTCCCGCGTGGCTTTTCAAGACCGATACGCCGGTGACGTATCCGGCCGACCCCGACGAGGCGGTGTGGAATTACACCCAGGGGAAGGATCTGCGCGAAGGCGGCTTGCAGGACCTGGCCGACTACTACGCCCGGCTGGTGAGTTGGTATACCAAAGGCGGCTTCGTGGACCGGCAAGGGAATCGGCACGCCTCCGGCTTCCACTTCAAGATTCCGTATTGGGAGATTTTCAATGAGCCCGAGTTCGAGCACGGGACGTCTCCGGAGGATTACACCACGCGGTACGACGCCGTGGCGGCGGCCATCCACGCGGTGTCGCCCGAGACGAAGTTCGTCGGTCTGGCGCTGGCGGAACCCAGCCGGCACCCGGAGATGTTCGAGTACTTCCTGGACCACAAGAACCACCGTCCCGGTATCCCGCTCGATATGATCTCGTACCACTTCTATGCGACCCCGGCGGCATCCGAGACACCCGACCATTGGCAGTACACCTTCTTCAACCAGGCAGACGGATTCCTCAACACGGTCCGCTATGTCGAGCAGATCCGTAAGCGGCTGTCGCCCGAAACGCGTACCACCCTGGACGAGATTGGCAACATTCTCCCCGGCGATCCCGCCGGCAAGGAGACCATTCCGGATATCTACTGGAACGCCTCGGGAGCGCTCTATGCGTATGTTTATCTGGAGGCGATGCGCATGGGGATCGATATTGTCGGCGAGTCGCAGCTTGTGGGGTATCCGACGCAGTTTCCCAGCGTGAGCATGGTGGACTGGAACACGGGAAGTCCGAATGCGCGCTTCCGGGTACTCCAGTTGATCCACGACCACTTCTCGCCGGGTGACAAACTTGTCGAGACGCGAGGGGCGAATGGCGACGTGCTGGCGCAGGCGTTGGTAACGTCCCAGGGCCGCGCGCTGCTGGTCGTGAACAAGCGTAATGCCACAAAGACCGTCCGGCTGAAGGAGGAATGGAAGGATGCCCAGGTATCGGTGGTGGATTCCGCCGCCGCGCCGCACACGGTGGCGTTAGGAGGGTCGGCCATCGAACTAGGTCCTTTTGCGGTCGCGGTGGTTTACGGAAAGTGACCGCCTTCAAGTTCCCGGTTCGCCAGCCGATAAAGATATACAGCAGATATGCTTGCCGCATCGGATCGTTCACGGCCGGATAGCAGTTCGTATCTTCAGAACATATTGGACACCCCGGAGCACCCGGACCTGCGACGTGTGACCACGCTGGTGGAACACCTCTTCCAGGTCCCGGTGGCCTATATGGCGTTATTGGGCGCCGACGAAAGCATAGTGGCGCGCATCGGGAACGGGACCGGGTACGCGTCCTGTTTGGGAGGTGTGCGGCTGGATGATTTGCTGGGAAAGCCGCAACTGGTCCGCGACTCCGCCAGCGATCTCCCTCCGGGAACGGACTTCGCGGACTTGCGCTTCGCAGCTTCGGCGCCCCTGCGTTCCAGCAGTGGCATGCAGATCGGCGTGCTGGTGATTGCCGACCGTGCACCGAGGCCGAACTTCTCCCAGGCGGACGCCCGAATCCTGGCCGACCTGGCCGACGTGCTCGCCGGGAAGATGGAGTTGCGGATGATCGCCTCCATGGCGCTGGAATCGGAGCTGTCGCTGCGTGAGACCGAGCGGCGCTTTCGAGGCATTGCCAACTGCGCCCCGGTGCCGCTTATGTACAGTCGTGCGGACGGCGCATGCCTGTTCGTCAACCAGG
>Ga0302320_10020877_pt1 | contig 13028 bp, 13 predicted proteins | sample Bog_T0_3_FD_202130 | JGI IMG/M metagenome (GOLD analysis project Ga0302320, IMG submission 202130) | Peat permafrost microbial communities from Stordalen Mire near Abisko, Sweden - Bog_T0_3 | ecosystem: Environmental > Terrestrial > Soil > Wetlands > Peat | place: Sweden: Abisko, Stordalen Mire...
CTCAGCACAGACTATTTTGTGGCAGATTACGGAGGCGCTGGTTCGCTTGGTCGCGCCGATTTTGAGTTTCACGGCCGACGAGGTTTGGGACTACTTGCCTCATGTCGAAGGGCGGGAAGCCTCCGTGCATTTGGCGCAATTTCCCAAACCGGAAGAGATTTTTTCAGAAGACCCGACGGCATCGCTCGTCGAGTGGAAGCAGATTTTCGCTGTGCGCGATGAGGCTTTGCGCGTGCTCGAAGAAGATCGCAAGGCCAAGCGCATCGGCAAGGGACTCGAAGCCGAATTGCAGATTACAGCGGCGGGTGAACAGTTTGCTTTGTTGGAGCGGCACGCGGCGGGACTAAAGGAAATCGTTAACGTTTCGAAAGTCACGGTAATCGAAGGACCGGAGTTGCAGATCAAGGCACTCCCGGCTAGTGGAGCGAAATGCGCGCGCTGCTGGAACTTCATGCCCGAGGTTGCAAACTACGGCATCTGGCAAAACGTCTGCACGCGTTGTCATGATGCGCTGACCGAGATGAAGATTGCTCCGCCAGCGGAGGACGCACAGTGAAATTTATCGCGCCGCGCCGCCTGCATTGGTTGCTTCTAATCTCGGCTCTCGTGGTTTTTCTCGACCGGCTAACCAAGAGCTGGGTAGCGCTGCGCATTCCGATGGGCGGTGCCATTCCGGTGGTACCTCGCGTGCTGCGCATTACGCATTGGACCAATGAGGGTGCGGCTTTTTCGCTGTTCGCCGACTCAGCTTCGCCGCATACGGTGCGTTGGCTGCTGGTTGGCTTTTCGCTAGTCGCGGCGCTGGCCGTGCTCGTCGTGATGATTCGGCTGGCCGACCGCCTTACATTGACGACCGTGGCGCTGGCGCTGATTTTTGCCGGAGCGCTCGGCAACGTACATGACCGTATCGCTTATGGCTCAGTCGTGGACTTCATTGAGGTGCATATCTTCAGCTATCACTGGCCCGATTTCAATGTGGCCGATTCGGCCATCGTTACGGGCGCCTGCATGCTGCTGCTCGATTCGCTGCTAACGAAGAAGAGTTCTCAAACCGAAGAGCAAAACGCTAAGGCGCAGTGAAGCGATGGCACGATTTTCGCCAGGCCAGACGCTGCTGATCGATGCCGACGATACGTTGTGGGAAAACAACGTTTACTTTGAGCGCGCCATTGCTGCGTTTATCAGCTATCTCGACCATCACGAGTACTCGCCCGCAGAGGTGCGCGAGGCGCTGAATGCTGTCGAGCGCAAAACAATTTTGGCACACGGTTATGGCCTCATCAGCTTTACGCGTTCGCTGCTCTTATGCTTTGAACGGCTGAGTCCCGCGCCGATGACCGACGAAAAGCGCCAGCGCATTGAGGGCTTTGCGCGCTCGATTTCCGAGCAGGAGATCGAACTACTCCCCGGCGTGGCCGATACCTTGGCAGAGTTAGCGACACGGCACCGATTGATCCTGATGACCAAGGGAAATGAGGCCGAGCAGGCCGACAAGCTGAGCCGCTCTGGGTTGGCGAGTTACTTTACTTCTGTAGAAATTGTCGCTGAAAAAGATGCCGCGAGTTATCGCGAAATGATCGGTCGCTACGAGCTAGACCCGCGGTCAAGTTGGATGATCGGCAACAGTCCCAAGAGTGACATCAACCCCGCGCTCGCCGCCGGTCTCAATGCCGTTTTTCTCTTTCACAAAGATACCTGGGTGCTGGAGCACGCAACACTCGACGCCGCACCCGTAGGACAGCAGTTGATCGAACTCGACTCCTTCGCAAAGCTGTCAGAATTGTTCTGAATATTTTGAAAAAACTCAGCCTGCGTGCGGAGTGAATTGCTTCACATCGGTAAGCAACTGGTCCGGCGTCCACTCATTGCCTGGATAAAAGCGAATGACTTTGCCGTCGGGGCCGATCAGCGTCGTCGAGAGGGTGTGAGTAATCGTCGAATCGCTTTCGCTCGTCATTCCTAAATTGAAAAACCGGGCCATGTCGGCGAGCACGGGTTTGTCGGGCACCGCAAAATCCCAATGGGCAAAGGCATTGCGCGCATCGCTTCCGAGATAGGTCGCACCGTAAGCGCGAAGCCTTTCCGGTGTGTCATGGTTGGGATCGAAGCTGACGCAAAGCAGGTGCGTCTTGGCATAGAGCGAAGAGTTTGCCGATAACTGCTTTTCTAGCTGTGCAAAATTTCGTGTAACTCGCGGACAGAAATCGGGCGACGGGCATCGCGTGTAGATGAAGGTGACGAACACGGCTTTGCCGCGGAACTGGGCCAGATGGATTGGACGGCCGTCCTGATTGCGCAGCTTGAAATCGGGCACGGCGTCGCCGGGCGCGGGGACATGAAACATAGCCGCCGGACGGTAATCGGGCTTGGCCTGAGCAACAACAACGATATGGTCGAGCAGGACTGCTGCATCCGGGTCTTGCGAGACGAGCACGTCGGCGGTGACCACATCGCCGGCATGCAACTCGGAGAGAATGGTCGGGTCTTTCAGTTTGTAAGGCATTGTCATCGCTTCCATAAAGCCAACGATGGCTTCATGGTCGAGCGTCACTTCGCCGGTTGCGGCGTTCGTCGAGACGACTTTACCGCGCAACTTGTAAACCTTGAAATGCGAAATGGCGTTTGCTGGAGTTGAAGTCGGCGGGCCGGAGTGACAACCGGCCAGCACAAAAAGTGCGAGCAAAGAAAAAATAAAAAATCGGCGCATCACAGGCTTAGTGTACAACCGCGCTGCGCCGTGCATTACAGGGTTCGCTTGAACAGCGGAGTAGCAATCAGCAACGTGCTGATGCCGAAAACGAAAAGAAAGATCAGATCGAATTGAATGGACGCAAAACCGCCGTCTTTCAGTAGGATTGCTTTGAACCCGTGAATGACATAGGTGAATGGATCGACGACGGCGAGCGCGCGCAGCCATGCGGGAAATGCGGCGATTGGATACATTGCGCCCGAAGGATAAAACAGCAGTGTATTCAGCACGCCGAACATGGCACGTGGAACCAGCGGATCGTCCACACGAACCATCAGTAGAAACATCATGCCATTGAAGGCGATGGCTGTTACGAGGATCAGACAGAACAACTCGGCCAATGCCACGGGGTGAAAGATGATTCCCAGCCCGGCCATCAAGGAACCAATCACAGTTAGCGAAATACCGGCGAGTGTAGCCTTCATCGCGCCCGCCGCGTTCAGGCCAAAAACCAACTCCAGCTTGGTGATCGGAGTGACAAGGTATCCCTCGTGAACGCCGCGCGCCTTGTCATCGATGTATAACATGCCTCCGCCGATCATGACCGAGATATACATCGCGAGTGCGATGGTGGCGGGCAGCAGAAACTTCATGTAATTGACGTAAGGGTATAACTCAACAATTTCGAGCGCAATCTGATCAGCGAAGCGCGGCTGGATCATGGGTGTGGTCAGCGCCGAGACGACCAACTGCATCTCCGCTTCAATCGAGCCTGAGCTGAACGGGTCGGTGTTATCGACGACCAAGCCGAGCTGCGGCGCGTCTTTGGAGTAAACACGGCGGGAGTATTGTGCGGGAATTACAACCGCTGCATCGATCTTACCTGTGCGCACATCTTCGCGAGCCGCGACTTCATTGGTGTATTCGACGGTCGTGAAAGTCTTGATGTTGACGGCAACCGAGTCGAATGCTTCGCGGAGCTTCACCGATTGAGGGCCGTGATCATAGTCGACAACGGCAACGCGCTCGCCGACGATCTTACCACCGAAGGCATTGCCCATGATGACAAGCTGCAAAATTGGCATCATCAGCGACATAATCATCAGCGTGGGCGAACGAAAAAACTTGCGCATCTCGCGCTCGATGATGGCGAACATTCGGTTCATGGCTGGGCTCCGGGCCGAGGCGGCATGCTGAAGGCGGGCGGCTTGACTTGCTCATCGCGAAGCTGGCGTCCAGTGTAGTGAACGAAAACGTCGTCGAGCGTAGTGTTTTGCACGCTCAGCGAAGTTAATGTTTCGCCGAGCGAAGAGGCTAGCTCAACTAATTGCATCGTGGTCTTCGAGCCCGAGGCGGTAAGTACACGATAAAAGCCTGCGCTTTCAGCCTGTACGCTTGTAACTCCTTCGAGACCTTCGAGACGATGCTTCCATTCGGCGGTTTCGCGATTAAAGTGGACCTCGACAACATTCGCGCCCGGGACGTTATGCTTAAGTTCGAGCGGAGTTCCGAGAGCGACGAGAGTACCATGATCGACAATGGCGATGCGGTCGCAGAGCTTATCGGCCTCTTCCATGTAATGCGTCGTAATCAGCATCGTCAGGTTGCGCGTCTTGCGCAGATTATCGAGCATCTCCCAGACGGCGATGCGCGAAACAGGATCGAGTCCCGTGGTCGGTTCGTCAAGAAAAAAGATACGAGGATTGTGGACCAGGCCACGAGCGATTTCGACGCGCCGGCGCATGCCGCCCGAAAGTGTTTTGACCTGCGCGCCGCGCCACTTAGTGAGATCGACGGCTTCAAGAACTTCAGCGATGCTCTTTTCGCGCAGCGCGCGGGGAACAGCATAGAGCTTGGCATAGATGCTGAGGTTCTCTTCAACGGTCAAATCGGGATCGCTTGTGAGCGCTTGAGGAATGACACCGATCATGCGGCGCACGGCGTCGGGCTCGCGTGCCACATCTTTGCCTGCGATCAAAACATTGCCGCCCGTGATCGGAATCAGCGTCGTCATCATGCGAATCAGCGTGCTTTTGCCGGCCCCGTTGGGACCGAGCAGGCCAAAGATTTCGCCTTCTGCAACGCTGAAGCTGACGTCCTTGACCGCTTCAAATTTGCCGTAGCGCTTGACGGCATGACTGACTTCAATGGCCGGTGGTATGGCGATGGGAATGACGGTCATTGTTTCACCAGCTTGTTTTTGGGAATGTATACTTCAGCCGTCATACCGGGAACAAAACGCTCGCCAGGATTATCGATCAGTAGTTTCAACTGGACCGTCTTGATGTCGCGCTTGCGGCTACCAACATCGCGTTGCGTAGCAAAGTCGGCCTCGGCGGCTTTGACAATGATCTTTCCTTGCAACGCAGCGCCAGATGGCATGACAATGCGCAATGAATCGCCGAGTTGGACGGCGTCGGCTTGCGTCTCGGGTAGCGGAGCATAGACCCATGTCTGCGTCAGATCCATGATCGTGACGATTGCTGCGCCCGCGGCGACGACTTCTCCCTGACGTGCTGCGCGAACATGGACCTTGCCGCTGACCGGAGCGAAGACCTGTGCGTAGCCCAATTCGGCTTTGGCTTGATCGGCGAGCGCACGGGCGTTCTCGACTTCGCTGCGCGTCGAGTCGACGGTACGCATGGCGACCGCGGTCAGCAATTCGTGCGCGCGCGCCTGACGCAGAGCGGCTTCGGCGGCCGCAACGTTTTCGCGGGCGGCTTCCACGGAGGCCTGAGCCGCTTGCAAACTCGTAGCCGCTTCGTCCTTGGCTTGGTCACTCATAATGCCTTGTTGCGCCAGAGCGACGATGCGTCGCGTGTCTGCTTGCTGATGATCGAACTGCGCCTGCGCTTGCGCCTGCGAGGCCTTGGCCGCGCGCACCTGAGCTTCGGAATTAATGGTGGCGCTGCCGGTTTCGCCGCGGGTCTGGCGCTCGGTTTCGACCGTCTCATCAAGCTTGCCGCGTTGGCTGGCGGCCGTGGCTTGCGCGGCTTTGTGTGCGGCTTGCAGGTCGTCACTCTCGATGATTGCGATGAGCTGGCCTGCTTTTACGTCGTCGCCCTCGTCAACGGTCAGCGTCTGGATCCGGCCAGGAATCTTGGCGCTGACAACGACTTCATTGGCATCGATGGTGCCGATCAGTTGCAGGTCATCCGAGACGCGCACCGTGGCAAAATACCAGATCAGCGATCCAATGGTCAGCAGACCCAGGATCATAAAAACTCGATTGCGTGCGTTCATTTGTTCCTCACTTCGCCAGTTGTGGCCGGAGCGTCACCCAACCTGCGATTGGCTGCTTGCCGGTGTGCGGTTTTGTTCCGGCAGAACTCGCCGGGATCGGGCATGGGATTATCAGCCAGTACCTTTGCCGCCAGGCGCGCGCCGTGTTGCCGGTCGACGAAAACCGCCTGGCCTAAAAACTCGATAGCGGCTTTGCGCCGGAAGGCAAGGGCGGCTGGCTCCAAGGGGTTCGAGCCAAAGGCCAGTTGTGTCACCGGCGCGGTCAGAAAATAAAAAATGTTGGCGCCGACAGCGGCATAGCGGATCTGGTCCGGATCGGCCGCGATCAGTTCGCCGGCAGCGATCCCTTCCTGAACCACTTCGCGCACCTTGGTCCACATCGGCAGAAAGAACCGTTCGGCCATTCGCGCCATCCGGTTTTCCTCGCCCTGGTGAAGGCGAACCATTTCGTGCTGCATCAGCGTGCGCATCGATGTATGGGTATAGGAGTGATCGAACTGATTGAGCGTAGAAATAAGGAGGCGTTCGCCCGCCGAGATGTCGGCTTCGAGCACGGCAAAACTAACAGAACGCTGCGCATCAAAGGCGAATTCAAGCGCGGCGGCGTAAAGGTCTTCCTTGCTCTTGAAGTAGTAGTAAAGCAGCGCCTTGTTGACGCCGGCCTCTCCGGCGATCTGTTCCGTGCGCGCTCCGGCCAACCCGTTGGCGCTGAATTGGCGAATCGCTGCTTCAAGAATTCGGGCGCGTGTCTGATCAGCACGCTCTGCCTGTGTGCGAGATGAATTGGGATTTGTCATTAACTGACTAGTTAGTAAAATACCATAGAAAAATAATTTCTGTAAACCTCACTGAGTGAAAATAACCAGCAGTTCTAAATGGGCGGTGCTTTTCCTGATGCGACCGTATAGATGAGGCTATGCCATGAGGGAAACAGGACGTAAGCCGTGATGGTGTGCAGATCCTGAAAGAAGCGGGCGCGCGCCCCGACCGCCTCGCGGGCTTGCTGCCAAAGCGTTTCCAGGCAGTCACATGCGGTATGAAAGGCGAAGGCCAGCAAATTCATGGCTGCGAAGGTTCTGGCCAGGTATTTCTTCCCGTGGCCGAAGTTGTGCGCCAAGTTATAACCATTGTTTTTCAGCACGTTGAAGCTCTCGTTTTCGATCTTCCAGCGCGCCCGGGCGCAGGCCGCAACCTCAACCACATTCTCCGCCGTCAGCGGCAAGCTGGTCACAAAAGCTCCGTCATACGTGGCTTTTCCCGTTTCATCGGTGATAGTGACCCCCAGCCAGTTGACCGCAAGCGCGTCCTTGCCGTCGCGCAGCGGAACCGCTTCGATCCAACGGTAGCGATACGTCAGGCTGCGCTTGCCGGGCCGGCGCTCAAGCACTGTGCGCTCGTACAAGGATGCGCCATCCACATATTCGTACAACGTTTTGTGGCCGTCTTTTTTGCACACGAACAGAAAGTCCGCGCCGCTTTCGAGTACAGCCTCGGCCAGCGGCTGGCAACTGAAGAGCGCATCGCCCAGATAGATCGGGCGCAAACTGGTCACGCGTCCGGCATGCGCAATCAGCCAGCGTTTGGCGGCGTTGCGCTCACAATCCTGCTTCTCGGCACCATCCTGCGGAGTGATGAACTCCGGCATCAGCGGTAGCACCATGTTATGGCCTGGAGCGACGATCATGGCCGCCAGCATGGCGTGATAATTCTCGGTTTTACCGTTGCTGCGCTTGCGTGTCAGGCACTGCGGGCAATGCAGTTTCTGCGAGCAAAAATACTCCGTGCCATCCAGCGCCACCAGCGTTCGTCCCGCCAGACGTTGAAAGGCCTTCAGTCCGTCGCGCTGCCGCAATTGCTCGATGACCTGATCGAAGCAGGGTTGCAAGGCTTCCGGCGAGACCGGATCGAGCATCAGACGAATAAAGTTGTCTGTGGGTATCTTCTTCATTCCGAAGAGGGTATGGCAATTGGATGTGCCGTGCCCCTGCTCCAGCCGACGTTGGTGGGAGAGAAAGGATTCACTCTGCATGAAAAACAGGGAGAACGCCGAAAGGCCAATATCAGCCATGGTGTAATCGACATCTGTGCTGCGTCGTGCATCGGAAAACCCCGCGCAGGCCGTGCGCAGACCGTCCATTAGCGACTCGAATATCTCCATACCTCAACAAACCACACGGGAAGGCGGAGGAATATAGCAACCTGGGTTCCTTCGGCCATTTAGAACTGCTGGAAAATAACTTAAGTCCTTGACAGGAATGGAAACTGGAGCTTAAGCGAAACGGCTGATCTGGCTCTCTCCGGCAATGATCGGCCTCACTTTGGCTTCAGGGGCGTCAAGATCATCCAGTGGTTCATCGTCGTACTCGTCGAGTTGTTCGTCGTCTTCTTCGCCCCCGGCGGCAGCCTTAGAGCCGCTCGGGGTGTAAGTCTCGTCGCCAGTTCTGGATGAGCGCTCAATCTCGTAAACATCGGTCAGGCCGAGATCGGTTTCTTTGGTGCGGAGCGTGGGTGTAAGGCGAACGGCTGCAACCGGGCTGATCTCCATTGTCGTCTCCTTTGCTGTGGAACTCCCCTTGCTCGCCTGTATCGGCTCGGCGTCGGTAGACTTTAATGTTGGAGTGAATTTCTGTACGAAATCTGGACAGTTTAGCGATCTCACTCGTGATACCCCTCAAGCCTCACCGAAAATCGGCAAATCCAGACCAAACTTTATGTGGCTTGTCAGTGGAAAACTGTCCAATTTTGAGACAGTCGCGCCAAAAGAAGCTACGCCGTTCGGATCATCGGGAAAAACTGGCAGGAGCGATGGATGCCATGTCGGTCTGTGCATGTGCAAGCAGGAAAACTCCCTGAGCCAAACTCATACCCGCGGGAACCGGTGTAAAGCCCCCGCGCTGTTCGCTGGTTTCCCGTGCAATCGTTCTGAAGAGCATGGCGCGTCCGCTCAGGTGAACTTCGAGGGCCTCGGTCTTCCAATCGGTAGCGCTGGCTCTCGCCCGCTGCAAACGGAACCAGCCTCCTTTATTGAGACGGCCAAGTAGTCCAAAGCCAAAATCGACGTTTTCTTCTATATGACCTTCCAGTCGAGCCATCCGCTTATCGCGCATATCGATCCAAATCTCTCCGCTCATTGAGTGAAAGATACGGGCTTCAATGGAGTGTGCGGAGTAGTCGGAATTGGGGCGAAAGCGGAGACGCAAGCACTCGTTTTCCTCGCCGGAAAAATCAAAGACAAAGGCATCCGGAAGCAGGGCGACGATGCGGCCAATGCGCCTTTCATCGTCCATGTACTCCTGGCGGTGCCGGGCCTGCTGCGAGGGAGAATTGAGCAGCGAGTTAAGACGCTCATCTTCGCGGACCCGTTCGGCCGAATTGAGCGGCTGACCATTATTTCCGGCGAGGCGCGTAACTGGGCCGTCGGCGGTTTCTACCTCATTCTCCAACCGTCTCCCATTCTGTTCGTGGTGCTCGATCCAATAGCGCCAAAAGCCGTGGCTCTCATGGTCATGCAATTCGTTATAAACGACCTCGCGAACCAACTGAGCGGGAGCAATTCGCTGCTGCGTTTGAGCGCAACAGATGCCCTGTGCCGCCAGAACTGCGATCATCCCCCACAGCACACGCATACCCGGCTCCCTGAATGAAGATTCTGATGCTTAGGCGGGATCCCGGTAACGCGGACGCAAGTTTTCGGTGAAAAACCCGTCAAAACCCTAAGTAATCCCGCTATTCAACGCGAAATCCAGAATCGCTGCTCAAATCCAAAACTGTCACAAGCCAGATCTCGCACCGGACATCCCGCGTCGCTTGCTAGACTGAAACCATGTTGGATGAATTGGTATTCCGTGGTCTGGTCGAAACTGCTCTAGATGCTCTGATGCGTCATTTGATGGCGCGCGAAGAAGAGGCGGGGGCAGGGTTCGAAGTTGAGCAGCAGGGTGGAGTGCTCAATGTGCTCTTCGACGAACCGGAGGGCAAGTTTGTGATAACGCCCAATGCGCCGGTGCGCCAAATATGGATTTCCGCGCTGTCAACGAGTTTCAAGCTCGATTGGAATGGAAAAGTCGGTGCGTTCACGCTGCCGCGCACAGGCGAACTGCTGGAACCATTGATCGATCGGCTGATCGGGGAACATCTCGCGAGCTGATGCGATTTCTAAACGTACTAGGGGCGCATACGGTCTCGTATCGAGTTCCGTAGCGCCCCGAGTTGAATTGCTGCTCTTATATGTCTATTGCAACGAGTAGATAGTCTTCAGTTCCTTCTGGACAACATTCTTCGGGAGCGGCGCATACGAGAGAGCCGCCGCCTCGTTCTCTCCCGAGTTGACAATCCAGCTCAGCAGATCCTTGATGATTCGCCCTTTGGCGGGGTCGGCCGACTTCAAGGGCACTAGCAGCCAAGTGAAACTCGAAATCGGGTAGGCGTTGGCGCCGGGCGCATTGGTAATTGAAACGCGGTAGTCGTCGGGTATCTGCTTCAGACTAGCCGCCGCTTCCGTGACGCCGCCGATCGAGGCCTTGACGAAGTTGCCAGCCGGATTCTTGACTTCGCCGTAGCTGATCCTGTTTTGCAGTGCGTAGATCAGTTCGACGTATCCGAGCGCTCCGGGAAGCTGGCGAACCAGACCGGCGACGCCTTCATTCCCCTTGCCGCCTACGCCTGCCGGCCAGCTTGGCGAGGTGCCTTTGCCGGGACCGTTGGCCCATTCCTTGCTAACCTTGCTGAGATAGTCGGTGAAAATGTAAGTCGTGCCGCTGCCATCGGAGCGATGAACAACGATGATCTTCTGATTAGGCAAATTGACGCCTGGATTGCTTCTGGCAATGCGTGGATCGTTCCAGGTCGTGATCTTGTTGAGGAAAATGTCGGCCAGCACGTCGGGAGTGAACTTGATGTTGTTGACGCCAGGAACGTTGAAGATCGGTACAACCGCGCCGAGCACGGTCGGGATGTGAACCAGCTTGGTCTTGGAGGCGGCAAGCTGCTCATCGGTGGCGGGGCCGTCGGTTGCTCCGAAGTCGACTAGGCCGGCCGTCATCTGGCGAATGCCGCCGCCGGAACCGATTGGCTGATAGTTAATTTCGACGCCGGGATGTGCGGCGCTATATTCGCTGAACCACTTCGAGTAGATCGGATTGGGGAATGTTGCGCCGGCCCCGGTCAATTTTTGTGCCTGGGCGGCGCTCATGGCCAAAGCCAGTAAAGCAATGACTAACAAAATCTTCTTCACGGAAATCTCCCTTGCAGATGACCTGCCAATTTTGATTCTCTACGGCAAATGTTAATGGCATTTGAATTGAGGATATTTTTTGGGATTTCCGGCAGCGGAAGGTTATTTCTGCCGGAAACTACGGTGTCAGCATAAGTTTTTGATCTTAGAGAGGAATCTCTCAAAGCGCGCCCGACGATTCTGGCCGCGCTTTGAGATTCTCCCAGGCTACTTCGCCGCGAGCAGGACGTTAAGCTTGGCGATGACCGGGAACGCGTCGGCGACATAGACGACATCGGCCTTGCCGCGCGCCCATCCGCAGTTGGGATCGAGTGAGATGGCGCGCCGGTCGCCAATGAACCGCCAGCCGACGACGTGCGGCTCTTCGCCGTGGCAACAAGTCGAAAGACCCTTGGCATGGCGCGGCGTGGCTCCCGTTTGTCCGATCTGGTTCATGTGCGTCAAAAACGGCAAAACCGAGTTGCCCTCGCCACCTTGATCGACAAGCGATTTACTGCTGCCGAGCGAGGCTTTGGTGGCATGGAGGAAGCCGAGAATCAGTTCGCCGGCTTCCGCGACGTGGATCTGGCCGTCAGGCTGCTTCTTTGTCCATCCAGCGCCTGCAACTAAAAGCAATTTTGCGTCGGGACGGATGGTCTGTGCATCCTGCGCCGGGGCGCGGTAGCCGCTGACGGTGGTGCGCAAGGCGGGAAGCACGACGGCGATCGGTTCAATTGAAGCCGTCCCGTTTTCGCCGGCGAAGGCCGCGTGCGTACCCGCGTCGATCAGCAGAAACCAGGGCCGCACGTCGCGGCTAAGCACGGCCTCGACCCGCTGGCGATAGAACCAGCGAGTGGCTTCAAGGCTGGTTTCACCGAGCGCCGTAATGTGCGTGTCGATGACGCCGCCCAGACGATGAGCGACGCTGGCCGCGACGCGCGTAAACCGCGAACTGCCGGGCGCAACGACAATCGTCGCTTTCGCTGCGCGGGCGAGAGCCTCGACGGCGGCCGCGTCCGATGCGTAGCGGGCCTGCGCGAACGCTTCGCCGGAGACGCCGAGCAGGCGCGCGCCTTCGCAGGGCAGACCTTTTGCAAGGACCGCCGAATCCGCAGCCACGATGCCGATAGCGAGCGGGGCCGAAAGCCGAGCCGCCAAATCCAGACCGGCCGTGACAGCCTCGAGCGATGCCTTGGTGAGAGAGGAGCCAGTTTCGTCGGCATGAGTCAATACGAAAATCGATTCCATTACTCGGCTCCAATCCACGCGACCAGTTCGGCGGCGATTTCTTCGGGGGACATGTCTTTGACGACGCGAGTCGTGCGCTGCTGCTTGGGCAGGGCGACGGAAACATACCGCAAGCCATTGGCCTCAAGCTTTGCGGCCTTGGCCTTGGCCAGCGCAGGCATAATGGTGCGCATGTTGGCCATGCCGACCTGCGGATTGTTGCGCGGCTCGGGCAGATTGCCCGTGGCCCAGCCCAGAACGGCGGGCGCTCCAGCGCAGACCGAGACCTGATGCTTGCCGCCCTCGACGCGCTCGAGCACTTCAAAGCTGCCGTCTTCACGCAGGTCGATCTGGTCCACGCCCTGGAACTGATCGGTGATGCCGAGCCGCTCCCCAACTAACTGCAAAGTAACTCCCGCCCCGCGCGTAGCGGACTCCCAGCCACCAAAGAGCAGCAATTTGGTCCGGTCTAGTCCAGGAATCGCCTCAATCGCTTCAGCCAGCACGGCGGCTGTTGAATGCGCGTCGGGAAAACCGCCGATGGTTCCGTCGATGGGAACGAGTTCAAAGGCGACTTTTTGCGCAACGGTCATCATGACCTGTTGCAGCTTGGCCTTGGGACCGAGCGAGACGAGCCACAATTTGCTTCCGGGGTTT
>Ga0302320_10020878_pt1 | contig 13027 bp, 10 predicted proteins | sample Bog_T0_3_FD_202130 | JGI IMG/M metagenome (GOLD analysis project Ga0302320, IMG submission 202130) | Peat permafrost microbial communities from Stordalen Mire near Abisko, Sweden - Bog_T0_3 | ecosystem: Environmental > Terrestrial > Soil > Wetlands > Peat | place: Sweden: Abisko, Stordalen Mire...
TTCCGGCCCGTGAGATAATGATGCAGCGAGCGAAACGCACGGGACTCCATTTCCGCCAGCGTCGCCGGGTAAAACCGTTTCTTGATCAGGCGCACAATCTCAGACGAAGGCGTACCATTCCTGACCTGAGCCATCTCCGGCTCCGCATGGACCATCTGATAAGTGCCTGTCTCGGACACATGCAGAAACGCGTCGATGCGTTCCGCCCGCAGGTCCCAAGCCAACTGCCGTGTCGCCGCCATGAGAATGGCCCTCGGCGTTTGCCCGACACCCGTCGTGCGAGCGAGGGTCTGGTCGAAGGGACTCGTCAGCCGACGCGGCGAGCGCGCGGCTTCCTTCCTGGGCGCGAGCTGTTGATTCTTTTTTGCGTTCGCGGCCAAAAGCTGGCGAACGGTCTTGAGCACCTGTTCCGGTGCGGAGGAAACCTTGCCGGCAAATCCGTTGGCGTGGATTTTCCGGCCACCGGAATTGTCCACGACAAAGGTGGGCACGCCCTCGATGCCCGCTTGGAATTCATGCGCCTGCTCAATGGATTCATCATCCGTGACGATGCAGAGGGCCGCGTCCGGCTCCCGGGTCAGGTGTTTCCCCGATTGCTCGTAGGAGAGGAGTTGCACATCCGCGATGGGCTCGAGAGTTTCCACCATGCTGAGAGCAAGGCGAAGCCCATCGTGGGCATAGGCAACCAGGACAAAAGGTGAGGTGTTCATATCAGGGCATACTCCAGGCGTCGGGTTTTGATCAAATTGTGTCGGGTGGGAAGAGGATCGGGTCGAGCCGGGCGCGGGTGGCCGGTCCGCGGCGCTTTCAAAAGCAGGGTGACATTGGCCCCGGCAATGCCGTGCGCATTGAGCAAGGCAGTCTCAGGGAAACTGGCCCGCGCCTCGCCCCGCACGTAATCGAGGAAGGCCTCGGGTATAGGCACATCCAGGTTAGCCGTCGGCGGCACCACGCCGTCACGGAAAGAAAAGATCGTCGCGGCCACCTGCAACGGCCCGGCGGCGGCCATCGGATTGCCGATGATGCCTTTGATGGAATAGACCGGAACATGAGACGAGTGGCCCCGGAAAACTTCGGCCAGGACCTCCGCTTCAATGCGGTCGATCACGGGATGACCCGGGCCCCAGGCGGAAATGGAATCGATCATCGACGGCGTCCACCCGGCATCGTCCAGCGCCTCGCGGATGCAAGCGGGCCATCCGCTACCGGGCACGGTCTTGTCGTGATCGAGCCGCGAGCCGTAACCGGAAATCTCCGCCAGGATGGTCGCGCCGCGCGCGAGGGCCGTGGCCCTTTCTTCGATGAGAAACAACCCCGCACCCTCGGAGCAGACGCCGCTGTCGGCAAAGACATCGAAGGGGCGGCTGGCCCGCCCGGGATTGGAGTTGCGGACGGAGGAAAGCCCGCTGTTCACGAACTCCGCGAGCGGGGTGACCCCGATCGCGCAATCCGCCCCGCCGGCAACGACATAGTCGGCATGACCACTGATAATGTCCCGGGCCGCGAGGCCAATCGCATCCATACCCGCCGCGCACGCGGTGGAGACGGTCAGGACATTCTCGGCCGTTTCCAGGTAATGCGCGAGTGCGCCCGAGGCCGCATGGGGCGAGCACTGGGAAATCATGTGACGCGAGGCGGCGGCGGCCCCCTTGCTGTTGCGCACGGCGCCGGACTCGCTGATCATCGAGAGGCAACTGGTGGCGACACCGAGCCGGATGGAAGGACTTTTGGGCAAGCGCACCACCTCGGACTTGATCTGGCGCGCGGCCCACAGCAGCAACTGCGTATGCCGGGCCATGCGGCGCGGCTTGAGTTCGGCGGGAAGGAGCGAGAGGTCGAAAGCCGGCACTTCGCCCCCAAAGGAACAGCCCGATTCGGAGGTGTCCACGCGTTGGATACGATCAATGGCGGTCTGGCCCGCGCGGACAAGTTTCCAGAATGATTCCGGATCGAGCGCGCCGGGCGCGGCGAGCCCCATCGCGGTGATGACGGCAACGCGTGGTCGGTTCAGGACATGCATAGCTGGGTCTCCTCGGGTTCTTTTGTGCCTTGGGGGGGAGCGTCGTGGTTCCAAAGCGGTTCATAACGGGATGGCGCGAGGCACTCGCCCGGATCAAACAGGCGCTGCATCTCGCGGAAGAGTTTTGGCCACGGGCCGTCCATTGGTGGCAACTGCCCGGCCTGCCGGAGCCCGAGCCGGTAGGGAACCAGGCCCGCGCCGAGATAAGCCTCCAGCAGATCATCGGCGGCGCGATGGGCGGCCAGGGTCATCTCGCGAAAACGGCGATCGAACCCAAGGGAGACGACCATGGCGGCAGTCCGCGCACTCAGCGCATTGAGAGAAATCGGAACGGCCTCGTAGCCATGACGGCTCAGCGTCTCATGCGTTAATTGCTCGATCTCCGCAATCGTTGTTCCGCACAGCGGCATGGCCGGCGTGATGTGAATGAGACCGGCACCGCTGGCGTCGATCGGCGTGTTGATGGGCGGCGCGGACGGACCGAAGACACTGTAGGCGACACTGGCGAGGGCCAGGTCGGAGGGGCGTCCCTCAATGAGACTGCTGAGTTTAGGGCCGGTACCCGGTTTGTCGCTGAGCAACTCGACACGCCCGAACGACTTCAAGCGGTCTTCGATTTCCTGCGCCAGCGCGGCAAAGACCTGCCTGGAACCGCGAATGGGAATGAGCGCGGTCCAAGGCGCGGCAGTCGCCCGCACATCCGCCGTCTGGGCCGGGCTGACGTGCGGGGAAAAGGTGGTGACGATCCGCTCGCGGTTGAAGATGTGCGGTACGCCGTAGGAAACGCCTTCGGCGATCAGGTCGGAGACGGCGGAGATCATCTTCGGGAAAAGAGACGGATCACACAGCCGGCACAGGACGCCGCCCATGACTTCAGGCCGGCGGTAAAGCGCAATGGTGGCCGCCGTGACCACGCCGAAGCTGCTCTGGCAAAAAAGACCAGTGGGGTCGGGCCCCAGGCCGCCCAAATATCCGCCAGTGGAAGAAGTCGAGGCGAAGCGCGAGGTACGGGTCAGTTGCCCGTCGGGCAGGACGACTTCAAGATCGAGCAGATCGAGATGCCGCTGGCCCGAGTAGCCGATGCCCCGCTCCAATGCGTTGCCGATGATACTCGCCCCCAAGCCTGCACCCGTGACGTTGAAATAATGGGTGCTACCCTGCTCACTCAGCGCATCATCAAGCTGTCCCTGGGTAACGCCCGGCTCAAGTTCCACGCAATGGCCAGGCAAGTTCAGGGAACGAATGCTCTTCAGCAACGAGAGGTCGAGCGTGTAGACGTCGTTGCCTGTGGCGAGGTCTGATCCGAAGCCCCAGTTCTTGCCGCACGACCAGGTCTGGAGCCTGACCGCACCCGCAGCACGCGAAGCGGCCCGCAGGATATTTTGGACGTCGGCCACGGCTTGGGGACGTATTACACCATGCCGAAGCCGGTAATTTCCACAGAGAGATTCCACGCCGCCACCGGGGTTCAACCAGGTAGATACTGCACTCTCAAAGATCCTGCGGCGGGTGGGCATGGTCATCAGAAGTTGAAAGATAAATCACGCCATGTCTCACCAAGGACGTCAGCAATGCTTATCTTATTGTTTTTAAGATACTTAAGATGAATCACAGGGATAAATTTCAGGCAGGTAAAATCGTTTGCGTACGCAGCTAATAAGGATTGAAAAGGAGGAAGTCATGCCTAAGATTTAGGAGGTAAGCATGCTCATTTAATCGCATTGATGTTCAAATATGACACATATGCATCACGGCCGTATCACATGAAATACACTCATGATAAATGAGTTACATTCCGAAAGTTTAGGAAAGTGGGCCAAACGCTGCAGCGTCTCATATCGGACGGCGTGGCGCTGGTACCATGCGAATCAATTGCCGAAGGAAGTCGTCGCGGAACAAATGCCCTCGGGAACCATCCTCATTCGGGACGGGCGTCGCGCCCCGAATCAGGCGATGCCAACCGGGGAGGCAACTATCTATGCGAGGATCAATCCCCGCCAAAAGCTAGCGCTGATGCAGGAGCAGGTTGATGTGTGCCGGGCTTTCTGCGTGGCGCGAGGATGGTCGGTCGCCCGGATTGTGCGTGAATCCGCGCCGGGCGTTGGCCCGCAGCGAATCAAGCTTGCGCGCCTGATCGCAGAGCGCATCCCGCGGCTGGTGATCGCCAGGACGAGCGTGCTGAGCCGGTTTGACTTTCGTTTTTACGAGGCGCTTTGGCAAGGCATGGAAAGTGAATTGATCATCGTCGATCGTTCAGATGAAATCGCCGGCAAGGGCGGCGCGCTCGAGGACTTAACCGACGCCATCAATATCACCTGCCATCGCCACTATGGCCCCAAGCGCGGGAGCGCGCTCGTGCGGATGCTGCACGGAGTGATCCAGGGCACTACTTCGGTTTGAAGCCCGATTTTTTCAGGAGCGACTGGTCCATCTGGGCGACAGCGGCGATCAGCTTGTGGCGGGAATCGATCCCTAGCTTGCGGTAGATGGAACTGAGTTGATTGCGCACGGTGATCTGGCTTTTGCCGAGCTTCCTGGCGATGTCCTGATTGTGCAGCCCCTCCGCGGCGAGCAGCGCGCATTCACGCTCGCGCCGGCTGAGTTGGCTGAACTTGTCCGAGACGCTGGTGCTGCGCTGCGAGGAGGGATTCTCCTTGAGGGTGATCAGGAAGGTACCCTTGGAGAGGGTAAGGGTACGGGACGGCAGAAATTCGATGGAGGCGCTCAGCCACGGTGTGGACGGGTGGTTGTAATTCAGGATCATCGATCTGCGCCCGCCCGGGTTCTGGCCCCATTTCTGTTTCATGATGCCCGGACGCATGCGCTCGAGTGCGGCCAGGATATCGCCCGGTACCTGAAAGCGGCCCGACGCCTTGAAGAGCGAGGCGCGTGCACCGTGTTTCCACTGGAAGCAAAGCTGGCTGGCCACGGAGTTGAATTGGAGCACCTTTAAATTCCAGTCGAGGATCAGCGTCGCCGTCGGCAGCGTGGACATGAAGTGTCGCAACGACGAGTGGATCAAGCGCGTTTCCTGGTAGCCGGCCATGCGGCGGATGACGCACGCGAAGTGAGGCTGCAGGGCCTGCAACTCCATCATCTGCTCATTGCTGAAGTCTCCCTGCTCCTTGTTGCGCATCACGGTGAGCGTGGCCATCCAGGTGTTGTCGCGCCAGGCCACCACCGAGGCGCCGTGCTCGGAATCGAGCGGCTGCAAAACTTTCTTGTAGTACGCGGAACGGTGCAGCATGGGCGGCGGGGTGTAGTCCGAGTGACGCACCACGGAGACGTGCGGATTCACCGGACTGCGCTTCAGCCAGATGTCGCATTTGTGGTTCTCGCCCATGTAACCATCGACGACGGATTTATATTTCGTCGGGAAAAACCGGCAGGGAAGTTCGAACTCCAGCGGCCGAAAGAGCAGGATGACGAACTGGTACGGCATCAAAGCGTCGACCAATTCGAAGGTGGCCTTGGCGAGTTTGGTGACGTTCTCGACTTCATGCAACCGCACCAGCATGGCCTCCGCATCCTTCTTCCGCTGGTCCGGCAGAAATGAGGGGTTTTGGTTCGTTTGTACCATATCACTTCGACCAGGACGGAATTAAGATGAACCCAATGAGAGCAACTTTCAACCCGGGATTGCAGCAGCAACATTCCGATGTCCGGACGACACTCCGTTATCATTTGGCCCGATTGCTCCTGCTGGAGCAATTTGACCAGGCGCTGCGGGAGGCGGAAACCGCCTACGGCCAGCACACCATCCTGGCGGAGGACCTGAAGTTCGTCCGCGACGTTGTCGCTGATGCGACCGGACAGGGAGCGTCTGCCCCCGACTCCGCCGGGGATTGCAACGGCGTGGCGCACCACGATCTCTCCACGAACACCAACGGCCATGACCTCGCCCGGTAAAAACTCTTCTCCACCCATGGAAGATCCCTGCTTCATCACCAGCCCGATCAAAGTTCTCTACGTCGAGGATTCCAGCGCGGACGTGAATTTGGTCGAGCAATCGCTGAAAGACGGAGGTCTTGCGTGCGACATCCACCGCGTGGAAACCTGCACGGGGTTGATTGAAAAACTGGAACACTCCGAATACGACCTGGTCTTGTCCGATTCCTCGCTGCCGGCGTTCAGCGGCAACTCCGCCCTCCAGATCGTGCGGTACATGAAGCCCGAGATCCCGTTCATCTTCGTGTCGGGGACGATGGGGGAGGAGTCCGCCATCGAATCGTTGCGCCACGGTGCCACCGATTACGTGCTCAAGCACCGCCTCTCCCGGCTCGTGCCGGCCGTGAATCGCGCCTTACTGGAGGCGCGCGAAAAATCGCTTCGCCAGACCATCCAAAAGCGGCTGCAACAATCCCGCCGCATGGACGCCATCGGCACGCTGGCCAGCGGACTCGCCCACGATTTCAATAACGTTCTCACGGTCATCAAGGCCCATGTCGACCTGCTGGCCCCCGGTAATTTGCCCCCGGACGAGATGGCGAACATTACGGAAAGGCTCCGTAAAGCCGTGGACCAGGGAAGCTACCTGACGAAGGAACTCCTCATTTTCGGTCGCAAGACGGAAACGAAGCCGACCTTCCTGAACGTTACCGAAAGAATCAGGGAAACCTCCTCCATCCTCACCGAGGCCCTGCCGAAAAATGTGACCCTCGTGCTCCGGCTCCAGGAATCCATGCCCCCGATCTTCATGGACGCGGGTCATCTCGACCGGATCCTGACTAACCTCGTCATGAACGCGCGCGATGCCATGCCGGAGGGTGGAACCATCACAATCGAAGCCGGGGAGGCAGAATCTGCCCCAGCGGCTTTTCATTTTAAGGAAGAAGAAAAGGCCGGTCGTCTTTGCCTGACGGTTTCCGATACCGGCCAGGGCATGGACGAAATGACACGCCAACGTGCATTTGAACCCTTCTATACCACCAAGATTCCCGGAAAAGGCACCGGCCTGGGTCTTTCCGTTGTCTTTGGATTAATGCAAATCCATGACGGCACGATTGATCTACAGTCCGAGGTGCACAAAGGAACAACGGTAGCGTTGTACTTTCCGCTTCATCACGACTCCCATTTTACCTCCGAGAGTCTTCGGGAAGCTGATGTTTCCAGCTTCACCAACGGCTGTTAGATGTTGGTTTTATTCGTCCTTTGAGGCCGCAAGTTACGAGCTGAAGCCTCCGAAAACCGTCCCCGTGGCCGATTTTGGTTTACTTGCGCATTAGAAATGTTAACAAGATCATAAGAAAACCAAATACTCTCTCGACATGACATCTAATAAATTTGATTACTTACGCAGCGGCTTAATTCTCGCTAGCCTGCTTACCATCGCGGGAATCAGCACCTCCGCTCAGGCGCAGACGCTCATCCTCAACTTCCAAGCCAGTACCTATACGACGGGTGACGCGAACTGGATCGATAGCGTGAACGGCGTCGAAGCCGGTGCCGGTGGAACGCCAATCGGTGATGGCCCCTATATCGACACCACGAATGGCTCATTCATTTTCAACACGGGCGATGTCCCGGGTCTTGTTGGTCTCACGAGCTACACCCTGGTCGTCGGATTCAGGGCCAATAGCGTGGGCACGAATGGCGGAGGCAATTACGTTAATAGCAACGGTGGTGTGGCCGGCGTTCTTATTGGCGCCACGTACAATGGTGGTAACGGTTTCGGGTTAACCACCGATAGCAACGGCCAGCTGATCGCCGGTTTGGGAAGCTACGGTGGCGACCAGAACCTCTATGATTCCAATCCGAGTACCGGTGGCACCTTCACCACGGGTACGAATACCGGTGCCGTCCTAGTCGTGGATGGGCTGACCAACACCGCGTCGTTCTACGTTGACGGATCGTTGACAACACAACCTGGAATCGACAGCGGTTTCCCCGTTGCACCTTTCGGCTACAACGGCAACTATTTTACAACGTATCCCTCCCCGTACGGAATCGGGAATATTGCCTACGTCGGCGGGACCCTCCAGGGTTACATCAATCAATTCCAGATCTACGACGGCGCGGTTAGCCCGACAGAGGCGGAAGCCTTGAGCCTCCCGATCCCGCTGCCTGAGCCCTCCACGTGGGCTCTGCTGTTAGGCGGGCTAGGTTCGCTGGTTTTTTACCGATTGCGTACGCACCGGGCTTAAGCGCCCGAATACATCCTCCTGTTGGAGATATTCATATTCAAATCCAGCGGGCAGCTCACCCAATCACGCCGCCATCACCCGACATGCGGCAGGACCTTGTGCAGGCTCACCGTGTCGCCATCCTCGGTTTTCAATTCACGGAAGACAAAGGCGGAGAGAATCGTCCAGCCGCCGAGGACGAGGAAGGCCTGGTGGATGCCGTGAATCATTTCCGGGGCGCTGGTGTGAAGGCGGTCGGGAATAAAGCATGCGGTGGCCAGCGACGCCGTCGCCACTCCAAAACTGATGGCCATCTGCTGCATCGTGCTGGCGATGGTGCTGGCGCTGCTCGCCTGTTCCTCGGTGACATCGGCATACACCAGCGTGTTCATGCTGGTGTATTGGAGCGAGGTGAAGAACCCATAGGCAAATAACTGTGCAACCATCAGCCACACCGGTGTGCCCACGCCGATGGTCGCGAACAGGATGATGAGCAGGCCAAGGATGATGGTGTTGGAAATCAAGACCCGGCGGTAACCCAAATACCTCAGGATGCCTGGCATCGTCATCTTGAGACTCATGGCAGCCGCCGCCTGGGGCACCATGAGGAGGCCGGACTGAATCGGCGTAAAACCGAGCCCCACCTGGTACAGGAGCGGAAAAAGAAAGGGAATTCCGCCGATGCCCAGCCGAGTGAAAAAACTGCCATTGACTGAGGCCCGAAAGGTTCGAATGCGAAACAAGGCCAACTGGAGCAAAGGGAACCGGGTGCGGGTCGCCCGCAGCCCATAACCCATGAGAAGACCTGCGGAAATGGCCAACAGTCCCAGCACGGCGGGCCAACTCAGGGTGTGCTCGCCAAACACTTCCAGGACATACGATAAGAGGCCGATGCCGGAGCCAAACAGGACGAGTCCGACGGTATCGAGCGGATGAGACTGTTCTTTGCGATAGTCCGGGAGAAGCCGGTAGACCAGATACAAACCGAGCAGGCCAACCGGCAGGTTGATGAAAAAAATGACCCGCCAATGCAAGTACCCGACAATGAGACCACCGGCGATGGGCCCGAGCATGGGACCAATCAGGCCCGGGATGGCGACGAAGCTCATGGCGCGGACCAGCTCCGATTTCGCGAATGTGCGGACCATGGTGAGCCGGCCCACCGGCACCATCATGGCCCCACCGCAACCCTGCAGGATGCGGCACGCGACGAGCAGGTGGATGTTGCTCGAAATGCCGCAGAGAAATGATCCCAGGGTGAAGAGGCCGATCGCCGAAGAAAAGACCCGGCGTGTGCCGAAGCGATCGGCCATCCAGCCGCTGACTGGAATAAACACCGCGAGGCTCAACGTGTAGCTCGCCAGCACGGCTTTCATGCTCAGCGGGGCGACGGCCAGCGCTTTTGCGATGGCAGGGACGGCGGTGTTGAGAATCGTCGTATCAAGCGATTGCATGAAGAAGGCCACGGCGACAAGCCACGGCAAAAATCGCTTTACGGACGCGTCAGATGCCTCAGGGGGTGCAGAGACGACGTTGGCGTTAGTCGGAGTCATCATTCCAGTAGCCAGCCACACAGTACGGGGTATCTGTCCACCTCGGAAAAAATATTTTCACGGGCCCCTCTCCGGAGGGAGGGAGGGAGTGGCGTGGAGTTGAGCACTTTGAATCCGCTGCAACCCGGCCTGCGCGGCCGCATCGTCCGACTTGGTCTTCAGCGCCAACCGATACTGCGCCACCGCCTCAGCCGGATGCCCAGTGTGCTCCAGGGCCGTCCCGAGATTGTCCCTCGCGGTCACGTAATCCGGATCGATTCCCAGCGCAGCCTGAAACTCCCCGATCGCTTCCGCCACATTTCCGGTCCGGGCCAGCGCAACGCCCAGGTTCTCGTGGGCTTGAGCCAATTGCGGATCAAGCGCCACTGCCGCTTGCAGCTGCTCGATGGCTTCCGGCAAGCGGCTCGTATGCAGCAGTGCATTCCCGAGATTGTAACGCAGCTGAGCGACATCGGGGGCCACTGCCACGGCCTGCCGGTAGAGTGGCACCGATTCCTCCCCCCGTCCGGTCTGGAGCAGGAGGTCTCCCAGATCCGTGCAGGCGATGCCATTATTGGGGGCCAACACCACGGCGTGGTGCAGCAACTCCTCCGCCCCAGCTACATCGCCCTTCCGTCTCGCGATCATCCCCAGGTTCACATAGGTGTTCACGTGCAGCGGATCGAGCTTTAAGGCCTGCCGGTATTGCGTTTCCGCCTCCGCTGCCTGGCCGTTCTTCTCGAGCGCCACGCCCAGGTTGTAGGCGGCATCGCCAAAGTCGGGGTTGATCCGGATCGCTTCCTCCAGCTGCGCAATCGCCTCGGGAAAGCGCCCCTGCGCAATGTAGGCGCAGCCGAGGTTATGACGGGCGATCCAGCTCCCGGGGTCCCGTTTGAGGGCATCAGCCAAAATCGCTTCATCGTTGACGAACTGTTTCGCGTAGGCATGACCCTGCCAAGCCATCAAGGCCAGTGCAACCACCCCAATGCCCCGGCCGAGAACCCGAAGGCCCCCGGGCAGCAGGAGTTCCAGCCGGCCCCAACCTGCCACCACCACCCCGATCAATCCGATCACGGGAATATAGAGCAAGTGGTCGCACACCCACGTGTAGCTCATGTAGGAAACCTCGTGGAACCCGATGAACGGCGCGAGCCCGAGTAAAAAGAACCCGAGACCGAGCAAAACGTGCCGGCCCCACGTCTCACGCTTCCTCCACAGCACATACAGCACCCCGCCAAAGACCGGCCAGGGCAAGAGCTGCGCGAGTCGGGTGAGATCAACCGTCCACTTCGGATGGTAGGGCGTGAGCACCACGGGCAAAAAGCACTGGGAAAAATAAAAGGCCAGGTTGAGTCCTGCCCCAATCGTCAGAGTGAAAAAATCGCCCAGCTGAACCACATCGGGAAGTACGTGGCCGAACTCACGGTACCGGTCGCCCGCCCAAACGGTGGCATAGCCCAGCACCACCGCGATGATCCAGAACGGCACGGTCGCCTTGAGATCGCGCGAACCGATCCGGCCCCGTTTCCACCAGGCGTAAAGGAGCATCATCACCGGGAACGGCGCCACGGTGATCTTGCAAAGCATCGCAACCAGAAACCACTCCACCGCCCTGCGGTAATCCTGCCTTCGCCCTTGTTCCTCGTAATCGATCCACGCGCCCATGGCTAAAAGAAACGGCGGAAGCGAGAGCGTGTTCTTCAGTTCCGTGATGCAGGCGACCGACTCGACCTGCACCGGGTGCAAGGCAAAGAGAAGCCCGCCCAGCCACGCCAAGCGCAACCCGAGTTTGCGGAAAAGCCACCAGATCAGCAGCGCACTCGTGATGTGGAGACTAACATTGGTGAGATGATAGCCGAGCGTGTCGTTGCCCCAGAGCTGCCATTGCACCCACAGGACGGTTTCCTCAATCGGATAATATTCAACCCAACTTCCCGGCTGGAACCAGAACTTCCCCAGTCCCGCAAGGCCCTGCGTCATCGGGCTGTCCGTGCGATACCAGGTATCGTCCAGCACCCAGTCGCCCCGCAGCGCCGGCCAGTAAATCCAGAACGTCGCTGCCACGATCAACAAAACCCGGGGCAGCCACAATCGCCAGGTCGAAACCAGGTCATTCACCACCCAAAGGGTCGCGGGCAAAGCCTCGGCCGCCTGGCCGGGGCCGCTCAATCTCTTCTTGCTGGGCCAGCGTTTCGCCATGGGCAGACCTATTTAATCGCCGCGGGTGGATTTAGCCAACGCATTATGCCCTTTTTCAACCGACCGTCCGGGGCCGGCGCATCACGGGCGCAATCAACCGCAAAAGCTTTTGCCTCATCAGCGGTCCGGAACTCAATTGCAACCCATCCCGGATCAACAGCCCAATGGAAAACAGGATGCACAACGGATTGATCAGGATGCTGACCGGGATGCCTTGATAGGCGCCATCGGAAAAACCAAAGGAGGAAAGTAAAAATCCATTTTGAGGAACAAGCACAACCGCCAGCAACCCGGTCACCACCAAATCATAAGAACGCCGCGTGGGCAGGAGAATCATGACGATCAGTGCGATATTGGCGAAGAGCAATCGGTAGTCGGCCCCGCTCGGCACCGCCATGCTGGTTAAGAGCAAAAGTAAAATAGCCCGCCGGAAAAATTCTCTTTCAACCAGAACAACATGGAGACATACCACAACCGCAAAAACCAGGGCCAGCGCGGTATAAACCTGGAATGCCTGGTTCAGCCAAAAGCCGGGCCCGACGACCTCGCCCTCATGAACCAAGGGATAAGCCAGACCGAGAATAGCCTTACAGGCGTTCCAGGCACTGGCACTGCCGTCAAACCCCCAGTTGCCGATGATATAATGATCGTGATGAAAGCGAAGATTTCCCTGCCATAACTTCCATTTTTTCCCCATTGAAAAGGCAAAGGAATTCATGGCAATTAAATTGATCATCAGGAGCGCACAAAAAGAACCATCAGAAGCATGGGATATAACTTTAAACAAATGGCCGGCAACAGGCAGAGCCAGCCGGGAAGCCACTTCCTTTCGCGAAGATAAAGGAGGGCCAGGGAGACCATTAACGCCATGGGCAATTCGAGATTCCCCCGATCCAGGCAACAGGCCACCGGATGAGAAAAGACCAGCAAGCCCACCGTGCAAAGCAGGAGTTCAACAACTCCGACCGTTAGGGGACGCAGAACTTGCAGGAGCAGTGCGGCCAAGCCCAACATCGTTAAGCCGAAAACAAAAGTCGTAGCCATGGACGGACCCAGAAGGGCCAGATAGCCACATAATCCATAAGCAAAGGGACAGTAAACGGCGAATGGGTCGGTATAGGGACACGGAGCGAGCGAAGCCGTCAAGGCATCGG
>Ga0302320_10020880_pt1 | contig 13026 bp, 14 predicted proteins | sample Bog_T0_3_FD_202130 | JGI IMG/M metagenome (GOLD analysis project Ga0302320, IMG submission 202130) | Peat permafrost microbial communities from Stordalen Mire near Abisko, Sweden - Bog_T0_3 | ecosystem: Environmental > Terrestrial > Soil > Wetlands > Peat | place: Sweden: Abisko, Stordalen Mire...
CAATGAAACAGAAAATACGATCGGCCTTCTCGAGGCGCTTGAACGTAATTATCTCCTCGTTGACGTAGCGCGATTTGGCCGAATAAGGAGAACAAATGACAATCAAGTTGGCGGATTGGTCGAGCGCTTCGTTGACTTTGTGATTAAGGTCAGACGCGCTCGGCAACTCCAATCGGTCGCGAAAAATCGGCGCCAAACGACGCGGAATCGCGCCGATCGCAGTCTTCATCCCAACTAGGCGCGCGGGTACTCGGTAGCTCTCCAGCGCCTTGTGCAGCCATTTGGCCCAGACCTCGTCTTGGTGGCTGTAGGAAATGAATGCGCGATATCGGAAATCCGCCGGAGAGACATCCAGTGCTGAAACGCGCTCTTGATGTGGCTCAAAAATCGCCGCTGTTCCTTCGTTGCCATGCAACTAGAATAACGCCTGCCAATTGTCAGGCATGCGTAACTTTCTCAAGGCATCGCGCGACCAAGCTCACAACCTCGTCCGCCACCATCTTGTCGCGAACCTCGGTCGTGGTGGTTCCTTAGCTTTCGCGCGGGTCGTCAGCCGCTGGGATTGCGGTCAATTGTATTCCCTAGTTATGCCGCAGTGCAATTATCAACCCCGCACTAGGTTTGTCGCAGCGGATTTGCTTTGCGAAAATTGATACGCTTCTCACGCAACATATCGCTCATCGCAGACTAAGGTAATTCTTCGGCGGCTGCGAATCTCTCGTGAGCTTTTCGACACGAACGTGGCTCGCCTGCATACCGGTCACGAGGATCTCAAGCGCAGCCTCCGGATTTGCCGCCATACCACACATGAAAACATCGACCGCCGCATATCGAAATTCGGGCCAGGTGTGCACCGAAATATGGGATTCGGCAAGCAGTGCTACTCCCGCAACGCCAGCGCCGTCCCCGAATCCGTGTACATGAACATTTAGGAGCTGTGCGTGCCCCTCAAGTGCCGCACTTGAAAGGAGGGTTACCAGCGCGTCTTTATCCGGCATGACCGCGCATCCGTCCAATTCGGCAATGATGTGAATTCCCAGTGCGCTGGTTTGCTTCATGTGGCTCTCAGGGCTCGACGAAACATCAGTGTCGAGCGCCACGTGGTGTCCTTGCGAAGTCTCCAGATGAACGCATCGAGCACGTAATGAGTGAGTTGCGGTAAAATCAGAGTCGGCACTGCAAGAGAGAGCCAGCGACCGTCAAGAGCCGGTAACCCGGAAAACAGGTTAAAGAGCTCAGGATGCTCGCGCCATACGAAGCCATCCCACAGCCCTTCCTCCGTGTAGGCGAGGCCCACGATAATTGCCAACAACAGTGGCATCAATGGTGCGATGTACCATGTCGGAATGCCGGACCGTATGCTCTCTCTATTTTCGCCGTATACCCAAATGAGAGCCGCGTAGGGCACGGCATGCGCCACTACGTTGGTCGCGCTAAATGCGAGGTCCCCGTTGAAAGCAACGATGCCAACGTACCAGGATGCCGCCGTTCCAATGGTAATCATCATTCGTGGAACATTCAGCGGCTCTCCACGATAAACCCGCACTGAGTGCGACAACACATAGGCGGCGGCGATTCCAACGTAGGCGATCTTCGCTAACGGTTCAACGATTGGCGGCAAGGCGATGAAGTCGCCTTCAACAAACCACACAAACGCACGCGGCAAATGCGTGTGCCAATATACAAGCGGGTACAAGGTTGCGGCACCGATAAACGCAGCGTCGATTCGCTGCTGAATCGTTTGCAGTCGTTCTGCCGCAGTGGCATAGAGCATGGTCAGTCCGTACTGCTGACGGATGAAGTGGAAAACCGCCACATAGGCCAATAGAGTCCAGAATATGGCGGCGCTGAGTGCATACACCATCGTGGCGACAAGCCAGCAGAACAGAGGCGTGAGGAGCAGCAGGGAACCGTGTGTTTCTCGCTCACGTTTGTCAAGGTACGTTCGAAACAAGGTGGAATAGACGTGCGCAACATCGAAACCAACGACGAGCACAAGCCAGGCGAATGGCCCAATGGCGTCCGGGCTGGAAAACGCCCCGGCGAAGGTGAGAACCAGCGCGGTCATGATCCACGATGGCCCAGCAATGAGGGCCAAGTCGAATCCCCTTGACCGTATCCATGGCGTTTGGAGATGGATCACTTCATCCTCGCCACCGGAGCCGATCAGCCGCCGCAACTTGGCCTAGCGAGAATGCTTCCTCGAACACGGATATCCCGCTCAGATCCGTATGTGCGAAGAATATCGGAGGTCGCGGCGTCCTGCGTGCATCACTTTGATCACCAAAGCAATAACCGGGTACTGGGCATATCATCCCGTGCCCCCATACCCAGGCATCGAGGTTTTCGACTCGGCCTCGCAGCTCAGGGTGTATTTGATACAGCTCAGCCAGAAAATGCGCGCACCAATCACCATGCGCCTGCCGCTCGGCGAAACGACGGGCCTCGGCTGGCGCTTGGTCTGACAACGGCCAGTAATAGGTGAGCACGACGGAATCTCGGGGCATGCCGAGAGTTTGATGGTCGGCGACAACGTATCCCAACAGCTTGCTTCCGTACACGACGTTGTCCCAGGCAAGAGGGGCACCTGTGCCGGCAGGCCGGCCCGAGGTAGTGATATTGGCGACGACCCAAGGGACGTGAACGGCAGCGGGTCCCGGACTCTCAAACCCAGGGGCGATGTGGGATAGGACGTGACGGGGCACCGCAAGAATTGCCGCAGCAGCCTCCATCCGTAGCGCCGTGTGCGTTCCTATATCAAATGCATCAACAATCGCCTTGCCTCCCGCAGTACTGACGCGGGTGACCAAGAGGCCGGTCTTTAGACGACGCGATAGGCCCGATGCGAGAGCCCTCGCGAGATAGGCATTCCCTTCCGGCCACGTGACCACGTCGGACTGGGAAGCATTGGCTGCACGGCCGCGTCGAGATGCAAAATAGTGCAAGCCCGCCCACGCGGAAACTGCATTCGCCGGTGCGCCGTAATCATCGCGGCAGCAATAGTCCAGGTACCAGCGTAATGGCGTGCTTGTGTATCCCTTGCGGTCGAGTAGCGCTGCGAAGGATATGGCATCCAGTGCTCGAATTTCGGGATCTGCTGAACTTCTAGCGAGGGGCAATGAGAAGGCGGGCAGCCCGTCTCGACCCACGGCTGCGCGCCAGGTCTTCATTTCCTCAAGGAAGGACTTGTTTTGTGCCAGATCGGCTTTATGTAGGCCGACGGTCGGCAGGAAGCCATCCTGCCAGGTACCCTGTATGAATAGCCGCTCATCTGGATCTGCGCATAGGAAGGTCTCTTCGTAAATGGGCAAGCCGTCATCACGTACATCTCGAATGATTCCGAGCTGCGCGAATAGCCGACGTAGCGGCTCGTCGCTAACATCTGCTATGGGTACGTAGTGAGCGCCCCACGGATACCGTGAAATCGCGTTCTGGCCGCCTACCGCATTGCCCCCGGGTTCATCGGCAAGCTCGCACACAATGAAGTCGCCGCGGCTTGCCGCACTCAAGGCCGCCGCGGCGGAAAGACCGGAGATACCGGCTCCGACAATAATGGTGTCGCACTGAATCGTCGCGATAGGAGCCAGTCCCGAGATCTTCCCGTCACGCAATAAGTGTCCTCGCCCAGCGGCGGCGCCCAGAATTGATCCGGAGACCATGAAATCGCGGTCCCGTCCTGTCGCGTGGCAACCAAGGATGGCGGCACCTGCAGCCGCGCCGAGACCCGCCAACACTTCTCGCCGTGTGCTCATCGTTAGCCAATAAGGTACCGGGCCCACTCCTCCTCAAAATACCGCACGAGAACTTGATCGTTCAGGCGATTAGGAAGGACGGGAATCGCACGTAGGTCAGGCGGAAAATCAAAAAGGCCCGACATGGAGTTTAGGTCAAGGAATTTGAGCCCCGCAGGCAATCGCTGCGGTTCTCGCCAGGCGCTGCGCGTCGCTAAGACAAAGCCCCAGTCGCCAAAACTAGGTACCAGAGCGTGGTACGGTCTAGTCGAAAAGCCTTCGGCCTCAAGCGTCGCAACGATACACCAGTAGGCCCGACGTGCAACAAAAGGCGAGGTCGCTTGGACGACCACCACACCACCGGGAGCCAGTACTCGCGCTACCTCTCGGTAAAAAGCAGTCGAGAACAGCTTGCCAACTGAATAGTTGGAAGGGTCCGGGAAATCGATGACAATCACGTCAAAGGTTTCAGATGAGTGGCGTACCCACTCGAACGCATCGGTGTTTGTGAGCGTGAGCTTGGACGAGTTCAGCGAGTCGCGGTTAAGGCTGCGCAGCCACGGTGTTTTGCGAAACAAATCCGTCACTCCGCGATCAAGATCGATCAGGCGAATTGTCTCGACTGTCGGGTAGCGCAGTACCTCTCGCGCTGCTAGTCCATCGCCGCCGCCCAAAATCAGCACACTCCGCGGTGACGCAAGCTGCGTCATCGCCGGATGCACGAGGGCTTCGTGGTATCTATATTCATCGCGGCCGGAGAATTGCAAATTGCCATTGAGGAAGAGCTCAATTTCGCCCGCGACGCTTGTAAGCACAATTCGTTGGTAAGGAGTTGAATTGGCGTAGATCACTTGCCCCGGATACTGCGCCGCCTCGGCAACCATTTGGGCCTGATCGCCGACCGAGAAGCCGATGGCGAGCCCGATCAATCCAACTATGGCAAGAACCCGCGTGCCGACCGCAGATACATCGACCGGTAAGCGCCACAGCAAGACCACTGCGACGGCAACGTTGACCGCGCCAAACAGAAAGCTTGTGAGCACCAGACCTAAGTGGGGCACAAGGATGAGAGGGAATAGAAGGGCTGCAAGTAATGCACCAACATAATCTGCGGCGAATACGCGCGCGATGATGTCCTTGAATTCGCCTTCCGTGTTGAGAATGCGCAGCAGCAGCGGTATTTCAGCGCCGACCAGGGTGCCAATTAGAAATACCACCCCGTATAGTGCTACCCGAAACTGAGTGACTTCACCGTAAAGCCAAAACAACAGTAACGTCGAACAGCCGCCCAATATACCGACTAGCACTTCAATCCTGGCAAAAGTGGCAAGTAAGTTACCGCGCAGATATCGCGTTGCCCAGGCTCCGACGCCCATCGCGAACATATACGTGCCAATGATGGTCGAGAACTGGGTGACCGAGTCGCCGAGCAAATAGCTCGCTAACGTGCCGGCAAGCAGTTCGTAGACCAGGCCGCAGGTGGCGATCGCGAACGCCGACACCAGTAGAAGAGTCGACATTGATCAGCTATGAATTGCTGATGCAATTATGAGGGCCAAGCCTATCATTCCCGAGCCGACCAATATGGCCAGCGCCATATTGTTTTTTTCGTTGATTTCTCTCCACAGATCATAAGGCGTTAGCTTGTCGAGTAGGTAGAAGACAAAAATGAAAATGAAGATACCGAGTGCCGAGAATACGACTGAGCTGAGCAACGGGGAATTACTAAGCGACATAAAAGGCTCCCTATTTGTGGAATCGCATTATTGTGGCGTGTTGAGCGTCCGGCTTGTCCCCGAACGGTGTCTCTCCGAACACCGCGTATCCCTTGAAATCAGCTAGGGCAAACAGCGCTACCACGACGACACAGCTCGCCCCATAAACGAGCACGGAGGCATTTTGTTTGAATTGTTTCATGACGCATGCTTCAAATACGGTGAATAGGCATTATCGGACCAGCGCTTGGCCTCGTATCGATACATCAGGCCGACATAGATTGCAGCGAGGGTAATGATCAACCCCAGTGCGAGAAGCAAATTGGAAATCGGCGCCGCGCGAACGTAAATCCGAACCGTTGCGGATTCCGGCGGTTTGCCGTTGCTCCAAGCGCCGGTCTCGCCGTGGGCAAGTAGCATGTATTTCCCGGCAGGAATCGAACGGATTAAGGCGGTCTGGTATTGCGATCCTTGGGTCCAAGGTCCGTCGGAATCGACTCCTCGGTAGAATTCCACTCCCTGACTTGTCCAATATGTCTTGCTAGTTACCTGATCCACGAGCGCAAGCGTGAGATCCGTCCAGGCATTATCAACCGACGAGGTGACTTCCACCGCGAGCGCGCTGTCGGGCATATCGAGGACAAACGGTCCGAACGACTCGGGAGGCGTGTTCTTCGGATCGCGCAAGTCAACTGTCGCGTTGACAAGTGCGCGGTCCGTTGATCGGCCGGCAAACGCGATATGAGTGACCATCAGCACAACTATCGAGATAACAGTGACAATGCCGACGGCCAAGCGCCCCTGTTCATAACGGGATGGTTGGTTGCTGCCGATGCCATCGGGCTTGTTGCAGGAAATGCCAAACGCCGTCTCGATTTCGGATATGGGGACATATTCAAATACCCACCACACGTTATCTTCGTGGCTTGCGCAATAGGGCGGCGCAATGTAGTCCATGATTTCGGAATCGCGATTGGGGTCAATAGTGAATGGAAACTGGCCAGCCGCCGCCACGACGTTTGCTTTGGCGCGATCGTAAAGTCGCAATGTTTGAGACTGAAATTTGTAGTCGCGCGTGCCATCCACGCGAACACAACTCTTTCCCTCGCATACGCACACACTGAAGTGACCGCGGTCCACCCAAATCCAAGTCACGGCATGGGTATCGTCAGCGAGCGCAATTTCATGCCATATATAACGACCATCGGATCTCTTGATGATGCCCGTGACGCGCAGGTGTTTGCCGCGCAGGGTTCCGGTGGCTCCAATCTTGAGTGGCGAGTCGAGGGAAGTATCCTCAGGCGCGATCGACTGGTGGCCGAGCAGCTTCGTATGGTCGTTCGCTATTCCAATCAGCGAGTGGCAGTTAGGGCAAACGATGGTTTCCGTACCAATTGCCTCATCGGGCTCAAGGAGCACGCTACAGCTCGGGCATTTGATCGCAGCCACGTCCGATGTGTCTCCCTTCCATTTATTCTAGTTGTTAGGCAGCTTACATTATGCAAGGTTCGAAGCACAAACCGTCTAGAAGCGACTCCGGGATGGCTAAGCCCCCTCTCGGTCCAATCGCGTAACGTGTGTTGAGATTGTGGCTGAGCGCGCAATCGAGAAGGCCGGCCCCATTCGCATCCTGGATATACCGCCGCATGCCAAGCAATCGAAAATGAACGCACGAGACACTCGCCGAATATTGAACGATGAAGGCAATGTGCTTGCGACGTCCGAGTACTCAGAGGGAGTGCTCGATGGCGTTTCTCGTGTGTACTCTCCTGGCGGCGCTCGAGTCCAGGAGATGCACTATATGGCCGGCCGGCTGCATGGACCGTACCGTACTTGGTGGGAAACTGGCCTTCTCAAGGAGGCCGGCGAATTCGCCGATGGCCAGCGAATCGGTGAATACTACTGGTACAACGAAGATGGAACCTTGTGGCAGTCACACACTTACTTGGCCCCCAATTGACGACGACTTTGGGTCAACCCCCTCTTGCGTTTGAGCTCTGCTTGAGTTCGCTGAATATCGCGCAGATGCGGGATAGCCTGCGGCTTGCCTTCGGGACACATTCTCACCCATGCGTTGTACGGAAATCGATAGCGGCGGTCGACGCGTCTGATGATCTATCGGCCGCCAACACTAAGGAATCGGGCAGAGGTCTCGTCAACTCTCGTCTGGAGTCGATCGGCGCAGCCGGCGAAAAGCGAGCGGCTCCCATCTCTTGAGCGCAAGGAGTACACCGACCCCATCTTTTTGGCTGAGCGTCGCGGCAATTGATTGTTCATGCAGACTGACGAGCTTGGTGCGCAGCCGGCGTAATTCGAGTTTGAGCTCGGCTTGCGCAGCGGGGGTGAGCATGCCGTGCGCGAAATCGAGGGATTCATCGTCGTTTGCAAACGGACCCTTGAGGAAATCGGGCAAGCCCTGTTTCGCAAAATAGGCGCGAATCGGTCCATCAGCAATCCAATCGAAATCACGCTTCGCGCGCCGGCGGATGCGATCGCCTGGAAGGAGTTCGATGATGCCCATGCGATCTAAGATCCGGAGTTGTTTGACCACTTCAGTCTTTGTGAGCGCATAGATGTTGATGATGTCGGTCAGCGTCCAGTGATTTAATGAGCAGACGGCGACTAATAGCAGAGAGTCATCGGCAACGAGCTGCGTTTCCTGCTCGCGTGTCAGGATGTCGAGCGGCGGCAAAGAGGAGGTCGATTCTCGCAGTAACTCGGCTAAGGTAAAACCCAGAAGTTGGCTCACCTGCGCGAGTCTTGTGACCGTGAATCGCTCGCTCGCAAAAACGCGCTTGACGCTGGCTTCGGACAGTTTCAGCGCGCGACCCACGTCCTTATAGGTGAGTGCCTGAGCCTTGAGCTCTCGTTTGATGGTGGCGATGAGTTGGACGATTTCTGTCGACACGGTATTACTTTTCGATACTCCAGCGGTCATTATAGGAGACTCGTCAGATATAGTCGCGTAATCCGCGACCTACGGGCATGATTCGCATGGAGTGTAAACGCCAAGGGGAGTTGCCATGCTCGGGATCATTTTGACGGTATTCGCGGGTTGCTTCGTGTTGGAGCGCATCGTGCCGGGCTGGGGACTGCCCAAGGTCAGAACCTGGCCGTTGCGAGTGTTGGCGATCAACGGCGTGCAGGTGGGCGTGGTCATACTCGCCGGCCACAGCTGGGAGCGGTGGCTGTCGTCGTCATCAGTATTCCATTTGTCAGAGCACGTGGGTCGCGGGGCGGGCGGTCTCATTGCCTACTTCATTGCCACGTTCGTGTTCTATTGGTGGCATCGCTGGCGCCACGAGGTGGATTTTCTATGGCGCGGATTTCATCAGATTCATCATAGCCCGCAGCGTATCGAGGTCATTACTTCGTTCTACAAGCATCCCGTCGAGATGTTGGTGAATTCTGTGATCGGCAGCCTGTTGGTGTACACGCTTCTCGGTCTATCGCCGGCGGCGGGCGCCGTTTACACACTCTGCACGGCGTTAGGTGAGTTCTTCTATCACACCAGTGTGCGAACACCGAGATGGGTGGGGTTCTTCTTTCAGCGACCGGAGATGCATCGGATTCACCATCAGTACGAGCGTCATAAGAATAACTATGGGGACGTCGTGTGGTGGGACATGCTTTTCGGGACTTACGAGAATCCAAAGGAATGGACGAAATCTTGCGGATTTGACGATGCGAAGGAACAGCAACTGATCAGAATGCTTGGCTTTGAAGATGTGCATCAAGATCAAGTGACAATCCCCTGAAATGGACAGGCACGGCGTCTGGGCTTCGCGGTGTGTGCAGCGGCTGAGCGAAGGCAGATACATCTTCAAGATGTCTCTGCATTTGCGGCTGATGCGGGGAGTCAATCGCCCTTTGTCGGCCGACGAGTGGTCAATGGCGATCCTGCAAACATTACTTAGACCCTATTTGAGTGTGGACGGCCTCTTAAGACGCGAAAGCGCGGCAGCCAGCACCGATGCGAACAAAGCCGGCTCCTCGAGGAAAGGCCCGTGACCTGCCCGCGGAATTACGACAAGAGAACAATCTGGCAACAGCTGTTGCAGGTGTTCGCCTTGGGACAGCGGCGTGATCGTGTCCGTCTCTCCCCAAATCAACTCCACAGGGAAGTTCAGCGTGCGGTACGCGGATAAGTTGTCGCTGGCGGCGTGCCCGCGGCGACTCAACACTTCTGGAAGCCATTCGGAAATGGCCTTGGAGGTACCCTGCAAATTCAGAGGCTGCTGGTAGATCTTCACCCACTCGGGAGTTGCCTGTTCCTTTTCGGTGATGACTCTTCGTAACAGCGCCGATGTGAGATACGTATTGGTCAGGATCGCGGTCAATGGCCTGCTTATCCACGCGTGCCGCAAGAGCGCCTGAATAGTGGAATCCGAGCCGTCGGTTTGGGGTCCATCCAGTCCCAGCGCGGGGTCGATTAAAATCAGAGCACGAATCTTGGAGGGTGCCTGAAAGGCGGCTTCCATCACGGGCGCCGCGCCGATGGAGTGCGCGACGATCACCACATGCTCGAGTTTCAGGGAATCGATCGCGGCGAGAAGCCGCTGACCCTGCCTCGCCTTGAAGTAATCACCCCTTGGAGCCGGGATCGCGTAGCCGAAGGGCGGAAGATCGATGGCAATCGCCTGAAACCCGAGGGCGGCGGTCAATTTCATGTAGCGATTCCACAGGCCGCTCCACCCACCCGTGCCACCGATGAAAACAACTGCTGGAGCATCGGTGGGTCCCTGCTGCTGAACCAAAACACGCGTGTCGAGCGCCTCGACATACCTGGACGGCGCAGGACTGGTCGACACGCGGTCGGCGCGTTCTCTGAACGCCGCCGACAGCAGTGCGAATAGAGCAGCTATCGTTACGCCCAGCATGCCGCGCAAGGTCCATTTCAGCAGCGCAACCAGGATCGAACGCGTGCGGGGTGCCGGCATTTAATAGTCGAATATATGCTCAAGTGCCAATCTCTGCGCGCTCAAACCACGCAGGACCGTGGCCAGCTTCGTCACCGGAATGACCAGAACCTCTCGCTCTCTGCCCGGCTGCGTAATGATTGGCTGTCGAATCATCACTTCCGTGTCCGCGGGCGGCGCTTGCCCGAGCGGTCCAAGCGCGCTCACAAGAATTACGCCGTGATTACCTGCGATTTCCTGAAAATCGGCTCCACATTTCGCGAGCGCGGTCGCGGCTGCCATGAAGTCCTGGTAGCGGGGCAGCGCCAGCAGCGCCTCATTTTCTTTCGGTTGCGAAACCATCGCGATGTCTGGCGGCAACTCTTCGCACGCCGGCCAACGGCTCGCAACGACACTGGTAGTGAGAATCGGTTTCTCGTAGGCAGTATGCGTGGCTTTTTCAATGATCTTGCCGTATATGCCTTTCACCAGATATTCGGTTGTCAGCGCGTAGCGGCGCTCCAACTTGCGGAGCGGGTGAGGGCCTAACAGGCTTGTTTGCGTCCAAAGTCGCTTGAGCCGCGCGGTGAAATCGAATTCATACCACGGGTGCACGCGAATGAAGTCAACGTACTGCTGTGCCACCTGGGCGGCAAAATCGTCTTCTGCTGTGCGACCGCCTGAAGGGGCGCCGCTGATTCTACCGATGAGCTGTTCATACGCCGATCGAATGGCGTATTCGACGGTCGTACTGACGCCGATCACCATGATCATGACGTGATATCCCCAGTTGGTCGGCTCATTACGAGCGCGAGTCTGGTGTATCACCTGGCCATAGGCTGACCACAGTTGCCCGATGTGGCCCCAGAAGCAAAACTCATCGGGATTATGCGTGCGGACGAATTCAGCGTATTCAGCGGGACTGAAAACCAAAAACCACTCTGGAAAGGTCAAAAAAGTCTGTTCCTCTCCGCGCCTATCGACGGCTGCTGCGACAACTCGCCCGCTACTATCGTCGGCGGCAAGCGCCGTGGCGCGCCATCCAACCACTGCACACAAGATCATCACCAGAAGGAAGCGGGTCCTCATGCCGTCCCCACCTCACGCGTAAATGCCATGAGTACGTTATTCGACGGATCGTGGGGCTGCAGTAGCCTCGCCCGCTGGTCCACCAAGCCAAACGCACCCAACCGTCTCACCCATTCCTCGATTGAGACGAAGTAGCGCAGCTCGTCGCGGTTCTGTTCCCAACTGGCACCCGTGCCCGCGTTGAAGATGGTGTGGATAAGCCCGACGAAACGGAACATGTCGTCTGAGTCGACATCGTGATCCCGCAAGATGAACAGGCCCCCCGGCTTCAATACTCGGGAAATTGATGCCAGGAATAGCTCAAGGGTCGCCGGAGTCATGTGGTGCAGTCCAACGTAGCAAGAGACCATCTCGATGGATGCGTCAGGAATGGCGTCCGGCGGCAACGGTGAAAAGCCCTTCATCGGCAAATAGGTGCCGAGCTTCGTGATACCACCGCGTTCGAGGAACTCCACCGGTGAGTTACCAGGCGGGACGTCGTTTGCGAGGATAAGCGGTCCGGAGAATTTGATGTCTCCCCGCAGAGCGCTTACATAGCGTCCGGTAGTGCCGATTTCCACGTAGCCGTGAATTGACTTGCGTTCGCCGAGTAGTTCTAACGTCTGGCGTCGCATCTCCTGCTTTTGTTTGAAAAGGGCAGGCAGCGACAACCGCAGATCGCCGAGGAAGGGTTTGATGCGGGGCAGCTGCTGCTGCAGGTAGCGGTATACCCCCTCGTCAGTCGGGTGGCGCTCGCAGGCCTCTTTGATCAGCAGATTGAACCGATCCTCCGGATACAGTCGAAACACGTTGTGCAAGAATCCATAGACTCGATCGTGCCAATCCGCCTTCGACATCACGGCGTGAAAGTCTGATCCCTGCGCGTCGGCGCGTGGCAGCAGAGGCGCGCCGGCCGCTGCTCCAATGCGCGACGGGTGCGCCACTGCGATTCCGATGGTCGGCGCGTAGTATTTGTCCCATAAGGAATTGCGTAGTCGATATTGCGGGTCGAGCCGCCGCTTCAGCTCAAAAAGTTGCCGCGCCTGCGGATAAGCTCGATGAAATTGCTCGGCGGTCGCGTGTAACTGGTAGGCGAGGTAGTAAGTGCCCCCATGGCGAATCACGGCTTCGATCAATTCGCGGGTCCACACGCCCACGCGATCGCGTGCATTGTGCCGGGTTCTCTGCTTGTAGTAGAGAACCAGAGCGTAGGTTTCGCCTCGCGACCAGGACAGCAATGTGCCTGGGTCCTTGTGCGCATGCCGCACGGAGATGTTAATGACGTTGACCCGGTGGCGCTGCAATACTTCGCTAATTGCGGCTACGCACGCTTCGAAATTCTCCACCGGGACGAAGTATTCCTGCAGGACATACGTTGAGGCGGTGCGTGCTACGGGCTCTAGTTCCGCGACATCGTAGCCGGCCTCGTAATTGCGCCAGTGCACGGCTCGGCGCGCGTAAATCAGCGGATCGACGATATGTTCGCGTCGCCATTTGCCGAATGGGGTCTCGGTGATGGCCCAGAAGAAATATTTCTCGATGAGGTGTTTGCGACGCTGCCACTGCAGCCGCGTGCCTGTCGTCACTGGACGGTTGGTCTCGGTCCAAGTTACC
>Ga0302320_10020881_pt1 | contig 13025 bp, 9 predicted proteins | sample Bog_T0_3_FD_202130 | JGI IMG/M metagenome (GOLD analysis project Ga0302320, IMG submission 202130) | Peat permafrost microbial communities from Stordalen Mire near Abisko, Sweden - Bog_T0_3 | ecosystem: Environmental > Terrestrial > Soil > Wetlands > Peat | place: Sweden: Abisko, Stordalen Mire...
AGAAAAACGCTGGTAACGAGCGAATCGAGCAGTTCAGTGCTCTGGATTTGCACCGCTTGCAGCGTGAATTCAGCGGCCACGTGCGCCATCCGCCGGCCGGGAGACAAAACCGATGGGGTGCGGCGTTACCTGTGCTGCGGCGACAACGTACTCGGGCGCAGCACGTTGAAAGTCACCGGGTCGGCACTGCGGGTTTGCCCGGACGCCGGATCCGCCACCGTCGCCGTCAAGGTGTAATTGCCGCGCGCCAGATCCGTGAGCGTGAATCGAACCGCATCGGGCGGCTGATCCGCCACCTGGACGCCATTGAGGGACCAGGAGACGGTTTGACCCGTCTTCAGCGCCGGATCGAGCGCGAGATTCACGTTGACCTGCTGGTCGCCCGAGAACGTCTGTTCGGGAGCCGGCGATGTAATGGCGAATTGCGTGTAGTCGAGCGCCCCCTTCGTCTTCGGCTTCTCGGCGGAGACGACGGCGTTCGGTGCCCGCTGGCTCAAGATGCCCCGGGTGGCGGTGCCGGTCCCGGTGGTGATTTTCTCCGCTCCCTCCACGGGCTGATCGGAAAAATGAACCACGCCGTCGGCATCGGTCCACTTGTAGACCACCATCGCCCGAACGGAAATCGGTGCGGTGATGACCGCGAGGAGGCCGAGCAAAAGCCAGGTTCGGCAGAGGTGCATACGTCGAAAGCATAGTCCTATCGCCTCCCGGCCTCAAAACCGGGTGACGGCGCCGTGACCGCCGTCACCCTCGTCGTCGCCCGGGGGCCTGAATGCACCTCACAAGCTGTAGTACATCTCCATTTCGATGGGGTGCGTGGTCATGCGCAGGCGCGTCACTTCCTTCATCTTCAATTCGATGTAGGCGTCGATCAGATCATCGGTGAACACGCCGCCCGCCTTCAGAAATCCGCGATCCTTGTCCAGGTAGTCGAGCGCCATGTCGAGCGAGTGGCACACCGTCGGGATCTTCTTGTCCTCCTCCGGCTCCAGGTCGTAAAGATCCTTGTCCGCCGGATCGCCGGGATGGATCTTGTTCTGGATGCCGTCCAGGCCCGCCAACAGCATCGAAGCGAACGCGAAATAAGGATTCGCCGTCGCATCGGGGAACCGCACCTCGATGCGCCGCCCCTTGGGATTGGAGACCCAGGGGATGCGAATGGAGGCGGAGCGGTTGCGCGCCGAATAGGCGAGCTTCACCGGCGCCTCGAAGCCCGGCACCAGGCGCTTGTAGCTGTTGGTGCTTGCGTTGGTGAAGGCATTGATGGCGCGGGCGTGCTTGATGATGCCGCCGATGTAATAGAGGGCGATGTCGGACAAGCCGCCGTACTTGTCGCCGGCGAACAGCGCCTTGCCGTCCTTTTGCAGCGACTGATGCACGTGCATGCCGCTGCCGTTGTCGCCGACGATCGGTTTCGGCATGAAAGTGAGGGTTTTTCCGTAGCCGTGCGCCACGTTCTGAAGCGCATATTTCAAGATCTGCACTTCATCGGCCTTCTTGGTCAACGTGTTGGCGGCGACGTTGATTTCTCCCTGGCCGGCGGTGGCGACTTCGTGATGGTGCACTTCGAACTTCAACCCCATCTCTTCGCAGGCCATCGACATCGCGGTGCGGATGTCCTGCTGGGAATCGACCGGCGGCACGGGGAAGTAGCCTCCCTTGACTCCCGGCCGATGCGCCTTGTTGCCATCCTCGTAGGTTTTCCCGGAGTTCCACGCGCCCTCGTAGGAATCGACCTCGTAGGCGCAGCCGTTCATGCTGGAGCTGATGGTGACGTTGTCGAATATGAAGAACTCGTTCTCCGGCCCGAACAGCGCAGAGTCCGCGACCCCGGAGGATTTCAAGTACGCCTCGGCGCGTTTCGCGAGCGAGCGCGGATCGCGTTCATAGCCTTGCATGGTCATCGGTTCGATGACGTCGCAGCGCAGATTGACGGTGGTCTCCTCGTAGAAAGGATCGATGACCGCCGTGGCAGGATCCGGCATCAAAATCATGTCCGACTCGTTGATGCCCTTCCATCCGGCGATCGAGGAGCCGTCGAACATCTTGCCATCGGAGAAAAAGCCCACATCGACCAGGCGCGTCGGGATGGTGACGTGTTGCTCCTTACCGAGAGTGTCGGTAAAGCGGAGATCGGCGAATTTCGCTTCTTTTTCGGTTATTAATTTCAGAACATCGGCGGGAGTCATGTGCGTCCTCGCGAAAGTGAATGGCTAGGGCCCCGGCCAGCGACCAGGTTCTCCGATATTGCAGTTTGTGTGCCAGTGCACGCGGCATACAGATCAAGAACTTGCATCACGTCGGATGCGCAGTGGCACTAATATAGAGCATGAAGGCGCGCCGCAGCGCATCATTTCGGTGCAAACCAGCTCGAGAGTCGACACAAATCTATCAATCGGCCGCAATCTCAATGGCTGCGGGCAAAATCAGTGCACACGGCGCTACCCGCTTTTGCAACGCAGGACAGCTCGCGCGACCCGTCGCTATACTTGCGGGGATGACCAAGCCCTCCGCGCCGCCGCGCACCTTTCAAGACCTGATTTTCGCGCTGCAACAATACTGGTCGAGCCAGGGGTGCATCATCCTGCAGCCCTACGACATGGAAATGGGTGCGGGCACTTTTCACACCGCAACTTTTTTGCGCGCCGTGGGGCCGGAGCCGTGGAGCGCAGCCTATGTGCAGCCCTCGCGCCGGCCGACCGACGGGCGCTACGGCAACAATCCGTTCCGCCTGCAGCACTACTACCAATTCCAGGTGGCCATCAAGCCCTCACCCGACAACTTTCAGGATCTGTATCTGGGCTCGCTCGCAGCGCTCGGCTTCGATCCCCTGACGCACGACATCCGTTTCGTCGAGGACAACTGGGAATCGCCCACCCTCGGCGCGTGGGGATTGGGATGGGAGGTGTGGCTGAACGGGATGGAGGTTTCGCAATTCACCTACTTTCAACAAGTGGGCGGGTTGGACTGCCGGCCGGTGATGGGGGAGATCACCTACGGACTCGAGCGTCTGGCCATGTACATCCAAGGCAAGGAAAGCATTTTCGACATTCTCTGGACCGACGGACCGTTCGGCGCCATCACGTATGGCGACGTGTTCCACCAGAATGAAGTGGAGCAATCGGCCTACAATTTCGAGAAGGCCGACACCGAGGTGCTGTTGCGGCAGTTCGACACGCATGAGCACGCCTGCCGCCGGCTCCTCGAGAGCAAACTCGTGCTGCCGGCCTATGAACAAATGGTCAAGGCATCGCACTCGTTCAATTTGCTGGACGCGCGCCGGGCCGTCTCCGTGACGGAACGCCAGCGCTTCATCCTGCGCGTACGCACCCTCGCGCGCGCAGTCGCGGAAGCCTACCGGGACAGCCGCGAGGCGCTCGGCTTTCCGCTCCTCAAAGCCGCCGCCCCGCGAGTCGCCTGATGGGCGCGCGCGACCTGCTGTTCGAATTACGCACGGAGGAGCTGCCGCCACGGACGCTGCTCACCTTGTCGAACGCTCTCACCGACGGGCTGGTCAAGGGCTTGAGCGGCGCCGGCATCGCCCACCGCAAGGTGCGAGGTTTCGCGACGCCGCGTCGTCTGGCCGTGCTGGTTTGCGGCTGCGCTGAATCCGCGCAAGATCGCAACGTCGAACGGCGCGGCCCCCCGGTGAGCAACGCCTTCGACGCCGCGGGTGCTCCCACTCAGGCGGCGAACGCCTTTGCCCGAACGTGCGGCGTCGAGGTGGCGGCGCTCGAACGGCTGGTCACCGAGAAGGGCGCGTGGCTGGTGTATCGCGGCATCGAGCGCGGCGCGGCGACGGTCGATGTCATCGGCGGCCTGATCAATCAGGCGATCGCGGCACTGCCCATCGCGCGGCGCATGCGCTGGGGCGCCGGCACCACCGAATTCGTGCGGCCGGTGCACGGTGTCGTGCTGTTGTTCGGGGAAGACATCGTGCCGGTCGAGGTGCTCGGACTCGCCTCAGGCCGCATCACGTTCGGGCACCGATTCCACGCACCCAAACCGATTTCGCTGAAGAGCGCCAAATCGTACGAAGCGCGTCTCAAGAGCGCGAAAGTGGTGGCGGATTTCGCGGCGCGCCGCGAGTTGATCCGGACCGGCGTGAGCGCCGCGGCCGCGCAAGCGGGCGGGACGGCATTGACGCCGGAGGCACTGCTCGATGAGGTGACGGCACTGGTCGAATGGCCGGTGCCCATCATGGGCCGTTTCGAGGCGCGCTTTCTCGAGCTGCCGCGCGAAGTGGTCATCGCCACGATCCAGGACCACCAACGGTATTTCGCCGTCGAAGGCGGCGACGGCAAGCTCAACGGCGGATTCGTCACGATCAGCAATATCGAGAGCCGCGATCCGTCGAAGGTACGTGAGGGCAATGAGCGGGTGGTGCGGCCGCGCCTGAGCGACGCCGCATTCTTCTGGGATCAAGACCGCAAGGTGCCGCTCGAGACGCGCGTGGCCGAACTCTCCGGCGTGACCTTTCAGGCGAAACTTGGGAGCTACGCGCAAAAGACCGCGCGGGTGAAGTCGCTGGCCGGGCTGATCGGAGCGCTGATCGGTGCGGGCCCCGAGGTCGAGCGCGCGGCAGAACTCGCCAAGGCCGATCTCATGACGGCGATGGTCGGCGAGTTTCCGGAATTGCAGGGGACGATGGGACGGTATTATGCCGCGGCCGAGGGCTATCCCGAGGAAGTGGCGCGCGCGATCGAAGAGCACTACAAGCCGCGATTCGCGGGCGACTCGCTGCCGGGCGAGAAGACCGGCCAGGCGGTCGCCCTCGCCGACAAGATCGACACCCTGGTCGGCATATTCGCGATCGAGCAGCGGCCGACGGGCGCGAAGGATCCCTTCGGCCTTCGCCGCGCCGCGCTCGGCGTGCTCAGGATCCTGCTCGAGTGCCGTTTGGATCTGGATCTCGTTGCATTGATCACCGCATCAGCGGCCGCACAGCCCGTGCAGCGGCCGGCGGTCGTTCAAGAAGTCGGCGATTTCTTCGCCGATCGATTGCGCGGATTGCTGCTCGAGCGCGCGGACGGCACCTCGGCGGAGATGATCGACGCGGTGCTCGCCGGCAAACCGGGATCGCCGCTCGACGCGGACGAGCGGCTGCAGGCACTGAAGGATTTTCTCACGCTGCCCGACGCGCCGATCCTCGCGGCGATCAACAAGCGCATCGGGAACATCCTGAGAAAGGCTCCCGCCGAGCAGCGCGCCGCGGTCGAGCCTTCGGCATTCACCGAGGAGGCCGAGCGGGAATTGCACCGCGTACTCACCGACATGGAGGGCGCGGTCAGGCGCAGCACGGCCGAAAGAAGATACGGCGAGAGCCTGCGGGCGTCGATCGCGCTGCGCGCGCCGGTGGATGACTTCTTCGAGAAGATCATGGTGATGGACGAAAACGCCGAGCGGCGCAACAACCGGCTCGCGCTGCTCCGCGATGTGCAGCGTCTGCTCGGCAGCGTCGCCGATCTGTCGCGCCTGCCGGGATAGCGCCCATGCGATTCGTGCGCTCGCTGTTATTCACCACCTACCTGATGGGCTCGGCCTGCCTGTGGGGCGGCACCATGGGACTTTGCTTTTTTCTGCCCTACAGCGCGCAATTCGCCATGGCGCGCAGCTGGGCACGCGGCGTGCTTTGGGTACTCGGGAAGCTGTGCGACCTGAAATTCGTGGTCGAAGGCCGCGAGCTCATTCCGAAAGGCAATCACATCATCATGAGCAACCACACCTCCGCGTGGGAGACCGTGGCGCTGTTCGTCATTTTCCCGCCGCAGGTCTGGGTGTTGAAGCGCGAGCTCCTGTGGATTCCGTTCGTCGGCTGGGGCTTGAAGCAGCTGCGGCCGATCGCGATCAATCGCGGCGCCGGTCATCGCGCGGTGAACCAGGTCATCGAGCAGGGCAAGGAGCGCCTCGCCGACGGACTGTGGGTCATCATTTTTCCCGAGGGCACCCGGGTGACCGCCGGCGAGACCCGCAAGTTCGGCGTGAGCGGCGCGTTGCTCGCCACCTCGACGGGCAACCTGGTGGTACCGGTGTCCCACAACGCGGGAGCCTTCTGGCCGAGGAGGGGATTCTTGAAGAAGCCGGGCACGATTCGCGTGGTCATCGGCGAACCCATCTCGCCCGCCGGCAAGGACGCACGGGTCCTCAACGAGGAAATCCGCTCCGCCATCGAGTCCGGAATGGCCCGAATCCAGGCCGAAACCGCCTAGCGGCCCGCCCACCGACGGCGGGGGCGCGATTCTGGAAGCCACTTCCTATTCCCCCGACGGTTCTTGACATAGGCTCTCAAGGAGTTCCCCTACATGCCGTTAAGGGAGCCGTTGGTCCAATAACAGGAAAGCCTCGTGCTCGAGCAGCTCAAAACCAAACTCCAACTGGCCTCCAACTTTCCCAGCCCCCCGGCCATCGCCTTGCAGATCGTCGCATTGGCAAGCGATCCCGAGATCGACGTCGGCAAGGTTGCCGCCACCATCAGCAAAGACCCGGGGCTGACCGCCAAAGTAATGCGGGTGGCGAACTCGCCGCTCTATTCCAAGCGGCGCCGCAGCGAGAACCTGCGTCAGGCTCTGGTGGCCCTGGGACTCAATGCGGCAACCACGCTGGCACTGAGCTTTTCGCTCGTCTCGACCTACAAGACCGGATCCGGCGCCGGCATCAATTACACGCGCTACTGGCGCCGCGCCATCCTGGGCGCATCCGCCGCGCGAACCTTCGGCGCCCTGAAAGGCGCGAGGTCGCCGGAGGACATCTTTCTTGCGGCGCTCCTGCAAGACATCGGTGTGCTCGCCATCGACCGGGTGCAGGCGGATTTCTATCGCGGGATGCCGGCGGAGGCGACGCACGCCGAATGGCTCGCGCAGGAGGTCAAGGTCCTGGGCACCGACCACGCTGCGCTGGGCGCCTGGCTTCTGCGCAATTGGAAGCTGCCGGAGGCTCTTTGCGCAACCCTGGAGGGGAGCCACGACCCCAGCAACCTGGATGCGGACACTCCGGTCGGCATGGCCGCCCGCTGTGTCGCGCTCGGCAGCGAGTGCGTCGAGCTGCTGCTCGCGCACGACACACCCGGCGACCCCAAGGCGCTGGCGACGCACGCCGAAAAGTGGCTCGGCATCGGCGCCGAATCGCTCACCGAGGCGATGGCCACCATCATCGCCGAGATCCCGGAAATCGAGCGCCTGTTCGACACGTCGATTCTCGGAGCGGATATCGCGGCGGCGATTCTCGACCAGGCGCGCGAGCTGTTGACGCTGCGCAATCTGCAGGCGATCGATCAAGTGTCCTCGCTGCTGCAGACCACCGAACAGCTGGAGGCCCGCACCACGGCGCTCGAGGACAAGCAGCGCCGCGATGCGCTCACCGGCGTGTTCAACCGCGGGCATCTGGATGAGATCCTGCGCCGCGAATTCGACAACGCGAAGAAAGGCCATTGGCCGCTGAGTGTCGTGTTTGCCGACCTCGACCGGTTCAAGCAGGTGAACGACACCCACGGCCACCCCACCGGCGACTCGGTCCTGATCGAGACGGCACGATTGTTCATGGGCGCGGTACGCGACTCGGACTACGTGGCGCGTTATGGCGGCGAGGAGTTCGTGATCGTTCTTCCAGGCCTTGCCGCGGACGGCGCGAGGACGGTTTGCGAACGGATCTTGACCAAGCTGCGCGGCTCACGCCATCAAGTCGCCGGCGGCACGATCCGCGTCACCGCTTCGCTCGGCCTGGCAACCTTCGACAGCGGATCACCATTCGCGCGGGTGTCCGATATGATCGAAGCGGCCGATCGGTGCGTGTACGCCGCCAAAAAGGGCGGACGCGATCGGCTGGTCTGTTTCAACGCCGCCACCTCCGCCATGACCGCGCACGGATAGCCGCACCGGAGCCGAGATGCGGGTTCTCGTCCTGGGTGGAACTGGTACGATCGGCCGCCCGATCGTGCGTGAATTGATTCGCGGAGGTCACGGCGTGCTCGCGCTGGCGCGCTCCGCGGCGGCGGCCGGAAAGCTCGCGGCGCTCGGCGCACAACCCGTTCCCGGCGACCTGTTGATCCCTCAGAGATGGCTCTCGGAACTGCCGCCGATCGATGGGGTCATCCAAGTCGCAGCGGCCTTCGACGAAAACGACGCAGCCGCAGATGGGCATCTGCTGGATGCACTGCTGCCGTACTTGAGCGCAGCCCCGCGCAAGGCGAGATTCCTGTACACCGGCGGGTGCTGGTTGTTCGGCGCGACGGGCGGGCGGGTTGCGAACGAGCAAAGCCCCTTCGATCCGCTGGCTCTCTATGCGTGGTCGGTACCGCGCGTCGCGCGCGTGCTCGCCGCGCGGGACGTCGAGCCCATCGTGATACATCCCGCCAGGGTGTATGAAGCCGCCGGCGGCGTGTTCGATGAATTTCGCCGCGACGCGCTCGCCCGAAAGGCGGTGCGCGTGGTCGGAGGCGAAGCGATCCGCTGGCCGCTGGTGCACTCCGAGGATCTCGCGGTGCTCTATCGCCTGGCGCTGGAATCGGGGGTTGCCGGTCAATCGTACATCGGCTCTGCGATCGACGGCATGGCGGTCGGCCGCATCGCCCGCGCTTACGCGCGGCGGTTCGCAACTCCTTCGCTGGATCCGGAGATCATGGACGTCGAACAGGCGGCCGTGGAATTCGGTGAATGGGCTCGAGGCTACGTGCTCGATCAGCTCTTGAGCGGCGACAAGGCCCGCCGGGACCTCGGATGGGTTCCGCGCCATCTCGACCCTGAGAAAGAGATCGGCGCGGCAGCCTAGTGTATTGCGTTTTGAGGGCGCTCCGGGGGAACCACCTGCTCAATCGGCGTTTCGAACGATGATGGAATTTGCTGATCACGTGCGCCGCCAATGGTTCGTGGTGGCGCTCTCGGCTGCACTGCAGGACAAACCGGTGCGTGTATTTCTGCTCGGTTGGCCGATCGTACTTGCGCGCAGCGAGCGGGGCACCATCATCGCCCTCCAGGATCGCTGTCCGCACCGCGGAGTCCCCCTCTCCGACGGCCGCATCGGGCCGAGAGGCCTCACGTGCAGATTCCATGGATGGACATTCGATGAAGCCGGCCGCTGTACGGGAATGCCGGGTCATGCCGATACGCCGCCCGGCGACATCCGCGTACCCTGCTTCGCGGTGATCGAACGCGACGGGTTGGTTTGGGTCGCCCGTTCTGCGGCTCACCCACTGCCCGAACGCTTGTCGGTGCTGACATCCGCTAAGCCCAGATTCGTGTGGGAGGCCAGGCTGGCCGCTCCGGTGATCGAAGCGCAGGAAAAAATTCTCAGCGCGAATTGCGGCGGCGCCGCGCCGTCGCTCAGCGTGGAAGGAGATGGATTCAGCGTCGACCACGGTCAATCGGCGCGATCGGGATTCCTGTTCCGGCTGTTCGAGTCGCGGCGCATGCGGGAAAGGGCATATTTTTCGGGGTTGAGCACCGCGCAGCTCGAATACCGCTATGCGAGCGGCAGCGCCGTCTGGATCACCCTGTGCTTTTCGCCGGAGACTTTGTTGTCGACCCGCGTGTTCGCGACGCTGCATGCACGGGGAAGATGGGCGCCCGCGTGGCTGGTCAAGGCCTTGATCTCGCCGGTGCTGCGAAGCGTCGAGTCGCAGGCACAGCGAACCGCTGACGCAAGCCGACCCGAGGCTGCATTGCTCGAGCTGATCCGCCCTCATTTGCAGCAAGCCTGGTCAACGGCGAGAATCTAAGCGAGGTATTTTGGACCATGTCGGCGCCACACATCCCGGACACCATGAAGGCCGTGCTCTTGAAAGGGTACGGCGGGTTTGATCAGCTCGAGTTCCGGGAGGACGTGCCGGTGCCGCAGCCCGGGGCGGGGGCCGTTCTCGTTCACATCGGCGCCGCCGGGGTCAACAATACCGACATCAATACCCGGACGGGCTGGTATTCGCGGGCGGTCTCCGAAGGTTCCACGGCCGCGGATGCCGCCGCCGGATTCGCGCGCGCGCGCGCCGACGATTCCGGCTGGACCGGTGCGAAGCATCAGTTCCCCCGCATCCAGGGTGCCGATGGCTGCGGCCGCATCGTCGCCGTGGGCGCGGGTGTCGAGGGCAGCCGCATCGGCGAACGGGTATTGATCGAGCCCGTGATCCGCTTGACCACCCAGGGCGCCGCGCAAACCATTTATTTCGGTTCCGAGTGCAACGGCGCATTCGCGGAGTACGCTTGCGTGCCCTCCGGCAACGCCCACGCCATTTCCAGCGGCCTGTCCGATGTCGAACTCGCCTCGTTTCCCTGCGCGTACGGCGCGGCGGAACACATGCTCGAGCGCAGCCAGGTCGTCAGCGGCGAAGTCGTGCTGGTGACGGGAGCCTCGGGCGGCGTCGGCTCGGCATGCGTGCAACTGGCGGTGCGGCGCGGTGCGCGCGTGATCGCGGTGGCGAGTGCCGCCAAGGCCAGGGCCATCACAGCGCTCGGCGCGGCGCAGGTGATCGAACGCGACGCCGATATCGCGGCGCTCCTGGGGAACGACAGCGTCGACGCCGTCATCGACGTGGTCGGAGGCAAACAATTCGCCCGGCTCCTCAATGTCCTGCGAAGGCGCGGTCGCTATGCCGTCGCCGGCGCCATCTCGGGGCCCGTCGTCGATCTGGATCTGCGCACGCTTTATCTCAAGGATTTGCGGCTCGAAGGCTGCACCGTGTTCGAGCCGACGGTGTTCCGCAATCTCGTCGGATACATCGAACGCGGCGAGGTTCGCCCGCTGGTCGCGAAGGTGTATCCGCTGAGAGAGATTTTCGCTGCGCAGCGCGAGTTCGGTGCCAAGAAGCACACGGGCAAGATCGTGCTGGAACCCTGACGCCTTGCAAGGTGCTAATGCGCGTGGAGAGATGTTTCGGGACCGGCGGGTGCGGATTCGTCGTGCCGCGAAGGTTGCTGGACGAATATGCCGTACTGAAACACCTTCTCGTCGCGAGTATCCGCGTAAATGCCGTTTTTGAACTTGAAGGTCATCGGACCTTCCAGCGTGAGCGTGCCCGCAATCTGCGGTCCGTACATCGAGATAATCTCTGCCGAGCTCAACTCGTTGAGAAACGGAACTTCCCTGGGAGCCGACACGGCGTGGCCGGCGTATGCAATCGACTGAATCGTCTCTTCGGAGCTTTCCGGTGATCTTGAGAACACAACCGTCAAGAGACCGCCGTGTTTTGGATCGGTCGTATTGTAGATCCAGTGCGTCGACTCTTGCCGAATCGGGGGGCCTCTCGCCGCCGTAAGCTGTTTGGGGGTCATTCCCAACTTGGCTCCGCCCAGCCATTGGAAGGTTGCCTTCGGAAATCTTAGCGGGATTCCCGACACTCGAGCATCGCGAAACCCCGCGAGCAGCCTGTCGCAAGCACCCAACGAGTATCTAGTGGTCCATGCGCTCGATGAGAACCGTGTGCCCACGGCCGCCCGCATGACATTGTAATCGTCGGCGTCGCCTGCGCGGCAGGCGAAATTAGCGAAGCTATTGATGATGAAGTCACTTTTGGGATACCGGTCCATGAGGTCCCTATATCCCGACTGCATCTCACTCCAGGACGCGTGCGATGCGTTGAGCACGTCGACGTCGTCGCCCTCCATCCGAACGTAACTCGAATACAGGGCGGCATAATGCGCAAGATCAGAAAGTGGTGGTTGCTGGGAAACCTGACGGATGAACTCATCCTCCTCTTCGTACGAGCCGCCCCATCTCGGCATCAGGATTCGCATCATGCGGCGATAAAGAGGCGGATAGTTTGGGACCTTGTTGCGGCCTTGGTCGAACAGGGCGCGCAGTTGCTGCCTATCCTGCGATTGATCCAATCCGACATCCAGCGACAACGTGTACCAGAGTGGGTTGTCCGCGGCTCGCTCGCGTATCTCCTCCAACCCGGCCGCGGCCATTTCAGTTCGGAGGTTATACAAGGCCAAATTCTGGGCGGTGACCGAATTGATCGCGCCGTGGCCACGCGCTGACCAGGCCCACGCGTTAAAGACCATCGACTCAACGAGTTCCGCCATTACGGAGTTCTGCACTTTTCGGCGCCAATCCGCTGTAAGGCCCAACGCGATTTCTGCCGAGATGGTGCCGGAATCCAGCAGGTCATATAAGCCGCTCACGACGCCCTCGTAACGAGAGCTACCGTCGGGCAACGCATCCACCGATCTCATGGATTGGTTCATCAATGCATCAAGGTTCTCGTAATCGCCGCTCATGAGAAGCCGCTGCGCTCTGCACCCCAACTCATGCCGCACTGCCGGGCCGTCGTTCGGATCGTCGGTGGCGGCCAAGGAGTCGGCAGGGTCGGCAACGCAGGTCCAATGAACGCCGGTGATCATCCGGCGAATCTTTACAACGAGTGCGTTGGCCCCCAGGGCCCTCGGGCGATGGTCCATGCTCGAGCGAATGCCGACACGGTCGAGCTTCGCCTGGACGACGTTGGTCTTTGCCATCAGGTCCATCGCCTGCGCCAATCGGCTGCGATCGCTATTTTCTGTGGCGTCGACGATAGCGCTTGCCCACTGAAACCGAATGTCTGCGAAGCTCGCCACCAGGAGTGCGAAATCCTTCTCCGCGCCCTTGAGTTTCTCGCTGTCTTTCTTGAGCTCGTCCTTTTGCGTGCGCCAGAAAGGCAGAATGTCCTGTTCGAACCGGCGCCCAAGTTCCGCGTCACTCATCCTTCCGGAACTCGCGTTGAGGGCGAGTGAGTTCCAAAGTTGCAAGTTCTGCGCTTCGCCGACCAGATACTCGTTATGCGTTCGGAAAAAGCCTTCAGAGATTGTGAGACCCGAGCCGATTCCTTTTACCTGCCAAATTGCCGCAAACACGGAAATTGCAAGGAAAGCCGACGCCGCGAGGCCTCCAGCCAACGGGAAACGCTTACGGACCTCGAGTTCGAGGGGCCGTGCCAATATATAGCCGAGTACGAAACCTGAAAGAAGCCCTCCGACGTGGGCTGCATTGTCGATTCCAGGTTGAATGGCACCGTTGACCATGTTGAACAGTACGAACGCCAAAGTGCTAAACCAATGCCGGCG
>Ga0302320_10020882_pt1 | contig 13025 bp, 12 predicted proteins | sample Bog_T0_3_FD_202130 | JGI IMG/M metagenome (GOLD analysis project Ga0302320, IMG submission 202130) | Peat permafrost microbial communities from Stordalen Mire near Abisko, Sweden - Bog_T0_3 | ecosystem: Environmental > Terrestrial > Soil > Wetlands > Peat | place: Sweden: Abisko, Stordalen Mire...
GTAACCGTTGAGGGCCGTCTTCGGCGCATTCGGCGGGTAGTCCGAGTAACTGTCGACGGCCTTTACTTGCGGCCCCGCACCGATCGCGTAGAGCATTTCGGTCGAGGTGGGCGAGAGCGACACGATCGCGTCGGGCTTGCTTTTGAAGGTGAACGTGCCGTCGGCAAGTTTGAGAGTCACGGGGAAGTCCAGCGACTTCGCAGGAGCGCCACTCGCGATGGGAATCGCGAGTGCACTGAAGCCGATGAGGAGGGCGACGACGAGCACGGGCAAGAGGCCCTTGCCGGATGGACGCATAGTTAATCTCCGTTAGCTAGACGGTGGACGAACCATCCGCCCGCCCTTTCGGAGTGGGACGAACCGTCCCTCCACCGGGGACTGATTACGTCGACGCAGCGAAGGCGACCGGACTCGTCCCCTGAGTGGGGCATTACCGTTGCGGGACAGCGCCGGAATTTCACCGGACTTCGCTACAACTACGTCACTCCAACGTGGGGTCGAAGCACCTCAAGCGTACTCCCGCGAACAAACCTCGGCGACTCAGCTCGTCCGGACAACTCCCCGGTGCGCTCTCGGGCCGAAGCCGAAAGGTTTCACGAAGAGTCGACCTTCGACTCCGAGCACCTCGCGCAGCACTAACTCCACTATCTCGAAGCAAGGGCTTCGGCCTTCGTCGCAGTCATCGAGGAGATGACCAACCGCCGAGACAACCGCTCGTCTTCACCGGTTTGATCGCAAGGACCGAAAAGGCGTGCTCGCAGCGCTCACCGCGCTAGCTCTGAGCTGCCTTGAGATCGAGCGAGCCAGCACGTCAAGGACTACGCCACTGCTGACGAGCGGCTGCGCATCGTCGTGAAAGCTCTCCCGCGCCACTTCCGGGCGACCATCCGAAACGCACCACCTCGTGCTGGTCCACCTGCGCGCATCTCACCTCCTACCGGGATTTATCAATATCGATGCTTCGCGGCTTTCTTGCAGGTGAAAAGCCAGCTCGGCTCATTGGTTCTGATCGGCTCCCGGGCACTGCCTCCGTGTCATTGTTCCCTGTGTGAGCGGTATGTGGCGGCCGGACCGACCTCAGCACACGTCCCTCCCGTGCACAGACGGCCTGCACCGACGTGACAACAAGGGGCCTCCGGGCAGCACGCCTTACGCATTGGAGCGACTGCTCCCCCACTCTTTCGCCGGCCACGAAAAAGAGGGGTTCCCGTCATGCCCGTCGATACCTGTCCAAGCACAGTCGGGAACTGACTCCCCCCAAGTCCCTTAACGAAACCACTAGCATGCCCACCGCACGCGCAATATCAGGCGATGTTCATTTTGGCCGCCAGTCCTACGCCTTTGGCGTTATTAGTCAAGACTTGCGCGTACGACGCGCCTCTATCTCTTCTTCCCTACACCACAACTCCCCACGCCACCCAGTCCGCAGTGGCCTTGTAGCTGGGCTCGCGCTCGTGTACAGCTCGAACCACTTTGCCGATCCGAACCGCCCCTTGGAGCTCCCCACCCTTTCGAATTCCCTTGGGCGAAACCCTCGCTAAACTACTCACGTGATTTGCGCCGCGCGTGCGCTGCCGTCTGACCGTCACACAACCGAAAGGGAAGCCCTGAATGCCGATGTCCCCTGTAGATAAGACGACCGTCGGTCTCACGGGGCCTCAGTATCACGTCGGAGTACAAGCGGGAGACATCAGCGACATCGTATTGATGCCTGGCGATCCTTTTCGGGTCCAACTCATTGCCGATCAGCTGGACGGTCCTGTCGAAGTAGCGCACCGTCGGGAGTACCGAACGATTAACGGCTATTACAAGGGGCGGCTAATCACCGGATGCTCAAGTGGAATGGGGTGTCCGTCGACTGCGATCGGCGTGGAGGAACTGGCGCGTGCTGGCGCAAGGATATTCATTCGTGTCGGCAGCAGCGCAGCCCTTCAGCCACACATCTCCGTCGGCGACCTCATAATAAGTGAAGGCAGCCTACGAAACGACGGTACCACCGCCGCTTATGTTCCCTCGGGTTATCCAGCGGTTCCAGACCTTGAGCTGACTATGGCCCTGATCAACACGGGCCGCGCGATTGGAAGCACGCAAGCATTTTCAGTCCACTCCGGAATCAACGCGACCGACGACGCATACTACGCAGAGACGCCGGAATGGATTAGCAAGCTCTCCGGCCTTGGTATCACGAATGTCGACATGGAAAGTGCCGCCATGTTTGTCGTGGCTCGCCAACGCGGTCTCCGGGCGGCCATGATATGTGCTGTCTCCAATAATCTTGTCACGGGTGACATCGAAGTGGGTCAGGTTAATGAGCGGCTGGCCCTTGGATGGGGACGCACGATCTCGGTCGTACTCGAAACGATCCATCAGTTGAACCTGTAGGAGCCCCGTAGGCTCAGCTCCTGTGCAGAGAACCGCGACTTCGAACCGACAACTGGGCTTAGCGCGATCTCCGGAACTATTCCGGCCTTATTCTCGGTCGGGTGGCAAGGATCATCAAAAAAGCAGCCTGGCTAGTGAGCCTTTGGTATTCATTTCTAATGTGCCAGGAGTCTGTCACCTACGTAACGGGCTCCTGGCGCTTCACGTTGAGCCAGCAGCCAGCGCGGCAGACTGGTATGTCTTCCAGGGTCGGTAGAACGCTGAAAGAATCCGGAACCCAGCTCGCTCGAAGGTTGATGGTCCAATCGGTATTCGACGACCAGACGCTTCTCTGGTCAGTGCGCGCCTCCACACAAGGCGGCTCTGCCCGCGTCAGTGATGCTCCGACAACCAGGTGGTAACGCCATCACAAGCAGACGTCTTCAAGGCTGTCGGTGCTGCGCTACTTTCGATCGAGGCCTTGGCGATTTCGGCGAGCTGCTTATCGGAGAGGCCTAATTCCTCTCGGCTCAGCTCGTACTCGTCGAGTAGATTCGATCCGAAAAAGAGCGGATCATCGGCGTTGAGGCTACAGGGAACGCCCGCCTCCAAGAGAAGAGGAAGCGGATGCTCTGCCAAAGTCGAAACGACCTTCAGCAGGACATTCGAGGTTGGGCAGACGTCAAGGCAGATTCCCTCAGAAGCCAATCGGGTAATCAGCAAAGGGTCCTCGATAGCCCGTATACCGTGCTGAACACGGTCTGCGCCAAGTAGGTCGAGCGCGCTCCAGACGCTCCTTGGTCCGTCCAATTCCCCAGCGTGTGGGCAGGAGAGAAGGCCGGCACCACGCGCCATATCGAACGGCCCAACGAACGGGTCGGGCGGATGACCCTCCTCGTCATTGGCCAACCCGAAGCTCACCACGCCCTTTTCGCCGTAGCCCGCAGCAAGGGCCGCCTCATCCCATGCCACTTCCAGCGGCTGGGTACGATCGACGGTCATGAGAAGGCCTACTCCGATGCCGAAATCCTCGCCGGCAGAACGAGCCTCATCCAGCAGGATCTCAAGGACTTCCCTGTCCCCCCCACCGAACTTCGCCCCGTGAAGTCTTGGCCGCACGGCCACTTCTAACCAGATGGCTCCCGCAATTGCCGCATCCTCGACCACCTCGCGAACGAGCCTGCGTAGGTCGTTGTCACTCCGAAGAACTGCGCATACCGCATCGTAAACCTGGGAGAACTCGGTGAAACTGCCGATGACATCCACCGGCGGAAGGGAAACCCCGTAATACCCAGCACGCTCGATGAGCGTGCTGGGGCGCATCGCCCCTTCAAGATGCAGATGTAGGTGGGCCTTCGGAAGTGAACGCAGGTCGCGCTTTGACGGCATCATCTCTTCTTTACGGCGTCGGGAGCGTAGCGGGAAAGCATTCCAGCCTCGATGGCGCTAACGAGGGAATACGCGATGATCGAAACAAGCGTCACAAGCACGACGGCAGACCACAGCTCGCCGAAATCAAAGGTGTTCTCGACCGTCAGCATCTCTTGGCCTGTCCCCTGTCCAGTGGCCAACCACTCGGCAAGCAGAGCTCCGATGATGGACGCGGGAACGTTTATCCGTAGCGAGGCGAAGATCGACGGCAGTGCCGACGGAACGATGACGGTCTTCAATGTCGTGAGTTTCGGAGCGCCGTAGGAGGACATCAGGTCGAGCATCGCCTGGGGAGTGGATCGCAAGCCATGCATGATATTTATGAGGGCCGGGAAGAAACAGACGATGCCGCCTATGACTGCCACGCACAGAATGGACCGCCCGCAAATTAGCGTGATCAACGGCGCAAGTGCGACAAGCGGCATCGCCCGCAGGACAATTGCGATCGGCATGAATGTCTGGCGTATCGTGCGCTGAAGTGTGAATACGCAGGACACGACCAAGGCCAAGACAATCCCCGCCACATAGCCGATACCGGCATCGCGCAGGGTTATTTTGAGATTGGCGAAGAGCACGCTTCGATTTCCAGCAGCGCTCCGCAAGCCGGACATCGGATCCGCCCGCTGACTGAAGAGATACCGCCACACCGCAAGAGGGTTCTTCGCGACAATGGGCTGAATGTGGAAGAAGAGAATGAAACCCTCCCACAGCAACAGCACGACTACGACCGAAAGGACCATAAAGCCCAAGTTGCTTCCGAGACGCCTAAGCAGGACACCCGCTACGCTCCGCTTCGGCCCTGGTTTCGGACTTCCGGTCGTGGCCTTCTCGCTTGTAGGTGTCGGGGTCGTCATTGGTTAATCCCCCTGCGAGGTGCCCATGGCGTGATCAAGCGCCCCATCAGCCCTATCAGTCCATAGAGAATTCCAGCCACCGCCGTGCAGACCAGCGCGATTCCCCAGGTCCGCGCGATATCCAGGGCGCCCTCGGAGTCGATCATCATGACTCCGAGACCCGTGCTAGCCGCGCCAAGATATTCCCCGATGATTGCACCCAAAATGGCGGAAGGCGCAGCAATCTGCAGGGCTGCAAACGTGCTCGGAAGTGCGGCACGAAGACGCACCCTGCGTAGTTGTAACCACGAGCTGCCGCCGTACGCGCGGATCAGGTCCAACGCGTTCCGGTCTGCTGAGCGCAATCCGACGCACACTCCGACAAGTGTCGGAAAGAAGACGACCAGACCCGCGAGTGCTGATTCCGGCGCGTCGCCGTGGAGAACGAAGGTGAGAATCGGCCCGATGGCGATGATCGGCAAGCAATAACTGGCGACCGCAATACGTAGCAACGCCTTTTCGATCAAGGGCACCTGGACGAAGGCGATACCGAGGACAATCGCAAGCACGTTTCCGTCCACGAAACCAGTAGCAGCCTCCTTCATCGTCTGGATGAAGTTGGCGCCGTAAAGCCCGGACTTAAGGTCTGACCAGAATTGGGTTACGACCGAGGTCGGCGTAGGCACGCCCGACCCAACCTTGCGATAAACGGTGAGTGCGAGGATCTCCCAGATGACGACAAGCACTACCGAGCCGATCAAGCCGCTCAGCCATGGTGGCAAGCGCTCCTGACGCGTATCACCGCTAGAGCGACCAGATTTCGGGCGAGAAAGCCCTGCTTGGGCTTCCGCCGGGGTTTCCTCCCCGTGTTTCTCTTTCACACGTCGTCACCGCTCGGCGCGACACCACTCGGGCTGAACAAGAGATCTGACAGGCCGTCCACTAACTCATGGAAGTGAGGCGTCCTGATCATCTCTGGTGTACGAGGACGAGGCAGGTCGATCTCAGTTACCGCGACGATCCGGCCAGGTCGGGCGCTCATTACGGCGACAGTGTCGGCTAGGAACACAGCCTCGTTTATGGAGTGTGTGACCAGTAACGTCGTGGCTACTCTTTCGGACCATATTCTCAACAGCTCGATATTGAGACGCTGACGAGTCATCTCGTCAAGAGCCCCGAAAGGCTCGTCGAGCAATAAAATCGCAGGCTCCGACACAAGCGCCCGAGCGATCGCGACCCGCTGGCGCATACCACCAGATAGCTGCGCGGGCCGTGCCTTCTCGAAACCTTCTAGCCCGACGAGGCTTATGAGCTGCTTGACCGCATCGTCATCAACCTTCATGCCCATCACGTTCAGCGGCAGGGTTATGTTGGACTCGACCGAGCGCCATGGCAACAAAGCGGCATCTTGAAAGGCAATACCAAAGAGATGCTGCCTGCGGGCCGTCGATGGGGACACCCCATGAACTGTGACGTTGCCTAAGGTGGGCTGCTCGAGGTCAGCCAAGATACGTAGCACGGTTGACTTGCCACAACCGGATGGGCCGAGCAAGGCGAGAAAGGCTCCCTGCGGGGCAGTAAGACTGAGATCCTCGACTGCCGTCAAGGTGGTCCGGCCCAGCCGGAATGATTTGCTCAAGTGCTCGATGTGGATCCCCTCCCGTACCGGGAGGGGATCCACATCTGCACCAGTTGAAATTGCAGACACGGTCACGATGTCCTTAGCTGGAAAAGATTGTTCGTATTCAAGATAAAGATGGGGCCAGTTCGCTCCAACCGTGATCCCGCGCAGGTGAAGCTAGCTGTAGACCGGGTTCGGCACGACCTTGAGGCTAGGAGTCTCCTCGTAGATCTCTTCCAACAAGCTCATGTCGAAGATTTCCTTTGGCGTGACGTGAATACCGCCAAGGCCCACGGTGTGACAGCTTTGGGCTTGGGATTTGGCCGAGAGGTAGAAGAGGCCCTCAGGCTTCTGTCCGGGTGGCACGATCAGCTTGTTCTGGGCATATGCCTGCAAGAGCTCGGCCTCATAGGTCAGGCCCTGGCCTTTCTTGGCAGATAGCTTCGCAGCAAGTCCCGGGTTGGTGAGCGCAGCCTTCCAACCGAGGATTTCGCCGGTCATTGCAGCCTTCAACTTGTCACGCGCCTCGATGAGTGCCGTCTTTGTGGTAGTGAAAATGCAGGCAACTTCCGGAAGGCCATAGTCCTGAAGCAGGAACGTGTAGGTCTTGAAGCCCTTCATCTCCAGCTCGACTGGCTCGTTCGTGACGAAGGAGAACCATCCATCCACGGTCCCCTGGGTGAGGGGAGTCGGGTCGAAACTCACAGGCACCGTTGTGAGCTGTGAGGCTTCGATGTGATTGACGGATAGAAACTCACTCCACACCTGGTCGTTGTCCGATCCGACACCGATCTTCTTGCCAATCATTTCCTGTGGGTTGTGAATTGGCTTGTCGGCTGGGGACATAATGGCGTAGGGACTGTTCTGGTATTCGGCACCGATGATGGCCAAACCAAAGCCCTTTACGATCGCTGCCGCCGTTGCATCGACCGATGAGATCCCGTAAAAGGCCCTGCCGGTCTCTATGGTTACCTCCTGAGGGGGTGCGTCAGGCCCGGCGGGGATGATGTCTACCGAGCTGAAGCCCAGCTTCTTCCAGTAACCCTCCTGATCAGCGATATATTCGCCACCTGTTTCGACGTCCGGCACCCATGCACCAACCATGGTCAGGGCACCAAAGGATTTGGTTGTGGCGGTGCCAGATCCTGGGACATGCGTCACAGACGGGACTCTTCGATTGTCGAGCAGCCCTGGTCCAGCTACGCCTAGGGCGACCATACCTGTCAGTGCGCCGACACTACGGCCAAGGAATGAGCGGCGATCAATCGGACTAGCCATGTGACCTCCTCAAAGTTCGAACCCGGCGTCGAAAACCAGATCCGCGCGAACAAGAGGTACTTCGTTCCTGCTCGCCAGAAGGGACCCGCCGTCGGTGTTGTCAAAATGTGATTTCACACCAGACTGCAGTCATGCACCTTCCTAAGGTCGGTGACAGACGGGTCTGTAGTATTACGGGACGCAACTTTTCATTGCGGCCGCATGCAATTTGTACAGTAGACGCGGCTGCCTTCCGCGCACAAGCCGTTCGATGCTCTGCTCGCTCCGTGGCGGGTAGTTGGCAGGTGGAGCCGGCCCGTGCCGCGTCTTTGTGACGCACTACGTCAGTCAAAGAATCCGATGCGAAGTCGGAAACCAGGAGGACACAAGGGGCAGGTCGGCGATTCCCAGAGGTCAAGCTCTCGCGCTGGCAGGCCAACGAAACCTGTACTTCCCACAGCGTCGCTTCGTGTAGTCCTTTTTGGGCTCTTTCGCGATCTCAGTGGGTAACCCGGGTCAAGGGATAGCAGGGCACGCTCAAGACTGCCGAGATGGAACCAGATCGCGATCTTGAATCTCTTGCGGTGGCCGTGTTCGCGCGCAGCGGCGCGGATCGCCTAGATGCGGGAGTTGAGGCCGTCGGCTCCAGCATTCGTCACGCGGTGAGCGAAGTAGGACCGCAGTCCAGCTTCGTGGCACTTCTAAAGAGCTTCGCATAATACAGTGACACATCGGTCATAGAGAAAGTCCGGTGTGCCGCAGAAAGGCGAAGCAGAGTGCGGAGTCTCCACCGATCCGCTCGAGACCGGCATCGGCGACTTCTGCGGCCTCGTCAATGGTGTCCGGGCAGAGATTGGCAAGTTCGCTCGATTTGAGGTTGCCCCAGATCATCTCGACGGGATTGAGGTCATGGCCGTAGGCGGGGAGACGCTCGACGACGAGCCGCGAGCGCTGGCTCGCGATGTAGGCCGACATGGCCCGGCTGCGGTGCGAGAGCAAGCCGTCCCAGATGAGGGTCAGCTTCGCCCCGGTGAGCTCGAGGTGGAGAGCCTCCAGGAACTCGATCAGGCTCTCGTCGTTGTAGGAACCGGGTCGTATCCCATAGACGAGCCACGCATCGAAGCCGTCGGGTGCGTAGCCCACGGCGGCGGACATCGAGAGCCGCTTCCAGTTGAAGTGGTGGGTGAGCACCGGGGTCTTTCCTCGCGGCGCCCAGGTCGCCCTCACAGAAGGTAGGAGGCTGAACCCCGACTCGTCTTGGAAGCAGATCCAGGCATTGCGGCGTCGGGCGTTTTTTTTACCCTCGGCCACTCCAGTTTCACCCAGCGGGCGATCGCCTGTCGGCCGCCACGCTCGTTGAGCGCGAAGGCGACACGATCCATGAGCATTAGTTCATGAACGTGCTGTCGCCCTTATGCCCATCGAGCGTGGCGTGACGATCAGGCCGGCGGCACAGCGGCTGTTACTCCGTCGTGACCTCGGTGACCGCCGCCCGGGCTGAGGACTCGTCGACGATCGCCTTGTTGTCGGCGAAGGCAGCGACGAGGGACTGGATGGCCAGGTTGTTGACTGCCCGCGGCAGACCGCGTGATACCTGGTGCACGAGAGCCAAAGCATCGTCGGAGAACAAGGTGTCCGAGCGTCCGGCGATCTTCAGATGATGGGCGACGTAGCTCGACGTCTCAGCCGCATCCATGCCCGTCATCGAGTAGCGCAGCGCGATTCGCTGGTCGAGAGCGGCGAAAGCGCCGAGCCGGATCCGGCGGCGAAGCATTGGCTGGCCGACGAGCACGCAGGCGAAGGGCGAACGGCTATCGATGTCGACATTGGTAAGCAGCCGCAGGCCCTCGAGCTGCTCGGTGTCGAGAAGATGAGCCTCGTCCAAGACGAGAACCACCTTGCGACCCCGTTCGTCCTCCTCGGTGGCGAGCGCTTCTGCGGCCTGAGGGATGAGCGAGGCCCGGTGAAAGCGTGGCGTGCCACCGAGGGTGGACACGATCGTGGTGTAGAGGCCCCGCGCACCCACCGACGGGTTGCCGAGGTAGATGACGGTGTTCCGGCTGGCGTCGAGCCCAGCCAGAGCGGAGCGCACGGCTACTGACTTCCCGGCTCCGACCTCGCCGGTGACGAGACCGATGGCCCGTTCCTCCACGCACCACGAGATGCGCGCCACGGCTTCTGCGTGGCTGCGGTGGGTATGGAGCATGGAGGGGGCGAGGTCCTTGGTAAAGGGCATGCGGGAAAAGCCCCAATGGGCACGGAGGCGGTCGATGGTCACAGCTGGATCTCCTTGTCGTTGTTGGCCAGCGGTTCGGTAGTGGGGAGCGCAAGCTGGGAGTAGTTGATGATCGATTTGGCGAGCTCCGCGTCGCGGCGCTGAGCAAGCAGCCCGAGGTAGTCGATGCCGGTCGGCGCCGGCGAGGGTGCCGCCTCTGGACGGGCTTTCGGATGCGAATGGTGGCCGATCGAGACCGGGATGCCGCTTCCCATGGGCCGACCCTGGAAGCGGATCTCGACGTTCTCCATGTCGAAGGGATCGAACACGACCTCGACGCGCGATCCGACCAAGGCGGCATCGACTTCGAAGGTGTTGCCGTGCAAAGAGACCGTGGCTGTCTTGGTCACCGTGCGTGTCTCGGACCACAAGAACGCCTCGTGGAGCGCGGCAGGGCTTGGAAGTGCCGGTGGCCCGCCGGCGAGCAACCGGTCGATAGGCGCCTCGCCGGTCTCTTTGTGGACGCGACGGTGATAGACGGTCTCCACCCAGGCGGTGAACAACCGGTTGAGCTCGGCCAGATCACAAGGTGGCCGCGCCTGGGCCTCGACGAGGAACTGGATGCGCACAGTCTCGAAGACTCTTTCGATCTTTCCCCGGCCTTCAGGCCGCCCAGGTTTCGAGTGCACGAGGCGCACGCCGAGGCTCGCACACGCCCGCAAGAGCTGCTTGGAGATGTACGCGGAGCCGTTATCGACATAGCAACGACGTGGCACGCCGCGTGACGCGAGCGCGGAACGAAAGGCTGCCTCGAGGCGCACGGTGTCTTCCGACAGCCCCCACCGATAGCCGACGAGTGCCCGGCTGTGATCGTCGATGAATGCAAAGAGATAGGTCTTGCGACCGGCAACCGTCATACCGTGCAAGGCGTCACCGGTCCACAAATCGCCCGCTGCTGCGGCCTCGAAGCGGCCGAAAGCTTCGGGTGGCAAGCCGTCGGGCCGCACGTTCAGCCCGAGGCGGGCCAAGTGCCGCTGCAAGGTGCGTTCAGACGGCCCTGAGCCCTCGACGGTGCGGATGATTTGGGCCACCTGCGCTGCGGTGCGCGCCGGGAGCTCGCGTTTGAGCGCCTCAGCCAAGTCCAGCAATCGCTTGTCGGTCACGGGCTCGCCTGCTCGTGACACCGGAGCGAGCGCTTCGAACCCACCGGAGCGATAGGCGCGGATCCAGCGGTCGATCGTGCCGCGTGCCACACGGACGCGCCGGTCCTTTGCTCCGGGATGGTCGCGCCCGGCCAACTCGCGCACGAGCTGGCCGCGTTGGCGGGTGGTGAGCGACTCATCGGCTGCCTCGCGGATGAGCGAATAACGAAAGAGCGCGACGTCTCGTTGCGCCTCGTTCATGGGTCACAACCTCCTTGTTGTGGGGGAAAGACATGACCCTTGTCGCTCAAAGGGGCTGCGGGAAGGGTGAGCTCGTGTTGCAAAGAAGCCCGCCGCCGGTGACGACCGAGGCGAGCGACCACGGCGGGCGGGGGCCGAAGCGACGGACCGCCACGATCCCGAGCACGCCGAGGGCCTCCACCGCGTCGAAGAAGTCAGAGCCAACTGGCGAGAGGCGGTCGTGGCTGGGGTCGAGCGCGTGCGCCCAACGGGTGAAGTGCTCTCGCAACGCGACAGCCTTCTTGGCGAACCGGCGCAGCCAGCCCCTCACGGTCGAGGCCCGTCGGCCGAGATCCGCGGCGATACGGCGGTGACCAACGCCTCGGGCCTTGGATATGAGCGCCGCGCCGACCACCTCGACGCCATCGCGTCTACGCACCAAGGTGTCCTCGGGGACCAGCACATGCGTGGCGTCACACGATCGGCAGATCGAGCGGCGGAATCGGCGACGCTCGTTCCGATCCAAGAGACGTACCTCGCGTTCGACACTGTGGCCCCAGGGCCGCAGCACCGACCCGCAGGCCGGGCAGCTGAACCGGCCGCCGATCAGATTCGTGTCGACGGCGGCAGCGTCAATCCCTACGATAAGCACAGCGGAGCTCCGGCTTCGTCAGGAAGGGCCCCCTCGTGATCCGTCGAAAGATTCAGCGAGGGGGCTCTTGCGCGTTCAGGTCGTCGACAAGCCTGTGTCCGCGCATCGCGCACGGCAAACCAGGCCACGGATCTTCGTGCTCATCGCGAAAGGCGCCGCCAACGTGTCGACAAACTCATGCTCGAGTTCGGTGGCGCCAGATCTCTTACTGGTGATCAAAACGCGCGGCGCTCAACATCGCCTCATCGTCGCGCTCGACCGCACGACGTGCTGGTCGCTGACGGCTCCAGCCCAACTGCTCGCGCAGCACCTTCCAGACATGGCCCGGGTGATAGGAGACTCCCGTCGTTCTCTCGATCACCTCGCCGACGCGCGCGAGCGTCCAGAGATCGGTCGGGTAACCGTGTGCGAGCGGACCCTTTTCGAGCTCGGCGGCGACTCGCCTCAGCTGGGCCGGCGAGAGCTTCGCAAGGCGCCCCGCCCGGCCGGCCTTTGACAGAGCGCCCGTCCCCTTTGTGGACCACTCGGCATACCAACGACTCGCGCTTTGGCGGGAGACCTCGAGCTCGCGGGCGACATCGGCCTGAGATCGGCCTCTTGCGAACAGTCGCGCCGCCTTCTTGCGACGCTCCTCCAAGGCCTCGAAGTCGCGCCGTGGCCGGACACCGACCACACCGAGCATCATCCAGAGGACAAACACGAAAAAGACCATGCCACCAGTCTGACCGCTGGTGCTGGCGCTGTCACGCTATTATGCGAAGCTCTTTAGGTCTTGGCTGCGTCGATCACCAGCTTCAGTCGTGACTGGGTTGCTCACAAGTAAGAGGCCTCGAAGTGCTTCTCGCCCCAGCCACGACGCTGGTAGGAACATAAGTGCCGCATGCTCATCTTGATCGCCCATGCCCGTGCGGGCTTGCGGTCGCCCTTTGCGTAGGACTGCGAAGCGGCCACTCGTCTCCGCGCGTTCGCGTTCTGCGCGCATGCTTTACCCCACCTCCGATTGCAGGACCTCCGCTACGGGTTCACGAGCGCCCAGTAGCGCCGGAACCATCGTGAGAGCCGCCATCACGACCAAGGTCCCGACGACGGTGGCAATCAACCAGAGTGGTGAGGACAGGCCGGTACCGCCTTTTACCGCGCCCTTGAATAAAAGTGGGCCTCCCGGCATGAATGTGGGTCGATCTAGGGATCAACAACCCGTGATCGTTCGTGAGGAAGGACGTGCTCGATCGGTCCGAGCGTGACCATGATGAGTGCGAGGGCTGCCTTCGCG
>Ga0302320_10020884_pt1 | contig 13025 bp, 6 predicted proteins | sample Bog_T0_3_FD_202130 | JGI IMG/M metagenome (GOLD analysis project Ga0302320, IMG submission 202130) | Peat permafrost microbial communities from Stordalen Mire near Abisko, Sweden - Bog_T0_3 | ecosystem: Environmental > Terrestrial > Soil > Wetlands > Peat | place: Sweden: Abisko, Stordalen Mire...
GGTGGGGGGCCTGCACAAATTAACGGCGGCAACAACGGCTTGGGAGGTCCTTCCAACGGCACTCGTATAGGCCAAGCCGCCCTAAAATTCACTTTCTAACCATCCCGCATGCCCGGGCGGCGATCTAGCTGCTCGGGCATGACTTTTTTCGTGAGGCGTATTGCCTTCTCTGCTTCAAGCTTGCAGCCGCGCAGCCGGTTCCGCTAATCTGTCATGATTTCACGAGTCACAGTTCGCGCGTGGGCCCGGAGGTTCGACTGATGCTCGAGTCAATGCCCCGGCCATCGTCTCTGCACAGGCGCTTGCTTGTGGCGTGCGCATCGATTCTGGCTACGCTTCTGATCTGCTCATCTTTTTCGCCTTCTCGCAGTAAAGTCTTCGGGCGTGCACTGCCCGGTGACCCCGAGGCTGCGCTTTGGCCAATCTCCATTGACTATCCTCTGGATGGATCCATCTTTCCTCCGGGCATTACGCCGCCCGCCCTTATCTGGCGCGATGCGACAGCCGTCTCCTGGCAAATCGAGTTCGCATTCGTTGATCACTCCGCTCACGTCCAGGTGCAAACCTCGGGAGAACGGATGCATATCGGGCCCATCGATCCGGACTGCGTAAGCAGCACCAATGAGCCGCCGAAGTTGACAGCTAAGCAGGCCGCTTCCTGGACGTGGACTCCCGATGCGGCCACTTGGGCGGCGATTCAGGCTCGCTCTACAAGCCAGCCTGCTACGTTGACCATCACCGGGTATAACTCCGCACACCAAGTTTCTTCGCGGGCACGCATCATCCTGTCCACTTCGGTTGATCCAGTGGGAGCGCCGATTTTCTACCGGGATGTGCCGCTGATGCCGAGCCAAGGTGCGAACGGAACAGTGCAGCCGTTATCTCCAACGGCAATTCATCTTATCCAGTGGCGTCTCAGGGATATTCGACAGCTTGAGAGCCATACGGTCTTGAAGGATATGCCCACCTGCGCCAACTGCCATTCGTTTTCGCGCGACGGCAAGACTATGGGCATCGACATAGATGGGCCGGCGAACGACAAGGGCCTCTATGCGGTTGTCCCCGTCGAACGCCACATTTCCATTCAGCACAAGGATGTTGTGCAGTGGAATACGGACGGTCAAGCCGGAAAGGTCCGGGTGGGCTTCATGTCACAAGTCTCCCCGGATGGACGCTACGTCATGAGCACCTTTGCCGGTTCGGAACTTGACATCTCCAACACCTATTACGTCACCAACTTCAAAGACTATCGTTTCCTCCAGGTTTTTTATCCCACGCGAGGCATTCTGGAGTGGTACGACCGGGCCTCGGGCAAGCGCCATCCGCTGCCTGGCGCGGACGATCCGCGCTATGTGCAAACAGATGGAGTCTGGAGTCCTGACGGTAAATACATCGTTTTCGCCCGGGCTGAGGCAAAGGATCCCTACCCCGAGGGCCAGCCAAAAGCTGTACACGCCAACGACCCAAACGAGACCCAGATTCAGTACGATCTTTATCGGGTGCCATTCAATGATGGCCGTGGCGGGATGGCCGAGCCCATCGCCGGCGCCTCGCACAACGGAATGAGCAACAACTTCCCCAAGGTTTCTCCGGATGGGCGGTGGATCGTTTTTGTGCAATGCCTCAACGGGCAACTGATGCGTCCCGACAGCCAACTTTATATCGTTCCTTTCGGCGGCGGCGAGGCGCGGCGTTTAGCTGGAAATACGCCGCTAATGAATTCCTGGCACAGCTTTTCGCCGAATGGGCGCTGGCTCGTCTTTTCATCCAAAGCCCGATCATTCTATACGCAGATGTACCTGACTCACATCGACGAGCAGGGAGAATCTAGTCCAGCAATTCTGATCGATAATGCCACAGCCGCCAACCGGGCCGTGAATCTGCCTGAATTTGTAAATACAGCCGGAGATGGGATCGAAGAAATCCAGGTTCCGGCCATAAATGAGTACAAGATGATCGACGAGGCTACACAACTGGAAGGAAAGGGAGAGCACGCCCAGGCCCTTGAAGTCTGGGAGAAGGCTGTGGCGCTCGATCCAGAAAATGGAGAGGCCCAGAACGGGCTGGGCGTGTCACTCTATCTTCATGGCGATGTCGAGGCATCATTCCAGCACCTGCGCGAAGCTCTCCGCATCAACCCTTTGTCTGTTCAGGACCACTTCGTCCTCGGCAAGTTCATGCTGGACCAAGGCCACGCGGAGCAGGCATTGCCGGAGCTTGAAGCGGCTATCACCATCAGGCCGCACTTTGAGTCGGGTGAAGAAGCTCTGGCCAGAGCTCATGAGGCGTTGGGAAAAAACTCTGAAGCTCTCTTGCATTGGCGAAAGGCGCAGCTCATTGATCCTACCAGCGCCAGCGCCATGATCGGTACCGCGTGGCTGCTTGCGACTGCGTCGGATGTCTCGTTGCGCAACGGCGCTGAAGCCGTGCGCCTGGCTGAAAGCGCGTTGAACGTCCAGCCGAACAATGCTGAGGTGCTCGATACATTGGCGGCGGCCTACGCGGAAGAGGGACAGTTCTCGCGCGCCTCTTCCACAGAGGTGCACGCTCTGGAACTAGCCGAAGCGCAAGCGAACAAGCCCCTTACAGCGGCCATCCGTGCTCACCTGGCATTATTTGCAAAGCAGAAGCCGTTCCGCGAGGACCGAAAAAGTCTATGAAAGTTCCTTTGAGAAATGGGATTAGATGATCCTATCGCGTAGAAACTTCCGGGATGTGGATGCACTTCCCACAATAGGGCTCATGTTGAACGGCGTTGCGTCGCCGGCCGGAGCGCATGCGCTCGATGGCGCACGTCAGAAAACAAGCCCTGAATCGACCTCGGACTGCGCAGTCTCGATCATCGCCGGTATCGAAAGTAATCAGCCTTATCCGCGGACGACAGTTCGCTTTGAAGCGTCTCCTTCCTCAAGAAGAGTGAACATAGCAAGGTGCGGCAAAAAACTAGCGTCCTGCAGCGCGTTTGTCACGCGGAACACGATCTATGCTGAACAAGAACGTCATTTTACCCGAGGTATCTCATGTCTATCGGATATACGCGTCGCGACTTTTTGAGCAATACGGCGATGGCTGTGGTCGCTTCGAAGTTGCCTGTCAATCTCTATTCTGAGAGCGCAAAAGAGAGCACTCTGCCGCTCCGTCAAACTGCCTTTGATGACGACTGGAAATTCTTGAAGGGAGACGTACAAGACGCGCATCTACCCGATTTTGATGACGAGAAATGGAGCAGGATCAGCTTGCCTCACGACTGGAGCATCGAAGGTCCCTTCAGCAAAGATGCCCCAGGGGGCGAGACATGTGCCTATCTGCCGATGGGCATCGGATGGTACCGCAAGCAATTTACGATGCCTGCCATCACAGTCGGGCAAAAGATATTTATTCGGTTCGATGGCGTTTATCAGCGCAGCGAAGTGTGGGTCAACGGCCATTCTCTGGGAATGCGTCCCAATGGCTATGTAAGTTTCATTTACGATCTCACGCCGCATCTCCAAAAAGGCCATCAGCCAAATGTTCTCGCTGTGCGCGTCGACAACTCGCTGCAACCAAATTCGAGATGGTATTCAGGCTCTGGTATTTATCGGCATACATGGTTGATCGCGACAGGGCCTGTGCGTATCGCGCAATGGGGAACCTGCATTCGCACCCCTCAAATCCGCAAAGAAAGTGCAATCGTCGAAGTCACAACTCGTGTGCAGAATGATCTTCTGCAAGCGGCTCCATCTTCGCTGCGATCTTTCATTCAGGACAAGGACGGAAAGACGATACAAGAGGCGACAATGAATGCCGAAATTGACGCCGATGGCGATTTTGTCTTTTCCCAACGCATGGAAATACCGTCACCGACACTATGGTCGACAGAATTGCCCTATCTTTATTCCGTTCGCCAGGTGCTTGAGCGCAACGGCCAGGTGGCGGACACGACAACAACACCTTTCGGTGTGCGCTCGATCTGCTTTGATGTCGATAAAGGATTTCTGCTGAACAACGAGCGCGTCAAGTTGAATGGCGTTTGCCTGCACTCAGACGGCGGCGCTGTGGGTGCGGCTGTTCCCGAAGCAATATGGCAGCGGCGGCTTGCTCTGCTCAAAGAGATGGGATGCAATGCGATTCGTTGCAGCCATAACCCTCCGGCACCGGAGTTTCTCGAACTATGCGACACCATGGGCCTCATGGTCATGTTTGATGCCTTTGACGAATGGCGCCGGGGCAAGGCGCAAACCCCACAGTATGGCTACCATATGTATTTTGATGAATGGGCGCATAGTGATTTGAAGGACATGATCGTGCGCGATCGCAATCATCCTTCTATCGTTATCTGGAATTCGGGCAACGAGGTGCCAGACCAAGGATCACTGCGAGGAGTCGATACCCTGCGTGCATTGAAGAACATTCTGCACGCGGAAGACCCGACTCGCCCAGTGACCGTGGCTTGTGACGGGATCGCTGCAGATCCCAGCGGCACGCTGCCAGAGTTTCTTGAGGAGCAGGATGTGGTGGGTTACAACTACGTCGACCGGTGGCGCGACAGGCGGGAGAAGTTCTACAGCATTGACCGACATCAGTTTCCAAATCGACGGTTTATTGGCACGGAAAGCGTCGCGTTAAGAGGCGCGCGCGGCGATTATAAGATCGGTGCGGAAGCAGCCGTATATGTTGACAAAAAGACGAACACTCTTGTCGAGGTCGAGCAGCTGCAGAAGTTTATCCAAACCTATGACTACGTGAGCGGCGATTTCATGTGGACAGGCATCGATTACCTGGGAGAGGCCGCCTGGCCCGCAAAAGGCGCGTCCTGCGGGGTGCTGGATACATGCGGCTTTTTGAAGGATAGTTATTACTTCTATCAAAGCCTGTGGACAAAAACGCCGATGCTCCATCTTTCTCCCCATTGGAATTGGAAGGGGCAGGAGGGCACGGTCATTTCGGTTATCTGCTATACCAACTGCGATACCGTCGAGCTCTTTGTGAATGGAAAAAGCTGGGGAGTAAAGGGCTATGCATTTCCCAGGCCGGGAATGGAAAAACGGTACGGAAATTATCCGGCGCGCGCGATGGTATTGCAGTCCACGGGCGATCTCCATCTGTCGTGGGATGTTCCGTATGAAGCCGGTACCTTGAAGGCAGTAGGCGTCAAGGACGGAAAAGTTGTCGGTGTTGCAGAGGTTTCTACAACGGGAGAGCCCGCCCGTCTGTTTTTATCCGCAGATCGAGTGAGGCTAGATGCTGACCATCGCGATTTGGCCCACGTTACAGTTGAAGTTCAGGACAGTGATGGACATCGCGTGCCCACCGCTAATCATGCCGTGACGTTGCAGGTTCATGGGGAAGGCAGGCTCCTCGGTATGGACAACGGCGATCCGGAAAGCCATGAGGATTACAAAAGCGCACAGCACAGTGCCTTCAATGGGCTCTGCCTTGCCATTATCGGTACGACAGATCGCGCGGGCGATATCGAAATTGTGGCTTCATCTCCAGATTTAGGTCAAGCAATTCTTACGTTGACCACACAACGTTCAAAATCTTCATCGACGGTTGGCTAACAGGTTGTAAGCCGCTCTCAGAGCCCCCGCTAGGAGCCTGGAAGGGCACATCGCCTTCAAGCGTAAAAAGTTTATGAGTTTACATTCACGGCGCAAAAAGCAGGTTCCGAAAGAGCGTGCAGATAGAAATCACTTTGGCCCTGAGGCAAATACCACTTTTACTGACTAGCATTCATGACGATGAAAAAACACAAGGTGGCCGTTTGTCACTTCAATCACATGCAGATGGTAAGAGAAGAGAATCGAGCGAGTTGCAAAATGGGAGGGCTACCGGGCGGTAATAAGCTCGAACGGTTTGCTGTCTTCGTCCTCGATATAAGGCTTCGCCTGCCAATTATCCAGGTTGCAAATGCGACAGGCGGCAGCCAGTGGTAATGAGAAGTTGCGCCAATAACTGTTCGTACTCCCAATTTGACCTTTTGTAGTAGCCAAGGAGACTTAAATGCAACGGACTGTCGTTCGAATTCTTTCAATTTTTTTTGTAGTTGTTTTTTCAGCATCGGCCATGGCCGCCGATATGTTTGTATACTTCGGCTCGCACGGAGCGCAGCCACATAACGGGTTTTCGCTGGCTCATTTCGATACCGACACAGGCAAGCTGACGACCCCGGTCTTTCTGCTGGAAGCAGTTGCGCCGGCTTATTTCATCATCAGTCCTGACGGTAAGCGTCTTTACACGTGCAACTCAGATCCGGGCAGTTCGGTGAGCGCATACGCAATCGATCCTGCTTCTGCGAAGCTAACGCTATTGAATCAGAAACCAAGCGGCGGTGGCGATCCCAGCTACGTGAGCCTGGACCCAAGCGGCCGCTATTTGATGGTTGCCAATTTTCTCGGTGGCAGCGTCGCGGTATTTGCGTTGCTCCCTGACGGGAGCATCGGAGAGCGTACGGCATTTGACCAGTACGTTGGCACCAGCCTCGACCCCAGGGATCCCAAACATGCCCATGCCCATTCGATCCACTTCGATCCGTCTAAGCGATTCGTGTTAGTGGCTGACCTGGGACTCGACAAGCTATTTGTGTATCGGCTTGACCCGAAGACTGGTGCACTTCAGCCGAATGACCCGCCTTCCATATCCGTCGCTCCCGGATCCGGTCCGCGTCACACGACGTTTGATCCCAAAGGCCGCTATGTCTATGCAATCAACCAGACGGCCAATAGCATTACTTGCTTTAGCTGGGACTCAAATCGTGGCGTCCTTAAGCCGTTCGAAACCATTTCCACGCTACCGGAGGGCTTTAAGGGAGTGAATACTGGGGCCGAGATCCTGATGCATCCAAGCGGTAAATTTCTTTACGCTACCAACCGGGGACACGACAGCGTGGCTGTGTTTTCAGTCCAGGCTGGTACTGGGCGCCTGTCCCCGATTCAGTACATCTCAACCCAAGGCAAGACGCCGCGAAACGCCGACTTCGATCCCACTGGCAAATGGCTGCTGGTGACCAATCAGGACAGCAACAATGCAGTGGTCTTTCGCATCGATCAAAACACCGGTCGTCTAACACAAACGGGGTCGCCGGTCTCGGTTCCAGCACCGTTTTGCGAGCGATTCCTTCCGGTTGGCAAGTGACTTCAAGGGTGAAATGGCTTAAATCCCGAAAATATTATTGGAATGGCTTGCTCACCGATCTCATATTCGACGGACTTTCCGTCCTGATCGGCATTGCAGAACACTTATCAGGGTGGGCACCGAAGGTCGCATATCTGTAGTGCATAGCATGGCGAAGCAAAGGCAAGGGAAAGCAGAACGTTCTCAGATCAAGGAAGATAGGTCCTATGAATTCAGAGTTTTCAACTTTGGCTCCCGGGATGAGCCGCCGTGATTTCTTACAGCGTGCGTCCGCTGCCGCACTTGCTGCGAGCGCCATCCCGGAGCATGCGTTGGCGAAAAGGATGAGTAGCGAGGAAGTCTCGACCCACACACTGTGGGACCTTGCCCAAAACAGCAAAGATATATTGACGCTGACCGTATGGTTTACCGCGCAGGATGTCAATAAGTTTTTATCGCATGTCGACGGGATGGAAGATGCCATCAGCTGGTGCAAGCAGAACGGGATCACGAAAGTCAGCTTGGAAGCATTCGGCAGAGGGCTATACGCCAATCGACAAACACTCCTCGGCGCCAAAACACGTTTTTTACGTGAGGGGTTTGCCGTTCGAGGTGGTGTGTTAACCACCAAATTCGGGAAAAACGGATTTGGGGACGATTGGAATGCACAATGCTATACCGACAGAACAACGCAGGAAGAGCTGCAGCGCATCTTCGAATATGCCGCCTCGATATTCGACGAGATTATTATCGATGATTGGTATTTCACCGAGTGTCAATGCGCAGAGTGTATTGCCGCATGTGGAGATGAGTCATGGTCGAAGTACTATCGGGACTTGATGGTCAGGATGAGCCGCGACCGCGTCATGAAACCTGCGCATGCGATCAATCCAAATGTAAAGGTAATCATTAAATTTCCGCAGTGGTACGACGAATTTCATAGACGCGGATATGACGTCGCCCGCGAGCCCGGGATCTTTGATGGAATCTGGGTGGGAACGGAATCGCGGAACTTTGAATACCTGAATGGCCCAGGCTACGAAATCGGCTATAACGCCTACTTTAATATGCGGTGGTTAGGAGGACTCGGGAGCGTTGGCGGCGGCTGGTTTGATTCTGAAAGAACAACCGTGGAGGCATTTGTGGAGCAGGCCCGGCACACCGTCCTTGGCGGTGGAAAGGAGATCATCCTTTGGTGCTATGGCCACATGCTCGAAGAGACGGAATCTACTGGTTCCATCAAGGGAACTCCAATCGTCAATATGAAGGCACTCAAGAAAGAACTCCCGGGGTTGATTCGACTGGCCGGGATAGTGCAGGGCCAACCAATTAGAGGTATCCATCTCCTGAAGCCGCCGAATAGCGAACCTTTTGAGGAGGAGTGGGTATGCAGCTTTCTTGGCTGTCTTGGGCTCCCTTTTGTGCCGGCTCATGAAATAGACGAACTTGCCCAGTCTGCGTTGTTCCCGGTTCAGGTGCTCAGAGACGCTGCATTTCCCGATGCCCTCCGGCGAATGTTGGACAAAGGAGCTTCGATTGTTATTACAGATGGCCTAGATAAGAGACTAACCAGTCACGCGGAGATTCCTGACGATCCGAAGCTAACGGTCTTGCATGTTGGTAAATCTCCGCGACAGCTTCTACAACTCACGCGCGAAGAACTCAAGCCTATCAGGGACAAACTTCTGGCGCCGCTGGAAGTGAGATTCGACGCACCGAACAAGGTGGAGTTGTATCTATTCGGCCAGAACAGCTTTGTCGTCGTGAATATCAACGATAAAGAGGTCGAAGTAACCCTTGAACTTGTGCACATTTCCGACGCTCACAAAGCACTGGTTCTTCCGGAAGACCAAGGAAGCGTTGAACTCTCGCAATCCGGCAACAGCATGAAAATCCGACTCTCGCCGAGAACACTTGTGGCAGTTGAATACCATGTTTCTTGAAGATGGGTGTACTGAAAGCCGGATGTCAGTACATTCAAAAAGGTTTTATCGGAGCCTGAAGATCCCTTCCGCGGCTGAGTCACGACTGTCTCCTTCTTCGCGCGCCATCAATGGTTCAGCTTTGGGTAAAGCTTCCGGCTGGAAGGATGACCTGCACTGATCACTTCATCGACTTGTTGCAGGACGTTGCCCCGCTACAGTGGTTTCAATTCTGCTGTTTCCGGAAACGTAGGCACTAAGTGGCATTTTTCTTAGGAAAATGCCGCCTCGCATGATTTCCAAATCGCAACATTTGAATAGAAACCGCTCTAAGGATCGAAGAGCTCCGAAGTTAAAAACGAGGGGAAAAAACCAGGGACAAGGAGATAAATTCACAATGGATGCGTTCAAAAACAATTGGGGCCTGGAGTACGGATTTCCGAGGAGGCGCGTTGCGATGGCAAAGATGAACAGGGCATTGAAAGGCAACGTTCTGCCGGCCGCTTTTTTCTTGATTGTTATGGCTTCGCACACGCTCGCACAGCGACGGCCGGTTGATTATGTAAATCCGCTTATCGGTACAGCCCCTATTACCGACAAGCAGTACTTGGGCAATAATCCTGCCCCGGGGGAGGAACTATATTCCGGAACCGTGAACCCATGTGCCATGGTTCCAGACCCTGCGGGGTATCTTTGCGTTGGTCCCATAACCGGCTTTGACGGCGCGTATCATGTACGCGGATCGGGGTATCGCTTTGATGACGCAACAATTATGGGCTTTACTCAAATGAATGGGGAATATAGCGATGAAAACAGGCTATTATTCATGCCGACCACTGGCCCGATAAAGACCAGCTCTGGCAGCCGAACCGATCCATATTCGGGCTATCGGTCGGCCAGAGACCCGCAAAGTGAGAAAGCATCAGCAGGGTATTATTCCGTATTCCTCACGACCTATGGGATAAAAGTTGAACTCACTTCCACGGCACACTGCGGCTTTCATCGCTACACATTTCCTGTTTCTCGGCAGGCTAATATTCTCATCGACCTGGCGAATTCGCGGCCGGCGGTTTCAAACGCCTCGGTGCATATAGTCGATAAGCAAACAATCGAAGGTTTTGAAGCGAGCGGGACCGACACCGTTTTTTTTCGTGCGGAATTCAATAAGGACTTTTCGTCTTCCGGGACCTGGAAGAACAGCATCTTGACGAAAGATTCTTCTACGGTAAGTGGATCTCCGATTGGAGCTTACGTCACCTTCAACACCTCACCTAGGGAGACGATCCTTGTCAAAGTAGGCACATCCACAATAAGTCTGGCCGATGCCGCGGAAAATCTGCAGAAAGAAATACCATCAGGAACAGGCTTTGAGGCGATCAAGCAACAATCCAGGACACTTTGGAGCCAGATACTTGATCGAATGGTAGTTGCAGGAGGTTCCGAAGACGATCGAACGAGTTTTTACACGGCAGTGTATCGCATGGCAGCCGGTCCTAAATATTCATGGTTCCCATTCTATGATGCCAATGGAATGCTTCTCGCTCGAGGTGGAGACTGGGTATCGCAACGGGTGGCAAGTAAGGAACGATTTTGGGGGTGGCATTGGGGCGGGGGTTATTGGGGGTCCGGAAACGTATCCGGCCTAGTGGGTTTGTACAAAATGGGATTTCACAACATCGACGTCAAGGCCGCGTATCAGAAACTGCGCAATGAGGCGTTGAACGGAGGCGGTGCCGCGGGAGCAGCTTATCGAAAATATAGGTACATACCTGCCAATTCTGGAGTCGACGATTACGTCAATCGCTCAATAGGTTTATCTCTAGACGATCGCTCTCTTTCAGAACTGGCTAAAATAATTGGCGAGGACAGTGATAGTGAGTTCTTCTTGAAGCGTTCAAACAGCTACAAGGAACTTTACAATTCATCGTTAGGATTCTTCGCACCACGTCGGAAAGACGGCTCGTGGATTGTTCCTCTAGATCCTGTGGAACCTCACGCCGAAGACATTTATCGCGAAGGCAATGCTTGGAATTACTTATGGTTCAACACGGCGGACATACCTGGACTTATCGATTTGCTCGGTGGCCCTCACAATTTCTCTGTAAAGTTAGACACATTCTTTACCAGCACCTATAACCCTAGAATGCCCTTACGCGACCTCACAGGAGTAATCGGCTTATATTTCCATGGAAACGAGCAGTATCGGCACATCCCATATCTTTACGACTATGTTGGACAACCTTGGAAGACTCAGGCACTCGTTCGAAGAATTCAGAGAGAGCTGTACCGTCCCCTTCCCGCCGGACTATGCGGCATGGATGATTTCGGCGATCTGGAGGGTTGGTATGTAACCAGTGCGCTTGGTTACATCCAGGTAGATCTCGCAAGCGAATACTATCAGATAGGAAGTCCGCTTTTCCCGATCGCGAAGATTCAGCTGGAAGGTGAACATCCCGGCACCTTTACAATTCGGGCCAATCACGTATCTGACTTGAACAAGTATATTCAGTCCGCCAAGTTGAATGGCAGACCGCTTAACGTTCCGCGTTTTAGGCAGGTCGATATGATTCCTGGAGGCAGCCTTGTTTTTGAGATGGGACCAACGCCTAACTTCAATTGGGGAGCGGAAAAGCCCTAAATGATGAGTCCCGGCATTTGATGGCGCATTCTTATCCAGAGGCTGGGAGGAGGCACAATGGGGCATCGATGGTCAAAGCCAAGTCACTTGGCCGCTGCTGAAAGCGCTTCAGCGTGAAAAGATACACAACCTTCGCAGAATGTCACCAATTGGTTCGACGATATTGCCTTGTGAATCTCGATTGCGCCTAACGGCCATCGGATCTCGATGTCAACTTTGTCTGCTTGTCCAAGTCCGAAGTGCAGGCGCGGGTCGTTCGAAGATACATAGCTGGATTGACTGAGCACCTCCTGGACTTGCAATTTTCCGTTAAAGCGGACAAACACTTTAGCTCCAATCGCGCTGCGATTGCTCTTCGTCCCTCGCAGCCGGATCTTGATCCAACGATTTCCGGTTGGTGCGTCATTCCTTAGCAGCGATGGTGGCTCGTTCTGGTTCATGATTAAAATGTCGAGATCACCGTCGTTGTCGAAGTCGCCGAAAGCGCAGCCGCGACTGACATGACGCGAAGCGAGTGCTGGCATGCTTTCCTCGTCTAGCTCTTGAAATCTACCGTCTCCTAGATTCCGGAATAATAAACGCGGGCCGCGACGCGGATATTTGGGGTATTTTGCTTCGAGCTCCGGATAGACCTGACCGGTAACCAGGAAGATGTCGGGGTAACCGTCATTGTCGAGGTCGACGAGTCCGACACCCCAACTCACGAAGCGGTGTTCGTGTATCAGACCTGACTGTACTGTAACGTCCTCGAACTCTCCTCTGCCCAAAGAATGGTAAAGGCCGGTTGGTTGATTGAAAAAATGCGTACGGACAATATCGAGATGGCCATCGCAATCGTAGTCGCCGACCGCGGCACCCATGCCCGCCATTTCCATGCCTTGGTCATTGAAAGCAAGTCCGCGCTGGAGAGCTTCCTCACGGAATGTGCCGTCGTGATTGTTCATCAGCAACAGGCTGGGCGTTGAGTCGCAGGCCACGAATATATCGGGCCATCCGTCCTCATCCACATCGAAGGCCACTGCAGTGAGGCCGTAGGAACCGCGAATAGCCGCAATCCCAGATTCCTTCGAGACATCCGTGAACGTGCCATTTCCATTATTGCGATACAACGAATGGGTCGGCATCGGGAGGCCTGAGGGACCGCAGTTCACCGGCACTCCTTCGAAGTTGCAATTGGGCTGTTCCAGTGATGGCTTAGGCAACTTCGCCAGATCGACATCGGCATAGTTAGCGACGAAGAGATCGAGCCAGCCGTCGCGGTTGTAGTCCACAAAAGTGCATCCAGATCCAAAGCGGACTGAAGCGCTGTTCAGCCCCGCCTGTTTTGTGACGTCGGTGAATGTTCCGTTGCCGTTATTGCGATAGAGGCGGTT
>Ga0302320_10020889_pt1 | contig 13022 bp, 7 predicted proteins | sample Bog_T0_3_FD_202130 | JGI IMG/M metagenome (GOLD analysis project Ga0302320, IMG submission 202130) | Peat permafrost microbial communities from Stordalen Mire near Abisko, Sweden - Bog_T0_3 | ecosystem: Environmental > Terrestrial > Soil > Wetlands > Peat | place: Sweden: Abisko, Stordalen Mire...
TCCGCCAGCACGGGCAAGAAGAAAGAGGAGTGAGAATCGATGACGCAGGCGTGAAGATTGCCGCTACGTTCTTTGGAATGATGGTGGCCAGGGAGGGAGTTGAACCCCCGACGCCAGCCTTTTCAGAGTGGCGTTAAAAAGTGTTTACAACGACTTAACAGGTCTTAGGTGGCTGCGTAAGTACTTCAAAGGTCGTGAGAGACACGCTTATCTTGGGCTGGAATCTTGGGCTGGACCTGGTATCGCAGTGGATTTTATGCTTCCTCAAATCCTTGGCTATCAAACTTCAGAGTCCGACAGTTCTCGGTAACAGTGCGAACCACATGCTCAGGAGCGCCAGAAGGCAGCTCAGCTTCGATTTCAAGGGTGATTTTCACTTTAGCGTCGAGTAGTCCGGCGAGATGCTGAACCACGGAAGTGGCTATAGCATCAACGTCGCGCGATATACGAGTCGCATTCAGTGTTGCCGAACCATGAAATCGCTTCAACCCCGGCGGCTTTACTGAGGCTGTTTGGGGCACGCCAGCCCCACTGGCGGGAGATCCGGTGACCCCGATACCAGATCCGGCGAGTCCATCTGCTGTTGCCGTACTTACGCCACCCATGCCTGTAGAAATCGAAGCCTTGGCAGCGGCCTCCTTCTCCATCTGTTCTGCTGCAACCTCGGGCTTAACGACGATACTTTCCGAATTCAACTGAACATTAGGACGACAACCGGCTTCGAGACCGCGATAGCGACCGGCCGCTGCGTCATAAGAATCCGCGTACGCGAAAGTATCTTGCTTCCATGTGAGGCGAGCCACACCGTCCTGAATTGCATCAAGAATCACCTGCGCGTTCTTGACACGCGGAAGATAGAGGTACTTGGCGAAATCATCCACCAGTTGTTTCACTCCGACGTGACTACCCGGAGAGCGCCACAAAGGAATTTGCGTGATCTCCAAATGCAGGCGCGTTCCGGCCATGCTTGTGATCAGAAGTTCTTCGTTCTTCAGTTTTTTGGATGCCCGTTCGGCCAGTGCTTCTTGACCTTGAAGCCGGATATCTTGCCATTCGACATTAGGGAACGCCTGTCCGGATTCTGGCCTCTTCTGTCCGGGTACGAGAAGCCACACATACGTTTCGGGGATTCGGCCCTTGACTGCCTGGTCCGAGCTTGTTTTCTTCTGGTCCACTTGATTCGCCTGGAATGGAGTCAGATCCAAAGACACTTTCTCGCTCTCAATCGACTTCCACGCAAGGTAGAAACGTACCGCTTTGTCGAGGTCCGCAAAGCGCGTTTTGTCTGCGGCAAGAAAAACCAGCATGTTCCCGCAGTTTCGGCCTGCCGAGCCGCGGTTCAAGATTTCGGCGGCTAGCTGGCGGGCTGGGCTATCGGTATCCTTGGCGCTGTGGGGCGAGTCTGGCCCGAGGATCACCAGCTTTGCTTCGGGTTCGTCCACCACTTCGTTGTAGCTCGCAGGACAAGGATGTACCTTTGAAAAGTCTCCTCGTTGCTTTGCCTCTTCGAGCAGCCGACGGCGGATCTCCTCCGCGACATCTTCCGGATGAAACCGTTCGGCGCGTTCCTCGGCCATCCGGTTCACACTCGGTTGGGTCGAGTACCAATACCGCCCTTCATTCACGTAGAGGTACGTCGCTTGATCGGCCAATTTTCGCAGGGCGTCGCCGAATGTGCCTGACGTTTCGCCCGGTTGAACGCATCCAAACTTGACCTGACGATCGTCCAAGCCCTTGTTGGCCGCGTCTTGAATTGGTGCCGATCCCAGGTAGAGAGTCCGCGCCACACGGCGACATGCCGAGTACCGTCCCAGCATCGGATTCTCTCGATCAATTCGCAGGGGAAGCGAATGCGAACCATCGACGTCTTTCTCAATTACCGGCGACCATGTCGGTGGTAGATACCGGGTCAACTCGCTTTGCACAGCAACCGCATCCAAGGGCACGTTCGCCGGCAGAATCATGAGGCCGCGGTCATCGCGCTCCCACAAAGTGTGGATTACCGCCGACATCAGCCTCAACACCCCGCGCGTGCGCTGAAATTTGTCTAGGCTGGACCAATCGTTGTACAGCCGGTCGAACAACTCCGGGTGGATCGGGTACGCAGCACGCATCCGACGTTCGTAGTCGCCCTTGCTGGCCTCAGACGGAAATTCTTGCGAGGACTTCCGATATTCGTCCGCGAATGCCCGCACCACGGTATCCCGTGCGGTGAACAACTCCGCATCGGTGATTGGCTGGAAAAGGCGGCGGCGAACAATTTCAAAACCCTCTTCTGTACTGGCGGGACGCCAAGACGTTTCCACACGTTCGAGAACGTTCTTGAGTCGCTCCAGTGCCGCTTGCCCACCTTCGCCGCCGATCTCGTTTTGCGAGGCGGGTATGCTGACGACCAAAAGCGTGTTTCCCGCCAATTTTGCGGATTCGCTCAGCGTTTGCGCGAAAGTGAAATGGGCATCGAAGTCGCCAGCAGGGAGGTCCGATTTGTTGTAAAGCTGTCTCGCATAAGCGACCCACTCGTCAATCAAGATAAGGCACGGCGAAAACTTCTTGAAGAGCAACCGCAATGAATCGCCTGGACTGACACCTTTCTCGTCGGCGGTGCGGACCATCTCGTAACCTTCTTTGCCACCGAGCTGCCACGCCAGCTCGCCCCAGAGCGTCCGGACCACGGTACCGTCCGGTTTCTTGTGAAGGTCAGCGGGCGAGATTCGATTGCCGACGAGCACCGCCCGCCGGACCTTGGGCGGTTGCGAGACGCCGGCAATCTTGGTGACGGCCTCCATGCCGGGGAGCTGACTGGCGGGTACATCAGCAAAAAGGTGATAAAGCGCCAACATGGAGTGGGTCTTGCCGCCCCCGAAGTTGGTTTGCAGCTCAACGACCGGGTCACCGCCTTGTCCAGCTAGCCGGAGCAACGCATTCGATAGGAGCTTTTGGAGACCCTCAGTGATGAATGTGCGCCGATAGAACTCTACCGGATCGCGATATTCGTCCGATCCCTCGCCAAGAAACACCTGCCACAGATCGGCCGCGAACTCCGCCTGCTGGTAACGTCCCGAGGCAACATCCGGGTGAGGAGTAACGACTTCACGCCACGGACGAAGGCCAGCAGCGGGCTTTCCCTCCACGGCTATGCTCGACTCCTTACGCTTCTGGCTTCGAACCTGCTCGTCGAACTTCACACGGAGAGTCTCAGCCTTCATCTGGTCGACTTGCTCTACCTCTGGCGCCGCAACGGCGGTGAGCAGTCGCGAGATGGTATCAATAGCGCGGTATGCGTCGTCGGTACTGAACGCTTTCTGATGGGCCCACTTGTTGCGGACGTCACGAAGTTCACTGACAAGGCTACGATCAGAGGGGCCGAGAATCTTCCTGAAGCAGTCGTTCCAGAGATCCCACATCACGCTAAGGAGCGCCTGCGTGTCCCAGTTGAGTTGTGCTGCGTCTTTTCCGGTTTGTTGCCAGTTCGGAAAGCTCGGTCGGGCAGTCTCCGCCCATCTTTCTTTATAGGTGGCCTTCAGTTCGCGTTCGACAAAAGGCCGCAGCCCGGTGTTCAACTGTTCGAGCGCCTTGCCGACCCGTTCATGGTTTGTGATCGCCATAGATTGATCCAGTGAAAATCTCAGTTCAATGCAAAAGTCTTCGGCGCGATAGCTGGCCACGAAACGACCAAGCTGTTGTAGTACCCGGCTTCTTCGGCCCAACCTTTACGCTCGCTCAAGATGTAGAGGCGGTATGCGAGGTCGCGAGCTGTTTCGGCGAGTCCTCCAACCTTGTTGGCCAGCGTCGCAGTTTCCGTTTCTCCATTTTTATCGAGCGACCGGATCAAATGTTGTGTCACCGCCCAAACCGTTAGCCGATGCTCCGCGGAAGGATTCCAGTCCGCCGCAAGCTCATCTCTCCGAAGCAACCGAACTTTCCCTGCCCGAGAATGAAGAATCTTCGTTTCATCAAGAGCGGCAACGCTGAGAGCTTTTGCCGTTGCCAGTACTTCGGCTTCTCCGTAGAGTCCCTCATCAAACGCATGTTGCTCGAACCAAGCCAGGGCCCAGCGCGTGTCAGGATCAAACTCGCCTTCTTGCTCGGAGAGGACTTCGTCAAGTGTTTGGTTGATGAGACCCAAGGCAGTACGTACTCGCATTGGGGAGCCATCGCTTTCGAGCACCTTCTTGTAGCGTGAGAATACGGCCATGCCAGGACCGATTGCAGCTTGCGCAAGATCCACGGGAGCTATATTGCCTTTTTGGAGGTCGCGGAGTGCGCGCGGCAACTCTTTCTTTAGTGATGCCAGGAAATCCTTCCGCGTAGTCATCGCCGCGTCATCTGGCCGCGGGCGACAAACGAGGACAATCGAGGAGGCCAGAGCGTTGCTCCCCAAACTACGCATTCTCGTGGCATTCTCAGTTCTGCTCGGCCAAGTTCCGGTGATCGTAAAGTCTGCCTTCAAAAGTCCTTCGAGCATAGTCTCCCAGCCTGTTGAAACGATGCTACCGATAGCGTCGTCAGCTTCCTCGTCGTCGTCAGATTCCGCCTGTTTGAATGCGTAGAACAGCACTAAGGGATACCTTTTATCCTGCAAAGATCTCATCGAATCGAACACTCTTGTCAATCCATGCTCGAAGAAAGCGGTTGCCTTGTCCTTGCTGTTTCCAAAACGATGGGGTGCCGCCACGAGCTCCTGCTGTTTCGGTACCATTAGCGTGCTGAAGAGTTGGGGATGGAGGACACCAACCATCCTCCTCAGCCAGATAAAAAAGAAGTCCGAGAGGTCGGCATAGCCGATGTTGTCGTAGTACGGCGGGTCGGTGCAAATCAACCCCTGAGTGGTGGATGGATATTCGCTCGCGGCTGCGTCGATTTGCCGAACTATGCCGACTCCAGCCGCAGGTAGACTTGATAAGACTTTGACCGCACCGTCAACCACACCGCTGAAATCACCACCTGCTCCTGCAAATGGGTTCACCTCTGCGAAATCCCAGACCATCGAGATAATCTGGCGACCGAATGCCGGTGCAGACTTATCCTCTCCCGCACGCCACCTCGCCAAGGAATTGTGGAAAATGCTTGTTTTGCTGACGATTAGAGCCAGGTTCGTTGCCACTGCATCAGCGTAATCAGGTGTCGCACCGTCCTTCATGACTTCCTTGCGTACCTCGGGGATTAGGTCGCTGAAAGCCACCAAAGTTACTAATTGGCGCGACGTAAAGAGGTCGCGATGCTTAGTCATTCCATATAGCTGGACACGAAATCCAAGTGCCTGATCAGGGAGGCTTGTCTCGGGAACGTCTCGGGGTTCTGCGCTGGCGGCAACCGCTTCACTTTGAGCGTCAGGGGACAGGTACACTCTGCCTCGGCGTGTTTCCGCCACAATCGCCATCAGTTGATTGCCCATCCGACCTGCTTTGCCCTCGGAGCGAACATGATCGAGAGGGACTGCCGTTTCACAGACTAGACAACGGGCTCCACGTCTACTTATGGTGCCTTCTGGGGGGCTACCAGGGTCCGTTGTCACGTGGAACCGTACAACTCTCGTTGCATGATCGACCTGTGGCTGCGCCCACGTCTTTTTCGACGATTTTGTTGAGAGCACAAACTTGCTGGTCAGAGGCATCCGGGCTCCGCACGCGGGATTTGGGCAGATTACCGTGCGTGCCCAAATCCAAGCGATAACGGTGGCTTCACCGCCGCCGTGCTCCTTTGGCAACTCCGTCCTTGGATAGAGGTATCCAATGCGTTCCAACGCACGATCATGCATCCATTGTCCGTAATAGCGCACGTCTTCACTAAGGCCTCTGGCACCCTCCCACATACCAGATCCGGTCAGTCTTCCCGGTGCAATCGGATGTACAGGTCGCCGGCCAGAGAACTTAGTCGGAATCTCGATCAAGGCTTTCGTGATGAGAACCGCAACTGGGTTCAGGTCGCTGGCATGGGCCTCCAACCCGAGACGTTGAGCTTCGAGTGGAATTGATCCACCTCCGCAGAAGGGGTCATAAATAGGAGGTGGATTGCCATCCGTAGATTTCAAGATTTCCTGGTGGGCGGCAGCCAGTAGCTGTTTGTTGTTTGAGTTCTTCCATTCCACTAGTTCTTCAATAAGCTTGAATAGGCGCTGCCGCTCCCGATCCTGATCCGCCTCGCTTGGGAATTGGTCCGGATGACTCGACGGATCGTCCACCAGTGACGCAAACAAGACAGCGCGGCACGTGGCAAGCGGCTTTCGGGACCACCACGCATGCATAGTGGAAGGGTGACCGTGCCGAATGGATTTCTCTCTCGCTGCCTCCTTGCTAATGGCTTCCAGCGGGAGCGCGACTTCAATCAGCTTCTTTTTCATCTCTGCTTTCAGATCGCTTCCATGCGTTGCGGACTGCATCGTCTACGCATCTTCGGATATCGCTGGTCTCAACGCCCAGGGGTGCCAGCAGTTTCCAAGCTCTCGCGACGACCTCAATCATTTTCTTATCATGATGAGTCCATGTCGCATTTCCACGGGCACGCGCCTCCGTGACCAACTTCTCCACATCGTCTTTCGACAAACGCAGCGGTTTGAGAATCTCAGCCGCTTCAACGATCAGCCGCCTTTCGTCGGTCTTTGGAGGCTCAAGGATCGGCGGCAGTTCTTCCAACGAGAACGCGCACCGAACGGCAAATGCGTTCGTGTAGAGCTTTCCGTCCTGAACGCGAAGGCGAATGGGGTCTCCGGCTGGCATTTTCTTGGCGAGCACGCGAACCCACAAAACGTCGCTTATGATTGGCGCTGGCCAGTTTCCCCGAGCGAAGACCTCGACCGTCGACTCGCCCGCTTCGATCACCAACATTCCATCTTGGAAGCGCAGTGTGACGTTTGTTGACGATTTGTCCATCGCTTTGGCAGCAAATTTTAGTTGAGCAATCAAATCAGCGCGGGAGACCTCAAGTTCGTGCGGCTTACCTGGAAGGTTTTTCATGACGGAAGCTCCCCGCGTGAAAGCAATTCCTGCAGCTTGTAGTTCACACTCTCAACAGAAAACTCCGGTTCCAACTGGAACGGCTGACGAACATAGAGGAGCTTGCCCTCACCGTTCTCGATTTGGCCGACGGCGAGGATAAAGTCTTCGGGCTTGTTCAGCGCGGTTAAGATTTCATTTCGCGTCACGGTAACCGTGGTCGCGTCGGCAACACGTCCCTTCACTTCGATGAAGCGCAGCTTTCCGGTGCTGGGAACTCTCGATTCAATGTCGTAGCCACACTTGTCGCCGCTCACGTCTCGGGGTTCAAAACCCAATCGCACTTCGGCCTCCATCACCAACTTCATGGCGAGAAGCTCGATCTTCTTGCGGTTTTCTGCCGCCGCGGCGTCGTCTACCCATGTCCCAGTTGGTTGAAGCGCTCTTAGGAGTCCAATCGGAATGACGAGCGAACCGCCGACTACCACAGGGGGCAGGGGCGAGAGCTGACCTTCGAGTACCAGATCCGCCATGCGTTTTTGCAGACGGGCTTGCAGTTCGTCAGCCCTCTGACGGGCCTTGCCAGAATTGATCTTGGCGTTTGTTTTGCCCGCGAGTTCCTGGTCCTTGAGCTGATTGGCGCGGTGGTCCCAGTAGTTGATTTCTTTCGTCAGCCGGTCCTTGACCGCCGCCATCGTGCGTACCACGAGGTCTTCGCGGCGTGCGCGGACTTCCTGGATGTGCTTGGGAACGAGCGTTTCGATGGCATGGCCGATAACGGTGGATTCGAGGTCGGCTTTCAGCCACGTTTGCGATTCGAGAGATGCGGAGATTGCCGCGTGTTCCTCGGGAGTTGTGGCGCGATAGTCGAGGTACGGCGCATAGCCAGCGTGCTTCGTAGTGCCGGTCGAATCAATCTCAATGAACTGAAGCTGCCGGGAAACCGCACGATGGTTGCCAGTCTTGTCGATTCGCCCGTCCTCTATTGTGTGTTCCAAATAAAAGAGTGCTCGAATCTCCTGTCCTTGATCATCCGGGTCCACCAGCACTGTGCCACGTTTCAGCAGGTCGCGATTCCGCTCCAAAACGAGGTCGATGGTTGCGGCAAGCAGAGGGTGTCCCGGAGAAACGAAAGTAGCCAACGGCTGTCCCGATACCGCCCTCAGCGCCTTCTCGAAGGTGATCCGCTCATATCTGAGCAAGACAGGCTCGCCTATTCCGATGAGCCGGTCGCGCTGGCGAATCAATGCCGGGACGTGAGTAATTTCAAAGCGACGAGGTTCGCGTTCTTTGATTGAGCCGCCTAAGACACGGAATGCCTCAAGAAAAAACGACTCGATGAAATGTGGCTGAAGCCGTCTGGCTTCCGCACGCTCCATGTCCTCACGAATCTTGCGGACCTCGGTCGCATCCATGCTGTCGTGGGCAAGCGCACGTTCTTCGAGAAGGTCTTGGCAGTGTTTGCGGTCGGTCAGATTGTCGACGATCTCGTGAAGTCGGGCTTTCACGTCGGGCCGGTCGCCGTACCGTATGGCCTCAATCAGCAGGTCGCGCAATTTTTGTTCGCGAAAAAGTTGGCCGAGGATGTCGAAAACGCCTCCGCCCAGCGCCTCCCGTTCCTGCTCGATCTTTTCGAGCAGGCGCTTATACACATCGCCCTCGCGGGTCTCGTCGGCCAGCAGGTTCCAGAGATGGCAGACTTCGGTCTGCCCGATGCGGTGGATGCGCCCGAACCGTTGTTCCAGGCGGTTTGGGTTCCACGGCAGGTCGTAGTTCACCATCAGATGTGCGCGCTGCAGGTTGATTCCTTCACCAGCCGCGTCGGTCGCTAGCAGGATGAGTACGTCTTTATCTTGTTTGAAGGCTTCTTGGGCCTTGGCTCGATCTTCGCGCCCCATTCCTCCGTGAATGGTCACGAGCGACTCTGGCGCACCCAGAAGGGCGCGGAGCCTTTCCGTCAAATAGTTCAAGGTGTCGCGATGCTCGGTGAACAGGACCAGCTTCCGCCGGTGTCCCTGCGCATCGAACATCTCGGCGTGGTTTTGCAGAAGAGCCGAGAGTTCTTCCCACTTCTTATCTGTCCCGCTGCGACGAACCTTCAGGGCCAGCACTTCGAGGCCTTTCAGAATTTCAATTTCGGCCTCAAGTTCGGCGATGGTCCGAGCCGCCGTTGCCTGATCCACAACCGTTTCTTCGACTTGCTCGACCTCGGAATCTGGGGCGTCATCAAGCTCGTCGATATCCTCGTCTGTGAGTTCGGGCACCTTTTCAAGGTTGATATCCTGAAGCTCGCCGCCGCGCTTGAGTATTTGCTCTTCACGCAGGCGTCGCTCAAGTCTTTCTCGGCGGCGGCGCAACGATTGCAGGATCGCCTCCGGGGAAGATGCGAGGCGGCGCTGTAAAATTGTCAGGGCGAATCCGACAGTTCCTTTCCGGCCCTCGCTTTCCAACGCATCGGCACGATTAAACTCGTCACGAACGTAATCGGTAACGCTCTTGTACAGAGCTGCTTCCGCATCGGACAACTTGTAGCTAACGGTATAGGCCCTTCGTTCCGGAAACAATGGCGTCCCGTCGAACTTGAGTAGCTGCTCCTTGACCAGTCGGCGCATGAGGTCTGAAGCGTCAACGCTATGGACGCCGTCACGGTTGCGGCCTTCGAAACGGTCGGCATCCAACAAGGCAAGGAATAGCTGAAAATCCTCTTCCTTCCCATTGTGGGGGGTCGCCGTCATCAACAGAAGATGCCGCGTGAGCTGGCCAAGAAGTTGGCCCAGCCGATATCTTTTCGTGTACTTGACCTCGTTGCCAAAGAAGGTTGCGGACATCTTGTGGGCTTCGTCGCAAATTACAAGGTCCCAGTCGGTGTTCGCCAGCTTCGCCTGTACGTCTTCGTTGCGGCTCAGTTTATCGAGCCGGCAAATGGCCATCGAATTCTCAGTGAACCAATTTCCCGTACGCGCCGATTCAAGTTTGTCGTTGGTCAGAATCTCGAAAGGGAGCTGAAATCGCTGATACAGTTCGTCCTGCCACTGCTCGGCGAGATTGCCAGGGCACACGATCAGACATCGGTGCAAGTCGCCGCGAATCAGCAGTTCCTTGACGAGCAGGCCAGCCATGATGGTTTTTCCAGCGCCAGGATCATCCGCCAGTAAGAATCGTAGGGGCTGGCGCGGCAGCATTTCGCCGTACACTGCCGTGATCTGGTGCGGCAAGGCGTCAACCATCGACGTGTGGATGGCTAGTAACGGATCAAAAAGATGGGCCAGGTTGATGCGTTGGGCTTCAGAGACCAAGCGAAACATCTTCCCGTCGCCATCGAAACTCCAAGGCCGACCAGTTTCGCCGATCTCCAGGCTGGGTTCGCGATCACGATAAAGGAGCACCACGCTGGGCTTCCCGGCAGGGTCCTTGTACGTAAGCTCGACAGCCGCGGACCCGTACCACTTGATATCCACAACCGTGACGAGGCAATCCGGCAGGATGCCCTTGACAGTCGCTCCTCTTTTGAGAGCTTCCAGCTTCGTCATGAAATATGCACGCTTGGCCGTCTATAACCGCATTTTTGCTGAAGTCTGATCATATCGCGTGATGATCCCATCCTTCAAAGGAACAGAGTACATGGGTATCGTGAGTTGAGCACGCCTTTGCTGGCTTCGCGTGAATTGAGTTGGATCTATATTTCAATGAGCATAGCAGGCAGGAAAGCGGCAGCGCGTCCTTCCTTGCGGCACTGTGGGGAGAAGAAACCCGCGCCAGCGAGGACTCCAGCGCGGGCTTGGCGCTGGTCAGTACTCGCTTGGCAAGTGGATCACGTTGTTGGCAAAGTACAGCGTGATTTCATCCAGCGGGAAATCGGTGTGCTCGATCTCCTTGGCGAACACGATATTGCCGTTGCCATCGTCGCATGTTAGCGTGGCGCTCCGGTCGGGACGCACGGCGAGTTTCCAGACTTGAAATTCCTCGGCGGCGACAGCCTTGTTGTAGGGCTGGATGATCGCGATTTCGTCTAGAAGCCAATACGCTGCGCCGTGCTCGGCAACGTGTTGCGCGCCGTCGGTGTAGAGGACATTGCGGTTGATTCCATGTCAATACCAGTTTTCGCTGCCGGTGAACTGCGCGAGATCGCTTTTGCTGAGAGTTTTCGTCGTCATGTTGTGCCTCTTTCGTTTTAGTGACCCCCAGGGCGGAGGCGAGAGAGGCAAGCGGAACAGCCGCACTGAAGGAGCGGAGTCACAGGCAAACGTGGAATAAAGCTGGATAACGCATTTGCGGACTTCGATACTGAGACTGCGATGCTGGACTTGCCTAACATGCAGAACCGCAAACCTGAAGCCATCAAACGTTATCTTGAGTTCCGACTTCGGCAATTCAAAATGCTGATTGATGCGGTCGAGGATTTCGTTGAAGAGAAGTATCCAGCAACAGGAGGACGTTCTTAGCCCTGCTGTCCAATCTGCCATAATCTTTAGCATGTGCGGGAGGTTCAGGTTGTCGCGGCGGAAGCAAATCGTCGAGGAATATTTCGACACCGTCTCTGGGGACGAAGACTGGAATCCTCGCTACAACATTGCCCCAACTCAGCCTGTCCCCGTCATCCGCCAGAACCCGAAGGAACCGATCCGCGAACTCTCGCTGATGAAATGGGGACTCATTCCGTCCAGACAAACCGCTCTCTAATTCGGCGACCAATGAACCGTTATAAATGTTGCTTGTGGATACCTGATTTTCAAACTACTGAGAGTCCTCTGGCGATTTTCTTCCGCTCGCCCAACGTCCCCAGAAACGTCCCCACCGCATCCTCCCTCGGCAAACTCCATAATGTGATATTTCTGACCAATCCAGTTTTCCCATTTGAGGTTTAGTATCGGGAAACGCTCATCATCATTTCCTGTAACGTAGATTGAAAACGGGGCGTCGCTGACGTAGACGCTGTTACTATGTACAGCGTAACAGTCCCAAGTCGAAATGTATTTAGCCTCCGCCGTTTGTGTCCACGACATCGGCTGCCTTCCTTCTGGGTCGATGTTCTTGCACGTATTTGTCTGGATAAATTTGGATTCCCCGCCGCTACCGCTTCTGCTATTCAGTTGGAAAACGATTGTCTCCCCGGATTTCTTCCCTGAATATTCTATTTGGACGCCGTCGTCATGAGTATCCTTCCACAATATGTCATCGCTGGATTGAGTCCACTCGTTCTTGCGAGTTGGATCAGGATCGTTACTATTTCTCACGGTCCCATCAGCATTAAAGTGCAGGACTTCCGTGACGTGCCCCGGAAAATCGTTCGACCTGCATGACCAAGTAGTCCCGCCAAGCCCGGTGCGTTTTGCACCCTGAATTAACTTCGAAGCAGAATTACTACCGTTTTTCGACCCTGCAAGCGAACTACTCGGGTTATGGTCGCCTCTATATGCGTCGGCGGGTCTGGGCGGATACGGATTTCCGTCGGAGTTGTAGCACTTGGCTTCGTCGCCGTCACGCACGGCACATTTCACTTGCACTGAAATGACGTTTATCGCCTTGCAATGCCCCGCTTCAACGTTCCAGCCGTCTGATACCTCGCCCGCCTTGAAATGCTCCAACATCCATCCGCTCATTTCATTTTTGCCACTGGTGTCGTTGAAGAATTGAACTCTCCAAACTACAGCCATCGGCTCGGTGTAACCATTTCGGAGTTGCCAGTCCGTACTTGAAACCGGGTAGTGGTTCAGGGTGGAGTTATCACCACAGGCAGTCCGAATTGCAAGTCCCGGATAGTTCGACATTTTCAACCAGTTCCCCCAATTGCCTCCAGTAGTCCAGAACACAGGACCCTTTTCTTGGGCAACAGCCTGACCGAGAAATAAAAGAGAGAGAAAGGTCAACAAAGCTAATGATACTGTCGGCAGGGTTATAGCTCGCTCACGTTGCATTGGAGGTACCTCCAGATTTCACGCTAGAACTGGGGAAATTGTACAGCGAGTGTATAGCACATCTGCTCCCAGTTAGCCATTTAAGCTCGACGGTTTGAGCCGGAATCTCCTTTTTGGTTCAAGAACGGCACTGATCATACACCCATCCCGCTGTTCGCCGACAGTGTGAAACAAT
>Ga0302320_10020891_pt1 | contig 13022 bp, 9 predicted proteins | sample Bog_T0_3_FD_202130 | JGI IMG/M metagenome (GOLD analysis project Ga0302320, IMG submission 202130) | Peat permafrost microbial communities from Stordalen Mire near Abisko, Sweden - Bog_T0_3 | ecosystem: Environmental > Terrestrial > Soil > Wetlands > Peat | place: Sweden: Abisko, Stordalen Mire...
CGCTCAGCTACCAGCAATGCCTCGCCGAGCTGCGGCGCTGCGTCGGCACGCAGTTCGACCCCGAGATGGTCGAGGCGTTCCTGCGCGCGCTGCGACGGCTGCAGGACCGTCGGGCGCGCGTCGCCGCGCTGGCCGGCCGCGCAGTGGCGCTCATCGATCCGACCGTGCACGGCCGCTTGCGCAGTCGCGCTGACGAGACCAGCGGGGACTACCGCGCGGCGGTGGCCGCGCTGCGTCGCCTGCGCGACGAGCATCCGCCGGTGCGCTTCGTCACGAGCTACGCGCTCGTCGGCGACGGCTGCATCACCGTGCTCGACACCGGCGAGTCCGATCACGAGGCATCGCACGTGGGTGACACCTGGCTGCCCGACGACGAGCTTGCCCGGGTGCTGCACGGCGAGAGCCTGGCCGCCAACATCCTGGACGCCGACGACTTCGGCGTGTGGGTCTCGGGCATCGCGCCGCTGCGCGATGCCGGTGGCAACATCGTGGGGGCGGTCACGGTCGACGCGCCGGCGCACGAGTCGCTCGGCCAGCGGCTCGAAGCCGACCGCTCCCGCACCCTTGCGGCCATGCTGCAGACCGCTGCCATCCGCTTCAGCCGCGCCGAGGTCGAGGCCATCACCGACGGCCTTACCGGCCTCTACAACCATCGTTACCTGCACGAGCGCCTCGAGGAAGAGCTCGAGCGCGCCCGCCGCCACGAGACGCGCGTCAGCCTGCTGTTCTGTGACTGCGACTGTTTCAAGGCCTACAACGACGCCTACGGACACAAGGCCGGCGACGCCGCCCTGGCGCGCATCGCGCGCATCGTCGAGTCGTGCAGCCGGCGCGTCGACCTGGCGGCGCGCTACGGCGGCGAGGAGTTCGTGCTGGTGCTGGTCGATACCGATACGGCGGGCGCCCTCACTGTGGCCGAACGGATCCGCGCCGAAGTCGAGGCCTCCAGCACTAAGGCCGGCCAGCCGCTCACGGTCAGCGTGGGCGTCGCCACCTGTCCAAGAGACGCCTCGGCACGCGACGAGCTGCTCGACAAGGCCGACTGGGCCATGTACGCGGCCAAGCGCGCCGGACGCAACCGCGTGCTCGCCTTCGGCGATGGTCTCGTGGCCAAAGAGACCTGGCTGTCGCGCCGGGGGCGCTAGGACAGCGCGAGGGACTGGCGGCGCCGGCAGCTAGTTCTTAGAGGCGTACGGAGCGGCGAACTTGAAACTGAGGGGGTCGGCGTCGAAGGTGCGGATCTCGTCGGCTTCTTCGCGCTCTGCCAACGCCAGCACACCCTGCGTATCTTGCTCGGCCATTCTCTCCGCCTTTTGTTCGGTGATCATGATGAACGGAAAACGCACGCCCGACACTAGAACCCGGCGCGGTCCACTGTCAACTGACCTTGCTCTCAGCCTCTCCAGGCGAAGGAGGAGCGTCGTGCTCGGCGGCGGACCTCGGGGCCGGCCCCGCATAGATGGCATGTTCGCACTCGAGGTCTTCGAGGAGCCGGAACCCCGTCACCCGCAGGTCTGTGCCATCGCTCGTCAGGACCGCGCAGCTCAGAAGCGTCTTGAGCTGGCGCCGCAGCATCTCGGTGAGTGCCTCGGGATGCAGCCGTTCGCCCTCATCGCTGGAGAGTTTGAAGTGCCACACGTACTCTGGCTGCTCTGGGGATCCGGTCATCACCATCCTAGAAGACGATGCGTTCGCAGTCGATCAGAACGACCTCGATGCCGAGCTTCGCTGCGAGCTCCGAGTAGGGCACTCCGCAGAGGTCTCGCCCCCAGCGCGACAGAAACGAGCTCGGCAACAGGAGCAGGTCGGGTCGTTCGGCCGACTCGAGGCGGGGCTGCACGGCCCGGGCGATGTCGTCCAACACCCACAGGTCTCCGACGTTGACGTTGCCCCCGAAGAACGCGTTCTCGGGCACGACGAGCTCCAGGCTGGACCCTTCGGGCAGAGGAAGGGCGGCCAGGAGTCGGCCGACGAGGTCGCGATAGAGGGACGACACCACGACGATGGTCCGCCTTGCCTGTCTTGCCTGAACGGTGTCGTGGATCTGCTTGAGATACTGCAGGTGGAACGAGCCCGGCAGGCAGATGCCAAAGCTCATGCCGGGAATGTCGAACGGCGGCACGCCCTGCATCTTGTACGGATAGGCGTCGGACTCAGCGGCCGGCTCTCTGAGCGTCGAGGTCACCCTCGCCCCTGCCCGGAGGATCTCGACCTCAGCGGTCCTTGAGCCGGCGGCCCGTCTGAGCAGGCTCGACGCGTGCTGGCGCGACACGACCTCGGTGCCGTCAACGGCAAGGACACGGTCTCCGACTTCGACGCCGACGGCGGCGGCGGGGGACCCCTGGATGACGCCCTCGACGACGGCGTCGAGCGAAGCGGACACCGCAGCATAGGGGCTGATCATGATCGGCGTCCGCAACCGCGCACGCAGCGCCGACACGTGCTCGACGACCCGGGGCTGCCAGGCGTCGATGGTCGCCTGCTCGTACCTGGGGTGGTGTCGCGTCAACCCCAGCATCGCCACACGGATGACGCGGGCATCGTTGGCGTCGAGGTAGTCGACGGTCCTGGTGATGTCGTCGAGCCCCTGCTGGGGCCACGGCACGAGCGTGCCCATGAAGGGGATCCCGTGCTCTCGTAGCAGTTCGACCGCGCCGATCGCCGTTGCCGCCCGCCGGTCGCCCATCACGCTCCCGCGCGTCTCCAGGTCGGCGGAGATCAGCGAGATGTTCACGTAGACGGGCTTGAGCTCGGCGAGCCGCGAGACGAGCTCTGGGGTCAGCAAGGCTCCATTGGTGGTGACGTCGATGACCTGCCCCGGGTCATGCGCGCGAATGAGCTCGAGGATCTCAAGAAACTCGGGGTTGGCCAGAGGCTCGAAGAAGCCTTTGGATTCGCGGAACAAGCCTCGACCGTCGTGCAGGTGACGAAGCCTGGTCTGGGCCTCGGCCATACTCACGAACCTGGGGTGTTTCTCGAACAGTCCCGCAGGGTTGCCGTCTTCGTAGCAGAAGGTGCACTTGCAGTTGCAGACGGTCGAAAGCGAGCCGAGGTTCTGTTCCAGAGATGTCTCACGCACCGTGCGCCAGTCGTCGATGTTGCGTGGCCGAAACCCATCGACGCGCACCGGCTGCCCGTCGAACTCAAGTTCGACGACGTCCAGGATCGACTTCAGCATCGACTCGATCAGCTCGACGCGCGGCTCCTCGCGGCTGAAGGACTTCACCGAATGAAACTCAGTCATCGCCGCCTTTCAGCCGTCCCGCCCGTCATTGCTGGACGCATCATAGGCCATACCGGCCGTGCGAGCGTAGCCACGCACGAAGGCGAGCCCACCTCTCAGGCTCAAGTCGAGAGGTTCTGATACCGAGAATGACCAGTGCGGGCCACCACCATCGACCCTCACATCCCGATGGCCTGCGATAGCGACGGGCACGACAGCCACCAGGACCGCGAGTGACGCGTTGCGGTCCACATGCAGTACGGTGTCAGTGACAGTCAAAGCGAAGGAGCAATCGCCGCCGATGGGACCACAGCCGTTGCGCGCCGCCGTCGCACATGCGTTTGCCCGCCGATGCCCCGTTCCATGAGCCGTATCGAAGCATCTGGTGGTGGGCAGGCCGGCTTCCGCGACGGTCTGCTCCCGGCCGGCCGGCCGCGAGGGCTGCTCCTCTATACGATCGTCGTGATGGGTGCCGGGCTCGCCATGATCGTGGCGACGCTCCCCGGACTGCCTCGGCACCACTGGCTTGAGCTCATCCTTTTCACCGTGCTGACCGCTCTGGCTGAGCTCTGGACTGTGCCCACATCGGTCCGTGGCGAGGTCTCCCTCTCTTTCACCGTCAACTTCGCCGCAGCCATCCTCTTCGGACCCTGCTTCGGCGCCTTGACGGCCTGCGGGGGAAGCATCATCGCCGAGGGGTTGACCAGCCGCAAAGGCGTTTTGAAGATCGGGTTCAACGCAGGCCAGATCGCCGTGACCTGTGGACTCACCGGACTGGCCTTCGAGGCACTCAGAGCCGGTACTCACCTGAGCCTCATGTCGAACGCGCCGGCTTACGCCGCCGCTGCCGCCGTCTATATCGTGGTCAACAGCGGCCTCGGGAGTGGCGCTATCGCCTTCTACGGCCATCCCTTCATGAACCAGTGGCTGCTCGTTGTGCGCGAAGCGGGCGTCTTCTACATCGCTATGGCGCCCCTCGGCGCTCTGGCGGTCAACGCCTACGAGCAGAGTCCGTGGACGCTGCTCTATTTCCCCCTGCTGCTCTGGGTCGTCCACAAAGGCTTCATGCTCTTCGCCCACCTGAGAGACGACACCGGCAAAGCGCTCGAGGTCCTGGCGAACACGATCGAGCAGCGCGACACCTACACCCACCAGCATTCCGAGCGCGTCGCCGCCTACGTGGCCGACATCGCGGCGCGCCTCAACCTGCCCGCCGGCGACGCCGAGCTCATCGTCTCAGCGGCGCACGTGCACGACCTCGGCAAGATCGCGATCGACAACCGCATCCTCTTCAAAGAGGGACCTTTGACCGACGAGGAGCGCCGGCAGGTCAACACCCATCCAGCGGCGGGCGCAGAGCTGGCCGGTCAGTTCAGCATGTACGGCGAGGGAGCCGACATCATCCGTCACCACCACGAGCGTTGGGACGGGACCGGCTACCCCGACGGCCTGGCCGGCAACGCCATTCCACTGGGAGCGCGCATCATCGCCGTCGCCGACGTCTACGACGCCATGACCTCGGATCGACCCTACCGGCGCGCCCTCTCGCACGAAGTCGCGGTGAGCGAGCTTATCCGCGGCAGCGGCACGCAGTTCGACGCCCGCGTCCTCGAGGCCTTTCTGGCCTGGCCCGACCATCAGGGGCCCGTCGCGCTGCCCTCGGGTGAGCCGGCGCACTCGTGCATGTAGCGCGTCCGCGGCGGCAGGGGCCGTAAGCAGTCACCCCGACCCGGCACGGACCGACCGACGACGAGAGCAGGCAGACCGGCGCTCCTCGCCACGCGTCGTTGATAGACTGGCGTCACGTCCCGCGTCTGCGGGCCAGTGCCTGGTGCGCAGCGATGCGGAGGTGGGCGAGATCTCGGGGGGCTTTCTTGTCTGGGTCGGCGTAGCCTTTCTGGCCGCCGCCTGCTGGGGCCTCGTCGTCGTGCTCAACAAGCAGGTCCTCGAGCACGTGCGCCCGATCCCGGTGAACTTCTTCGTCCTCGTGGTCTCGACCGTCAGCCTGGTCGTGGTGGCGGTGCCCCTCAGCCTGCTGCACCTCTGGTCACTCGGGTTCACCATGACCTGGACGGCGGCGGGCTACATCGCCATCGGCTCGTCGGTCACCTGGCTGATCGCGTTCACCGCCTACTACTCCGCACTGCGCTCCGGCAGGGTGAGCGTCGTGGGACCGCTGACCTGCACCGACCCGTTGTTCACGGCCGGGTTTGCGGCGCTCATCGTCGGCACGGCGATCGTCGGGCTGACGATCGCCGGCCTGCTGGTGGCCCTTACCGGGGTGGTTCTCATCTCGCGCTGGATGGACGACGAACCCGAACCTCACGCCCCGGCGCTCGAGGGCGCCGCCGGTCCGCGGCTGCACGCCTCGGCCCGGACGGTGGTCGCACTGTCGCTGGTGACCGCCGCAGGGTGGGGCTTCAGCCCCGTGATGATCCAGCTCGCCGAGCGCTCGACCCACGGCGCGAGCACGACCATGATGGTGCTCGGCGAGGCCCTGGGCGTCGTGCTGCTGGCACCCTTCATGCTCGTCCGTCGCCGGCCGCTCCTTGCGGCGTCGCTGCAAGCCGCGGAGCGCCGCAGGGTCATCGGCCTGCTCGTCGCGGCCGGCGTGCTGAACGCGCTGTTCACCGTCATGTGGTACGTGCTCATCGACCAGATCGGCCCGGTGCTCACCACGCTGATCGTCGCCACGTCGCCCATCTTCGCGATCCTCGGCGGGATCGTCTTGTTGCGCGAGCGCCTCGGCGCCCGCCTCGTGCTGGGCGCGGCCATCACCCTGACAGGCGTGTTCCTCGCGACCCTGCCCCACGTGCATTAGCCGCGCGACGGCGCCCGCAAGCGCCGGCGACGCACCGTGCTGATGGTCATCGGGTCCAACGTGGTCTGGCTGCCCAAGAGCCGGAGCTCACGAATAGTCCCTCGGCAGCCGATACCGGCAGTAGTCGGACACGAGCTGACAGGAGAGACGATGCAGTGCTACATGATGAGCCGCGGGCGGGCGCAGGCTTTGGCCGATGCGCTTCGCAAGATGTATCCGAAGCGTCGCAAGGCCATCGACCCCGACGTCGTTCGCATGTTCTGTGTGAGTAACGCCGAGGCGGAGAGCGGCGCCGTCGACGCCGAGTGGCTCGAGCGGGGATCGCTGGCAGAGGTAGCGGCCTGGGTCGACATCGAGCGCCTGCTTCGTTAGACGGCGAACGCCGTCGCGATCTGCTCGGCGACTCGCCTGGCCGCCTCTTCCCCACTGACATCTCCGAGCACCACGACGAACTCACCGCCGGCCCAGCGTGCCAGGGTATCCGTGGTGCGCACGAGCGGCGCCGAAGGTCGCAACGAGCGGCGACCTGGGTCGCCGGCTCCTCGAGGTTCGCCGCTGCCGAGCAGTCCTTGAGGCGGCTGCCGCCTCAACGGCTGTTGGACTCGACCGGACCGAGAGCCCGGGACTAGACTGCCAACGGTGACGCCCTCGGGATTCCGCGTGCGTCGATCTCGGCCGCCTCCGTGTGACCGATGAGGCACGAGTGGCCGGCGGCCAGTCGTGCGGCTGGGCAAATGAAGGCCCGTGATGTGGCGGTGGGCACACCCCACAGATGGGGTGGCTACCGCGCGAGTGACGGTCATCCCTTTGCTGTGGCAGTCGCGCCGCTGCTCGTGAGAGGAGAGACCGGGATGTCCGACGAGAGCACGCATGCGGCCGCAGCGACGACGGTCCGGCAGTGGTGGCCCAACCAGCTCGACCTGACGGTGCTGCGCCGCGGCCCGTCGGCAGCCGACCCGATGGGAGCCGACTTCGACTACGCCGCCGAGTTCGCCACCCTCGACCTCGAGGCCGTGCGGCGCGACCTCCTTGCTCTCATGACCGACTCGCAGGAGTGGTGGCCGGCCGACTACGGCCACTACGGCCCGCTGTTCATCCGCATGGCCTGGCACAGCGCGGGTACCTACCGCGTGAGCGACGGTCGCGGCGGCGCGGGCGCCGGCGCGCAGCGCCTCGCCCCGCTCAACAGCTGGCCGGACAACGCGAACCTCGACAAGGCGCGCCGCCTGTTGTGGCCGATCAAACGCACGTACGGCCGCAAGATCTCCTGGGCCGACCTCATGGTCCTTGCCGGCAACTGCGCCCTTGAGTCGATGGGCTTTGCGACGTTCGGTTTCGGCGGCGGCCGCGAGGACGTCTGGGAGCCGCAAGACATCGACTGGGGCACAGAGCGTACCTGGCTCGGCGACGAGCGCTACAGCGGCGATCGCGAGCTCGCCGACCCGCTCGGGGCTGTCCAGATGGGTCTCATCTATGTAAACCCGGAGGGTCCCAACGGCAACCCCGACCCGCTGGCGGCAGCCGTCGACATCCGCGAGACGTTCCGCCGGATGGCCATGAACGACGAGGAGACCGTCGCGCTCATCGCGGGCGGGCACACGTTCGGCAAGACCCACGGCGCCGCCGACCCCGGCAACGTGGGACCGGAACCCGAGGCCGCCCCGCTGCAGGAGATGGGGCTCGGCTGGCGCAACGCCTACGGCAGCGGCACAGGTGACGACACCATCACCAGCGGTCTCGAAGGCGCCTGGACCCCCACGCCGGTGACCTGGGACACAAGCTTCCTCGACACGCTGTTCGGCTACGAGTGGGAGCTCTCGCAAAGCCCGGCAGGCGCCAAGCAGTGGGTCCCCAGCGACCCGGCGGCGAGCAGCGCCGTGCCCGATCCCCACGACCCCTCGAAACGCCACGCACCGGTCATGCTCACGACCGACCTCGCGCTACGCGTCGACCCGGTCTACGAGCCCATCGCGCGGCGCTTCCACGAGGACCCGCGGGAGCTTGCCGCCGCGTTCGCCAAGGCGTGGTTCAAGCTGACACACCGCGACATGGGGCCGCGCAGCCGCTACCTCGGTCCGCTCGTGCCGTCCGAGCCGCAGCTGTGGCAAGACCCCGTGCCCGCGGTATCCCACCCACTGGTGAGCGCGCGGGACGTCGCGGCCCTCAAGGACAGCATCCTCGCTTCTGGATTGTCGGTGTCGCAGCTCGTCTCCACGGCCTGGGCCTCGGCGTCGACGTTCCGCGGCACCGACAAGCGCGGCGGCGCCAACGGCGCCCGCATCCGGCTCGCGCCGCAGAACCAGTGGGCGGCGAACGACCCCACGCAGCTCGCGCAGGTCCTGCCGGCGCTCGAGGCGATGCGGCGGGAGTTCGCGGCGCGGGCCACCGACGGCGCGCGGGTCTCGCTCGCCGACCTGATCGTGCTGGGTGGCTGCGCCGCCGTCGAGAAGGCCGCGCGGGACGCCGGCTTCGACGTCGAGGTGCCCTTCACCCCGGGGCGCACCGACGCGACGCAGGAGCAGACCGACACCGAGTCGTTCGCCGTGCTCGAGCCCGCCGCCGACGGCTTTCGCAACTACCTGGGTGAGGGTCGCCACAAGCCGGCCGAACACCTCCTCGTCGACAAGGCGGACAGCCTCACTCTCACCGCGCCCGAGATGACGGTGCTCGTGGGCGGCTTGCGCGTGCTCGGCGCAAACCACGACCGGTCCGACCTCGGTGTGCTTACCGCCCGCAAGGAGACGCTGACGAACGACTTCTTCGTCAACCTTCTCGACATGGGCACGACGTGGCAACCGGTGAGCGAGTCCGAGGAGACCTTCGAAGGCCGCGACCGCTCGACCGGCGCGATCCGCTGGACGGCGAGCCGCGTCGACCTCGTCTTCGGGTCAAACTCCCAGCTGCGCGCGCTCGCCGAGGTCTACGCCAGCGACGATGCGCACGAGAAGTTCGTGCGCGACTTCGTCGCCGCGTGGGACAAGGTCATGACCCTCGATCGGTTCGACCTCACTTGACCGGAGACACCGTTCAGCGTCGTCGCACGCGAGCATCTGGCGGGGGAGAACAACCTCCCCCGCCGCCCTGGGCGCTCAACGGCCGTCATCGGGTCCGCCCGTTGCCGCAGTGAGACTACCTCCGGCCAGGCCAACGGCCTCTTCGAGTGACCGCCTGACCATCACCTCGAGGATCTGTCGTTTGTAGCCGTTGTTGGCGAGCATACGGGACGAGGCAACGGCCGCCTGCGCTGCCCGCTCACACGCCGCAAGGTCGGCTTGCCGCCCGACAAGAGCCTTCTCCGCCACTCGCAGGCGCAGCGGCACGGGCGCCACGGCGCCGGCGCACAGCCGCGCGTCGGTGACCGTGCCACCGACAACGCTCAGATGGACGGCCAGATTGACGATCGGGAAGTCGACGGACTTGCGCTCCCTGAACTTCTGGAAGACGTTCCCATCCGCGGAGTCGGGGAGCGGGACGCGCACGGCCAGCACGATCTCGTCGTCATCGAGCGCCGTCGAGGCCCCCACCGAAGCGGCGAACAGCTCCTCGACGGCAAGGAGGCGCTTGCTGGTCTGCACGCTGGCGTTGAGAGCTATGAACGCCGGCGCAAGATCGGAGGGTGACACGGCCAGGCAGCTACAGTTCAGGCAGCGTCGTGCCTCTTGGGCGATATCGCTCCGAAACAGCGCGGACCATGATCCCGCGGAGTCGCTCGCGGCCTCGGCCGGACCTTCGCCGCCTTCGCCGAGCACGCGGGTCGCTCTGGCGCCGCTCCCGGCATCCACCGCGAGCAGGTCGCCGACGTCACCACTCGACGCCTGTCCCGGGAGGTCCGCGCCGGTGAGGAGGCGGTGGACGCTCGCGGCCGCCCGGCGACCCGACGCGATCGCCGCGACGACGGTCGCCGGCCCCGACTCCGCATCGCCGCAGACGAAGGCGCTACTGACTGCGCCGGTCTCGGGCACGAGGCAGTCCTTGAACCACTCCCTGTCCACCCGCTGCCCGACGGCGAGGATCACCTTCTCGGCGGCGACGAAGTCTGTGACCGACTCATCCAGCACAGGGCAGAACGCGCCGTTCGCGTCGAACACGCTCGAGCAGCGCACGAGATCGACGCCGGCGACCGCGCCGCCTTCGAGGCGGATGCCTCGCGGTCCCCACCCGGTGCGCAGCTGCATGCCGCTCTGCAGAGCGCCCGCGATCTCCGATTCGAAGGCCGGCATCTCTTCGCGAGACTCGAGGCAGACCATGGTCACTCGCTCGGCGCCACGCGCCAGCGCCGTCATCGCGCTGTCGACCGCGACGTTGCCGCCGCCGATCACCAGCACCGTTCCCGACTCGCGCCACTGCTCGTCGATGGCCGCCTGGCGCAGATAGTCGAGGCCGGCGACCGTCGCATCCTCGCCCTCGATCCCGATCCGCGAGGCGACGCAGGCGCCGGAGGCGACGATCACCGCGTCGGAGGTGGCGCGGACCTCCTCGAGCGTGACGTCGCGACCGACCTCGACGCCCAGCCGGAACCGGACGCCGAGGGACACATAGAGGTCGACCAGACGGTCCACCACGGCGCGAGACAGCCTGAAGGACGGGATCGCGAAGGACAGCGCGCCGCCGGCGCGCGACTCCCTCTCCAGCACGGTCACCGCGTGGCCGGCACGTCGCAGATAGTAGGCGGCGGTAAGGCCGGCAGGGCCAGACCCGACGACGGTGACGCTGCAGCCGCTTGGAGCGACCTCGGAGCCACGGAAGACCGCGGGCTCCTCGAGGACGTAGTCGCCGACCTCTCGCTCCAGACTGTGGATCGAGACCGGCTCGTCGATGTCCGCGCGGTTGCAGCCCGTCTCGCAGAGATGGGGGCATATCCGGCCGGTGATGGCCGGCATGGGGTTCTGGGCGAGCAGGGTACCGGCTGCGGTCTCTACCTCGAGATCGCGCAGCATGTCGACGTAGACCGGGATGTTCGTGTGGTTGGGGCAGGCCTGTGTGCACGGCGAGTCTGCGACCCGCGCGGCGCCGAAGATCGAGTGGTAGCGATCGTCGCCGAGCGCGGCGGCGCACAGCTCGCCGCCTTTGCGATGGCAGTGGAACAGGTCGCCCGGATGGCGGTAGTACCAGCAGCGCGGCTCCTGGCAGAGGTTGCCGCCGACCGTACCCATCTCGCGCAGCTGCGGAGAAGCCACCGCTCCCGTGGCGCCGGCGAGCATCGGCAGCCGCTCGTTGACCAGCTCGCTCGACGCCAGGTCCGCCAGGCGGGTGAGGGCGCCGATCACGACCTCGCGGCCCTCGAGCGTCACACGGTCGAGCCCGGGGACGCTCTTGAGGTCGACGAGGAGGACCGGCGGACCGGCGGCGTGGATGGAGTCCTTCAGGGCGCCGAACAGGTCTGTGCCGCCTGCCAGCAAGCGCGCGCCGGGCTCGCTCCGAAGGAGTTGCTCGGCCTCCTGCAGCGAGGCGGCCGCATGGTAGCGGATCTGAGTCATTGCGCTCGACCTTCGGACGGCTCGCCGGGGCGCACCGCGTCGCCCGATCGGCCCGCCCTGACGACGGCATCGACGATCCCCTCGTAGCAACCGCAGCGACAGATGTTGCCGGCGAGCGCCGCGACGACCTGCTCGCGCGTGGGGCGCGCGACCCGCAGGAGCAGGGCCTTAGCCGCCATGATCATGCCGGGCGTACAGAAGCCACACTGGATGGCGGTGCCGTGGCCCGGCCGCGACTGCGTCGCGAAGGCGACGATCAGCGGGTCGTCGTCGGCAAGCCCCTCGACCGTCAGGATGTCCGCACCATCGGCCTGGGCCGCAAGCACCAGGCAGGAAAGCACCGGCCGCTTGTCCATAATGACGGTGCACGCTCCGCACGCCCCCTGATCGCAGGCGACCTTGACGCCGGTGAGCCCAAGGGAGTCGCGAAGCACTTCGGCGAGCGAAGCGCCGGACCAGAAGTCGCGGCCGGCGACGAGCTCGTGGCGTTGTCCGTTGACACGCAGCGCGATCGTCGGGAAGGCCGGACGCTCCGCGCCCGGCGCTTCGAGGGAGCGCTCGGTCGCCGCGCTCTGCGCGCTATGCGAGCACACCGGCGACCTCCTCGATGGACTCGATCGACGTGACCCCCGGTGCGGTCTCCGCCAAGGCAGCCAGTATCTTCGCGGGAGTCACGGGTATGTCCGTGAGAGAAGTCCCGAGAGCATGATTGACGGCGTTGACGACTGCCGCCGTCGTGGGGACCGTGGCGATCTCCCCGACGCTCTTTGCGCCAAAAGGTCCTGCATCTGCCTCGTGCTCGATCAGCAGGACGCGGATGTCCGGCATATCGAGAGTCGTCGCCAGACGGTAGTCCTCGAAGCCGCTCTGGCACGGTCGTCCTGAGCGATCGAGAATGACCTCCTCGCAAAGAGCGTAGCCGATCCCCATCTGCACGCCGCCGTAGAACTGACCCTCGACCACGCCTCTGTTGATAGCCTGTCCTACGTCTCCGACGGCAAGAAAGTCGGTGACGCTGCACGAACCAGTCTCGCAATCGACTTCGACCTCGGCGAACTGCACCGAGTAGGCGCCCGGATTGGTCGGCGCCGAATGGGTGTAGGTGGCGACGAGGTCCCGCCCAGCCTTCGTCTTGATCGTCGTGGCCACGTCGGCGTAGGTCAGACCTCTGGACGCGTCTCCAGCCGGGTAGATGCGCCCCTGATCTACGACGAGACTGGCCACGGGCACCCCGAGCACGTCACCGGCCGTCTGCAGCATCTGGTCTTTCAGTATCTGAGCGACCGCACGGGCGCACGCGCCGCAGACATAGGTAACCCTGCTGCCGTAGGTGCCGAAGTCGTAAGGAGTGAGGTCGGTGTCGGCTTCGCGTACGACCACGCGATCGGGGGCCACTTGCAGCACTTCCGCCACGATCAGTCTCATGGCCACCAGGACACCACTGCCGACTTCGTGCAAGCTGGCGTTGAGGGAAAGGCTGCCATCCTCATTCATCTTGAGG
>Ga0302320_10020893_pt1 | contig 13021 bp, 12 predicted proteins | sample Bog_T0_3_FD_202130 | JGI IMG/M metagenome (GOLD analysis project Ga0302320, IMG submission 202130) | Peat permafrost microbial communities from Stordalen Mire near Abisko, Sweden - Bog_T0_3 | ecosystem: Environmental > Terrestrial > Soil > Wetlands > Peat | place: Sweden: Abisko, Stordalen Mire...
AAGTACGACTCGGGAATGCCGTTCGCACAGACCGCGGAGTTGAACGTCCGGATCAAGCTGATGCCTCTACTTAGTAAGCAGGTTCAGGTTGAGAGCCTAACCATGGTGCGCCCGAAGGTGGAGCTGATTCGCGGAGCCAACGGGGCATGGAACTTCTCGACCATCGGAACTCACGACGCGCAACAGTCGAAACAGGAGCAGTCCTCTGGACAGCAACAACCCCTGCAACTGGACCGCTTCCAGATTGTTGACGGGGCGGTGGCGGTCACCGATCAGATGAATCGCGAGCCGCGCATGGTGTACAACAACATCGACGTGACGCTGAAAGATTATGCGCCGGGAAAACCATTTGAGATTTCTCTGAGCGCGCACCTGCCTGGAGGGAGCAAGCAGGTAGTGAAATTCAACGGTCGTGGCGGCCCGATCGAGGACGCAACGTTGGTGAGCACACCGTTCGAGGGGACGCTGGAACTGGACCAGGTTCTGCTGAGCGGGGCGCGACAGTATCTGGCTTCGAAGGCGCTGGCCGGGACCGAGGCCAGTATTGGCGGGACGTTGAAGTTCAAGAACGACGCAGGCAAGGTTTCCACGACTGGAACGATTCGCATGGACGACGTGGTGGCGCACGGCAAGCCGCTGGGATTTCCAATTGTGCTCGATTACAACGCGATCGACGATCTGAGGGCCGGGGTGATCACGGTCAGCAATACGCAACTCAAGCTTGGCAATGCGCCGTTTGTGATCAACGGTACGGTGAATGGCAAGAGCGCTCCTGCACTGGCCGACCTGAAGCTGAACACGCAGAACGCATCGATTGCCGAGCTGGTGAAGATTGCAGAGGCGGGAGGAGTGGCGCTGAGTCCGGGGATGCAGCCGAGCGGAAGGCTGGCTGCGGACCTGACGGCGCGAGGGCCGCTGAGCGGTCCAGCCGTGTCTGGCGCCTTGCGGGCCTCGCAACTCTCCGTGAGCGGCGTGGTCGCTAATTCAGTACAGATCAATTTGAATATGGCTCCTCCGGGAGCGGACCTGGTGCGAACGCTGACCGGCAGAATCTCGGTCAATTTGAACGATGGCAAGTTGACCGGCGTGGATATGGCGAAGCAGTTAGGCTCGATTGGGAAATTCACCGGGGTGAGCGCAATCGGCAATGGAGCTACCCACGTCTCCTCGCTGACCGGGAATTTCGACCTGAAAAATGGACTGGCCTCGACCGGTGACCTGAAGGCTCTGACGGACGCAGGGACCATGGCCGTGACTGGAACGGCTTCGCTGGTGGACCAGGCACTGGACATGAGGGCGACGGCCGTACTGTCCAAAACAAGCTCGCAGCAGGTGGGCGGAGCCGCGATTGGCGGGTTGATGACAACGGCGATGGCCAATAAGAATGGCGAAATCGTGGTGCCGGTGATCATTACGGGAACGATTCCAAGCCCGAAGGTATCCCCGGATGTGCAGGCAATGGCCAAGTTGCGAATGGGTGGTTTGCTGCCAAGCTTTGGTAATCCGGGACAGCTTACGCAGGGAGTGATGTCGGGGATAAGTGGCGGCGCGAGTGGATTGATGAATTCGCTAAAAGGAAAGACTCCGGGCGCAGCGGCCAACAATCAGCAGCAAAATGAGAACCCGGCGCAGAATGCTGTGAGTGGAATCACGGGACTGTTCGGAAAAAAGAAACCTCAGAAGTAGGAATGGAAAAACGCTCCGGAGTGCAGCGCTACTTACCGAGGGCAGTCTGGATTTCGCGGATCTGATCGGCGTGCCGTCGGGCGTGGCCGGCAATGATTAGCAGCATTTCAGCGCCATTTACCGTTCCTAGACGCGCGTGCTCGACGGCGATCCGGTACAAATCAGCTTGGCGGTCTTCGGCAAATCTGACGGACTTGCTCCGGATGGCATTGAACTGTTCGAGTGCTTGCGCCAAGCTCACAAAGCGGCCCGTGGGCCTGCCTGCTTCGGGAGCTATATACCGGGTCGTTCGATCCGGAATTTGGGCGATAATTTCACCTTCTTTTTGTTTGTCAATGCGTGGCGATTCAAGCCGTTCGGCTTCCGCTAGCTTGGCCAAATTCTTCTCCTCGACAATGACGACATGTTCCACGCATTCCAAAACAGACCATCGATCTTGCGCAGGCCTGGTTTTGGTTTGCGCTTCCGCCATACCGGCGGCGGCAGCATTGAATTCCTCCCTGCTACTTTCCAGGATTTGGGCGATTTCGCTTGTTGGTTGGATAGTCACGAGAGGAGTTTAGCACTAAGTTGAGAATGTCCGGTGGGGAACGGGAGATTTCATTCCTCCACCGCCCCAGGGTGAGCGTGCAGAATCTGATTCCAGCTATCCGGCGAAAGAGTGGTCACTTGGCTAGCGGCGCTGGCTCGGGATACCATGTGTCGATTGGACGCGCAGACCACCGCCCGAAGTTCCGTGGGGGAACGAAGCGTTTGGCGAGCGGCGCGACTTGGGAGAGACGATGGCAATGAAGAATCAAACCCCGAAGAAGACAGCGGGTTGGACCAATGTGCAGGTTTACACGGCGATCGCGGTGGTGTTGATCGTGGGAGGGATTGGGGGCTATCTGCTGCATGGCTCCGGGACGCCCCCGGAGAGTTCGAGCACGACGGCTCCGTCGTCGGCCCCGGCCTCGGTTCCGGTACTGGGTTCGAGTCTGCCGCCCTCGGTACTAAATGCGGCGCCGGCGCAGCCGCTGGATGCGCAGGTAAAGCCGCTGCTGGCAAGGCTGGAGACGAATCCGAAAGACATCTCGGCGCTGACGGAGCTGGGCAACATTTATTTTGACGCCTCGCAATGGTCAACCGCGATCGGGTACTATACCCGATCCCTGAACGAGTTCCCGAAAAACCCGGATGTACGTACCGACATGGGAATTGCCTACTTCTACTCGGGCGATCCGGATCGCGCGCTGAAGGAGTTCGATCAGGCACTGAAGGACGACCCGCGGCACGTGCAGACGCTGTTCAACGTGGGCGTGGTAAAGAAGGAAGGGAAACACGATCCGAAAGGCGCCATCGCGGCATGGGAGTCATTGCTAAAGATCAATCCACAATACATGGATCGGGCGAAGGTGGAGAGCATGTTGAACGAAGCACGGGCACAGGCGAAGTAGCAAGCAAGGTTTCGCCGGTTTCAAAGTTACCCCCGGAAAAAATCCGGGGGCTTTTACGTTGGAACAATTGTGGTGTTCAGGCGTATCGAATCCACTTGAGGATTTCCGGCAGCGTGGGGCGTTTGCCGTACATAAGAATTCCGATGCGATAGATCCGCGAAGAGAGCCAGATAAGGCCATAGAGCGAAGCGAGGCTGATGGCGATGGAGAGAGCAACCTGCCAGACCGGCGGCATGTTTATCGAGATTCGCACATACATGATGATGGGCGAGGTCAAGGGAAACATAGAGAGCCAGAAAGCAAGAGGGGTGTTGGGATCGCGGATGATGGGAATGGCGCAAGCCATGCATAGGATCAGGGGCAGGGTGACGGGAAACTGCAATTGCTGGGCCTCCTCATCGCTATTGCACATAGCTCCGATGGCGGCGTAGAGGCATGCGTAGGTGGCATAGCCTAGAAGGAAAAAGACCGGGAAAAGGATGAGCGCCACGGCGGAGATGTGGGCATCTTTCATGCTGTTTCCAATGATCTGGTGGGCAAACGCAAGGCCACCGCTGCCAAGGACGATTGCTGCGGCAAACCAGATTCCAATCTGGGTGAGGCCAACGGCTCCGACGCCGATGATTTTGCCGGCCATGAGCTGCATCGGTGTAACGCTTCCCAGGAGAACCTCAATTACCCGGGAGGATTTTTCCTCGATCACCGAGCGCATCACGTAAAGACCATAGATCAGTACGGTCACGTAGATGGTGATGAGCAATACATAGGGCAGAGCAACGGCAGCCATGCTGTTGGACTTATTGACTCCCTGCTTGTCAATGCGTACGGTATCGACGCTGACTGGGCCGAGCAGGGTTTTGGCCTGGGCAGGAGAGAATCCGCGTTCGGAGAGCTGCCGCTCGCTGAGTGCGAGGCGGAATGCGCGGCTGACCAGTGAGGCCTCGATAAAATCACTTGCGTTGCGCGAATAGTAGGTAGCTCTGCGAGTTGTGACTGCGTCGGCCTCGATCCACGCAAAGCCGTCGAGTTGGCCGCTGCGGACCCGCCGGGTAAGCTGCTGGCGCAGAGCTTCGCTGGGCGAGGTTTCGACACTGACGTCGAAATCCGCTCTGGTGGCTTTCCTGGTATCCGCCGGAGGAGCCTCCTCATCGTCAGAGGCGCGGAAGCCGACAAGCTCAGTCTTCATGGTATCGGCGAGGACCGCGTCGGCGGCGACGATGACAACCTGCCGGGTTTCAGATCCCCGCACCATGAGCTTGCCTGGAAGCACGAACATGGCTCCAAAGAGCACGGGCATGAGGATGGTGAAGATAATGAACGCTTTGGTGCGGACACGGACAATGTATTCGCGCTGAATGATGAGCAGAACCTTACGCATGGACGGTTACCGCCTTGGTGGATTCGACCGTGTCGATGAAAATTTCTTCCAGTGAAGGTTCGACCATTTCAAACCTGCGGATTTTCGCCGTGCGCATGGCAACTTCGAGAAGATGCTGAGGATCGGCCCCGGGGGCAAGGCGCAGCTCGACATAGTTTCCGAAATCGTTGAAATTGGCGACCAGCATGGAATCGGTGAGCAACGGCAGTTCGCCGTCATACTCGAGCTGAACGCTGCTGCGTCCGTAACTGGCCTTGATGTCGCGTAGAACGCCGAGAAGAACGCTGCGTCCCTGGTTGACCAGGCAGATGGAGTCGCAGAGCCGCTCGACGGTGTCCATGCGATGAGTGGAAAAGAGAATGGTCTTCCCCAGCTTTTTGAGATCGAGTAGCGCATCCTTAAGAACAAGAGAACTGGCTGGATCCAGGCCGCTGAAGGGCTCATCGAGAATCATGAATTCGGGCTCGTGAATGACAGCGGCGATAAACTGCACTTTTTGCTGCATTCCCTTGGAAAGCTCCTCGACCTTGGAGTTGGCCCATCGGCCAAGCTCAAGGCGCTCAAGCCAGAGATTCGCTCGTCGGGTGGCCTCGGGAACGCCGATGCCTTTGAGCTGGGCAAGGAAGATCAGGTTTTCCATGATCTTCATCTTCTTGTAGAGGCCACGCTCTTCGGGAAGGTATCCAACCCGGTCGAGCAGACGTCGGGTGAGCGGCTGTCCAAAGATTCGAATGGCACCGGAGTCTGGCGCGGTGATACCGATCATCATGCGGATGGAGCTGGTTTTGCCCGCACCGTTGGGACCGAGCAGCCCAAAGATTTCACCCTCGGGGATGTTAAAGGACAGGTGATCGACGGCGATAAATTCGCCGAAGGCCTTGGTGACGGAATCGAGTTCCAGAGTGAAAGCCATGGATATCCTGGGGCCTGCAAAGGAATGCGCGTCGGCCCACAGCTATTGTGCTAAAGCATGGTGAGTTTTACAACGCACGAATGCTGAAACCAGAGATCTTGTTCACGCGACGAATTAAGGAAGGCAACGGGGGGAACCGCTGTCCTTGTCCGCTGCACCGAAGGGCCCGCCTTGGGGAAACTCCAAAAACACCTCCGAAGCAGCTTGATTGACCTTCGGGGTGGGGGCTGGTAACATCGATTTTTTAAGCAGTTCTCCAGTTCAGCGAAGGAATTCCCGTGCGTTATACCCGTCATGAGTTGAAGCAGGACAAGTTTGCCGCGTCTGCCGCGGAAGCTGTACAAGAGGTCGTGGAGCATCGTTCCGGAATTATTCAGATGGTCTCCGCCGTCGTTGTCTTGGCATTGTTGGGCAGCGGCATCTTCTGGTACATAAGCTCTCAGCAGACACAGGCTTCGAATGCGCTGGGACAGGCGCTGGTGATCTACAATGCCGCCGTGGTGCCTCCTGGGACGCCAAAGGATGGGTCGATGACGACCTTCTATAGCGACCAGGAACGATTGATCGCTTCCAAGAACGCCTTCTACGGCGTGAGCGACCGCTACGGCTGGACGAGTTCGGGACAATACTCGCGCTACCTGGCTGGGGTCAGCGAGAGGGAATTGGGTAATTACAGCGTCGCCGAAGATCAACTGCGCGCGCTCACCAACATCCGCCGCAAAGAATTGGCAGCGCTGGCAAAATATGCATTGGCCGCCGTCTATCGCGATCAAAAGCGAGTTCCAGAGGCAATTAATCTGCTGCAAACTCTGATCGACAAGCCCACGACCAGCGTCCCAAAGGCCAACGCCCAGTTGGCTCTGGCCGATATTTACAGTTCCGAACACCAGCCCGATAAGGCCAAGGTCGTCTACGACCAGATCGCCAAGGATAATCCAAAAAATGCGGTTGGACAAATTGCAAAATCGCATGAAGAAGGATTGAAGCAGTAGGCTGGCAAGAGAGGATTAAGGAGCCCTGGACCCGGTCCAGGGTTTTCTTTTGTCTGCTGAGTCCATAGCTTAATGCCTCCCCGCTTGCACGGCAAACTTTGCCAGTGGGGCGCATCTTGTAATTTCAACGCGAAATGGAGCAAGTGAAATCCACGGCTGGACAGGCCATGTGCCGGGTCCGAAGCGGAGCCAAAGGGAGGAGTCTGTAACTGGGGCGCGGAGAGATCGCAGAGAGCCTTTTTGCTCCACCGGTCGATTGGGCAGACACTCAGGTACAAGGACTTTCGTTACTGGAAAATTTGCGGGCGAAGCCTGAATGCCTGTTATAGTTGTTTCTCCCTCCCCGGGATGCTTCGCCTAGCCAAATGACCAAGGGCTGGGCGGTGCTGCGTGCGCTAGCCTGCTTATTAACGTTTACGGAGTTTATATGCAGGAACGCGGATTTTCTCTTATCGAATTGCTCATTGTGGTGGCAATTATTTTAATCATCTCGGCAATTGCCATACCGAGCTATTTGCACAGCAAGATCAGCGCAAACGAAGCGTCGGCGGTATATTCGATTCGCACTATCAACACCGCACAGACCACCTATGCGACCACCTTTCCTAGCTTGGGATATGCCTATACGCTGAACCAGTTGGCCTCGCCAACGACCGGGATGACAAGTTCCGCGAATGCCGGAGTTCTGGACTGGGTTCTAGGTTGCACCACGACCATCTGTCCTAAGAGCGGGTACAACTTCCAGATTGCGAACGTCCCGAGCTCTCCTCCAGCCGACGCGCCCATATCCAGTTACAGTGTCTGGGGAACGCCCATGTCGATAGGGATAACCGGGTATCGCGGATTCTGCTCAGACAACCTGAATCCTGTCTTCGTGGATCCGAATGGCGGCACCAACTGCACAGTGTCACTCCAGTAGGAGGCGGGATCAACACTCTGGACGCCCGCAGTGTTGACTTTTGCTCTCCGGATTCTTAGTTTGTAGCTGAGCCATGTCCAGCATACTTTTTGATGCCCAACCGTACGATGAAGCGAAGGCGCGACGACGACGCATTTTGATTGTGTGCGCCATTGTTGCCGTGATTGCGATTGCAGCCGTGCTTTTTTTCAACCGGTACTGGCCGGAAGAGCACCGTGTAGATCAGTTTTTCGCCCAGCTGCAAGCCAAGAACTTCGAGGCGGCTTACGGCATCTGGATGAACGATCCCGGCTGGAAACAGCATCCGGAGGCATACAAGCGTTACGCCTACCACGCGTTTTACCTGGACTGGGGTCCCGGCGGCGAGTGGGGACCGATCGATAGCTACAAAATCGTCGCGGCGCAAAAACCTCGTCCCAACGCCAGTGGAGTGGTTGTGGGAGTGAGGGTCAACGAACGCAAGAAACTCTGCTCGGTGCGGGTGGAGTTCAAAGATAAGTCGCTGGGATTCTCGCCGGACGAGATGGTGGATTGATCGGCGGAACCGTGGATGAGCAAAGGGGAGCTTTGAGACACCTGAGAGTTCTGCCAATTGTCATCATGATTGCCATCAGCGCATTTGCCCAATCGGATCAATGGGCTGCTCTGCGAGTTTTCGAAGGAAACTGGGAAGGCACTACTTCGGGAAAACCCGGAGTAGGATCAACATCGCGTGAGTACCGCTTTGAATTGGGCGGGAAGTTTCTTTCACAGCGCGATAAGTCGGTTTACCGACAGAGTCCCGAAGCAAAGCCCTTCGTGCATGAGGATTTCGGATTCCTCAGCTATGATGCCGATCTCAAGAAAGTTGTATGGAGACAGTTCCATAGCGAAGGCTTTGTGAATGAATACACCCTGAATTCGGTGAGCGCGGACGGAGCCTCGCTCGTGTTCGTTACGACGCACATTGAGAACCTGCCGGGATTTCGAGCGAAGAAACTGTATCGCATCGTTTCGTCGGACGAAATCGACGAGACTTTTTGGTTAGCGCCGCCGGGCAAAGACTTTGATGTTTATACCGTAGCGCACCTCCGACGGATAACGTCGGCCTCGAAGTAGCCGGCTGGCAGAGAGATCCATTGGCTGCAGCTATCCCATTCACGCTGTCCATCCTGACATCACTCTACAAAATATCGGATGCACAAGGACAGAACGGCCTGGACGGCCGCTTCGCCGCTGGCATGCAACTGCGCAGCGATTCACTTTGCGAAGTGGGCCTTGGCCTTCTGCAGGGTTGCTTCATTTTCGACGTTGAGACAAGCCTGGGCTTTGTCGATCTGGCGGAGCAGTCCGGTGAGGACCGATCCGGGGCCTGCTTCGACGAACTGGGTGGTGCCATTCGCAATGAGGTTCCGCATGGAAGTCTCCCACTGGACCGTGCCCGTCACCTGGCGGATCAAGGTATCACGCGATTTTTCCGCCTCACAGACTGGTACGGCTTCCACATTACACAGCACCGGAACCTCCGGTGCATGGAAGGTGAGGGCGCGCAGGTCGGCAGCCAGGCGATCTTGCGCCGGTTGCATGAGCGAGCTATGAAAGGGCGCGCTGACCGGAAGCATGATGGCGCGCTTTGCGCCCTTTTGCTTGCAAAGCTCGGCAGCACGCTTAACCGCAGGCTTGGAACCGCTGATTACAACTTGACCAGGAGAGTTGATATTTGCGGGCTCGCAAACCTGACCTGGGAATTCGGCAATGGCTTCAGTACAGGCATCGCGTATCTGATCGATGCCGAGAGCAATGATGGCAGCCATGGTGCCAACGCCCACGGGAACTGCCTCCTGCATATACTGGCCGCGAAGGCGCACGGCGCGAACCGCATCAGCAAAACTTATGGTGCCGGCGACCACATGGGCAGAGTATTCACCTAGGGAGTGGCCAGCGACAAAACTAGGAACGATGCCGATTTCGGCAAGCACACGGGAGACGGCGACAGATACGGCAAGGATAGCGGGCTGGGTGATCTCAGTGAGGCGAAGCTGCTCGTCCGGTCCCTCAAAGCAGCGTTTGCTGAGGTCATAGCCGAGAGCCTCGTCGGCCTCTTCAAAGGTGCGGCGGGCTACGGCGTGATTGAAGGCGAGTTCCTTGCCCATTCCGGTGGCTTGTGAGCCCTGGCCGGGGAAGAGAAATGCGAGTCCGGGAATGCGGTTTGCCATGAATGGCTCCGTGTAAAAAAATCTGGCGCTTTGTTACCCACAACCGCCAACTTCGGCAGAGGTGGGGCACCGTGCAGGAAACAGAGCGCGGCTACCAAGCGTTGGCAGCATGCTCACAAATACTAAACCTTTTCGGGGGTACGGACGCGAGCCGCCTGGATCCGCTCCTCGATCAACTGATTGAGGCCGGAGCGCGCAAATTCAGCGGCGACGCGAATTGCGTTCTTGATAGCGTTACCGTTGGAAGCTCCGTGGCTGACGATGGCGACGCCCTTCAGTCCGAGCAGCGGCGCTCCGCCGTACTCGGAATAATCGAGGCGCTTCTTGAAGTTCTTAAATGCATCACGTGCCAGCAGATAACCCATCTGTCCCGCAATGGACGACTGCAGCGATTCCTTGAGAATGGCGCGAACCGCCTCGACGAGCCCCTCGCTTACCTTGAGCGCCACGTTTCCGACAAAACCGTCGCAGACGATTACGTCGGCGCGACCGTTGTACAAATCCCGGCCTTCGACATTGCCAAGGAAGTTGAGCGGGAGGGCCTTGATAAGCTGGAAGGCATCGCGGGTAAGATCATTGCCCTTGGTCTCTTCTTCGCCCACGGAGAGCAGCCCGACGCGCGGATTGCTGGCAGTGGGAAAGCGTCCGATGAAGATCGAGCGGAAGTAAATGTCGCCCATGATGGCAAACTGCTGAAGATTCTGGGGCTTGCAGTCAACGTTCGCGCCAACATCCAGCATGATCGTGGCGGTGTTGGCGGCAGTGGGAAATATGTTGGCGAGCGCAGGACGATCAACGCCGGGAATGACGCCGAGGACCAATTTGGCCGTAACCATGGCGGCGCCGGTGTTTCCGGCAGTGACAAATCCCGAGGCGGTGCCTTCTTTGACTAGACGCAGTGCGACCCGCATCGACGAGTCGCGCTTTTGCTTGACGGCCTGGGCCGCTTTTTCGTCCATGCTAATGAACTCGGAAGCATGGACGACTTCAATGGGCAGACCACGGGCTTCGGGGTGCTGAGCCAGTTCAGCGCTCACCACATCCTCCAGTCCGACCAGGAGCACTCGAACGTCACATTGCCTTGCGGCCAGAATCGCGCCCTCTACTTCAGGCTTGGGGGCGCGGTCTGCACCCATGGCATCAACCGCGATGGTAATTGACATCGTCCGCGAAAGGAGGCCTACTTGGCCTTTTCAACCTCAACGATTTCCCGGCCCTTGTAGTGGCCGCACTTGGCACAGGCGCGGTGCGGGAGTTTGGCTTCGTGGCAGTTGGGGCACTCGCTCAAGGAGTGCGCGGTAAGGTGATCGTGCGAGCGACGGAGAGCCGTGCGCTGCCTGGAATGTCGCCGTTTAGGATTTGCCATGATCTACTACCTTTCAATTTCGCTACGGCCGTGGATGAGGCCGTGAACTCAAAGTCGCCCGTAGGGGTTAGTGCAATTTGTTTTTCAAGTCGCCAAGCGCCGCCCAGCGCGGGTCCGGCTTATTCTGGTCGCAATTGCAAAGCTGCTCATTGCGATTGACGCCGCAGGTTGGGCATAGTCCCTTGCAGTCGTAACGGCAAAGGGTCTTGATGGGCACCGCAAGCAAAATCTGCTCGCGAAGCGAATCTTCCAGCTCCATGCCTTCACCCGAGTAATAGCCGATCTCGGTCTCCGCCTCGTTGATGGCCACCTCGTCTGAGCCCCTTTCAGGAGCCAGCGGGCGGTACAAGAGATCAAAAGAACGAGCGACGGCAATCTCAACCGGCTCAAGGCAACGCGCACAACTGACTTCGATCCGGCCATCGAGCTTTCCTACCAGCCGGATATCGTCGATTGATTCGTGGCCGCCGTGATGCTCACGAATCAGCTCGGCGCGCCCCTCGGTCTGAAGCGAGCCAACCTGACGCACTTCGGAGCCGAAATCAATCTCTCCGGGCTGAAACTGGTGCTCAAATTCCAGATTCCGGACTTCCAGATCTTGAATGCGAATCTTCATGATGCCACTTAGCTCCTGAAGCCCAGCCAACTTATAGCAATCGCTTTGCTTGCAAGCGAATAAGACGCAAGAGCGATTGCAGCTCCAAATATGAGCTGAAACAACACCCTTACTCCTGGCGGGAATCACTCCTCAGGACAGATTACAAGGATAAGGGTGCGGGGTAGGCAGTGTCAAACCGCGGGGCTCAGGCTAGGGCCGCGGGTGGAAGCCGGCCCTTAACCTCAACGGCCCCGCCACGTGGCCATCGCAACAACGGTTGCGCTGAATCCGGACCTACTCCTTATGCCACGTCTCGCCCAGAACTTTGTAGAGATAAACGGAGCGATCCGGAAGCCGCACTCTCTGCAGCCCTGATGACTTCTGGTCTGCCAGCGCCCACCAGGCAAGTGGCGCTTCGTTCACGTCATATCCGGCGTCGTTCATTAACGCGAGGCTAACCCTGGCGCGTTGCTCGCGTTCATCGGGTAACATATGGTCAATCGCTGAGTTGTGGGCTTTGCGGAAGAGCCAGGGAATCGGATTTAAGCCGGTGTCCTGAACCCAGAGGCTGATCTGTCGGCCCGCAACATCCTCAGCAGTCGTCGCGTCCATTGCGGACAGGGTACTAGGGGTTTGCCTTTCCAGCACACAAGCGATGTTGTCGGCCAGCATGGCCGCGAGTTGCGCATCATTCTGCATGCTCCACACCACATGGCGAGGCACGAGGATGACGCCGTTGGGCCAGGCAATGGCTTCTCGCCACTTATCTTCCATCACCACCTGAAAGCGGAAGTTGATCCTCGCCTCGTCCGTATCGGCGAGTTCGCGCTGGTACTTGGGTACAAGTTTTTCGCCGATCGAGCTAACGCGGGACTGCATGGCCGGATTGTTGTACGGAGGGATTCGCTTTGGATCAACACCGTGAAAAGCCGTGCTCAATCCTCTCTGCCTTGCCGTGAGGTCAACTGTGGACGGGTCGTGTTCGGTCTTTTTGCGAAGCTCTTCTTCTTCCTTATCCATCGAGTTTTCGCGGAAGCTGGCGTTACTCGCAACCACCACGCCATCGGTGCGCTGCATTCCGTGGAAGGTGATCCAGACGTTGGTCTGGAACGCTCTGGTGGCAGTAACTGGTGGCTGAAAATCCAACAGGGTCTGCCCGGTGACCAGCACTGGATAGCCATCGGCGCGCAGCAGATGACTCTCCGGCGGCGCATCGGGCGCAACGGGTAGCAATGCATCTACAACGCCGGAGCCGCTGACCTCGTGCTCGGCCTGACGGCGCAAATCGATCTCGGACGCGGTGATGGCGCCTTCCTTCTTGAGGAGCTTGCCGTAAACCCTGGCGGCCTGGCCAACATAAGGTTTCCACTCCTGTGCCGAAGTGGGGGCAGAGGTCTTGTCCGCCAGGAGGTAGCGCTGGGTTTTATCGTCCATGCGGACGTGGATGCCATTTACGTCGATCACCGCAGCCGAGGCCACGCGCGTGACGTAGCCTTTCAGCTCCGGTTCTTGCGTGCTCTGAGCAAGTAACGGCACGC
>Ga0302320_10020894_pt1 | contig 13021 bp, 12 predicted proteins | sample Bog_T0_3_FD_202130 | JGI IMG/M metagenome (GOLD analysis project Ga0302320, IMG submission 202130) | Peat permafrost microbial communities from Stordalen Mire near Abisko, Sweden - Bog_T0_3 | ecosystem: Environmental > Terrestrial > Soil > Wetlands > Peat | place: Sweden: Abisko, Stordalen Mire...
TCAACATAACCCGCGACGCGTTCCATCCAGAATGGAATTACAGCATTGCGCCGAGAAATAAGAACATGGAGCGATAGTTTTTGGGCGTTGCCTAAGCTGCGATGCAAGCCGTTTTCTTCCACGTCACCTCTCTCTGACCGCCGCCGGTTCGGATACGCTAGACGTCACCGCGGCGTGCATGGTCAGATAGGTGATGGCGAGCTCTGCACCGGCACGATGAAAGGCGTCGGCGCAGCCAAAGGCAATGCTGCGCTCATTGGCAATGCCGACAATCAGTCCCTTTTGGCCATGGAGTAACATGTCATTCTCCTGACAGCGTTCGAACGGCAGGCTACTTCTTCGGGGCCTTGACAGCCACTTTGAGTAACCATTGTCTATCCCCGAGGATATCGAGTTCTAAACCAATGGATCTGGAGCAGCATCAAAACCAAACCGCCGCGTCGAACGACCGGCCTCGACCAATTAAGAGGCAACTGACGTGGAAACGAGCTACGGCCTGCGCGAAGGCAAAGGCACTTCGTAACGAGTGTCGAACTAGTAGAGACTAGCCTTTTAACTACGTCGGCCTTATAACATAATCCAGGTGATAACCGCAACGGGCCTTGCTCGACGAGATCTCGTAGGTGAGACACGACTCGTGTCTCTCAGGATCATTGTGGTCGGCGACGGATCTGGAAAAGCCACGCTAAGGCCGTCCGAATGACAACTCAGGTAGCAGAGATCTGAACATAGGCGGCACCTTCGCGCGCAAGGCCAATCGCGTTCTCGGAGTTTGCGATGTCAGAGGATCAGCCGTCAACTGGCGCGCTCGCTAACATTGAAGCCGATGAGATTACCGCCGATGCAGCAAACGGGCTGACAGAAGCAGAAGCGGCCCGCCGGCTCGGCCAATATGGTGAGAACGCCCTCACCGAACATCATATCAGCGCTCTTGAGCGGCTCGCGCGCTTCTTCTGGGGACCGATCCCGTGGATGATCGAGGTCGCAGCTGTGCTCTCTGGCGTGCTCAAGCATTGGGATGACCTCACTATCATTCTCGTGATGCTCTTCATCAATGCCGGCGTCGGCTTCTGGCAGGAATTCAAGGCCGACAACGCCATTGCGTTGCTGAAGCAGCGGCTTGCGCTGAAAGCGCGCGTCAAGCGCGACGGCACATGGAATGAGATCGAAGCGAGACTCTTGGTTCCCGGCGATGCCGTGCTGGTCAAGCTAGGCAATATCGTGCCCGCCGATATGAAGCTGATCGAAGGCGATTATCTCAGTGTCGACCAGTCGGCGCTGACGGGAGAATCGCTTCCCGTTGACAAAAAGGCCGACGACGTGGCCTATTCGGGCTCGATCGCCAAGCAGGGTGAGATGACCGGCGTCATCACAGCGACCGGCATGAACACTTATTTCGGCAAGACGGCCCATCTCGTCGAACAAGCCAAGACCATCTCGCACTTCCAGCGCGCGGTGCTGCGCATCGGCAACTTCCTCATTTTGACAACGATTGGGTTGGTTCTGATTATCGGGCTCGCTGCTCTGTTTCGCCATGACCCTCTCCTTGAAACCGTGCAATTCGCCCTCATCCTCACCGTTGCCTCGATTCCGGTGGCGCTGCCCGCGGTTCTGTCCGTCACCATGGCTGTCGGCGCTGAGCGCCTGGCAAAATTCAAGGCGATCGTCTCGCGCCTCGTTGCGATTGAAGAGATGGCCGGCATGAACATGCTGTGCAGCGACAAGACCGGAACGCTGACCAAGAACGAGCTTACACTGGGCGAGCTGCAGCCGGCGCCCGGCGTCAAATCCGATGATCTTCTATTGGCAGCGGTTCTGGCGTCGCGGCGCGACGCGCCTGACGCGATCGATGCGGCAATTCTCGCGGCCGCTCCGTCCGGCGAAAGCCTCGATGCTTACAAGGTCCAAACGTTTCAGCCTTTTGACCCGGTGTCGAAGCGCGCGCAGGCGGAGATCGAACACGGCGGCAGCCGCTTCAAGGTTGCCAAAGGTGCGCCACAAGTGATTGCTGATCTTTGCGCACCTGACGATGAAGAGCGCCGGGCGATTGCCACGCTCGTGGACCAAGACGCGGCAAAGGGGTTTCGAACGCTGGGTGCCGCTCGCACCGACGACTCCGGCAAGTGGCGCTTCCTCGGACTTTTGCCATTATTCGATCCTCCTCGGGAGGATTGCGCCGAGACAATCGCGACGATACGTGCCATGGGCGTCAACATCAAGATGGTGACTGGCGACCACGAGGCGATAGCCAAGGAGATCGCTGGACAGGTCAATCTCGGGCAGAACATTGTCGTTGCCGAGACCGCTTTTGGAAAAGGCGACGCGGACCCGGAACTCTCGCGTATTGTCGCCGCCGATGGCTTCGCACGGGTCTTTCCAGAGCACAAGTTCAAGATCGTCAAGGTGCTGCAGGGCGCCGGCTACATCGTTGGCATGACCGGCGACGGCGTCAACGACGCGCCGGCCTTGAAGCAAGCGGACATCGGCATCGCGGTCAGCGGCGCAACGGACGCGGCCCGCGCCGCAGCCGATCTCGTTCTGACCGCGCCCGGGCTCTCGGTGATCACCACGGCGATCGAGGAGGCTCGCCGCATCTTCGAGCGTATGAACAGCTACGCGATCTACCGTATCGCGGAGACGATGCGTCTCCTCCTTTTCATGACGGCCAGCATCCTGATCTTCAACTTCTATCCTGTTACAGCGATCATGGTGGTGCTCCTGGCGCTCCTTAATGACCTGCCCATCATGATGATCGCCTACGACAATGCGCCGTTCGCACCGCAGCCGGTGCGCTGGGACATGATGCGGGTTCTCACCATCGCGTCGGTGCTAGGTGGCTACGGTGTGCTTGAAAGTTTTGGTCTTTACTGGATCGTGAGAGATTATTTCGCGCTTTCGCAACCAGTTGTCCAGGCGCTGATCTTCCTCAAACTGCTCGTCTCGGGCCACATGACGATCTATTTGACGCGAAACAAGGGTCCAGTCTGGGAGCGTCCCTGGCCTAGCTTAAAGCTCGTCGTTCCCGCCGAGATGACTCAGCTCATTGGTACACTGGTTGTTGTCTATGGCTTGTTCATGGCCCCGACGCGATGGCCGCTCGCGCTAATGGTCTGGGCTTACACGCTGGTATCTTTCATGGTGGCGAGCGCGATTAAGATCGGGACCTATCATCTGCTGGAGCACCGCCCGGTTTGGCAATCGAGGCATCTGGCGCGTGTCGAACGGGCATCCACAGCGCGCCCCGTCCCGGTTCATCTCCGGCCTTTCTTCATCGGAGGCGCGGCCCTTGGAACGTTCGCCTTGGCCTTCCTCTGGTTGGCGAATATGATAGAGGTGCCCGGGCGGTTCGTAACGGCGCCGGTCAGCCGTGGCTCTATCCTGCAAACGGTAGAGGCCAAGGGCACGATCAATCCGGAGCGGAGTTTCTTTATCAGTCCTACCGTGTCCGGGATAATCCAGAACGTTTTCTGCGACGTTGATATGCAGGTGAAGAAGGAGCAGGTTTGCGCCAAAATAGATCCCCGTGTCTATCAAGACGCTGTCAACCGAAGCAAAGCAGATCTCGCGGTCGCTCAGGCGCAGCTCGCCAAGGACGAAATCGGTTTCGCCGATGCAAATGCTGTCTTTGAACACGATGTTAGAGCCAGGAGACGCCATCGCGTCTCGCTGCACGGACCCGGCGAACCGGCAGGTGACATGACCTTGGCAACGGCGCGACTCGATTTCGACAAGGTGACGATCCAGCAGAGAGAGGCCTCGCTCCGCGCCGCCGAAGACAATCTTGATACGACCAGCATCGTTTCACCGGCCGACGGCACGGTGATTTCACGAAATGTCACAATCGGCCAGATGGTCGCGCCAAGCACCGAAGCGCCTCCTCTCTTTAGGATCGCCGGCGATCTCGATCGCTTGAAGATTGACGCTGATGTCGACCAGAGCGAGATCGGGGAAATTAAGCTAGGCGACAAGGCAACCTTCAGCGTCGATGCCCTTCCCGATCGCTCGTTCGAGGCGGTCGTATCCCAGCCTCCATTGGCGCCGCGGATGATTCGTGACGTCTCGACCTACAAGGTCATTCTGGCCTTCGACAATTCCAAACTCTTGCTGAAGCCGGGCATGACCGTAACAGCACGGATCGTCACCGCAAAGCGGTCCGATGTTCTAAGGATTCCGGATCAAGCACTTCAATTTTCGCCGAGCGGCGTTGCCACAGCGCCGGGGTTACCCGTCGGACAGGGCCGGGTCTGGGTCCTCCGTGACGGCAAGCCCAGAGCCATTCCTCTGAAGCTGGGTCTCGACGACCATCATTTCTCCGAAGTGATCGAGGGTGATCTCAAAGCCGGAGACAGCGTGATCGTCGGCGAAGGAAAGTCACGGAGCATAATGAAGGGTCTGGAGCAGCAACTCTAGTCGCTAGACATTCCACACTTCGCGGGCTTTCGTTAATAGTGAGCGCAATGCCCGCTCCGGGTCAACACCCGTTATCGAGAGCTGTGAGCAGAATCTCCGCAAAGGAGCCGAAAGCGGTCATTTATCGCGTGGGTGCCGAGCGTCAGATTTCATCCACTAGGGCGGATTTGGAGGGATGGCCTAAGCGGCTGCGTGCCGGCCCGAGCCTAAGGTTGCGCGCGCGTTGGCCGTTGCAACACCAGCTGAAACACCATCTGAAACGTCGGTCCGAAGCCAATCGAGCGGCAATCTCTCTGTGCACCTTGTCGGTTTGCACGTTGCCAAAGCGCGAGAGTACACGCGCGCGTAGGCCGATGAAACCTCGGTTGAAACCAGCGTAGATAAAACCGCTTTTCCGCGGGCGCACATGGCTACCTTCTGGTGTTGCGGTGTTGCGCAACGTTGCATTTCCAGTCCCGCGGGCGTTGGTCCTGCGCACCATCGCGTACCAACGTTGCCCAATTCGATCTTGCGAATTGTCCTAAATGCCTGACTGCCCGGTGAGGCATAGCGATGATCATCCGAATATCCGAGGCTGCCGTGAAGCCGCGCCGCCGCAATTAGGATCTTGTCCTGTCGAAGACTCTTCCGCCGGCCGCTATCGCATGTTCCAGACCAAGGCTTCTCACTGCTGCGCCTTCAAGCCACCATACGAGCCCGCCGGTCTTTCCATCGCCCGGCACATCGAACAGATTGCCGGGCATCCAGCCGAACTCGCTAGCGAGGTTTCCCCATCGGTCGAGAAATCGGCCTCCATCATCGATGGTTTGGCGCCAGCGCGCCTCGTCAACCCTGAATGGCCGCTGGACTTGCAGCCTCGCCCAAGCGTCGAGATAGGATTCCGGCACGTTGCCCATTGCCAAGCCCTTGCGTTCCTCAATCTCGGCTTCATGGGGCGCGACAACCGCGGCAACGGGCTCAACTACGCCTTCAGACACATTATTTGCCAACTTATCGTTTTTGAGGCGTAACGGGCGTAACCGATGTAGCTTCAATGACTTAGAACACGTAGCGGGCACCCCTGCTACGCCAGTTACGCCAGTAACGCCGCTTTTCGGGATAGACGCCCCTTTCGTTGTTGGAAGCAGGCGCGCGGCCAGCTCAGCTTTCATCGCCGCCCCCCGCAAATATGCTGGTGGTCAGCACATAGACCCGCTTGCTTGTTCCGCCGATCTTCCGCACCGGCTGGAAACCGTCGCTCGCCCGAAGGAGCATCCCACGTTCGGCAAGGGTGCGCGCAACCATCGTGGCGTCGAGGCCGTTGCAAATCTCAGATTTCCACGTCTCAGGCGGGACCATCCACTCCCGGATAGAGCCCCTGCCTTTGCGCCAGCCCGCCCGGTTATTGACTGGCCGCGCATCGTGATCATCCAAAGGCTCGAAGCGGGCATCACCATGCTGCTCTATGAAATGCCGCACGGCCTCTATGGCTTGCCTCACTTCAGCCGGATCGGTCCCGCCACGCAGGTCGATCCATTGCGCGAAAGCCCATGCCACCGCCTCCCGCGCCTCGCCTTGCCGCCACGGCACCAGGTCCATCGCAATCGCCAGCTCACCAGCCGCGGCAATAAGCCCAAACCGTTGCGCCGCCCGATCGATTTGACCATCAGCCCCAGCCTGAACATGTGTCTTCCCGAAATCTGCTACCATCCAACGCCCGTCATCGCCGTTCACCTCGTCGGCAATCAGCCGCCGCACGAATTCCGGCCCGGCCGTTCCGTAAGCGGTGGCGGCCGCGTTCTTGAATGCCTTGGCAAGCGCGCCTGCGTCATCGTCAGGCCCGCCATGATCGAACGCGCCGAAGCCAAGGCCGCGATCCGCAGGAATATCGAGCATCCGCACAAGTTGCCCGGCGCGCGCCTTGCGGCCTCTATCCTCGGCAAGCTTCGTTTCAATCGGGATCTCTCCGCTTGATAGGATCAAAACAAGCCAACTCTTTGGTTCACGCAAAGCACCGTCACGCGCCGCCCGCGCTTTACCTGAACCGTTGCAAAGCGAATAAATCCCAGCCGCCGCATCGCGCGCATCGACAACTCCCAACTCATCAAGAATAAGCGCCGTGTCTGAAGCCGAAGCCGCCGCGCCTTCCAAGCCGTTGGCCGTTGCGCGCCATGTTCTCACATAGCCCGGCGTCATCACACCCCGGCCCCAAACAGAAGCCGCTGCTTGAATGACCGTCGTCTTGCCCTTGGAGGAACCGCCGAAGATGTTAACTCCACCGCCTTCCTGCCCGGCAAGATCAAGAAGCGGTCCGGCAAGAGCGGCGGAAATCGCCAACACGGGCAAGGCATGGCCGCTCGCCCGCTCGCCTACGCCATGTTGCCAGTCTTTCAGTGTGCCGCGCGCTTCATAAGGGCCCGCCGCGGAAGCGTCCAAGATGACCCGCTCAGAACCCTTCGGCCCTATGGTTTGCTCCGGCAGCACAAAGACGCGATTGCCGCCAATGTTGTGCCAGCCGGTTCGCTGAACGATGGTCACCCGAGATTTAACGTTCACGCCCCCAAGATACGTCACGAACGCCCGTTGCTGACCTCGGTTGATTCTTAGACCCTCATTGGCAAGCATCGCGCACAGCGCGGCGGGATCGCCCTGCAGTGCCGCGTCCGTCACGTGGCGAGTGTGCGCGCGCTGGTCATCATCACGCCAACGCAGCCACTTGCCCCAACAATGACCATGCGGATCGCGACATGCGCCTATTATCTCGAAAGGCGAGGAAATCCATAAAGTCTCGCTTGTGGCATTTTCACCCCGGCCTTTCGTAACTTCAGTCGTGAGCCCGCTATGATCCATTGTGAACGAGCCCCAACAGACGAATTGCGGCTTTGCTTCATTTTGCTTGGCGAGCCCGTAAGCCTCTTTGCGCAACTTGGCATGGTCCGACCAATCGACAATCGCGTCCGCCGCATCCCAGCCCACCACAGCGTCACGCGGTCCGCCTTTCGGATCGATCGAAGCCAAAGCCTTGGCATCGATGATTGAAACGTCGCACCCAAGACCGGCAAGAATTGCCGCGACCTCATTCGCATAGTTGGAGCCCGGCTCGTCAGCGTCTGGCCATAGCAACACTTTGCGCCTGGCAAGAGGCTTCCATTCTGCTTTATTTGCGCCTGAGGCGCCATTGGCAGACGCGACGCAAACGCTATTTGTGAAAACCTTTGCCGCGGCATCCGAAGCCTTTTCGCCTTCGCACACGATAACGGTAGCATTTGGCCGAGACGCCAGCTTGTCGAGATTGTAGAGCGGTCTTGGTTCGGGAACCCCCTTCCACAGCCAAGAAAGACGACCGTTGACACGCCACAATGAAAGCGGCCTGATTTCTTTTCCAGAAACCGTCTCAAATCGGCAAACATGGAAAAATGTTTCGCCGCTCGCATCGCGATATGTCCACACACGAGATGGTTGCCCCAATTTCGGATGCGCAGGAATAGATGGCGAATCGTGTGGAATGGGCAAAACAACATCGCCCTCATGGTCCACGCGAACTTCCACCAGCGATGAAGCGATTTCCTCCGCATTCAAAGGCGCAAATTTATCGTCAGACGGGCGCTCACTCATCGCGATCCCTCACGAATTTCAATGCCGAGCATCCGCCCGAGCCGCCGCATGGCTTCGATTTGCGAGACGCCTTCGACATAGGCCACAAGCGATATTGGATCGCCGCCCTTATCACCGCTAGAAAAATCACCCCATGCCCCTGTTCGCATGTTGATCTTGAACGAGCCGGGGCGCCGATCCGCACGGGTGGGATTGCGCACCGCATATTCACGGCCTTCGACCTTCCCGCCCGGCAAGAGCCGGGCAAGGATTGCGGCCAATGCCGGGATTGCAGCGGCGTTGATTTTCTGAAAATCGATCTCAACAGGGCGCGTCATTCTGTCCCCCGTCGAGCGCAAAGCGGGCGGGCGGGAAATCGATCGGCCGGTAATGGAAGGAATCGAAGCACTTTCTGTTCTGCTTCCCGCGTTGGCGCGTGGGACCAGATTTCGTTTTTCGAGGAAGGGCATTATTTGGTCCCCCTCTGCAAGAGAGCAAAGAGGTCTTCACGCAAGATCAATCGTCGGCCGCCGACTTTCGTCGTGCGAAGCTCTCCGGTGCTCATCAGTTTATAGATTGTGCTTCGGGAAATTCCGACCGCAGCGCTCGCGTCATTTACACGAAGGGCAAGTTTTTCATCGGGACGGATACTTGGAAGGTTTCTAGACATTTTGCTATCCTTGTTTCAGATAGCCCTGCATTATTCGCAGAAATTCCCCACTGTCTAAATGTGCATTTGCGCGGAATTACGCGGTAGGTGCGGCGGGATTTTTTCGCGGCCCTATTTGACCGGGCTTTCCTCTGCCGAATAGAGCAATTTTGGTCTTACGAATTTCTTCTCGCGAGAAATTTCCGCCGGAGTTTCGCGCAATTTCAATCACCTCTTTTTCTTTGAGAGGCCGCCTCAACCGATTCGCTTCTTCGCGAAACAAGGCATTAAGGTCGACCAAGGACGGTTCGGCTTTGAATGGCCAAAAATTAAGTATCTCTCTGGCTTCAAATCGCAGCATGTCCCAAAAAACTTCGTTACCGCGTTCAGAGAGCGAACTATCTTTATAAACTGCCCATGGCGATTCCCAACTGTGCCACCCACGCCGATCCTCGATGAACTTAATTCTGCAGCAATCTAAGCTGTTGATGGTTTTGAAATCACTTCCGGCAACACCGTCCTTGCGACCCCATATTCTAACGCTGCCATTGCTAAGCGCATGAAGAAGCGCATCATGTGCGGCACTCCAATGTCCGCCCACGCTCGCCCCCATAATGGTAGCCAGCGGGGCGTCTTGTGAACCGTCTCTTAGGACTTCAACCGTTCCTTCCGGCCCCTGTAATTGCATCAAGAGATTGAGGGCTCGGAGCATAGACGCATCGCTTCCATGAGGCGAGTGCTCCAATCGGTCCATTATTTCCATGATCTTGGCATGATTGGCTATCCGGCCAATGTCATTTGTCACCCAAACCAGCGTTTGCGAGAGATTCCACCATCCGGGATTGAAATCAGCAATATTCAAATTGCACCCCCTCTCTTTTCGTCGCCTTTATATAGGCGCGAACCGATGCGTATGGAGTTGAACAGCTACGGTCTATTCACAGGAAAGATCATTGCGCAAATTTCTCCCCTCTTTTGAGGCATACAAGGGCTCAAATATCGCGACGCTTGCCCCAAGCGAAATGATGCGGACGAACTGTGCCGTCCTCACGGCACCGTAACCGCACGAATCCTCCCAGCGTGCGCCAATCCATAGGGCTTGCGGTGCGTGCTGCAGTGGGAGCTAGCGGTTGCGCGGAATGGAAGACGCTGGCCGCGTGCTCCACACGTGACCTCTTAAACACGCTGGCGACGATCACTGGCGAGGGCGCGGGCTTCCGTTCGCTGAAAATGACACATGGGCCGATAAGACGACCGCGCACGGGCGCTTAATGCTCACCGCGGTAGGCGAGCTTTCCGAGTTCGAGCGCGAGTTGATCCGCGCCCGTACGGGCGAGGCCCGCGTGTGCGCCGTGGCGAACGGCGTCCGCTTGGGCCGCAAGCCGAGGGTCACCCGTCACCAGCAGCAGGAAGCGATCAAGCGCCTCAACGCCGGTAAGGAGACATCGGGCGAAATTGCGCGCTCCTACAATGTGATCCGCCGGCCGATTTCAAGGCTAATCCCAAAGGCTCGCAGATCCTTTAAGTATCCAAATTCAGGGACGTCTTGAGCGGGACTCCCGTGCTAACGTCATCCTGATGACCTTTGATCCCGTGTCGGGCTCACAAAAATTCGCCCACGCTTCCATAAGGCCGCGCCGTTTTTCGAGAGCGTCGCCGCGCCGGTAAGCGCGTTCGGTCGCATCGCCAGCGACATGTGCAAGCGCTGCTTCCGCAAGCTCTCGCGGGAATGTCGTCGACTCGCCGCACCAATCGCGAAAAGCCGAGCGGAAACCATGAACCGTCACGGCCTCAGATTTCATCCGGCGAAGCACCATTTCCATCGCCATACCCGAAAGCGGCTTGCCTGCCTTTTGACCCGCGAATACGAAGTCGCTCGATTTGGCTTCGGCAAGCGTTTCGAGGATCGCCTGCGCCCGGCCTGAGAGCGGCACGCGATGTTCCCGCGCGGCTTTCATGCGAGCGCCGGGAATGGTCCAAACTTTGGTGGCGAGGTCGATTTCAGACCATCGGGCGCCGAGCACTTCGCTAGATCGTGTCGCCGTCAAGATGCAAAACTCCAAGGCCATCGCCGCCGTTGCTTCACGCTCGCGCAAGCGACCAACGAATTGCGGCACGTCATCGAATGCCATGGCGGCGTGATGGCCACGCGAGAGCTTCTGGCGCTTCGGCAGGAGCTTGTCGAGGTGACCACGCCAACGGGCCGGGTTCGCCTCGTTACGCGCAATGTGTCCTTTGGCGCGCGCCGCGTCCAGGACGGACTCGATCCGCCCGCGAAGCCTGGAAGCGGTCTCTGGCCGCGACTTCCAAAGCGGTTGCAGAACGGAAAGCACGGCTTCGGTGTCAACTTCGTCGACCGGTTTGCCGCGCAGGGGCGCGGCGTATTCTGTCAAGGTCATCTGCCATTGCGCCCGATGCTTTTCATTGCGCCATTCGGACGTTCTGGCTTCGATCAGAGAGTCGGCGCACTGGCCAAAGGTCGGCCTTCCAGCCATAGTCCTCTCAGCTTCACGCCTTAACTCGATTGGATTGTGCCCTGAGGCGATGTCGTGCCGCGCGCCCTCCGCAAGCCGCCGAGCCTCAGCGAGTGAGACCACGCCAGCGGGCCCAAGGCCCATTTCGGTTACCCGTCCTGCGAAGGTGAACCGAAATACCCATTTTCTAGCGCCGGTTTCGGACACGATGAGATAGAGGCCCCCGCCATCGCCATAGCGCCCCGGCTTTGTGCTCGCCGCCACCGTCCGCGCCGAAAGCTTGTTGGAGCCCCTCGCCATGTGTCCGCCTCACTTTTAGGTCTTACAATTGGTCTTACAATTGAACGCGGATTGTGGCACACAAATGCGGACATGAACAGATACATCAACCGTCATTTTACTGTTTTTTATAGTGTTTGATGGTCAGGTTCGGATAGTAACAAACTAGGATACGGCGGACCCCCTCTCCGCCAATCAGTAAGATTAGTCATTTGATTTAATTAAGAAATCAATTTTTAGCGCTCCACCTTTTCCACCCGCTTCCGCACCAGAACCCATAGGCTCAGGCGGACGTGCGTTAGCATCTCGCGATAGGTCTCGCCCGTGCCGCGGCGCACGATCGACCGCATCGCGGCATTGGCCTGATTGGGTAAGCGAGATTCCTTCCGGTAAGCAATTGGTGAGCAGCCCGGGTTCAGCCGCGATCAGCGCCAGCAAGTCGCATGAGATAGTCTCCGTAGCCCGACTTACCGCAAAGGCTCGCGTTCTCGACCAAACGGTCACGATCGATGAAACCCTTATAATATGCGATTTCCTCTGGGCATGAAATCTTCAAGCCCTGGCGCCGCTCGAGAATCTCGACAAATTTGGCCGCTTCGAGAAGGCTATCATGGGTTCCCGTGTCCAGCCACGCAAAGCCCCGGCCCATGATCTCCACGGCGAGCTGTTCGCGTTCCATATAAACGCGGTTGACATCGGTGATTTCGAGTTCCCCGCGCGCCGATGGCTTCAAGGAGGCTGCGATGTCGAGCACGCTGTTGTCATAGAAATAGAGTCCGGTAACCGCCAAGCTCGAACGTGGCTTTGCTGGTTTTTCTTCGATCGATAGCGCCCGCCCGCGCGCGTCTATCTCCACCACGCCGTATCTTTCCGGGTCCGCGACAACGTAACCGAAAACAGTCGCTCCGAGGGGCCTTGCCTGGGCAGAGAGCAAAAGATCCGGTAAGCCATGGCCATAGAAAATATTGTCGCCGAGGATCAACGCTACATGATCCCCCTCGACAAAATCCCGCCCTATGGTGAAGGCTTCCGCAAGCCCGCGCGGCTTATCCTGCGTCGCAAAGCTGAGTCTTATTCCGAATTTGCTGCCGTCGCCAAGCAATTGCTTAAAACGGCTTTGGTCGTTTGGCGTCGTGATGATCAATATATCGCGAATATCGGCCATCATAAGCGTGGACAACGGATAATAGATCATCGGCTTGTCGTAGACCGGCAAGAATTGCTTAGAAATTACAAATGTCAGCGGGTAAAGCCGCGTGCCTGATCCGCCCGCGAGGATGATGCCTTTCATGTTTCCACTCGGCTGTCCTTGAGAAGCATTTTGACTGTTTCCTGCGCCCGTGTTTGCCAGGCCTGCGCACAATAGCCGAAGACCGCGCCGAACAGGTGGCTGTTGAGTGCCGAGTTGGCGGGCCGCCTGGCAGGGGTTGGATAGTCAGCGGTCGAGATCGGCGTAACCTTCAGCCGTTGGCCGGTCACTTGCGCCTGAGCCTCGACGATCACACTCGCAAAATCATGCCAGGTCGTGACGCCGGTACCCGCGAAATGATAGGTTCCGGCGGCACTACCCCCCTCAGTCCACGCGCGATCGATGGCAAAAATGGCTTCCGCCAAATCCTGGGTCGCCGTTGGGCAA
>Ga0302320_10020896_pt1 | contig 13020 bp, 10 predicted proteins | sample Bog_T0_3_FD_202130 | JGI IMG/M metagenome (GOLD analysis project Ga0302320, IMG submission 202130) | Peat permafrost microbial communities from Stordalen Mire near Abisko, Sweden - Bog_T0_3 | ecosystem: Environmental > Terrestrial > Soil > Wetlands > Peat | place: Sweden: Abisko, Stordalen Mire...
CGGTGAACGGAACAATCCAAGTCGCGAACAACGTGGTCGAGGTCGGGGGCAAGCTGCACGAGGGCCCTCCGAAAACAGCAGCGGGTCGGCGCACTATGCACCTGCCGCCGTCCGTGATGAGGGAGCTTGCGGAGCACCTTGACCATTTCTCGGGACCCACCTACGTCTTTGGTAACACCGAAGGCGAGGTACTCCACGCTGAAGATTGGCGAACAACATTCTGGCGACCCGCCGTCGTGAAGGCCGAACTCGCTCCGCTCCGCCCGCACGATCTCAAACACACCGGTGTTGCATTTCTCGCGTCCGCGGGTGTTGATCCGAGCGAGATTGCGAGACGAGCGGGTCACTTTTCAGCAGTCGCTGAGCTGTCGCGAAGTGTCGCGCCGAGAGCCCTCTGAAGGGATCGAGCGACACACCCTCTGAATACCGTGCGCCACGTGAATGAATGTGAGCGACAGAGGATCTCGTGCAGTCGCTGCGGGTGACGCTGAGCGAGAACCTCGCCTATTGGACCGTGGTCGACGACGACTGGCAGCCCGTGCCGGCGGCCGATTCCTATCTCCGCCATCTCCGTCTTGGCACGGATCGTGCGGAGGGAACGACGCGCGCCTATGCCGGGGATCTCGCGTGCTTTCTCGGCTGGTGTGAGAAGAGCGGACGAGACTTCTCCTCCGGCGCGGCGGCGCTCGCCTTGTTCGTCACGATGCTGAGGACCATGCCGATCGAGCGGCCGGGATCGGGCCAGGGTCGTGTCCGCAGCGCGAGCCGGATCAACCAGATGCTCGCCGCAGTGCGCGAGCTCTACAAGCACGCCGTCGCTGTTGGCACCCTCGATGCGTCGGTGCTCGCCCTTCTCTACGAGGTGGGCGACGATCGCCACCTGCCGGCCGAGCTTCGCGCCGAAGGCGCCGGCCTCCGTTACCGGGCCAAGCCACGGCACCGACAACGCGCAACCCGGACACGCCGGCCGGTCCCGATCCGGCCCGAGGAGGCCGAGGCCTTGGTCCGCGCATGCGCGTCCTGGCGGGACCGCTTCGTGATTGTGATGTTGTGGTTCTGCGGATTGCGTGTCGGCGAGGCGCTCGGACTGCGGCGCTCGGACCTACACCTGAGCGAGTCCGCGATCGGGCTCGGCTGCACGATCGCCGGCCCGCACCTGCACGTCGTCGCACGCGCCAACACCAACGGGGCCTCGGCGAAGACCGGCTCGCGATCGGTGCCGGTGCGGCGCGAGGTCCTCACCTGCTATGACCACTACCTCGCCGAGCGGGAGGCCTGCCCGCAGGCCGAGGCGTGCGACTTCGTGCTCGTCAACCTCGCTCACGCGCCGCTCGGCCAGCCGATGACCGCGAGCAGCATCCGGCAGTGGTTGGCCGGGCTGTCTCGTCGGGCCGGCCTTGAGCGCACCGTGACCCCGCACATGTTCCGCCACGCGACCGCCACTGAGCTCTTGGCTCGGGGCGCTGGCATCGACGTCGTGAAGGAGCTCCTCGGCCACGCGTCGATCCTCTCCACCCAGACCTACCTCCACCCGGGATCGGACGCGCTCCGCGCTGCGGTCGATGCGCTCGGACCGCTTCGCTTCGAGGCAAAGCCATGAGCGAGGTGCAGCTCCGTGCGAGAGCGGCTGCGGCGCCGGTGGCCCGTGCGGTCACCCCCGATCTCGCGCTGCTCGGCCGGCTCGGCTGGGATGACGAAGTCGGAGTCTTCCGGCCCGATCCCGCACATCCCCTGCTCGGCTACCAGGTCTGTCGAGTCGGGGGGTGCGGGAACGAGGCGACCGGAAGGGAGGGACTCTGCAACGCTTGCTCGGCGCGACGGGTGGTCGATCCAGCCGAGGACCTTGCATCCTTTGTGGCCCGCTCGTCACCAAGTCCTGTACGGCGAGGCGAGCGCCTCTGTCTCGTCTGTCGGGTTCCCGGCTCGTCGCGCCCTGCGGGGAGCAACGGACTCTGCTTCAGCTGTGACCATCTGCGGCGCACGCGTGCCCAAGGTGTCGAGTGTTACGTCACCGGCGACGACACCTATTCGCCGGCGGCGCCGCGACCGACAATCGGCACGTGCACCGTGATGTCGTGTGACCGGCTGGCGGCAAGGGTCACGAACCGGCTGTGCGACGCGCACGACCAGGCATGGCGAAAGGAGGGCCGGCCGGATCTTGCAGTGTTCTCCCGCAAGAGCACGCCACGCCACGGTGACCGGAGCGGACGCGTGGTGCTGCGAGGGCTTCCCGAAGTCGTCATCACCGAGTTCCTCTACGGCATCGAGCTCAGCGTCGCAGAGGGTCGGCGCCTACCGCCGACCGTGCTCCGCAGCGCGGCGCAGCACCTCCGTAGTCTCGAGGTGACGAGCATCCTTGGCGCACCCGTGGCGGGACTACGCCAACCCGTGCGGTGCTTTCTCGAGCTGATCAGCGATCGGATGCTGCTCGCCGAGGCGGACGTGGCGAGCGAATGCACGAAAGACGTCTGGGACCTCCGGATCTGGGGACAGCACGGTCGGCTGTCCTTTGTCGGTGGTGCCGCGCTTCCGAAGCAAAGTCGCACACCGGCCCTCCCGATCACACAAGAGTGGCTGAAGGCGGCAGCGAAGGAGTGGGCCGCCGATGCGCTGGCGTCGAAGACCGGCCCGACGGTGCGCAACGTGCTCGGCACGCTCGGCGTCTTCTCCGAGTACTTGCGGCGGCGAGACGATCGCGGTGAGGCGCTCGTCGCGCTCTCGCGCATCGACCTCGAAGGCTTCCTCGCTCGTCTCGGCCGGCTCGAGGCCGCCGGATCGCTGTCGGCCTATGCGCGCCGGCGCACCGTCGATCTCCTCGGGCAGTTCCTTCGGGAAGCTCGGGCGACCGGGCTGACGAGGCCGGGTCGTGTGCTCTCCGGCCTGGCCGATGAGATCACGGTGCGTCGAAGCGACCATCCTGCGCCCCTGCGAGCCGACGGTGAGTCGGTCGGTCGCGCGCTCCCCGATACGGTCATGGCCCAGCTGCTCTCCGAAGAGAGCCTCGTGATCCTCGAACGTCTCGCCGGACCGACTGGCCGAGCTGCCGTCGAGCTGTTGGCCGGTGTCGGTCGCCGGACCGCAGAGCTGTGCGGACTGCGCTTTGCGTGTCTCGATTACGACACCACCGTCGACGCTGACGGCGAGATGCGCCGCAGTCCCGTCCTCGTGCACGACATGCCGAAGGTGGGAAGGGTCGGCTGTCGCTTGCCGATCCACGAACGAGAGGCACGCATCATCACCGCGCAGCAGGCGCGGGTCCGCGCCTGCTTTCCCGAGACGACTCCGGACCGCCTCGTGCTTTTCCCGCGGCCGCTCACGAACCCTGACGGCACGCGGCCGGTCTCAACACAGTGGCTGCAGCGAACGATGCGGGCCTGGGTCGACTCCTTGCCGCCGATCGAGACGCCTCGAGGTCACGCCAAGCCGGTGGCGTTCCCGAATGACGCGATCACCCCCTACGCCTTTCGGCACAGCTTCGCTCAGCGCCATGCCGACTCCGGGACCCCGGTCGACACGCTGCGCGAGCTGCTCGGTCACGACACGGTCCGCACCACCCTCGGCTACTACCGCGTCACCGCCCGACGGAAGCGAGCAGCACAGGACGCGCTCGGACCGCTGCAGCTCGACGCGTCGGCGCGACGACTGAGACCGACGCTCACCGGACTCGCGCCGACCGAAGCGCTCCGCGAGGAGATCGGCCAGGTGGCCGTGCCGTTCGGAATTTGCACCGAGCCGACCAACGTCGCGGCTGAGGGAGGCTCGTGCCCGTTCCGCCACCGCTGCGTGGGTTGTGAGTATTTCCGGACCGATCCCTCCTATCAACCGGAGCTCTCTGCCTATCTCGCCCAACTGCTGGCCGATCGGGAACGTCTCGCCGCAGCACTTCCTCAGCTCGCCGAGTGGGCACGGTCAGACGCCGCGCCCTCCGAGGAGGAGATCGATGCGGTGCGTCGCCTCATCGTCGCCAATGACGAGGCGTTGGCAAGCCTCGACGACGACGATCGTCGAGCAGTCGAGTCGGCGGTCGCGACGGTGCGGCGCGCGCGTGCGGCCATGAACACGACCTTTCCTATTCATCTGCGCGGGCTGACGCGCCAAGCAACGCCTTCGCTGTTCCCCACGATCGAACGGGTCGCGGCGAGCGAGGCGAGCAGTGCCTGATCCGGCCGAGCACCATCTGGCGCGAATACGGCGAGCCGACTCCAAGGCGAAGAGCGCCCGAGTGCGCGCCGCCATCGACGCGATGGTGGCAGCCGGCGAGCCCCTCGCTATTGCCGCTCTTGCTCGCAAGGCTGGTGTGAGCCGTCGCTTCGTCTACGACCATCCGGAGCTACGCGCAGAAGTTGATCGCCGTGCTGATGAGTCCGCCGAGCGATACGCCGCCTCGCTGTCGGCCGGCGCACGGGTCAGCGCGGCTTCGCTTCGCGCTGATCTCGAGAATGCAAAAGCCCGCAACCGACGATTGGAGGCTGAACTCGCCTCACTGCGTCGTCGACTCGGCGCGGAGATCGGTGAACAAGTCCTCGCAGAAACGGGCCAGACGGCCGGGCTTGCACCTGAGCAGGCGGAGCGCATTGCAGCGCTCGAACAGTCACTCTTCGAGGCCGAGGAGACGCTGGCCCGCCGCGGTGACGAGCTCGAAGCGGCGCGACAGATCAATCGCGAGCTGATGGGCCGCCTTAACCGACACGTCCCGTGACCGATGTCACGCACACCTGTGCGCCAAATGAAGCACCAGGTCAACAGCCATAAATCAGCCGAGGACTGCGGAAAAGGTCAATGGAGAGTGGCCTTCAGCTATGACTGTGCTATCTGGTCCCGGAGGCCGACACGATGGCGGCGGCCAAGCTCGACGCGATCCACATCCCCAGGGCTCGCGCCGAGGTTGGGTTAGCCGGCGCTGCAGGCGTTGGCCTCTGTCAGCCCGACGCGAGCGACGCTCGCATAGACCCTTAAGCGGCACTCGAACAACCTTCGCCAATGAACCCATGAGCCTCCGTTAGTACGGCTATGCCTCGGCTGGCTATAAACCGACCTTCGCCTACGGCGGCACCGAGTTCGGCATCGGTTACCTGATTGCGCTCAAGGGCCGAGTGGTTATCCAGCCGGCCCGAGGCTCTGGCAGGCCTTGTCGGCGGCCTGGAACCGGAGGTTGTTCGGGTCCAAGTCGCTCGGCATGCCCTTTCTGACCGGGATCCGGATCCCGTTCGAAGTGGGGTCGGGGAAGTCGCTAATGCCGTGGGCGCGCATGCAAATGGAGACCTTGAGCAATTGGGCGAGGCCCTGTGCCTGCTGCGCGGCGGTGGGGATGCCTCCGTTGGGAAGCAGTTTCCGGCACGTATTGTCTGCCGCCGGGTACTGCGGGGACTGGGACACGGTGCCGCTAACCGAGATCGTGCCATTGGAGCTTGGGTCGGGGAAATCGACCACACCGTGGGAGCGCATGCACTGGGCGTACTCGAGCTTGTCGGCATAGTTGCCGCCGGCCATGACCATGACCGCGTGTGGTCCGCCGCCGGGAGCACCGTTACCTGCGCTAGCAGCACCTCCCCCACCATCACCGCCACCCGTGCCGGCATGGGCCGACTGAGCCGTAGTCGTCGTCGTGGTCGAGCCGAGGCTCGCTACTCCCGGCGACGCCGAGCCGCCATCACAAGCGGCAAGGAGCCCGGCCACGGCGGCAAGAACCAGCGCGACCCCGGCGGAACGCAGCTTGTTGGTTCGAGCGGTTCGCATCAGTCTCGGTCCTGCAACCTTCTCTTCATGGCTCTAAGGATCTTGTAGGGCGTAGGGGGTCGCGGCGCGGACACAAGCGCCATATCCAGCGGCACCGGGGACTCAGCTGCCGTAGGCGAGGAGCACCGAGGTGAGAGGCCTTGCGGCACCTCCCGCCGCAGGCGGCGCGAACGCCAGCGCGTAGCAAATCGTAGTGGTGGGGCAGGAGATGTCCGCGACCGGGCCAACCCCTGCTGGCAACTGAGCATTCTGCCATGTTTCGCCTCCATCGGAAGTGGAGGAGATCATCCCCTCGCGTGCGAGGACTCGGCCGGAAGCGCCGGACTCGTCGGGTAGGGCGATCCCGGAGGCCCAGCACTGCACGGCGGTGAGGCAGGAGACGCCGGAGATAAAGTCATCCCCGAGCCCGGAGGCCTCGGGCTGGCTCCACGACTCGCCGCCATCACTCGAGACGAGCACATCGCGCCGGGCGGCGCCGCCCTTGCCGAAGAAGCTCGCCATGCAGTCCGAAGCATCGGCGCATGACAGCCGGGTGGTGAGTAATCCGAGCGTCGTAAGAGATGCCGTGGGAAGCGACGCGGTCGCCCAGGTCACCCCGCTGTCGGTGCTGTAGAGAATGCCGGCCGGCGTTGTCGGGCTGCCGTCAGGAGACTGGAAGAAGCCCGTGGCGACACATGTCGACGCCAAGACGCACTGCAGGGCGCCCGGCACGAAGTCGGGTGGCAGCGTCGACTCGCTCCATGTGTCGCCCCCGTCGTCGGTCGTGTAGGCCTCGGCGGCTCCGCTGGCTCCCGACGGATCGGACGAGAGGGCAACACAGGACGCCGTCGTCGTGCAGGACAGCTCCGTGAGGCCCGCAAACGACGTGAGGTCGCTCGGCCCCGGGGAGGCGGTCCAGGACTGTCCTCCGTCGGTCGTCTCGAGGAAGGTGGCGTTCCCCGCTCCGTCGTTGCCCAAGATGGCGCAGGTGTCGGTGTCCACGCAGGCGAGCCGGGTGGGACTGGACAACGCGACGGGCAGCTCAGGACGCTTCCAGGTATTGCCGCCATCGTTCGTCACCTCAACCTCGGCCTGCATACCGGGCGGCGCGGGCAGGTTCTCGGCGTAGCAGGTGCTCGTGCTCGGGCACACGAGAGAGAAGCCCGCCTCAAAGCCAGCCGCCTGCACCGCCTGCCAGGCCGGGTTGACGTCGGCGACAAGGCGCCACCCGGGCGCAGTCCGCGGCGGCGAGACGTGGCCCCTCACGGCGATGGGCGACGGGCGGGAAGGCGGTGTCCCGATCCTCGAGGAGACGAAGGCGCCGGTGCCACCCAGCACGAGGGCCACGAGAGTGACCCTCGTGACCAGTCTGTTTCGTTGGTGGCGAGCCAGCATGCGGCCGCGCTTGATGATCTCTTCCACCGGGATGGTCAGCGGAACCTTGTCGCGCTGCTCTCGGACCAGTGTGACCAGCTCTTCGTCGTTCATGACAGGCATTCCTTTTGCAGTTCTTTAAGGTCCACGCGTAACGAAGCCATGGCGCGGCCCAGGTGAGACTGAACGGTGCCGGGTGCGATACCGAGCACGTCGGCGGCGCGAGCGGTGTCGAGGTCCAGGAACACACGCAGCGCGACCACCTGCCGCTGTCGGCCGGGTAAACGCATTAACGCCGCCATGATGAAGGGATCAATGCCGGTGAATGCCTGGGTCACCATGGTCGAACCGGCGAGGATCGTAGGTTCGGCCACAATGACCTCCCGGTGGCGACGCCGCCACCGGGAGATGCCTACGTTCAGGGCGGTGCGCACTACCCACGCCTGTGGCGCCGGATGCGCGCCGACCTTCCGCCAGGACGCCCATGCCCGCGCGAAGGCCTCGGCAACCAGCTCCTGTGCGGTGTCCTGGTCACCCACACTCACCAGGACCGTGAAAAAGCACTCATCCTTGAACCTGTCGTAGAACTCCGCGAAGGCCAGTCGCTGGTGATCCACACCCAATTCAACGCATAACCGCCCCACGGCGGTTACGCGTGGCCTTCGCCGGAGTGTTCGAGAGGCGTCGAGTCCAGCGGTCGGTTCGTGCTCACGTCGCAGTACTCGACATTGCGTAGGGCATGCCCTTCCACCTGACCGTCCGGAACTAGATCTCGTTGCTCGGGACCGTGGCGGTGTGGCGGGGCCAGAACCGTGTTCCCGTATCGGGCCCGTCGCGTACCGTCATCGACGTGCTCGATGACCGGGCCTCGGCGGGGGTATCCAGACCGTCGCCAAGGTCGCGCCGAACTTGACCGAGGTGGGACTGGCTAGGTATGTCCCCATCACCGTCACGCGCTGGCCGCCCGCGGAAGACCCTGAACTCGCGATGACGGCGGTCACCGTAGGGGGACGATGCAAAGGCGGGAGGGGCCCCGATCCACAACATTGCCGTAGCGGACATGAGCGCGAGGACAACGGCGACAAGCCTTGTCGCCCCGGTGCAGAGGCGTCCCGGCCACTCAGATGCCCGGCGGCCGCTCGAGCGAAAACGTCGCTTCTCGTGTCTTCGCGCCTCGCTTTTTGAACGGCCCGCGACAGGGGTCTTCGTCATCTGAGCGGTGACCATCTCAGCCGTTCATGCTGGCCGCGGATGTGGGTAACTTCGTGAGATGTCTCACAGTTGCACCGCTACAGGGCGAGGCATCAGTTTCTTCTGTTTCGCGCATGTCCCGCTCCTTTTGGTGCTTGACACAAGGTCCGTATCGGCAAGGCTCGCTTCTAGATGGAGAGGCGACGGGTGTGAATCCACCTGCTCTCACCCCGCGAGCTCAGGCACAACAACGGACCAGCTCTAGCAGGTGGTCTTGTGTCCCTGGCACCCGGCGCTTCTTTGAGCCCGGGCGAGGTGAGTTGATGAATCGCCACCCTCTCGTGTTCCCCGCTGAATTATAGGCCAATGGGCGTGGGGTTTCCCGCCCATGACCCCGTCGGTGCCAAGAGCTTCTGCGACGATTCGGTTCCTTTGAACGCCGCGGAGCTCGACCAATCTCCAGAACCTGTACCGGCAACACAGGGCGTCAGCTAACGGCTCTGTCGCCGCGCCAGGACAATAAATCACCCCCAGCTTCACCCCTCGAGTCTTCGTGAAGCGGCGAGAGGTTCGCCTGGCGGCATCGCAAAGGTTACGAGCCTACGAGCCACCGTTTGCTTTAAATGTGGGTGGTGTGTCCGCGACCTAAAGTCAAGCCCAATCTGAACAGGGGCTTGTCGGGACAACACCACACTTTCAGGCGGTCGCCATGAGGTCTTTGGTTTCATCTCCTCTACAGCTTTAAAGAGTGACACTTCCGACTTTTGCGTAGATGGCTTCGATGAGCTGAGGGGTCGCTGGATCGCTCAGGACCTGCTCCGCGCAGCGGCGATGAGACCCGGCTGTGCGGTGATCCGCAGCGGTTTGCCGACCGTCAGGAGAACACCGACCGGAACGTGCGCCGAACGCGGGCGAGAACCTTGCGCGCCCCGCGGTCATCAGGGTCGGTCACGTTCGCCACCACCACTGTCACCGGTGTCCGGGTACCGCGACGACCGAGGATGTCGGCGAAGAGCTCCTCGTCCTTGCGGATGGGGTTCACCTCGGCGGCCATCTGTTCGGCCGCAGCGCGATCGCTGTCGTGGCGGACATTGACGACGACCATCTGGGCGTGCTCGACGCCGGCGTAGCGATCGGCGACCGCCCAGCGGGCTCGGGGTTTCGCAGCTCGCGGCACGCCCCTCTTGCGAAGGTCAGCGAGAAGCTTGAGTCGCACGCTCTCGAGCAACGCCTCGTGCCCGCGACCCATCTCGCCGAGTACTGGACCGCCCGCCCAGTCGAGAAGATTGATGAAACTTTCTGGCTCGCTCAGTACCTGTTCGAGCACAGCGGTGCTCGTCCGATCGTCTGGCGTCGGCGAGCGCTGCACGAAGAGCTCGTCGCCATTGGCTGGTGTGGGTGCGACGAAGACCCGGAGGTCGACGAACTCGAGCGGGCTATCTCCTTCGACGACGACGCCCTCGGAGTAGTCCGTCATGAGCTCTGTCCTGAAGAAGGCGTCGTGCTCACTGCCGTCGCTCGGGAACCTAAACAGAGCTGTACCGCTGGCCCCCGCCTGCCGGTAGCGGCGAAGCTCGGAGTGCGTGCGCGGGGAGCTCTCCCGTGGAAGTGCAAGCGTGTCGTCGCGCTCGCATCGCGCGGCGAAGACGAGGGCGTCGCTGCGCTGCAGCATCGCCTCGACCAAGGCCGTCTTCCCGGCCTTCGCTGGCCCGGCCACGTGAACGAACGCTCGCATTCTCATCGCAGGAACGGTGCACGGCGGCAGTAGCAGCAGCGCCCACTCACAAGCTGAGCTCCCTGCCGAGGACTCCGGACGCGAAACCTCCTCCACCCTCGCCGAAGACGATCTCCTTAATACGTTCGCGTGTCTCTGCCACCCGGTCGCACCTCTCGGCCGCCTGCATCGTGTTGGCATACGCGCTCCATACATCAGCCCCTGTGACCTCGTAGCCGTACCCTTTCGCGAGCCAGCGCAGGGCGAGGAGCCCGGCACTGCGGGCGAAGTCGGGTTGGCTCTCGCTGAAGTCGCGACACGCGCGGGTGAGCGTCCTCGGCTCGCAAGGGCCGGCGTCGGCGAGAGCGAGCGCCTCATCGTAGAGACCGGCTTCTTTGGCTGCGGCGAACCATTTCGCCTCCTCTCCCGGCGTCGTCGCCGCGAGGTCGGCCAAGAGCTCGTGGGCGTCTTTGTGCGGGTACTTCTTGGAGACCGCCCGGAAGGTCGCCAGGTAAGTGCCGCGGCGGTTCGCCCGCAGGCCGTAACGCGAGTAGGCCTCGTCGACGAGCCCTGAAGAAAGGAGGATCTCCTCGCACATCGCGTCGACCTCCCCGCTATAGGTCCACGGCCCGCGGCACGACTCGGCGTAGCGCAACGCCTCGGCCTTCTTTCCCGTGGCGGCGAGCGCCCTCACGGCCCAACGCTTGTACGGCCAGATCGTGTCGACGTCGAGTATCTCGACGATCTCCTGATAGCGCTCTGCCGCGTAGAGCGCGCTCATGCATGCCGAGGTGCCGTGGAAGTGGCCGTGGAGCGCCGGGTCGGGACTGAGGGCCATGCGCGTCACGTCGACCAGCCGATCTGCCCAGGCGGACGCGACCTGCTGCGAGGCGCAGAGAGCTCCCCAGTGCTCGGCAAGGCTCTCGATGTATGGCATCTGGTCGGCTTCGTGTGCCGCCCACAGCCGATCGAGCCAGTCGTTCCGCGTCTTGGCGTCCGCCGCCGCGCCGGCGACGACGGGCACGAGCTGCTCAATCGCATGGTGGACGGCCGTCCCGATCGCCCCGGAGGAGCTGTCGACGTGCTCGAGCGCAGGCGAGACACGCTCGAGAAAGGTCACTGCCCCTTCGGCACCGAGCGCTGGGTCGCGGCGGGCGACCCCTTTGATCTCGGTCACCGCCTGCTTCACGCGCTGGACGGCGGGCTGGGATCTCCACCCGAAGGCATGCCGCCTAAAGCGCGCCTTGAACTCCCAGCGGTACGGGTCAGGTCGGCTCACTTGCCCAACTCGACGAGATGGTCGGTGGATGACCCCGCGTCGTAGCTTCCGTCACTCAGTTTCCCCAAGTGACGCCCCGGGCGTACTTGTCCAAAGCGGACGCTTGGCTCGAAGCGGCAGCCGAAAGCCTCCACGCCTCCCGATGGGATGTCGCTACCGACAATCGCGGAGAAGACGACTCTTTGCCGAATCCGGACCACCTGCTCATCGCAGTTCGCAGACATGGCTCTCCTTGGGTTATTTGATCGACTGCGAACCGGTACACCGGCACGCCCGCCACGAATCAACGTACGCATCTTCACGCACGGCCGTGTGACAGACGCCCAGTTGAGTTCGGCGAATACCCATGTCGCTCGGCTGATCTAGAGCAACGTCTCGAAGCTCTGAGTGATCATGAGTGACGAATGTCCACAACGGACCAAGAGGCGTCTCCCTGCAAGATTTCCGGATCGCCCGTTAGAAGATCGGCTCCGTGAGTAAGTGCAGTAGCGACCGCGAACGCATCGGTGTACGCCATCCGGTGTCCCGCCTTCACGCGGGCAGCTTCGATCACTCGCTCTTTGGTGGGAAGGTCGAGATTCAGTAACCGGCGCAGTTCGCGCACGACGTCGCGCGAGCGGTCAGCACCAGCACGTCATTCGACCACGTACGCGACCTCACCGACGTTGATCCAGCTCATCACTGGACGGCTCACGAGTGCTTCCTGCACGCGGCGGGCCGCTGGCTCCTCACCCTCCAGCCAAGCGAGTACAGCCCACGAATCGAGACACTCCGTCACTGGTCACGTTCCGCTCGGTGATCGGCTTCGAGCTCGGAAAGGAGACCCCGGCCCGCCAAGCTCCCGCGAAAACTTATTGCTCCCGAACGGGCTCGACCCGTACGCCTGCGTCATCGAGACAAAACTCAACCTCGTCACCAGGTGCGATCCCCAGACGGTCGCGCATCGATTTCGGAATCACCACCTGCCCCTTGGGGCCAACACGGGAGCTCATACCAGTGAATATAACTTCCTGCGAACATCCTCGACAGCCCTAGCGAACGGAATGCAAGGGGTGTGGCTCTCCTGGAGTGACCGAGATCAGGCAGCTGCCGGAATGACCCCGCCGGCGTAGCGGGATGCGTGGACGCGTTCGCGCTCGGCGGCGAGGTGGTGATGCCAGTACTGCCCCCAGTCGCCGTTGGCGCGCACGGCTCGGAGCTTCAGCATCGCTTCGGCTCCGTCGAGGGACCATCGAGCACCGGTGATGTCGAACCGGTCGCGGACGAGGTGCCGGCACGCCCCTTCGATCACTCCGGTGGCGATCGGGTAGCCGGCCGAGAGCGCTTTCGGATAGTCGAGGTAGGGCCGCTTGTTCTTCAAGTACCGCGCGCACTCGTCGGCCTTCTTGCGCTGCGACCCGTTGAGACCGAGGGCCGTGGCCTTGCGGGCGATCGCGCCGGCGGTGAGGCCGGCTTTGCCTTCGAGCACGGCGAGGGCCTTGTCGGCGACCCAGGCCTCGGCGGCAGGGTCGCCCTCGTCGAAGAAGCACCAGGCAGCACTCCACAGGTACTCGAGGACGTGGATGAAGTCACAGACGATCGTGACCTCGACGCCGCGGCGGCGTGCCTCGGCGCGGATCACGTCGATCTGGTGCTTCGCGCCGTCGACGAGTGCGACCCGTGGACGTAGATGCCGGGGGTCACGGCGCTCTGCCTCGTCGAAGGCGGCAGCGATGACCTCCCTCGCGGCCTCAACGACGCTCGCGGT